>Ga0207671_10000235_pt1 | contig 83106 bp, 50 predicted proteins | sample KBSC24metaG_FD_184352 | JGI IMG/M metagenome (GOLD analysis project Ga0207671, IMG submission 184352) | Corn rhizosphere microbial communities from Kellogg Biological Station, Michigan, USA - KBS C2-4 metaG (SPAdes) (version 2) | ecosystem: Host-associated > Plants > Roots > Rhizosphere > Soil...
CCGCCCGCAGACAACCCGACCCCGCCCCGCGTTACCCCCCGTTGCAGAGGCCCGCCGGAGGCGCCGGCTCTTCACCATGCTTTTGACTTTCAGGCGCCCCCACACGCGCCCGCCAGCCGCCCACCCAACGCGTGCGCAGTGACTCGGACCGGCGCGCGGTCGTGAACACGCTCACCGCCGGCCGCCAGCGCAGCCCACGGCACACCACCGAACTGCGCCACCCAGCGAATCCTTCTTAAACCAGTGCGAAGCCGTAAGAAAACGCCTTTGACTGTCAAACCACAGACCAACCGCACCGGGCACACACCAGCACCACCCACCCGCACCCGCGCTATAACCGCCACGACCCACGGATAGGTCACGAGCGCCGAAAAAACCGCCACCGTCCTATGGACGGTGGCGGCCTTTCCTCAGAAGGAGTCCGCAGCTACTACGCCGCGCGCCGAGGCAGCTTCCAGTTCGGCCGCGGGTAGTGGCAGGTGTAGCCGTTCGGATAGCGCTGCAGGTAGTCCTGGTGCTCCGGCTCGGCCTCCCAGAAGTCGCCTGCCGGGGTGACCTCGGTGACGACCTTGCCGGGCCACAGGCCGGAGGCCTCGACGTCGGCGATGGTGTCCTCGGCGACGCGCTTCTGCTCGTCGTTCAGGTAGAAGATCGCCGAGCGGTAGCTGCGGCCCAGGTCGTTGCCCTGGCGGTCGACCGTCGTGGGGTCGTGGATCTGGAAGAAGAACTCCAGCAGGGCCCGGTAGTCGGTCTGCTCCGGGTCGTAGAGGATCTCGATCGACTCAGCGTGGTCACCGTGGTTACGGTACGTAGCATTCGGCGTGTCCCCGCCGGAGTAGCCGACGCGGGTGGACACGACGCCGGGCTCCCGGCGGATGAGCTCCTCCATCCCCCAGAAGCAGCCTCCGGCGAGGATCGCCTTCTCGGTGGCCATCACTATCCCTTCCTTCGCAGGTCAGTGCGCGGTTTCGCTTGTCGCCAGGTACAACACCAGGGTAGGTGCTCGCTCTTCCCTTGTCCTGGCACGGCGGCGGGCTTCCGCGGACCGTCACATTCTCCGGACGCCGGTCGTCAGAGCGGTGAAGACATCGTCCGACGCTTGGAGACACCAATGTCCACCGCTGTGAACGTGATCACTCTCGCCGTGCACGACCTCGACCGCTCCGTCCGCTTCTACGCCGAGGGGCTCGGCTGCCGGGTGGAACGCGGAGGCGACGGCACGGCCGTGGTGTGGCTCGGCGGCCCGGAGATGCCGCGCCTGGCACTGCGGCCCTGGAACGACCTGGCCGGAGCCGTCGGGTCGGCCCCCGACACGGACGGCTTCCGCGGCTTCATGATCTCGGCGATCTTCCCGACCGCCCAGGCCGTCGACCACCTGCTCGACGCCGCGGTCCGGGCCGGCGCGAAGCTCCTGAAGCCCGGCAAGGGCGCCGCGTGGGGCTACTCCGGGCACTTCGCCGACCCCGACGGCCACGTCTGGAAGGCCGCGACCAGCGGAAGCCCGCTGCTGGCCAAGTTCAAGCGGCAGCAGCCGGCCACGACGGCCGGCCCGGCCCTGGCACCGCAGGAAGTCGCCGTGACGCTCGGCGTGCAGGACATCAAGGCCGCGAAACAGTTCTACGCCGACGGACTCGGCTACGAAGTCGACAAGGCCTTCGGCAGCTTCGCCAAGTTCAAGCCCGCCCCCGGAGCCGTGACGCTGTCCCTCTACACCTGGGACGCACTCGCCGGCGACGCCGGAGTCGACGCCGCGGGCCACGGGTTCCGGGGCTACGCCCTCAGCGTCCAGGCACCCTCGCCGGCCGGCGTCGACGAGATCACCGCGGCATCGACGACCGCGGGAGCCCGCGTGGTCTCCGGACCGGAACAGCAGCCCGGGATCGGCTACAGCAGCGTGTTCCTGGCGCCGGACGAAGCCGCGTGGAGTGCCAGCGCCGGATCGGCCGCTTGAGCCTCGGAGGTCATAGGGGAAGGCGGGCAAAGCAGAAGGCTGCGGAGAGGCAGGCAGAGCAGCAGACACAGGGAGGTGGGCCGCACGACCACGCGACCCACCTCCCGGACACTCGACGAAGGCTCTGCGGAAGACTCCGCAGAACCCTCCGCGCCGCTACTCCCGGCGCCCCGTTCCCACGCCGATCCGATACCGCCGCCAAGCCACCAACGCCGCGCCCGAGGCAAGCGCCGCGATCGCGGCGATCCCGTACGGCGTAACAGTCGCCCCGGTATGCGCCAGCCCACCAGTGGGCGCAGTGCTGGGCGGCGCCGAAGCGCTCGGCGAATGCGTCGTACTCGGCGCCGAAGACGGCGTGTGCGACGGCGTCCCGCTCGGCGACGAGCTCGGCGGCGGAGCGGGCGTCTGGACCAGCGGCCCGCCGCCCATCCACGTGTCGGTCGTCGCCCGGTAGTGCACCGGCGCCTGCTGCGACAGGTTCACCGTCGTCGGCAGAGTCTTGTACGTCGTCTGGAACGTCTTCTCCGGAATCGGCGCGTGCGGCGCGTTGGCGAAGAACACACCACCGGTCGTGTACGTGAACTGCTCCGGCACGCCGTTCACCGGGTACGTGATCTCGAACGAAGCGTCACCCTGCTCGTACGACTTCAGGTAGTCCGCGTACACCTTCTCCGCGTCCCACGGCGTCCGGGCCGGCCACCGGCTGAGGTTCCCGCTGTTGATGATGCCGTGGTACGCCCCCGCCTTGGCCTGGTCGCGCTCGCGGATCCACTGCGCGACGACCCTGCTTGCGTACACCCGGCGCAGGTCGGCGAAGCGCGGGTCGTTGTTCACGAGCTCCTGCGCCTTGGGCACGATGACTTTCTGCAGGATCCCCAGGTTGTAGTCCTGAAGGTCCTGCGGCAGCGTGCAAGGCCTGCCGCCCGGGCCCGGCGTCTTGATGACCAGCCGCTGCGCCTGCACCTTCAGCGGCGCCTGCAGGATGTACAGCTCGCTCCCCGACTCCCGCACCACCGCGGTGTCCGGCTCGATCCACACCCGGTACGTCCCGGTGCACGGCGGCGTGTCGTTCGTGCCCTTCAGGTCCTTCCAGTACTCGGCCCCGGTCGGGTTGTCCGGCGTCGGGTCCTGCAGCGCGGCGACCGTGTGCTTGAGCGTCAGGTCGGAGGTGAGCATCACGCGCCCGGCGTCCGTCTTGGCCAGCGTGGGATCGATGATCTTGTCCGGCTGGTCCGGGTTGAGGTTCACCCAGAACGCCTGCGGGTCCATCGCCAGCCAGGTGAACAGCGAGTCCGAGGTCAGCTGGGCGTCCTGCAGACCGCCGAACGACGGGGTGTCGCTCGGGTTGTCGCTGGTCTGGAACGAGTACTGGATGCCGGCCTGGCCCGGCGCGTCGGAGACGTAGCGCAGCTGCATGCTGGAGAAGTCGATGCCGCCGGGTTCGATGGGCTCCTGGTCCGGCTCGCCCGACAGGTCGGCGAGCCACTGGTCGGCGTCGTCCATGACCTGCTGCTGGCCCGCGTTGTCGCCGGAGCCCCCGATCTCCTCGTTGAAGGCGCCGTCCGAGGGGTTCTGCTCGGGGTCCGGCTCGAGGATCTGGTCCTCGGGTGCGTTGGCCACCGGCTTGGGCGGGTTGCTGACCTGCGGTGTGGCCTCCAGCGTGTACGGCTCGTTCAGCCCGGCGGCCTTGATGGCCCGGAGCGCGGCCGGACGCGGCTTGCTGCCGAAGACGTACTGGATCCGGTAGCCGGTCCGGGCGGCGACGGCCGCGTCCTTGTCCAGCTGGCTCTGGACGATGCTGTTCCCGGACTTGAACTCGTACGCGATCTTCTCTTCGTGGTTCACCGCGTCGTAGACCCGGTTCTCACCGGAACCGGGGATCGTGTCCTGGCACATCCAGGCGTCACCGAGGCCGATGGTCTCGGTGACGTACTGCTCGTAGGCCTTGCCGCGGTTGTTGTTCCCCATGTTGGGGATGTAGCGGTTCAGCCATTTCGCGAACGGCGCGGGCGTCCTGCCCTTGGTCCTCTGGTCTTGGACGTACCGGTTCCACGCCGCGTAGACGTGCTCCTTGGTCCCGATGGTCTTGCCGGTGGTGTCCGTGCCGTAGGACTTCAGCACGTCCGGGTCCGAGGGCAGCTGCATCCCGGTCGCGTTCTCACCGAGGTTCTCGTACTGGTAGTTCGTCAGCGGATAGCTCGGCGCTGTGCCGCCGGACGGGGTGAACCCGGGAAGCTGGTCCACGGGGGGTGTCGGCTTGGTGATGTTGTAGAGGTCGGCGCATTCGCCGCCTGCCGCGTGTGCGGGTGCGCTGGGCCAACCTATGAGGGCCGCGAATATCGCCAAGCTCGCCAGGAAGGCGAGAAACCTCGATCTGGATGTTCTGGTGGGTGTGCTCGTCAGGGCTCTACCGGTCACGCCGAATCCTCCTCGGACACGAGGGGTCCCCCAGCGATCGGCAATCCGGTGGCGACGAAATCCCCCGTGACTCGTCGTTTTCCGTTCGGCCGTCCACGTTAACAGACTTTCGATATATGTACCCTGAGAACATACGTACGCACCTTCCTTGCGGTATCGGTCCTGATAGGGTGCGGAAATGGTCGATGTGGGGGACGAGCTGACCGAATGGCTGGAGGCTCTGCCGCCGGTCGTGGACCGGTTGGCCTGGTTCGTTCCGGCCGATTTCCACGCCGACCACTCCGCGGATTCCCTGGACGTCCTGGAGGCGGCGCTCGCCGCGCAGGTGGTCCCCACGCCGGACGGCGACCTGCCGCCCGACACCGGGCTGATCGAGTCGGCGTGCGCGTATCTGGGAGAGACGCTGCTGCACGTCGGCGGCGGAGAATGGGACTGGGACGACACGGCTTCGAGCCCGACGCACGGCCTGCCGATCGTGCGCTTCGACGAGGCGCTGGCGCTGCCCGCGGTGGCGCCGTTGCGCTTGCTGATCGACGCACGCAAGGCCGGAACCGGCGTTGAGCTTCGTAAGGTTCACGAGAGTCTGCGGAAAAGCGTCGAGCAGTATCAGAGTTCTCATCCCGGTTGGACGCCGAAGCTATCCGCCGCCGAGGCAATCGATCCAGCTACCCATCAGCCTGCGTCAGAGCTGACCGAATGGTTGGCAGAGCGGGAAAAAGCGTTCGCCGCGTGGGCCGAGAGCGAGGCCGGGGCCGGCACCGGCGATACCGGGCCCTGGGACTTCAGCGCCGAGTCCATCGCCCGCCTCACCAAGCTGACGCTGCACCGCATCGCAGACGTCGAAGTCTTCAACGCCCCGGCGAACGCCGCATTCGTCGCCGGCGCCACCTGGTACCTCGGCGAGACGTTGCGACGCACGGCGACCGGCGTCTCCTGGCAGTACCAGCCGGTTCCCGACGGCTACGCGGACGCCCGCGACTACTACGCGCAGACCGGCGATGCCTGGGTCGGAGCGCCGTATCTCCTTCAGCACCCTGACGGCGCGATGGCCGACCCCCGAAGTCTGCTGAAGATCGCGGTCATCCGCCGGGAGGCCGCGGTCGTCAGCGACGGCCTGGCCGAGTTCTCCGAGTAAGGGCGCGATCGGGCAGCATTCGACGACTCGACGGCCCCTTCCGCACCGGCGCGGTGGTCCCCGGCGCAGAGCGCACCTAGTGTGCGACGGGCGTTCAATGTTTCCGGGGAACGGAGGGTCGCGTGACGACCTCGGTCGACGTCCAGGGTATGCAGGCGGCCCAGCAGGACTTCCAGCAGGCGCTGGACCAGCTGAACTCGGTCTACAGCGCGATGACCGAGGAGCAGGACAACCTCCTGGCGAACTGGTCCGGAATGGCGGCGTCGGCCTTCGGGCAGGCGCTGGGCGCGTGGCTCGACGACCTGTACCAGATCCGGCAGGAGCTGGTGGTCATGACCGAGAGCCTGTCCACCCACACCGGGATCTACAGCGATGCGAACGAGACGTCGCAGCAGGTGGTCACGGCGTTCCACCAGGGTCTCAGCGGTCTGGAGTCGCTTCCCGGCGAGCCGGTGCTGCTCGCTCGGCGCCGAGTGGAGGGCAAGCTCCTTCCGGAGAAGGGGGTCCTGGCCCGGGGCGAGGTGGTGCAGGGCCAGACGCTGCCGGTGGCGCGGGAGGCCGAGCGGGAACCGCTGATGCCCGCGCTGCGCATGGAGGCCGTCGAGGGCATCCCCGCGCAGCCCAGGTTCCTGAGAAGCGAGCGGCCCACACTGCCCGAGCAGCCCAGGTTCATGGAAAGCGAACGGCCCACCCTGCCCGAGCTGCCCCTCCTGCCCGAAATACCCGCGCTGCCCGCGCTGCCCGCGCTGCCCGCCCTGCGGTTGCGGGAGGCAGCGATCGAGCCGCTCCAACCAGAGCGGCTCGACCTGCCCGAGCAACCCTCCTGAGGGCGCGCGCCGCGCGCTACGGCAGCTTCCAGTGCTGGTTCGTGCCGCCGTTGCAGGTCCAGATCTGCAACGCGGTCCCCCGGTTCGTCGAACCCTGAGGATCGTCCAGGCACTTGCCGGAGTTCGGGTTGTACAGGCTCCCGTCCGAACGCGGGATGAAGACCTGCGCGCCGGTCCCGTTGCAGTGGTAGAGGTCGACCGTCGTCCCGTCGGCCGTGCCGGAGCCCTGGACGTCCAGGCACAGACCCAGCACGTGCAGGGTGGACCCGCCCTCGACCCACGACCAGGACTGTGCGCCGGTGCCGTTGCAGTCCCACAGGTCGACTTCGCTGTAGTCCGCGGTGTTCGACGCGTAGTCGTCGATGCACATGCCGCCGATGCCGGTGATCTGGCCGGTGGCGCTCGCGACCGAGATCGCCACCGGACCGGTCGGGGCCATCGGTTTGTCGGCCGCCGAGGTGGCGACCGGAGGCGCGGCGGACTTGGACTTGGTGACGGCCGGAGCGACGGTCTTGGTCACGACGACATGCACCGCCGTGGTGCTCGGGTGCGGCGTCCCGGGCAGGTGCGTCGTCACGACGATCGGCGCGGCGGGGGCGGTGGCCGTCTCCGTGGCGGTGGCGGTCACGGTGACCACCGGCGGCCGGAGCGCGGAGGGCGCACCGCTCGTCGAGTCGGGCCCCGCAACCGTCGATGAGGAGTTCGGGGAACCGGTCGGCGCCCCCGCGAGGCCCGCCGCGGCTACGCCGGCGAGGTTCCCCGACGCGGACCCGCCGGGTCCGCCCGGCGATCCCTGTGCGGCCTGGTGGGACGCTTTCCCGCCGGAGCCGACCGCGGCCGCCACTCCGACGGCGGCCAGGAGCAGGACGGCCGCACCGCTGACGGCGGCCACGCGGGAGACGGTGCCGGAGAAGGGACCCGAATCAGTACTCCGATCCGCATCCGAAGGTACGGCAGAGTTCTGCTTCACCAGCGTTGTGTCATCGGGCGCCGCCCCACCTGGAAGGACGAGGACAGCCTCGGAAGCAGCACCGCCGCCCTCCCGAATCTGCGCGGAGGCCCTCAAATCCGCGAGTACCGCCGCCGTCCCCTGCGCGACCGTCTCCGGCGGTGGGAGAAGCAGGTGCGGATTCCCGTCCAGCGCCAGGCTGCTCAGCTCCAGCGTCCCGAGCTGCCAGGGCACCTCCACCAGGTGGTTGCGCCGCAGGTCGAGCACCCGGAGTTCGGGGAAGGTGGCGATCCACGGCGGCAGCGAGGTCAGCTCGTTGTCCGACAGGTCGAGCTCGCGCAGACCGGTGAGCGCGCGGACCTCGTCCGGGAGATCTCGCAGGCCCAGGCCGGACAGGGCCAGCGTCGGATTCCCCTCGGCGCGGGCTTCCTCGACACGCTCCAGCGCCGTCTGGATGGCTACGGCTGCGGCTGCGGGTTCTGCTTCGGTGGCGCTACCGGTGTCGGTACCGGCTTCGGCTTCCATCACTGGCTCCTGTCAGGCGGACGGGTCAAGGCGGCGGTGGCGCGGAACAGGGCGACGGCGTCAGGCTGCGCCGGAGAATCCGTTCGCCGGCGGTCGAGATGGCTGAGCAGATCGGCCACCGGCGCGACGCCGTGGGTGCGGAGGTAATAGGCGACGGCGTCGCTCCAGACCCAGGCTCCGTCGGTCCGGAAGCCCGCCGGGACTCGGGCGCGGCCGTCGGCCGGATCAAGGACGTCGTCCAGGCGAGCCGTGGTGGACATCAGGACGCTGCCGGAGTCCAGGGCGGTCGCGATGGGCTCGCGGTCGGATGCCGTGAGGCGGGGACGGTCGAGGTCGAACAGGGGCGTGCCGTCGGCGGTGACGCCGTCGTAGACCGGCGCGAGGCGGAGCGGCGCAGGGCCGGCGGGGGTCCACAGCAGCGCGGAGCGGGCGCGCGCCGACCGCTGGTAGGCCGGGAGGTCCTCCTCCAGGGCGAAGGCCTCGACCTGCGGATCGATCTCGCCATGCGCGGCCAGGACATGCTGGAGCGAGGCCGCCGCTTCGAAGGGCTCTGCCTGCGCGTTCAAGGCGAGCAGGAAGACACGGCGCGGCGGCGGCCACGGGGAGCCGTCGGACGGCGCGCGCCAGGCACGCCACAGCGCGACGGCTCCGGGAACGCCGGCTGCGGCTCCGACAGCTGCGCGGTCCAGGTCATCGGTCAGATCGGTGTCCAGCTCGTCGGCAGCCAAGTCCAGGCACGGCCCGAACTCTCCACCCCGCGCCGCCATCACCTCGGGCGCGGCGGGAGTGAACACGTGCGCGACGATCCCCTCGGCCGGATCGGTCCCGGTCTGCACCGGAACCCGCGCCGCCACCGCGACGTCCATCCCGGCCCCGGTGAGGATCCAGCCCAGCAGCCCGGCGTCCTCGACGGCCAGCGGCACGTGCGCCGCGACCGCGTGCGAGGCCACGGCTCCGGCCATCCGCTCCGGCTCCAGCGCCGCGAGCCACGCGCGGCTCTGGCTCAGCAGCCCGTCCGGGACCCGTCCGGCCAGCCGCAGCAGCATGCTGTGACAGGCGTCGGTCAGCGTGGTGACCTCGATGTCGGTCATGAGCCTCCTCCGATCCACGGGCGGCGCGGCACCTTCGGCGGCGCGTCGAGCGCGGCCAGCAGCGAGGCGAGGTCGGGGTACGGCGCCAGCCGCACGGGGCGTCCGTCGCGGTAGACCACGAGCCCGGGCGAGTTCGCCCCCTGGTGCAGGAAGCGGTCGCCGAGCCCGGTGACCCACCCGGCCAGGCTGCCGCCGTCGGCCAGCTGCGCGACCGTGCCGCGCACGCCGATCACGTCGACCGGCGGCAGCACCGCGGCCGGGGCGCCGCCGGCGGGCAGCGCTTGGTTCGCCGCGGTCCGCCGCTGGTTCTCGGTGCTGATCGCCCGTGCGAGCGCCGCGCTGCCGTCGCCCTCGATGAAGAGGCGGCGCGGCACCGGGTCCGGCGAGGCGGCCAGCTGCTCGATGATCGCCGCGGCCATCTGGTCGCGGGTGGCGGCGGCGCCGCGCACCGAGTAGCCGCCGGTCGCGGTCGGCGGCGCGCCGATCGAGATGGTCAGCGTCTCGCGCTGCTGCGGCCGCTGCATGGCGCTCGCCAGGTCGGTGTTGTCGCGCGGTATCGCGAACCCGGAGGGAGTGGGCTGCCAGGCCGCCCGGACCGCGTCCTGCGGGGTGGCGCTGCCGGACAGGTCGTCGCGGTGTTCCGCGGTTTCCGTCTGCGAGGTGCCGGTGGCGTGGGCGGTGCCGGTCGAGCCCGCGTGGCTGGTCGCGGCCTGGGTCGCGGCCGCCGGGATCTCGTCGACGCTCGCCTGCGCGGTGTCGACCCGGACCTGAGCCGCCTGGTTCTCGCGGGTCGCGGCGTCGACGGCCGGGGCCAGCCGGTTGACGTCGCCTTCCAGCCTCGTGCGGTCGGCGGAGATCCGCTGCGCTTCGGCGAGCTGCGTGCGGGTGTCGTGTTCGGCCTGCACCAGTACCGGATCCGGGGGCGGCGCGGGCTGGCCGGGCTGGGCGGGCTGCTTGTTCGCCCGGTCCTGGTTCAGGGCCTGCTGAGCCTGCTGATGTGCTTGGTCGAGGTCGGTGACCCGCTGCTGGAGGTCTCCCGGGTACTGCGTGCGGTGGTCCTGAAGGGCCTGGTCCGCGTCCCGGCCCTGTTGCAGGATCGGCGCGTTCCGCAGGTTCGTCTGCTGCTGGGACTGCTGCTCGTCGCGCAGCGTCTGCGCGCGGGCCGGCTGCTGGGCGTCGAGGGTCCGCTGGTGTGCGGCGTCGTCGACGGCGCCCTGGTGGCCCGCGTCGGCGGGGTCGAAGACGTGGTGCTCCAGGTGGTCGGCGCTGCCGCCGGTGTAGTGGACCAGGGTCAGGTCCACCGGCCGGTTGGCGGCCAGGGCCAGGTCGCGGGCGGCGCGCAGGTGGTCGTCGGCCGATGAGGTGCCGTTCAGGTCGGCGACGACCCGGTGCGGTTGGCCGTCCGGCGGCGGAGTCGTGCTCAGGGTATTGATTTGAGTAGTGCGGGTCGCGGAGTCGTCCGACAGCGGCTTGGCGTGCGGATGGACGACCTGCGTCGGATGGTTCTGGGCCATCTGGACGGCCCAGCCCTCGGGCAGCAGCCCTTCGAAGTCCTTGGCGGAGTCGATCTTCATCGACCAGTCGTGGGGACCGGTGAGCAGGTAGGAGACCTTGCCGCCGTAGATGTGCGAGTTCTGCGAGTACATCCGGTTGTATTCGACGTAGTCGCCGATGTTGGCCTCGGTCTCCACGCCCCTGCGGCTGTCGGAGGACCCGCTGGGCACCCCGGCGCCGTCGTTGGTCTTGCCGCCGAGCGCGCCGTCGGTGGACCAGCCGCTGCCCTTGCTCTCGACGAACGTGGGCTCGTCGGCGCGCTCGGTGAAGGTCATGCCGTTGTACTTGGCCGGGTCGCCGACCGGCCGGATGACCCCTTCGATCTGCGCGCCCAGCTTCACCGGCTCGCCGTGCGGCGAGGGCAGTTCGAACTGGCCGCGGAACAGGTCCGGCGCGTTGTCGCGGACGTTGCGGTTGGCCAGCGAGGTGTTCAGCCGGACGCCGAGGTCGTTGTGCGGGGCGTAGCGGCCCAGGTGCGGCGGAGCGGGGGTGCCGCCGAGCCCGGCTCCGGTGCCGTCCATGAACGGCGTGGCCTTGCTCCTCGGCAGGGTCACCGCCGGGGCCCAGGCCGCGACGTGGCCCAGGTCCGGGAAGCTCAGGCCCTGGAGATGGTCGGCGAGTTCGTGGTCGAGCGTGCTGGGCTGGACGCGCTCGCCCGCGGCGGTGGCGCGCACGGCCGGCGGGCGCGGCGCGGGGGCGGGTCCGTGGGGCGGCGGGCCGTCGTCGGCGAAGTGGTGCGGCACGACGTTGCGCATCGTGATGTGCGTCGGGGCGTGGCTGCCGGGCGGCGGCGAGGTCCTCAGCGTGACCACCGGTGTCGGCGGGGTCCGCGAGACGCTGGTGTTGGGAAAGCGGGCCAGCGGTTCGGGGATCTCGTGCCCGACGTAGATCTCGATCTTGAGGTTCAGCTTGTGCGCGAACTCCTCGCCCTCGCCGGAGGTCGGCGTGCGGTCCTCGCGTTCCTTGGTCTGCTCGGCGGTCTCGGTCGCCGTACGCGCCGGGGTCGGGCCGCCCTTCGGCCGCACCGCCGCCGAGGTGCGGCGGATGTCGCGGACCACGGCCTGGGTGCCGGTCGACTTCTCCACACCGGTCGACCACTTGATCCCGAGGTCGCTCGCGCCGCCGGCGTGGCCGTCCTTGGTGAACTGGCCCTCGACCTTGCCGGTCACGGAGAAGTCGTGCGCCGAGTTCTTCGACGAGCCGTGCTGCTTGAGCGACTGGCCGCCGAAGGTGACGGCGCCGCGGTCCCGGGAGCGGATGTGGTCGGTGTCGGCGTGCTCGGCGGTGACCCGCACGGTGACCTGGGTCGTGCTGCCTGCCGGGCCGGGGAATTCCGAGCGGTGGGTGACGCCGGTGTCGAACAGGTCGTCCGGATGGGTCTTCAGCTCGCCGGGGTCGAACTTGTGCGACATCGAGCGCCAGACGTCCGAGGCGTCGGTCAGGTGCTCGTCGCCGACCGAGCCGGTGGTCTGCAGGCCGTGCTTGATGGCGCCGAGGATGCCGGTCCCGGCGGGCAGCGTCACCGCTCCCCCGGGGTGTTTCGGCCCGCTCTCCTCGAAGACCGCGGAGTGGTCGTCGAAGTGGGTGCCGTAGCCGGCCGCCATGGCCGCGCCGTAGCGGGTCAGGTGGATCGGCTGGGCCGCCTTCGGGGGCGGGTCCAGGTGCGTGGGCTGCGGCGGCACCGGCGGGTTCGCCGTCGGGTCGCCGTGCAGGGTGCTGACGTCCTGGTGCAGGGTGGTGCTCATCGACACCTCGGCGGCGTGCTCGATGAGCAGGTGGTGGGACTGCGGTGTGGTGTCGTAGGCGGCGGGCCGCAGGTGCTTGCCGAGGAAGCCGTTGATCATCCCGGCGTCGACCGGCTGCCGGTTCGACGTGACCTCCAGGACCAGGTGCGCGCGGCCGAAGTGCTCGCCGGTGTTCTCGGTGAGCAGGGAGACGTCGATGCTGCCCTTGGTCGTGGACTCGGTCCGGCTCTTGATGGTCCCGGAGGCCTCGACCCCGACCGAGGCGCCGATCTGGTCGGCGACGCCGCGCTTGGTCGTCGAGGCGGCCGGCTCGTTGCCGTTGCCGTGCTCCCCCGAGGTGGCGTCCCCGGAGCCGCCTGACTCGTCCTTCCCGGCGGTGTCGACGTTGTGCCGGTAGGCTCCGCCGACCGCGCCGGAGACCTTGTAGTTCACGTGCGCCGTCTTGTTGTCGGTCTGCTTCAGGTCGTGCTCGGCGTAGCTCTCGTTCGCCGCGCTCGGCGCCTCGTGGCCGGCCGCCGGGTCGGCCCGCAGGAAGAAGCCCTTCACGGTGAACGAGCGCTCGTAGTTCGGCAGGCCGGGACCCCAGTGGAACTCCTTCGGCAGCGGGATCGGGATACCGCTGTCGCTGAGCAGCCGGGGCTGGTTCGAGCGCAGGAAGCCCTCCGACAGCGCTCGCTCGACCTCGGCGACGTACGTGGGATGCTTCCACGCCGAGGCCGGGATCTCCGGATGCTGGGCCTTGGCCTGGGAAATCACGAAGTCGGCCGAGGAGCGCACCGCCTTGTCCAGGCCGGCGAAGGTGGCGTGCAGCCCGTCGGTGCCGGTCTTGCCGAAGTCGATGACGTCGGGGTGGTTCCTCAGATCCTGGTACTCCGCGCGGCTCAGGACGCTGGTGCGACCGATGTTCGCCGCGACCGTCTTGTGCGCCTGGATGTAGGCCGGGGTGTCGGCGACGGCGCGGGTCGGCCGCAGCGCGGAGGGGACCAGGGCTGGAAGGGTCGCGCCGTCCCCTTCGATGATGCGGCTGGCGCTGCGCCGGCTGGTGAAGCCGAAGCGGGTCTTGGTCTCGGTGACGGTGACCTGGTACCGGGTGTCGTACTCGGGCCGGAACGCGTCGCCCTTCGGCGCGCGCAGCCGGGAGTAGTTCTTCGAGGCGGTGCCGTCGGCCTGCGCGTGCGTCTTGCCGCCGGACACGCCGCCGCTGAAGTCGCCGAGGTCGATCGCGCCGCCGTGCGGGAGTTCGACCCGGCCGGCGATGCCGCCGCCGGTGCCGACCTTCCAGGCGCGCGTGGTCGAGGCGCCGCCGCCGCGCGTGCCCTTGGTCTGGTGGTCGATCGCCACGTCGGGGTCGGAGGGGATGTCGCCGTGCGGGCGGTCCAGCATCACCTGCTCGACGGAGATCTGGTACTTGCGGCCCTTGTAGGTGATCTCCTCCTGGTGGCCGGCGTCGAAGCCGCGGCCGCGCGCGCCGCGCAGCTTGGGCGTGCCGAGCGCGAGCTGGAGCTGCTTGTCGACGCGGTAGCGCAGGCGCGCCGGGTGGCTGTCGTGGCGCGCGGTGGACTTGGGGTCGGTGGGCGCGAGCCCTCGGCGCATGCCCTTCATGTTCGAAGACAGGTCGCTGATCAGCCCGCGGGCGGTGGCGTGGATCTGCTCGCTGCGCGGCATCTCCTTGACGGCGGCGCTGCCCAGGCCCACGCCTGCGACCAGCTCAGGGGTCTCCTTCTGCGGGTCGGACTCGTGGACGGCGCGGCGGACGTACGGGGTCTGTGTTCCGTCGTCCTTCCAGGCCACGGTCCGCAGGGGACGGCCGTCGGAGGTCCGGATCGCGCGCTCCTCGCCGAGCTTCAACGAGGTGTCCACGGGCTTGTTCGAGACGACCACGGTCTGCCGGCCGGTCTCGTGCCCGGCGGGGTCGCGCTGGACGACTTCGCGGACGGTCTCCCGGGTGTTGAGGTCGTGGGTGGCGATGCCGTGCTCGTCGACGATCCGCACGGAGCGGTCCGAGACCAGCATCTTGAGCAGGTCGTCGTTGCTCATGTGGTCCAGTCCCGCGCCGTCGTTCTCGCGCGCGGTGCTGATCCGGTTCTGCAGGTCTCGGCGATCGTTGAGGGCCTGCGGGTCGTGGTGCCAGTTGTCGGGACGCAGCGTGGCGGCGGCGTTGCGCAGGTCGGTCTCGAAGCGGCTGCCGCGCGGGACGACCAGCTGCAGGCCGGTGCGGCCGGCCTGGCGGGTCAGGTCGACCAGCGCGCCGTGCCGGCCGGCGTCGTCGCCGCCCCAGGCGTTGGGGCCGCCGTCGCGCCAGCCCCAGACCACGTGGCCGGCCGGGTTCAGGACGTAGCCCTCGTCCGGGAGGTGCGGGTTGCCGAGGATGTCGTGCTCCGAGGGCAGGTTCCTGACGGTGAGGTGCGGGTCGGCCTGCACGGCGTCGAGGGAGGTGCGCAGCGCGGCGCCGGGGCGGGGCGGGGCGACCAGGCCCAGGTCGCGCGGCGGCGCGCCGTCGGCTGTCGGGCCCCGGGAGCCGAGGTCGGCGACGGTGTGGATGTTCTCCACCGGGGGTGCGACGCGGGCCGGCGGCGCGGTGACCCGATGCGGGTTCGGCTGCGAGAAGCCCTGGTCGCTCCAGCCGTGGGTGACGCCGTTCGCGTCGAGGTGGTAGCCGCGGGGCTGGGCGAAGGCGGCGGCGTGGTCGGAGTCCGCCCAGGCGGTGGTGTGCGGGGGCAGGTGCGGGCCCAGCGGGATCGAGCCGTCCGCGAGCGGGGCCGGCGGCGGGTTGTGGGTGATGGTGAGCTCGCGGTACGGGTGCGCCGGGTCGTTTGTGGGTTCGAAGACGCGCACTCCGTGGTTGGTCTGGAGGTCGTGGAGCTGCTGGAGTTCGTTCGGGGTGAAGGCGTGGTTCGGCTCGACGTGGATCGCGGCCTGGCCGCCGGAGGTCTGCAGGTGCTGATACAGCGCTTGGTTGTCGTGGCCGTCGGCCAGGCCGCCGCGCGGGAACGGCGTCGAGCGGGACTGGTTGCCGGCGTTCAGCTTCAGCAGCTTCTGGTAGGTCTTCGGGTGGTCCGCGGCGGAGATCCCCTTCACGCCCGGGGTGCGGCTCGGCGCGCCGCCGGTCCGGTTCTGGGCCAGGCGCGCTCCGGCCGCGGTCACCGGGGCGCGGGTCGGAACCGGGACCGGCGGCGCGGCGCGCGCGATGTCGCGCTCGAAGGCGGCGGCCTGGTGGTTCGGCACCATGAGCTCGCCGACGACGTCGGAGTGGAAGGTGATGACCGACGGGGAACGGCTGAGGTCGGCCTGGAAGCGGCGGTCCGCGTCGACGCGGCCGGTGACGCGGAAGACGGCCTTGTAGCGGACCTTGTCGCCGTCGTGGATCACGGCGGTCTTGGCCTGGCCCTGGACCTGGGTGCCGACGCCGTGCTTGGAGGACATGCTGCCCTCGAAGGCGTCGACGGTCGCCGTGACGCCCTCGACGAAGCCGAACTCCGGGCCGACTCTGATGCCGACGCCCTGGCCGTGTTCGGTGGTGTGCTTGACGGTCACGGTCTCGGCGATGTCGTTGCGGATGCCGCCGTCGGTGGTGCTGCCGACGCGTTCGACGGAGACCAGCTCGGCCTTCAGGCCGGTGTAGCCGGCGAAGCCCTTGGTGCGGACGAAGTTGGCCGGGAGGGAGTCGGTGAAGGCCGCCTGGGCGCGGTCGCGGAAGGACTTCTCGTCGAGGACCTCTTCGGCGGCGCCGTGGACGACTTCGGCGGCGCGGTGCGGGGAGACCTTGCCGGGGCCGATCAGGGCTTTGAGGTAGGCGTCTTCCAGCGGCTTGGTGTCCAGGGCGCCGAGGGTGTAGTCGTAGCGCTCCATCGCCTTGGGGTCGGTGGCGGTGATGACGTGGGTGCCGTCGGGGACGCCGGCGCCGTACGCGGCGGGGTAGGCGGCGGTGACGTCCTTGCCGGTGACGTCGTGGGTCGCGGCGGCGGTGTGGCCGGCCGCGGTGTGCGCCTCGACCTCGATGCGGACCTGGTGCGCGACGCCGACGCGGGGGCCGTTGGTGGCGCGGCTGCCGAGCTGCACCTCGTGGGCCAGGGAGTGCATGGTCTTGCTGGTGATGCTGACGCTCGGGCGGACCATGATCGTCAGGCTGGTGAGCTTGGAGGTGAAGGTCTTCATGTACTCGGCGAGGAAGCCCATGCCGCGGGTCTTGTCGACGACCTCGGTCTGGTCCTGAGCGATGTCGCCGTACTTGGAGAGGAACTCGCGCAGCACCGGGTCCGGATCGCGCGCCGGCGGGGCCTCGGCGCCACCGGTGAGGCGGAAGCGGGCGCGCACGACGGTGTCGCCGTCGCCGACGGTGATGCCGGAGCGCAGGTGCTTCTCCCACTCGTGCGGGTCGGTGGTCTCCAGGGCTTTGGTGACTTCGTGCTCGAAGTCGCGCGCCAGGCGAGGCGTGATGTGGCCGGCGGCGGTGGAGCCGGTGTTGGCACCGTGGGAGTCGGTGAGGTTCGCGGCTTTGAGGGTGTTGAGGAGGGTGTGGCTCTGCGCCGCGGGGTCGTGGGGGCGGCCGGTGGAGACGATGGACAGGTCGCCCAGCGCATGGGTGCCGCCGGGCGCCGCGGGGCGGTTGTACCAGGGGACGAGCGGCTGGGTGAGGGTGTTGTCGGCCGGGTTGCGCGCGGCGGGGTCGTAGGGCGGGGACCACTGGACGACGTCGCTGTGCCAGCGGGGGTGGTCGGCGCCGTCGGTGAGGGCGGCTTCGGCGGGGTGGTGGGTGGTGTCGGGGAGGGGGTGCCGGGGCGGCTGGGGGGCCGGGCGGTTTGCCGGGGCGGCGGGCTGGTGATTCGCCGGGGCGGAGGTTTGGTGGCCTGGCGGCGGGGTCTGTTGGCGGCCTGGCGGTCGGGCCTGCTGGTGGCCTGGCTGCGGCGCCTGCTGGTGGCCGGAGTTTTGGGGCGAGGACTCGGTGGTCAGGTGGTCGGTCGGCGGGCGCTGAGGAGAGGACTCGGTGACCTGATGATCGGCGGGCTGGCGCAGAGGAGCAGGTTGGGCGGCCGGGTCGGCGGGCTGGCGCAGCGGAGAGGACTCGGTGACCTGATGATCGGCTGGCTGGCGCAGAGCAGCAGGTTGGGCGGCCGGGTCGGCAGGCTGGCGCTGAGGAGCAGGTTCGGCGCTCCGGTCGGCAGGCTGGCGCTGTGGCGGAGGCTCGGACACCGTCTGGCGCTGAGGTGCGGGCTCGGTGGCCGAATGGTCTGTCGATGTGCGCTGCGGCGAGGGCTCTGATGTCCGGGTCACCGCGGGCGTCGTGGTTCGCGTCTGCGGGGTCTGACCGGTCGGCTCGGTGGCCCGCTGGATCGCGGGGGCCTGCTCGACTGCGGGAGCGTGGGCGGTCGTCGGCGCGAAGTCGTGGAAGACACCCTGCGAGCCGTACTTCGGGAAGCCGGGGCGGAGCGGGTCGGGTTCGGCGACCATCGCGACGCCGTCGTGGGAGGTCCAGACCTTGTTCGTGGGGGCGGCGACGTGGATGCCGAGTTCGTTCGCGACCTGCTGGGCGAAGGGGTGCTGGCCGTCGGCGGGTGTGGCGCCGGTGTCGCAGATGATCAGGCGCAGGCCGGATTGCTGGATCTGCTCGTAGTCCGGGTGCTCGCGGATCAGCTGGGCGAAGGCTTTGGGGCCGAGGTCGTGGCCGCCGACGCTGACGTGCCCCGAGTCGCCGTGTGCCGCGACCGTGTAGCGGCCGTTCGAGTCGGGGACGAGGGCACGCGCCGCACGCGCCTGGTCCGCGGCGCCGGGCGCGGTTTCGTCCTGGAGGTGGAGGGTGGTGCCTTTGCCGGTGCCGTAGTGGGACAGGAAGGACGCAGCGTGGGTCGAGTCGTCGAACGAATCGATCCGCTGCGGGGCCGACTCCGGATGGGAGGTCCAGGTGTGCGGATCGGCAGCCGGAGGCGGGAAGCGGTACGTGGCCGGGGCGGTGGATCTGGCGGTGTCGACAGGCAGTGGAGCCGGGCCAGCCTGATGGGCCTCAGGGGCAGGTACCGGGGCCGGGCCAGTCTGCTGATGGACCTGAGGGGCCGGCTGCGGCGTCTCGGTCTGCTGATGCGCCTCGGGAGGGGGTGCTGCAGGCTGCTCAGACTCCTGCCGAACCTCGGGAGCCGGCGGCGGTACTTCGCTCTCCTGCCGGACCTCAGGAGCAGGGGGCGGCACCTCGGTCTGCTGCCGAACCTCCGGAGCCGGCACCGGCGGCACCTCAGCCTCCTGCCGAACCTCGTTCTCCGGCGGCGGCTCGATCGCCCTACCGCCAACCGGATCCACCACGACCGGCTCCACGATCGGCTCCGGCACCTTCGTACCGTTCGGCTCCGCCACCTTCGTACCGTTCGGCTCCGGTACCTTCGTACCGTTCGGCTCCGGCGTCTTCCCCGCGGGCGGCTCGAACCCGGGCAGCCCGCCGCCGGTCCCCCGCCCGCCGCCGCCTCCACCGCCACCGTTGCCGCCGTCATCCGGGGGCTCCGGCTCCTTGAACCCGTGCGCCAGTGCTGCCAGCTGCTTCAGGGCACTGAGGTCGATCGGCGGTTCCTTCGGCGGCTCCTCCTTGCCGCCGCGGCCGCCGCGCCCGGCGAACATGCTCCCCGCCGCGCCCGAAGCGAAGGCCAGGCCGAGGTCCTGGTTGGCGCCGAAGACGCCGTTCGAGATCCCGGCGACCGTCACGCCGGTGGCGCCGGCCAGGATCAGCTTGCCGCCGAGTTCCTTGGTCAGGTCCGGGGCGACGATGTGCGCCACCTCGTGGAACACGCCGCCGACGCCGCCGGCGAGGGCGCCCATCTCGACCGCGCCGATGGTGCTGGAGGTGTCCCAGTGGGTGCGGTCCTTCAGGACGAACATCTGGAAGGCCTGGACCGCCGCGTCCATGCCGGTCTGGATGGCGGTCGCGGAGATCACCGACATCGCGAAGCGTTTGGCGATCTGCTGGATCACCAGGCGGCCGACCGCCTCGATCTCCGGGACCACGGCCAGGCCCCAGATCGTGCTCGACCACTCGATGATCTGCTCGGCCATCCACATCAGCTGGGCCAGGATCATCAGCTTCGAGTACTGGACCTGGACCGCGGTGTCCTTCGACATCCCGCCGAGCTGGCCGGTCGTGGCGACCAGGACCGGCATGGTGTCGTTCAGCTGCTTGACGAACGCCCCGAACTGCTCGGCCGCCGGGCCGCTGACCCCGTCGTGGAGCCCGTCGGCCATCGGCGCGATCTGGGCGTTCACGTCGGCCAGCTGGTCGCGGGTGGTGTACCAGACGTCGCCGAGCTCGCTGAGCTGGTCCTCGTCGCCCTGCGGCCAGGACTGGCCGGCGGCGATCTCCACCACCCAGTTCAGCTCCGGCGGGATCTGGATGCTCACGGCTTGACGTGTTCTCCGGGCCCGGGCGACGCCTTCGGCTTGTCGCCGCCGAAGTTCGGCACGGTGTTGTTCTCCTCGGTGGCCTCGTAGCCCCGCACCATGGTGTGGATGCCGGTGACCATGCCGTCGGCGATGGTGCAGAAGTCCAGCAGCGCGCCGAGCACCATGTCGCGCGTCGGGTTGTGCGAGGCGTAGAACGCCTTCGCCGCGGCGTCGTCCGTCCCGGCGGCGTACGTCAGGGGGTTGAGCTGCTCCACCAGACCCGAGTGCACGCCCCTGGTCTGGTCGTTCAGGTGCTCGACCTGCGGGATCACCGTCCCCATGCGGTCGGTGTCGACCCAGACCTCACTCATCGCTGCCTCCCGCTGCTCGTCCCGGCATGCGGCCGGAGTCGATGTACTCGCGCACGGCGTCCGGCATCGGCGGCTCGTCGGGCAGCGCCTTGGTCATGTCGGCCTTGCCCTGCAGAAGGTCGGCGAAGTTCATGCCCTTCGGCAGTTCCGGCTGCATGAGCTCGCCCAGGGCCTCCAGCGCCTTGCCCTTCGCCTCGGCGACGGCGCCCATGACGGCCTCGGCCAGCTCGTTGGGCGCCATCCGCTTGTAGGCGCCGGTCGGGAACTCCAGCGCGAGCAGGCCGCCCTGGGCGTCGACCTTCACCTTGACGGTCTGCCGCGGCGTGACCGCGGTGCCGGAGATCTCCCGGATCTGCCGCTGGAGCTCGGCGGTGCGGGCCCGGCGCTTGCGGTACTCGGCCATCAGCGCTTCGAGCTCGCTGTCGAAGGGCAGGCCGCCCATCAGCGGACTCCGCCGGATCCGCGGGACCGGTTCCTGTCCATGACGACCCGCCTTCCCGATGCGACGACGCGCCTTCCCGGCGCCGACATACCGGCTCCCACGCTAGGGCCCGCTCCGGGACCGATCGCGGTCCCGGAGCACGGCTTGCCCGATCAGACACCGCCGTCTTCCTCTCCGGCCACGCCGGGGAGGAAGACACGGCCGGCCGCGCCGGTCCCGCGGAGCCGGCCCGGCCACGCCGTCACTCCAGCGCGCTCAGGTCGTCGGCCCGACGGCCCCACGTCGACGAGTCCTGAGTCAGCAGCTTCGCCGCGACGGTGCCGGAGTCCTCCTCCGGCTCCTCCTCGTCCTCCTCGACGGGTTCCTCCTCCTGCTCGGGCGGGGCTGGCGGCTCGTACCCGGGCGGGAAGCGGCCGGAGCGCAGGTCTGGATTTCGGATCGCGGTGACGGGTGCCGCACTGGCCGTCCGGCGCCAAGTCGCCATCGCCGGTTCGTCGTCCGGTCCGGGCACCGCGCCGTCCGGCGGAGCGACCGGCGGTTCCTCGTCGATCCAGGCGTCGGTCTCGGAGGAGACGATGCGGGCATCGATCTCCCGGTCGTCGGGCCCGGACGTCCGGAGCAGGCCGCTGAGCCCCAGCAGAGCAGAGGCGGCCGATGCGCCGACCTCCCAGGCGCTGTGGTCCTCGCCGCCGACGGGCTGGCCGAGGACGGGGACGATGTCGGGCTCGGGTGCGGCCTTCTTCTCGGCCTTGTGAACCGGCTCGGGCTCGGTCGCCGAACCTGGTTCCGATGCCACCGCGACAGCAGGGAGCACCGGAACCACAGCCTGCGGCGCCGATTGGGTGAGCCCGACTCCGCCGGCGGCGGTCCCGTCGGCCGAGCCCGCCTCGCCGGCGACCGCCCCGGTCTCGTCGCCGGACCACGGTTGCTGGACCCCGCCGAGAAGGCCGGAGGAATCGGAGCGCTCGGAGTTCGGATTCTGCGATCCGGCGCCGCCGCCCATCGGCGGCATCATCGGCATCCCGCCGCCCTCGCCGCCCGGACCGCTCCCGGTCAGGGCTTCCTCACCGAGCAGGCCGGCCTCGTTCGGCAAGCCCGATTCAGTCGGCAAGCCCTCGGCCGGGAGCGTGGACTCTGTCAAAGGACCGCCCTGCAAGCCCTTCAACCCCAGACCACCCGCAGGCGCCCCGAGCTCCGAACCGGGCTCCTCCCCCGACCCCGGCGCCGAGGACTCCAGCCACGGCGTCGCCGCCTCCCGCAGCAGCCCCGAGGCATCGGGACGCTCGCTGTTCGAGTTCTGTGATCCGGCACCGCCGCCCATCGGCGGCATCATGGGCATGCCGCCCTCGCCGGCGCCCGGACCGCTCCCGGTCAGGGACTCCTCGCCGGGCAGCCCGGGCTCGGTGGTCAGGCCCTCGGGCAGACCGGACTCGGTCAGGGGACCCGCCTCGACCGGCGCGCCGGGAACCTTGCCCGTGGCGTCCTTCAGCCCCAGGCCGCCGGCGGGCGCCCCGAGCTCGGAGCCGGGCTCGTTCACGGCACCGGGCGGCGCGGACTCCAGCCACGGCGCGATCGCCGACTTCAGCAGCCCCGAGGCGTCGGGACGCTCGTTGTTCGAGTTCTGCGACCCGGCGCCGCCGCCCATCGGCGGCATCATCGGCATGCCGCCGCCGGTGTTCTCGGTCGAGCCCGGGCCGTTGCTCTGCAGATCGACCGGCGGGGTGAACGTGCTCGATCCGGGCGGGTTCGACAGGGACAAGTCGTTGGGCAGTCCGTTGGCCCCGAGCCCGTTGTTGCTCCCGTTTCCGGTCAGCGCGTCCGTCGTGCCGGGCGGGTTCGAGAGGTGGAAGTCGTCGGGCAGCGGGCCGCCCGCGTTCTTCTTGGACGGGTTCAGCACCGAGTCCATGTTCGGATCGAGCGTTCCGGGTGTGTGCAGGTTGGACGGAAGGCCGTCCGGCAGGCCCCCCGGGTTCGAGACGCCCTTGTTGTTCAGGACGGGCAGCGGCAGCGGCACACCGTTGGGACCGAGCCCCTGCCCGGGCGGCGGCGCGATCGAGGCCGGAGGCGGGAGCTGGCTCCCGTTGGCCCCGGAACCGTCCCCGGGCGGCGGCGCGATACTCGCTGGCGGCGGCAGGACAGAGCCCGGAGGCGTCTGCGACCCGCCCGGCGGCTTGACCGACCCCGGGGGCGGGGCGATGGAGGCAGGCGGCGGCACCACGGCCTTCGACTGCAACGGCGGGGGCACGATCCCGGCCGGCGGCGGCACGCTGGTCGGCGGAGGCGGCGCGACCCCGGCCGGCGGCGGCACCTTCCCCGGAGGCGGCACGCTGCCCGGCGGCGGCACCTGCGGGGGCGGAGGTACTTGCGGCGGCGGCGGGACCTGCGGCGGCGGGGGCACCTGCGGGGGCGGCGGCACCTGGGGCGGCGGGGGGACCTGCGGCGGCGGCGGAATCGGCGGCGGGGGCGAGATCGGCGGCTGGTTGGTGGGGTTGTTGACCGCCGGCGGGGCGTGCACGCCGTCGACCGTGATCTGGTAGTCGCCGACCAGGTCGTTCAGGACCTTGCGCATGTCGTTGGTCATCATCTTGACCAGCTCGGGCTTCTCGTGGATCATCACCCGGCCCTGGGAATCGGTCGAGGCCGGCGGCGTCATGCTCTCCGCGACGTTCGCGTAGTAGTTGTCGATCGACGAGACCTGCGCCTGGGCCCAGGACAGATAGTTGCCGTTGTTCACCAGCTGGTTCGGGACCGAGTCGGCCCCGGTCGGCCCGCCGGCCAGGGCCTGGGAGACGGCCAGCACCTGGTTGGAGAACGTCGTCATCGCGGTCAGGAACGCGTCGGCGGCGGCCCCGGTCCACGGCCCGTTGGTGCCGGCCAGCGCGTTCGCCTGGTCGATGAGGCTCTGACCCACCATCTGCAGCGTCGTCTGCACGGTGTAGAAGTCGTACCCGGCGTCGATGAGGGTCTGCGGATCGGAGATGCTCTGGGCTCGGGACTGGGCCGAGGTGTCGCCCGGCGCCAGCATGGAACCGCCGAGGATGGCGGCCTCGATCTGGTGCCAGTCCCAGCCCGCGTAGTCGCTCGCACCGCCGTGGGTGGAGGGGTTCCCGAACAGGGCCCCGTTGCTCCCGTCGGTGAAGCCGCCGCCGGTGGTGTCGGTGTTGCTGCTGTCGCCCATGCCCCTTGCCGTCTCTCGATGGATGTCCGTCCGGCGCGCGGATACGGCCGCGCGGTCGCCGCCGCGCACATGCGGCCCAGCCCTGGCTCCGGGCCTGGCCCCGGCACGCCGCGCCGGGTGCGGTGCGCGACGTACCGCGGCCTGGCCCGCCGATACCGCTCAGCTGCCGCCCGGCGGGCTGCCGGTGCCGCCGGTGTCGGTCACCACTCCCCCGAAGTAGCCCTGGGCCCCGTTGAACGCCTTCTGGACGTCCCCGGCCTGGCCCTTGTTGGCCTCCTCGGTGGTCTTGTACTTCGTGCTCAGCGTGACGACGGCGTCGTGCAGGCTCACCAGGCCGTTGCCCAGGTCGCTGACGGCCGTGTGGTACTTGGCCCGGATGCCGGCGTCGCCGTTGTCGCCGCTGACGGTCTGCCGGATCAGGTCGGCGTGGTAGAAGGCGCCGGGCTGCACGGGGGTCATCCCCTTGAGCGTCTTCACCAGGGCGTTGACCGGGTCCTGCAGGGCTTTGACATTGGTCGCGAACAGGTCCAGCGACGGCGTGTCGACCGAGGTGGTGCTGGAGTTCGACTTGCCGCCGGGGATCTTCGGCGCGTTGGGACCGGGCCCCTTGGGCAGCGCGGACGGCGGCGGCCGGTTGGCGTCGCTCGGCGACCACTGCAGAGGCGGCGCGGTGATCCCCTGCGGGGGATCGGTCTGCTCCCAGTCGTAGTAGCCGCTGGAGTCCCCGTAACCGGGCTCGTACGTGTACGCGTACCACGTCTTGCTGTCGTAGTCATACAGATACTGGCCGTCCGGGGACGTCCAGTTCATGTCGCTGGTGGGATCGCTCACGGCTCACTGCTCCCAGAGGCCGAGCCCCTGGTACTCGGCGTTGGCGTAGGCGTCGTTGATGCTGCTCAGCGAGTTCATGGCGTTGCCCGCCTGCACCGCCATGTCGGAGGCCTTGGCGTCCCAGATCGCCTTGGCGGCGTAGTACGCCTGCTGCGAGTCCGAGGTCCACTCCGCCAGGTGCATCTTCGAGCCGTCGTCGAGGTCCGACAGCAGCTGCTGGATGTGCTGGGAGATGACGCCCATCTGCGCGGCGACTTCCTGCACGTTGCTCATGTTGACCGTGTACGTGGCCATGGATCAGAACCTTTCGGATCGGTGCTGGTCGGATAAGGGCCGGTCGGATGCGGGCCGGGGACTCACAGGCCCTGCAGGCCGGGCAGGCCCTGCATGAAGGCGGAGGCCATCTCGGAGGACTGCTCGTGGGTGTTGGTGTAGACGCCGGTGTGGGAGGAGAGCTTCTCGCACATGCCGGCGAGCTGCTTCTGCACGTTGGCCAGGTCGTCCAGGTAGGTGGCGAGGGCCTTGCCGAAGGTCGAGGCCGCCTCGCCGGTCCAGTTGGCCGCCAGCGTCGACTGCTCCTCGGACATGTCCTGGAACGCCGTGTTGACCTGGTCGAGCGCGTTCTGGAAGTCCTGCTGGGCGGAGATCATGCCCTGGACGTCGACGGAGGTGTTCGCGGAGCCCGTGGTCGGGGTGGACACGGGGCCTCCTTTCTATGCCGGAGACACTTCTGTGCCGGACGCACAGAGGGACGCGGCCCGGGCGGCCGCTTCGCCAGTTCATGGTCTGGTGGGCACGCCGTAGGCGACCACGGGTTGCGGGCAGCGGTGCCCGACTCACCATGGAGCCCTGCCCCAGCGGTCACTGGTCGGCCGGCGGCCTCCCGCAGGACGGCCCGGCGGACGGGTCGGCGGCGGCGGGAGCCTCGGCGGCGAACTCCCGCAGCCGCAGCCGGCGCTGGTGGTCCGGGAAGCGCCCGACCTCCGGCGCGGTCCCGGCCATGTAGTCCCGCTGCCACTGCGGCGCGTCCGGATCCGCCCCGGCGAGCTCGCGGCCGACGAGGAAGTCGAAGCGGCTCTCGGTCCAGGCCCGGTAGCCGGCCTCCTCGGGCATGGCGTCCAGCGGAGCGCGCGCCGGGGCGAAGAGTTCGAGGTCGCCACGGCGCTGCGGCACGATCATGGCGAACGGCTCCCCGGCGCGGAACTCGACGTCGGTGTCGGGCCGGGTCATCTTCCAGTTCATGGTGAACGAGGCGACGGCCCAGTCGGTCTCGACCACGCCCTCCAGCGGCCAGGCGCCGTCCTTCGGCAGGTTCGCCGGTCCCCGCACCAGCAGGTTCCAGCCCGGCGGCGTACGGATCAGCACCGGGACCCGCCAGGTCACGATGCCGTACCCGAAGTGGCTCGACACGTCGTGGTGCCGGGCCACACCCTCGTACTCGATGCGGACGCCGGAGACGTTGTCGCTGCCGTCCCAGCGGGCGACGAAGGTCTCCGCGTTGAGCAGCCACCAGCCGGACTGGTTCGCGATCAGCAGAGGCAGGCAGCGGTTGACGAAGCGCTCGCTGGTCGCGTCCATCCATTCCCGGCGGATCGGGGCCGCGGTGATGTCCAGGTGGTTGCGCGCGACGCGGTAGGCGATCAGCGGCAACGTGCTCTCGTCGGCGCTCTCCCCCATCAGGACACCAGCTCCGGCCGGCGCTCGGCGGCCTGCCAGACGTCCTCGGGTTCCAGCACCGGGGAGCGCGCTGAGTCCCCGATCCGCCCGGCCAGCGCGAAGGCCTCGCGCACGCCGGTGCCGGCCGGCGTGTCGGCGAAGCACTCGGCCAGCGCGGTCATCCCGGCCTCGCCGATCTGATAGCCCCGCCGGGCGAGATGGCGCGCGCTGAGCAGGGCCAGGTCGGGCGGCGAGTAGTCGGCCAGGACCAGCGACTCGGCGAAGCAGTCGAGCAGATCGGCACGGCCGCGCAGCAGGTCGGCGGCGTGCTGCGGTTCGACGGCCAGGACGACGGCGACCCCGGGGTGCTCGGCGACGGCTCGCGGCAGGGCTTCCAGCACGGCGGCGCGGGCCTGCTCACCGGACGCGGCGAACGCGGCGTCGAGCCGCAGCAGCAGCACTCCCGCCTCGGCCTCGGCGAACACCGACCGCGCGAAGAAGCCGGGCTGGCCGGCCCAGCGCGCCGGGAACTCGCTGAGCGCGGCCTCGTGCACCGCGCGGGATCTGATCAGGCCGAGGTCGGCGAGACAGTGCGCGTAGATGCGGGCGACGGCGCCGCGCCCGGAGCCGGCGCGGCCCTCCAGCACCAGGTTGGCCAGGCCGGTGGTGGGCTGGCCGCCGTCGCGCAGCCGGACCAGGCCGGCCAGGCGCGCGCGCAGGGCTTCGCGGACCTGGTCGAGCCCGGCCAGCGCGGCGAGGCGGCGCATGCCGGGGGTGTCGTCGAAGCCGTCCCGCAGCCCGGCCTCGCCGCTGCCGGAGGCCGACGCGCCGAGGTCCGCCGGGGTGAACCGGCTCAGGTCGGAGTCGAGCGCCGCGGGGTGCGAGGCCAGGCGGGTGGCCTGGTTGCCGACCATCTCCTCGAAGACCTTGCGCGCGACGCGGCCGTTGCCGAACGTGGGGCCCTTGGGCGCCAGCTCGAAGTAGCGGGTGAGGGCCGTGACGGTGTCGTCGCCGAGGTCGTAGCGGTGCGCGGCGCACATGCCGCGGACGATGGTGACGAGTTCGGCGACGCTGTAGTTCGGGAACTCGATGGTGCGGGAGAAGCGCGAGGCCATACCGGGGTTGGAGCTCAGGAACTGCTCCATGTGCTCGGAGTAGCCGGCCGCGATGACGACCAGTTCGTTGCGGTGGTCCTCCATCATCTTCATCAGGGTCTCGACCGCCTCGCGGCCGAAGTCCGGGCCCGCGCCCTTGGACTGGTTGGTCAGGGTGTAGGCCTCGTCGATGAACAGCACGCCGCCGAGCGCCTTGGTCACGACCTCGGTGGTCTTGATCGCGGTCGCGCCGACGTACTGCGCGACCAGGTCGGCGCGGGCGACCTCGATCATGTGCCCGCGCGGCAGCACGCCGAGCTCGGCCAGAACCGCGCCGTAGATGCGCGCGACCGTGGTCTTGCCGGTGCCGGGAGGGCCGGCGAAGACCAGGTGGCGGCTCATCGGCGGCATGGGCAGGCCCATCTCCTCGCGCCGCTGGGCCATCTTGATGAGGTCGATCAGGCCGTTGACTTCCTGTTTGACGTTGGTCAGGCCGACCAGCGCCTCCAGTTCGGCCAGGGGGCCGGTGCCGATGTGCCGGGCCAGGCCCGGGGTGGCGGGGCTTTGGTCCTGGGAGTCCCGGCCGTCCTCGTCGGGCGCGGAACTGTCGGCGGCCTCGTCGGCGGGGCGAGTGGCTATGCGCGGGCGCCGGTCGGGCGGGGCGCTCTGGGAGCGTGGAGGCGGCGCGCCGTTGTCGCGGATCTCGCAATCGATCAGATCGACGGTGCCTTCGGGAGCATGGACCGCCTCGCCCTTGTTTCCGGTGATGCGGCAGCCTTGCAGGTCGGCGCGGCCGCCGTCGTGGACGTCGAGACCATGGCCGGTGGCGCCTTGGAGGCGGCAGTCGGTCGCGGTGAGCGTCGCGCCCTCGTGCAACGTCACGGCGGAGGCCGGTGCGTCGCTGAACTCCGTGCCGACAGCGGTGACGGCCGAGCCGGTGACGGTGGCACCGCAGGACCGCAGCACACAGGACTCCAGCCGGGCCTTCGCGTCCTCGACGGCCAGCAGGCCGTTGCCGTCGGCGGCGCGGATCTCGACCCGGCCGAGCTCGACGCTCGCGCCGCCGGACAGGTCGACGCCTGCGGCCTGCGTCTCCAGCACGCCGCCGCGGACCTGGATCACCGAGCCGGCCTGCGCCCTGATCCCGGAGCCGTCGGCGACGACGGTCAGCTCCTCGAACTGCGCGGTGGCCGCGCCGGTGGCGAACACGGCGGTCTGGGCGGCGTCGCGGATCTCGACGGCGATGAACAGCGCGTCGCTGCCGCCGTCGGCCAGGACGCCGACCGGGGAGCCGCTGATCCGCCAGCGGTCGAAGCGGGGGCGGGCGGCGCCGGTGACGTAGATCGCGCCGGCGGCGTCGGCGATGGTGCAGTCGGTCAGGACCGGCGCGGAGGATTCGGCGACATAGACGGACTGGCCGGCGGATCCGGTGAAGCTGCAGCCGGTCACCTCCACCTCGCCGCGGGAGGCGATGTAGAGGTCGAGCGCGGCGCCGCCGCTGACCGTCACCCCGGACAGGCGGGCGCCGGCCGCCTGCTCGACGGCGAGGGCGGGCTTGCCGCACGCGGTGAGGTCGCAGTCCTCGACGACCACGCGGGCGGTGCCGTTGGCGACGACGCCGTTGCCGGCCGGGCGGGTGATCGTGCAGCCCTTCGCGGTCAGGCGGCCGGTTTCGGCGACGACGACGGCCGAGGAGCCGACGTCCTCGATGGTGGTGTTCTCCACGACGTTGGCACCGCCGGAGGTCACCACGATGCCGGCGCCGGTGCGGTTGGTGACGCGGCAGCCGCGGACGGCGAGGGTGCCGGCGTGGTGCGCCAGCATCGCGGCCCAGGCGGTGCCGCCGACTTCGCAGTCGTCGAACGCTGCTTCGCCGCGGCGGACCTCGACAGCCGGGGCCTGCTCGCCGGCGCCGATCAGGACCAGGCCGGAGAGCTGGACGGCGTCGGCGTCGACGATCAGGGCGCTGCCGATGCCGCCCGTGACGCCCGCGCCTGCTGCTGCGCCGCCTGCGCCGCCAGCCTCGATCCGCACGCTGCCGGCGGCCTGTTCGGCGGCCAGGGTGACGACCCGGTCGAGCACGAGCTGCTCGGGGTAGGTGCCGGGAGCGATGGAGACCAGGGCGCCGTCGCGGGCCTGGCGGAGGGCGGCGGTGATGGTCGGGTAGGCGTCGGGGCGGTCGGGGGCGACCACGAGTTTCTGGCGGGTCATGAGGCCGTGCCTTCGGGTGTGGTGGCCGGGGGCCGGTTGGTGTCTTTGGCGGGTGCGGGGTCTTCGTCGGTGGGGTTCTTGCCGGCGGGGTTCTTGCCGGCAGGGGCGATGACGATGAGCCCGGGCGGGCTGCCGAACCGGCCGCGCAGCGACGCGGGCAGTTCCTCCGTCGCCTCCTCCTGCCGCCACCGCTCCCCCGCTTCCGCGAGGCCGGCGAGCGCCACGTCGTCCAGCGGCACCCGCCCCGGCTCCACCCGGCCGTCGGCGCCGACCTCGGACGCGGACAGCTCCCGGAGCAGGATGCGGGGGCCGTCCTCACCCTCGGCCGCGCTGAGCACCTTGAAACTGGTCCCGGGCAGGAAGACCGCCTGGTCCGGGTTCTCCGGTGCGACGAGGTGGGTGCGGCGCGCGGTCATCGACCAGATCAGGACCTCGACGGCCCCGGGCAGCCGCAGCCGCCCCCCGGTGACGCAGGGCCCGAACGCCCACTCGGTGACCACCTTCCGGCCGCCGTACCAGCGCACCTCGCGCTCGGTCAGCTCGGCCCGGACCAGCACCGGCCCGCGATGCGAGGGCAGGCGCCGCAGCCCGGAGGCGATGCACCGCGCCAGCGGCACGTGCGGCCCGGCGGCCCCGGAGCGCACCAGGTCGTCGAAGCCGCGGGTGTGGCCGGACAGGTAGAGCTGCACCGCGACGAGGTCGACGAGGACATCGGCGGTCGGCGCGCCGCCGGCCCGCAGCCCGGGGAACTCGGACAGGATGCGCGCGACGGAGCCGACGGTGGCGTCGTACTGCCCGGCGAGGTTGCGCCGGAGCCACTGGCGCTCCAGGTCGAGCGAGCGGGAGGGGAGGACGGCGGTGGTCTCGGGGCTGGGGACGGGCTGGACGCGGGCGCCGGAGCGGGGGGTAGTGGGCTTGGGGGTGGGTGCTGGTGCTGGCTCGGGTGAGGGCACGGGTGCCGGTGCGGGAGGCGAGGTCGGCGGCCGGACCGGATCGGGAGCGGGGGTCGGCGCGGCGGCCGGGGGCGGCGCGATGACTTGAGTCGAGGCGATGGCATGGCCCGCGGCGACGGTCGCGACGACAGGAGGCTGCGCTGCGACTACCGGGAGGGGCAGGTCGAGGGTGGGCGGGCCGCTTTCGAGGCTGAAACGGCCGATCGGCGGTGGGACCGGGGCTGGCCGCGCGGGGGCTGGCGGCGCAGAAGCAAACTCGGCAGCGACTTCGAGAACTGTTCCGGCGGGCTGCTCGGCGCTGGCGACCGTGGCAAGGACTGGTTCGGGACCGACTTCGAGAACTGCTGCGGCAGCTTGCTCAGCGCTGATGGCCGGCTCCAGGACTGGCCCGGCAGCGACTTGGAGAACTGCTGTGGCGGGCTGCTCGGCGCGGGTAGCCGACTCGATCAGCAGCGGCGCAGGAGCGAACTCGGCACTGACTTCGAGGGTCACTCCGGCAAGCTGCTCAGCGCTGAAAGCCGACTCGATCTGCGGCGGCGCAGCCAGCTCGGCGTCCACCTCCGCCACCGGGACCGCGATGGCCGTAGCCAATCCCGGGACCGCTTCCCCATCGATGTCCGCGACCGCCGGTCCGAGCGCCGCCTCCTCCTCGACCACCGCGGCCGTCTCGGCCACCGCCGCGTCGGCCTCCCATGCCGCGACCGCGCCGGCGGAGGCGGGGTCTGCGGCGGCGCGGATCAGAGTGATGGCGGCTGTCGAGGGGAGGACTTCGGCGAGTTTGCGGACTTCGGCTTCCAGGCGGGGCAGGACCTCGGCGGCGAGGCGGCGCATGCGGTCGGCGACGCCCGCCGAGCCGGTCGTGGCGTGGAAGACGCGGCTGCGACCGGGCTCGATCGGGGCGTTGCGGACCGCCGACGCGTCGCGGGGCGGTTCGGGGGGCCGCATCCACAGGCCGCTGCGGGTCACCTCCAGGACCGCGTCCGGGGCGTATTCGTAGACGCCGGAGGCCAGCTCGGCCAAGCCCTCGATCGGGGAGCGGTAGCCGACCGGCTCGGGGTCGTGCGTCTTGCCCTCCTCGCGCGGGAGGTATCGCAGGTCCCAGACGTAGGGGCGCCAGTGCATCGCGCCGTTCGGCAGCAGGACGCGGACCCGCGAGCCGCCCGAGCCGCCCGAGCCCCACGGGGCCAGGACCGGGACGCCGGTCGCCGCCACGACCGGCGTCGCGAACAGGTCCGCCAGGGCCTGGCCGAAGGACTCGGCTGCCGGGCCGGGCTCGCCGCCGGACGGGTCCGCCGGGTCGGCCGGCTTCGCGGGCGCCGACGGCTGCGACGCCAAATCCGTCGCCCCGAACTCGGCGAAGCGCACCACCGGCCGGGTCCGTTCGTCGAGCTGCGCCCAGAAGTCCTGGACCGCCGCGAGCGGCACCGAGGCGGGCCCCGGATGCCCGACCACGACCCGCGGATGCCCCGGATCCATCTGCAGCCCGCCGGTCAGCCACTTGCGCAGCGAGTCAGCAGCCTGCGGCGCGCCGGGCCCGGTGATCCAGACGCCGGCCGGCAGCGGCTCGACGCGCACCCCGCCGCCGAGATCGCGCGGCTCGGCGAAGGCCCGGCCCTCCCACGCCGGAGTCGGCAGCCGGCGCGAGTGCGCGACCGGCACGTGGCCCGGCTCGTACCGCGTCCATCCCGCGCCCGCCGTGGCCGGCACGAACCACCCGTCGGCGACCTCGGAGGCGTCCCCGTCCGGCGCCAGCACGGCCCGCCCCAGCAGGTGCGAGAGCCACTCGGCCAACGTCGCGGCCGCCGAGCGGTCCCGTCCGACCGGCACCAGCCGCAGCTCGCCGGGCCGCTCGGCCAGGCACGCCGCGACGGCGTCCCGGTCGCGCACGCCCGCCATCGGCGGCAGGTCCAGGAAGACGAGCGTGGGCTCGTGCCGCGCGGCCAGGTCCGCACATCGTTCGAGCACCTGGGGATCCGGCCCCGCCGGCGAGTGCAGGAGCACCGAGTCGCCCAGCTCGGTCCAGGCCGTCGTCGCCGATCCGCCGCGGCGCCGCGTGCTCAGCCCGCGGACCACGGAAGCTCCTCGCGGGCCGCGGCGACGCTCAGCGTGGGACCCGGTGGCAGCAGAGTGAGGATCGAGTCCGGGATGACATGTCCGGCGGCCCCGGTGTAGCCCAGAGCCCCGAGCGCGTCGGACCCCGCCAGCTCGAAGCGCTCGCCGGTGTCGGTGATCAGGAAGCTGTACGGCGCGCCGGTCTGCGGCACCACCGACGACGACAAGGCGAGCAGCCCGGTCCCGGCCGGCACCACGACCGGGGTGTTCGCGGGCAGCAGCCGGTCGGCCTCGGTCACCAGCGTGACCTGAGGCTGCGTAGCGTTCGCCAGCGCGCTGGCGAGCGCCGCCTTCGCCGCGTCCCCGCTCCCAGCCCCGAGGACGCTCTGACTCTGGGCCTTGGCCAGAACCTGGGCCTCGGCCAGCGTGGCGGTGTTGGCCGCGCTCGCGGACTCCAGCACGCACAGCCGCGAGCCGTCCGGCGTGTAAGGGGTCGTCGACACCATGTCCGGCAGCCGCCGCAGCAGGCTCTGGTCCGGCGACGCCGGTGCTGCGGCGATATCGGCCGGCCCGACCTGGACCGGCGGATGGGAGCCGGGAGCCGTGGCGAACAGCGCCGCCTCGGTGCGGGTGATCGGCGCCAGACCGTCGGTCCGCAGAACGTAGAACTGCGCGACGCCCGCCGCCGTCGTCTGGAACAGCTGGCCGACCGTCGCCTGCGCCCCGGCGATCGCCGGTCCGCGCGAGCCGGCGCCGGGGACCGCCGCCGGGCCGATCGGATCGCCGGTGGCGAGCACGCCCAGCCACGCCGCGTCGGCCGGCAGCGGGACCTGGTCGCCGAGCCCCAGTGCGGCCAGGACGGAGGCGTTGGGCACCGGGTACTTCTTGGCGTCCCAGAGCACGTACTCACCGGAGATCCCGGCCGTGCCCAGCGCCGTCTTCGACGCCGCCGCGACCGCCGTGACCAGGATCGGCCGGTGCGGCGCGGGGTCGGTGCGTCCGGCCGGGGCGAGATCGGTGACGGTCCCGCCGGTGCCGGCCGGCCCCAGGCACAGCGCCCACGCCCCGTTCAGCAGCGCGGTCGGCGCCGGCACACCCTCCGGCGCCCCGGCGATGCCGATCCGCGGCCCGACCGGCGTCCCGGCCAGCGCCTTGTGCGCGACCATGCTCACCGGCTTGGAGCTGCCGGCCAGCCGCGCCGAGGCGTAGTTCGCGGCGGGTCGCAGCGCGCCGCCGAGGAGCACGTACCGGGTCCCGGTGTCCTTGTCGACGATGATCGAGCCCTGAGCCCGCCAGGAGAAGTCCGGCGCCGGGGAGATCAGGCCGTAGACCACCGCGCCGCCGGAGAGCAGCACGGCGAACACCAGCCCGAGCACGACGCCGAGGTTGGCGCGCCGCATCGGCTGCTCCCCGGTCCCCGGATCGCCCGCGGTCAGCGCGTGGACCAGGCGGCCGGTCGCGAACTGGTAGGCCTGGATGTGGTCGCGTCGGGTCTGCATCTGCGCCTGTGCCGCCCTACTTGATGAGCGCCCGGAAGTGGGCGTAGACGTGGAACACCTGGAGCAGCAGCGGAAGCAGAGCGAGCGAGGAGAGCAGTTCCAGGTTGTCGGCGAGCTGGCCCCACACCGGGAGCATCCGCCGCCCGGGCAGCTCGCCGGAGGCGGCCAGGAGCGCGACGGCGCACACCAGCAGCAGGAGCAGCCCCGGCGTGCGGCCGGACGGACCCAGGCCCGAGATGATCTTCAACGCCACCAGCGCCAGCCCGGCCACTCCGCTCACCGCCAGCGGGACGCGCTGCCAGGCCAGGTTGAGGCCGCGGGCGCGGAGCAGGACCGCCAGGCCCAGCGCCGCGGCGAGCGTCACGCCGGCCCAGCCCGGCTGGCGCACCAGCTGCACGAAGGCCGTGCCGTACACCAGCGAGCAGGTGATGAACAGCGCGTCCAGATGCGCGACCGCGCGGCCGGTCTGCTTCGTGACCTGCTTCTCGGGGACCGGGTCGATGTCCTCCTGCAGCTCCTCGGCGGTCCGGGGAAGCAGCGCGACCCGCAGCCGGGCCACGCGCAGCGCGATCCTGAGGTTCACCGTGGTGGCCGCGTACAGCACGACGGCGAAGATCGCGGCGACGGCCGTCGCACTCGCGCCGAAGCCGCCGGCCAGCGCCGCACCGCCGGCGGCGCAGACCCCGGTCGCGGCGACCGCGCCGAACGCTCCGACCGGCAGCTGCCCGGCGACCGCGACGCCGATCGCGACCGCCGCGACGGTGCAGCCGGTGATCATCAGGGCTTGGCGATCGATGGTGAACAGGCCGTGGACGCCGTGCCGGGCCGCGAGCCCGGCGAGTGCGGCGAACCAGCAGGCGCCGAGCCCGACGACGGTGGCGCCGATCCGTTCTTCGTCGCGCCGATTCTGCACCACGGCGCCGGCCGCGAGCAGCACGCAGGCCAGCGCGTAGAGGGTGATCCGCGTCGAGGTCGTCCGGATCCCGGCGACACCGACCGCGAACGCGGCCGCCGCGAGCGCCGAGACTGTCAGCAACAGGACCCTGCTGAAAACCGGACGCCACCGGTCGGCCCGGGCCGCCACCGCGTGCGCCACGCCGACGCTCACGTCGTCGAAGTCGAACTCGGGCAGCGGGGTGCTCTGCGGGCTCAGGTACAGCACCTCGCCCTCGCGCAGATCGAGGGATTCGGCGGTGGCGCCGAAGTCCAGGACCGCGCCGCCGAGCCGTTGCAGCACCCACGCGCGGTCGGCGGCGTCCGGTGCGACCGTGTGCTTGACCATGACCGGCAGCAGCTCGCCGACCGTCGCGGTCGCCGGGATCGCCAGATCGACGCGCCGTTCGGGGCCGGCCACGGTGATGCGGCACTGGTCGGTGCCGCCGGAGGCGAGCCGCGGCGCGGCGGCGGCTCCGGCGGCGGAAGCGGCGGGAGCCGCGGGGACAGTGGGGGCGGGGGCGTTCATCAGGCTCCTGGGCTGTCAGTCATCGAGGCCGACCAGGCCGGTCTGGATCAGCCGGATGTCGCGGCGGGTCACCAGCTGGGCGCGGCCGGGCGGCAGGGAGCGCGGCTTGGCCTCGCCGATGAACTTGCCCTCCTCCTTGGGATAGGAGAGCAGGACGGCGGGGCTGTTGAGCTCCCACAGCCGGCGCAGGACCGGGTCCATCATGGCCCGCATGGCTCCGGAGGCACTGCGCGCGAGCACGATGCGCAGCCCGATGTGCGCGCTGCTGCCGAGCAGCCGCACCAGCGGGCCCATCGGACCGCCCGCGCCGTTGCCGGTGGTGAACAGGTCGTAGTCGTCGATGACGACGAACAGCTTCGGCCCGTGCCACCAGTCGCGGCGGGCCAGCTGCTCCGGCGTCACGTCGGGGCCGGGCAGCCGGGCGGTCATCGACACCGCGGCGCTGCCGGCCAGCGAGGCCAGCGAGTCGGTGTCGACGGCGTACCCGACGCGGTACTCCTCGGGCACGAGCTGGTGCAGCCCGCGGCCGGGGTCGCCGAGCAGGATCCGGGCCTCGGCCGGGGTGTACCGGTCGGTGACCGCCTTGATCGCCAGCCGCAGGGCGTTGGTCTTGCCGGTCTGGTCGTCGCCGAACACCATCAGGTGCGGGTTCTGCTCGAAGTCGTGCCACACCGGCTGCAGGCGCTTCTCGTCCCAGCCCAGGCACATGCGCAGATCGCCGGTCGGGGCCGGCAGCCGGTCGGCCGGCAGCCGGGTCGGCAGCATGCGCACGCCCGGGGCGCGCGGCCCGGTCCAGAACAGGTCGAGCTCGCCGGCCGCGGTCTTGGTCGCGGTGGTCAGGTCCTCGGTCCCGGCGGCGCCGTCCAGACGCGGCAGGGCCGACAGGAAGTGGTGCCCTGATTTGGTCAGGCCGCGGCCGGGCTGCTGCGGCACGGTCCCGGCCGGCCGGCTGCCGATCTCGGACTCCATCGGGTCGCCGAGCCGCAGTTCGAGCTTCGTGCCGAACAGGTCGCGCAGCCGCGGCCGGAACTCCGACCAGCGCACCGCGGCGGCGACCAGGTGCACGCCGAAGGACAGCCCGCGCGCGGCGATGTCGTTGACCCGCGCCTCAAGTTCCTCGAAGTCCTGGCGCAGCGTGGCCCAGCCGTCGACGACCAGGAACAGGTCGCCGAAGGGGTCTTCGAAGGCCCCGCGCGCCCGGGCCGCCCGGTAGGCGGCCATCGACTCCAGTCCGAGCTCGGCGAAGCGCGCCTCGCGCACCTCGATCAGCGCCGCGACCTCCTCGACGGTGCGCAGCACGCGGTCCCGGTCCAGCCGGGTGCCGGTGGACCCGACGTGCGGCAGGCCCGCGGTGGAGACCAGGCCGCCGCCGAAGTCGAGGCAGAAGAACTGGACGTCGCGCGGGGTGTGGGTGAGCGCCAGGGAGAGCATCAGGGTCCGCAGCAGCGTCGACTTGCCGCTCTGCGGCGCCCCGGCGATGCCGACGTGGCCCTCGGCGCCCATCAGGTCCGCGACGAGCAGCTCACGGGACTGCTCGTAGGGGCGGTCGACGACGCCGACCGGGACGCGCAGCGCGCCCAGGGCCGGGTAGCCGGCGGCGTGCAGGCCGCGCACCGGATCCGGGACGATGCCCGGCAGCAGCTCGTCCAGGCTCGGCGCGCTGGTCAGCGGTGGGAGCCAGACCTGGCGGGCCGGCGGGCCGGCTTCGGCGAGCCGGTCGACCAGCACTTCCAGCAGGCTGTCGGCTTCCTCGCCGGACTCGGGGGCGGTGTCGGGTCTGTTGTCGGCGGCGGATGCGGCGGCGGTGTCCGGCGCAGTGATCTGGGATGGGGCGCTCACGGCCGGTCCGCCGGCGGCGGGCGGCCGTCCGACGCCGAACTCTGCGACCTCGGCGGCGACCGCGTCGGCGGCGTCGGCGGCACCGGCGGCCTCGGGGGTGGCGGGACAGGGCCCGGACACGTAGGCCGCCTTGAAGCGCACCAGGTTCGTCGTGTCGATCTTCAGGTACCCGTTGCCCGGGGCCGAGGGCAGCTCGTACGCGCTGGAGACGCCGATGACGCTGCGCGACTCCATCGAGGAGAACGTGCGCAGCGCGACCCGGTAGGACAGGTGGCCCTCGACCCGGTGGATGCGGCCCTCGTCCAGCCGCTGCGAGGCGAGCAGCAGGTGCACGCCGAGGCTCCGCCCGACCCGGCCGATCGTCACGAACAGCTCGATGAACTCCGGCTTGCTCGCCAGCAGTTCGGAGAACTCGTCGACGACGACCAGCAGCGACGGCAGCGGAGCCAGTCGCGCGCCACCGGCGCGGGCCTTCTCGTAGTCGAACTGCGAGGAGTAGCCGCTCTCTCGCAGCAGTTCCTGGCGCCGGATGACCTCGCCGTTGAGCGAGTCCTGCATCCGGTCCACCAGGTGCAGCTCCCCGGCCAGGTTGGTGATCACCGCCGAGGTGTGCGGCAGGCGGTCCATGTGCATGAACGTGGCGCCGCCCTTGAAGTCGACGAGCACCAGGTTCAGGACCTCTGAGGAGTGTGTCGCGGCCAGGCCGACGATCAGGGTCCGCAGGAGCTCGCTCTTGCCGGAGCCGGTGGCGCCGATCAGCAGGCCGTGCGGCCCCATGCCGCCCTGCGCGGACTCCTTGAGGTCGAGCTCGACGACCTCGCCGGCCTCGGTGACGCCGATCGGCACCCGCAGCCGCGCCGCCTGCACGGCCCGGGGACGCCACTTCGCCGCCACGTCGAAGGCGCGCGGGTTGCGGATGCCCAGCAGCGTGGTCAGCTCGAAGTCGCTCTCCAGCGGCTTGTCGGCCAGGTCCACCGCGCCTCCGGTGCGCAGCGGCGCCAGCACCCGGGCCAGCGACAGCGCCGCGCCCGGGGTCAGGGCGTCGGCTTCGGCGCGGGCGGTGTCGTCACCGACCGGGAAGTCGACGCCGCCGTCGCTCAGGTGCAGCCGCAGCACCTTCGGGCCGCCGGTCATCGCCCCGGTGGCGTCGAAGAGCACGGTGTTGCGCAGGCCCGAGCCCAGCAGGCGGGACGTGCCCGGCAGCGTCGTGCGGTGCGCGACGACCACGACGAAGGGCTCGGCGACCCCGGGCACCGCCGCGCGGTCGTGCTCCCCGCGCTCGTCGACCTCGGCGCCGAGCAGGTCGACGAGGGTGTCGTGGTCGGTGGCGACCAGGGGCAGCGGGCCGGCGGCGTCCTCCAGGCGCGGGTGCGCCGCGTGCGGGAGCCACTTGACCCAGTCCCACTCCGCCAGCCCCGGCTCGTCGGTGAGCACGGCGATCCGCAGCTCGTCCGGGGAGTGGAAGACGGCCAGCTGGCCGAGCATCGAGCGCATCAGGCCCAGGGCGGCCGCGCCGTCCCCGGCGAACTCGACGCTGGTGAAGTTGCGCAGCCCGAGCGCGATCGGCACCCCGGCGACGGTCTGGTGCGCGCGGCTGAAGCGGCGCAGCGAGATCGCGCACAGCGGTTCGAGGTCTTCGATCGGCTTGGTCTGCGGCGGCACGAACTCCAGCGCGGCCCGGCGCTCGCCGAGCCCGATGCGCACGCGGGCGAAGTCGTCGTGCGTGCCGCGCCGCTCCCACAGGCGGGAGCCGGCGGCCAGCGACCACAGCGCGGCCGGGTCCGGATGGTCCCAGCCCACCGCGGCGCGCTGGGCCTCGGCCGCCTCCAGCGCCTGCCGGCGCAGCTGAGCGAGGTAGCGCAGGTAGTCGCGGCGCTCGGCGCGCATCCGCCGCTTGCGGTCCAGCCCGGAGCGGCCGACCTGGCCCAGGCCCATGAAGACCATGGAGCCGCCCATCATGCCGGACATCATGTAGGTGGTGGTCGAGCCCTTGGCGGCCGAGAACATCAGGGCCATGGTGCCCATCCCCAGGGCCATGGGCATCATGCCCAGCATCGAGCCCAGATCGGCGGTGGCCGGCTCACCGAGCACCGGCGGCTCGGCCAGCTCCACCTGCCCTTCGGGCAGCGGGGGTGCGGCCGCGCGCGGAGGCCGCTTCACGATGACGGTGCCCATGATGTGGTGGCCTTCTGGCAGTGGGGATCTCGACGCCGACGCTATGCGGCGCCCTGACGGCTGTGACGGTCCGGACCAAAGGGTTGCCCGATCGGACACCGGCCGGTGCCCGGCTGCGCGCCGGGAGGGGCGGGGTGGGTGGGGCGTCGGATTGTCTGTGGTTTTACAGGCGATTTTTACGGCTTCGCACTGGTTTAAGAAGGATTCGCTGGGTGGCGCAGTTCGGTGGGTGCCGTGGGTTGCGCTGGCGGCCGGCGGCTGTGTGGGGCGCCTGAAGGTCAAGAGCATGGTGAAGGGCCGGCGCCTCCGGCGGGCCTCTGCAACGGGGGGCGAGGCTGGGTCGCGTTGTTGGGCGGCGGTGCTGCTTGTGGTCGCCTTCGTCCCGGATCCCTCGTCGCTGTCGTCGCCCGGAGGGAACCAGCCCGTCCTGGCGGTGTCCAGCCGCATCACACCTGCTGTGGTCCGGCTCCGTCCGGCCGGACACCGCCAGGACGGGCTGGTTGTGCAAGCACCGCCGACAGCGACGAGGGATCCAGGACCACCCCACCTGTGGGAAGAGGTCCCGCGCCTTCAGGCTCACATGGTCACCGCCGCGTGCGCGTGCCGAAGTGGACCCCGTCCACACCACAGGGGTGTTGTCCCGGATCCCTCGTCGCTGTCGGCGGGCGCAGCCAAGCTGGCCGGGCCGGTGGTGTCAAGCCGAACGCGACCAGACCACAGCAAGAGCGATACGGCTTGATACCACCGGACCGGCCAGCTTCCGTCAGGCGACGACAGCGACGAGGGATCCGGGACAACGGCGACCACAACTCAGACCGCCGCCGAACCGCCAGACCCCGCCCCGCCCCCCGTTGCAGAGGCCCGCCGGAGGCACCGGCTTTCACCATGATCTTGACTTTCAAGCGCCCACACAGCCGCCGGCCGCCAACGCAACGCCCGGGCCCGCCACCGAACTGCGCCACCCAGCGAATCCTTCTTAAACCAGCGCGAAGCCGTAAAAACCGCTTGTCAAGCCACAGATCAACCGCAGGCCGCCGGCAGCCCGCGCCACAAGCCGCCTCCTCAGATCGCCCCGCTCCGCAGCGCGAAGGCGACGGCATGAGCCCGGTTCCGCAGCTGCCACCGGGTCAGCACGCCGTGGATGATGTTCTTCACGGTGCGCTCGGAGTAGTTCAGGCGGGCCGCGATCTCCGGTGTGCCGAGTCCTTCGGCCAGCAGGCGCAGGACGTCGGCCTCCCGGGCTTCCAGGCCCGCTGGCGTCACTCCCATCGGCTCCAGCACTTCGCTCTGGATCGCCCGGACTTGATCGACCAGCCAGCCCAGGGCGACGTCGGGCATCTCCAGCCGGTCGGAGCGGACCGCCTGGATGGCGCGCAGGATGCGGCCGAAGTCGGCCTCCTGGCGCGGGATGACGCTGACCAGGCCGTAGGTGACGGCGCGGAGCACGTCCGGGCCGCGGACGCCGTCGCCGACGAGGACGAAGCGCACCTCCCGGCGCGCCCGGTCGGCGGCTTGGCGCATCCATTCCAGGGCCTCGTCGGTCACCCGCGACACCAGGATCAGGACGACCTCGGCCTCGTGGCGACGGTCGGTCGGCAGGACCCTGATGCCGGGCCGCGAGGACAGGTAAGCCGTCGCGCCCTCGCCGGTGATCGGGTCGCCGGCGAGCACGGCGACGGTCACCGGGCCGGCTGCCGGCACCGCCTTCTCGCTCAGCCCCGGCGGGCGCAGTTCTGGCGGGAACAGTTCCGGCGGCGGGGCCGGCGTCCGCGGGTGGGCGGCGGGGCGCGGTGTGCGCTGACGGATCATCGGCGTGGTTTCCATCACGGCGGTCGAACCCTCCCAAGCCCTCGGCATCTCACGATCATGGTGCGAGGCGGCGGCAACTCAGGCGTGTCAGTGAGCTGTCTTGTTATGAAACGGGTGAAGACCGGAGAATGTCCATAAGCTCGCGCAAATTTCTCAAATGTTTTGCAAGGTGTTAATCAGGGACCGGTCCTGCCGGGCCCCGGCCCTCACAGCGCGCCGCTGCGCAGCGCGAAGGCGACGGCGTGCGCGCGGTTGCGCAGCCGGCACCGGGTCAGCACGCCGTGGATGATGCTCTTCACCGTGCGCTCGGAGTAGTTCATCGCCTGGGCGATCTCCGCGGTGTCAAGGCCCTCGGCGAGCAGCCGGAGCACCTCGACCTCCCGGGTGCCGAGCCCGGCGGCGGTCAGCCCGCGCGGTTCGAGCACGTCGCGGTGGATCGTCCGCAGCCGGGTGACGAGCCAGCCGACGGCGTCGCCGGGCATCTCCAGCCGCCCCGCGGGGATCCCCACGATCGCCCGCACGACGCGGTCGGTGTCCGCGTCCCGCCGGGCGATCACGCTCAGCGGCCCGTGGGCGACGGCGCCGAGCAGATGGTGCGCGCGCAGGCCGTCACCGACGAGCACGAAGCCGACCTGGGACGGGGCGGAGTCGGACGCCGCGGACGCCGCGGACGCCGTACCAGCCGTGCCCACGGCGTTCGCCGTCGGAGCAGCGGGAAAAGCCGCCTGGCGCATCCGGGCCAGCGTCTCGTCGGTGACCTGATCGGACAGGACCAACACCACCCGCGCGGAGCCGCCATCCGCTGAAGTCAATACTCTGATTTCCGGCCGGGGGCGCAGACAGGCGAGCATGGCGTCCCGGGTGAAAGGGTCGTCGGCGAGGACGCGGACCGGAATCGGCGCGGGAACAAGCTCGCCGGACACCGTCACACCCGCCGCGGCGTAGACGGGATCCGCGGGGAAAGCGGGCCAGGCCTTGGTCAGCACCCTGTCATCCCCTCGGCGTCCGGGACCTTTCTCCGCCGGCGGCGAGCCGTCCCCACCGATGGTGGGTTGCCGGTCGGGGTCGCGTCAAAGCACGGCCCCGTGGTTTTTGGGCCCCTGGACCCACCGCGGCGGCCGGACAGCCCGTGGAGGATCCGTGAAGAATATTTGAAGCCTGATGAGCAAGGCTGGACCCATGACAGTCGCCGCGCACCACGCGCCGAACGGCGACGAGCGCCTGCGGATCGCCATCACGAGCCCGGACATCCTCGCGCAGATCCGGCAGGTGTTCGCCGGCAAGAACCTGGTCGTGGACATCGTCGGCATGCCCTACGTCGACGTCGCCGTCCGGCCCGCCGGCGACCGGTCGCGCAAGCCGGCCTTGCCTGACTCAGGGCGCGGCGCCGCGAGCCGGGCCCCGGGACCGCTGCGCGCCGAGTACCGGCTGAGCGTGATCCCGGTCGGCGAGGACCGGCCCGAGACCGTCCCCATCCCGGACGCCGTCGGCGACGGGATCACCCTGTCGCAGCGCCAGCGCGAAGTCATGACCCTGATGTCACGCGGTGCGCGCAACGCCGAGATCGCCGCGACCCTGCACGTCACCGAGAAGACCGTGAAGAACCACATCAACCGGATCTTCCGCGAGCTGGGAGTGGACGGCCGGGTCGAGGCGGTGCTGCTGTGGCAGCGCTACCAGGCCGAGGCCGCCAAGCGGCAGAACGGCGAGGCTCAGTAGCCGTCGGCGTCGAGCGCGCGCAGAAACTCCGTGACCTCCTCGACGTCCTCGGCGTCGAGATCCCGCATCAGCTTCAGCGCCCGGCCGGCCAGATCGGCCGCCGGCTCCGGCCGGCCCTCGGCCCGGTGCACCCTGGCCAGGCCGAGCAGAGCCCGGGCCGCGTGGTAGTCGTCCCCTGATTCGCTCAGCGCCAGCGCTTCCCGGAAGTGCGCGACGGCCGTGTCGGCGTGCCCGAGTCCGTGCTCGGCCACGCCGAGGGCGATCAGGATGTTGGCTTCCAGCATCACGTTCTGACAGGCCTGGGCCGCCTGTCTGCCCAGTCCGCCGACCCGCAGCGCTTCGGCGAACTCGCCGAGTTCGACGTACAGCTCGCACAGGACGTCGAGGGTCCCGGCCTCGTAGTAGATCAGGCCGCTGCGACGTGCCAGCTCCACGGCTTGTTCGGCATGGGGAAGGGCCGCCGTGTAGTCCTTGGCCTCGCGCAGCGTGGAGGCCAGGTTGCCGAGAACGCTGATGCGCAGCACGTCCTCGCCGAGGTCTTCGGCGATCTGCAGAGCGGTGTGCAGCTCGCGCACCGCGGCCTCGTTCTGTCCCAGCCGGGAGTAGGCGACGCTCAGGTGGTTGTGCAGCACGGCCTCGGCCACGCGGTCCTGGAGCAGGTCGGCGCTGCGCATCCCGAGCCGCACGGTCTCGGCCCACTCGCGCGCCTGCCCCGCCGCGTAGAAGTACTCGAAGAGCAGATAGCACAGCTGCCATGCGCGATCGTGGCGGCCGATCTGCTGGGCCGCCCCGATGAGGGCGGCGATGTTGTCCCGTTCCTGGCCGCTCCAGGCGACGCGTTCCCGCTGGTCGTCCAACGGCGGCAGGTCGTAGGGGAAAGCGCCGTCGAGGGTGAACGGGAGCCGGACCGAGGACGTCTCGTATCTGCCCGCCAGAGTCCTGACATACCACTCCAGCAGCCGTTCGAGGGCCTGCCGCCGGGAGTCGTCCGGCTCGCCGGTCCGGGCGGCCTCCTCGGCGTAGATGCGCGTCAGATCGTGCATCCAGTAGCTGCCCGCGGTGGTCTGCAGCAGGTGCTGCGCGGCCATGTCCCGCAAGGTGTCGGCCGTCTCCGGGGACGGACGGGCCAACAGCGCCGCGGCCGCCTCCGGCCGGATGCTCACTCCCGGAACCAGACCGAGCAGACGGAACGCACGAGCGGTCTCGGTGCTGAGCCTCGTGTAGGACCAGGAAAGGACACCGCGGACCGAGGACAGGTCGTCGTCCGGCAGTTGCAGGGCGTCCAGACGGCCCCGCACGTCCTCCAGATCGGCGATCACGTCGCCGATCTTCACCGCGGGCCCCGCCGACACCTGCTCGGCGGCGATCCGCAACGCGAGCGGCAGGTGGTCGCACAGCTCGGCCAGGTTCCGGGCGGCCTCCAGCTCCCCGGCCACCCGAACGCTGCCGATCGACGTGAACAACAGCGTCAGGGACTCCTCGGCGCTCAGCGGTCCGAGCGCGACCCGGCGGGCCGCGTACCGGACGGACAGGCCGCTGAGACGGTTGCGGCTGGTCACGATGACGAAGGAGGGCCCGCCGCCGGGCAGCAGATCCTCCACCTGCTCGGCGGACTCGGCGTTGTCCAGCACGATGAGCATGCGCTTGTCGCGGACGATGCTGCGCCACAGCGCGGCCCGCTGGTCGCGCCCCTCCGGGATCCTCCTGACGTTCACCGAAGTCAACAGGTGGTGCAATACATCCGCCGACGAACGCGCCGGGTGTCGCGGGTCGAAGCCGCGCAGGTTCACATGGAGCTGGCCGTCCGGGTAAGCGGCGGCGAGCAGATGCGCGCACCGCACGGCCAGCGCGGTCTTGCCGATGCCGCCGGCGCCGACGATCAGCACGATCCGCGGGGCGTCGTCCTCGGACGGATCGGCGGTGCCACGATCGGCCGTGGCGCCGGTTCCGGCAGCGTTTCCGCCCGGCGCGGTGCGTGCCGCCTCCAGCACCTGATGGATCGCCGCGACCCGGCCGACGAAGTTCGCGTCCCCGCGCGGCAGCTGGGCCGGCCGCACCGGCGGATCGGCGGGCGCCGGCGGATCCCGGGGCGGGGACGAAGGCGGCGCGGACGGCGACACGGCGACCGCGGTTCTCGGCGCGGCGGACGTGTTCCCGGCGCTGGCGGCCAGGATCGCGGCGTGCAGCGCCTGCGACTCGGTCGACGGATCGATGCCCAGATCGTCCGCCAGCAGCTTGCGGAGCTCCCGGTAGTGCGCGAGCGCGTCGGCGGTCTGCCCGCTGTGATGCAGTGCGCTCATCAGCAGGCCGCGCAACCGCTCGTGGTACGGATTGGCCCGGACATGGTCCTGAAGCTGTTCGGCCACCGCGGTCGGACGGCCGAGCTCCAGCAACACCTCCGCGCGCTCCACCAGAAGCCGCAGGCGCAGATCGGCCACCCGGGCCCGGTGCTCGGCGGCGAACGGACCGGGCAGTCCGCCGAGCGCCGAGCCGGGACGCCAGAAGGCGAGCGCCTCGTCGAAATCCGCGACCGCCGCCGGCAGATCCCGCTCGGCCCGGCCGGCCCGAGCCCGCGCCGCCACCCGCTCGGCCACCACGACGTCGAGCCCGTCCGTGCCCAGCACGAGCGAGTATCCCGAACCGGAACTGCCGACCGACTCGCCGTGCCGGCCCAGGGCTCGGCGCAGACCGGACATGTACGTGTGCAGATTCCCCGCCGCCGTCGCGGGCGGCGACTCACCCCAGACGTAGTCGATCAGGTCGTCCCGCGCGACGACGTTGCCCCGGCTCAACGCCAGGACCGCGAAGACCGCCCGCTGCTTCGGCGGACCGAGCACGAGTTCGCGCTCGCCGACGAACGCACGCAGCGGCCCGAGGGTCTCCACCCTGAGGCGCCCGTCCTCCATGCCAGTTCAACGTCCTGCCATAGTGCCGTCGGTTTCTTGTCGCGGCGCACCCGACGGGGCTCGACCGGCACCTCAAGATACACCCGGTGGGCTCGGGACCACCGGGGCGGTGCGGACATGGACAATCTCGGGGCACAGACCACGCCCAGGCTGCATACTTCCGATGTCGCCGGCTTCGCCACCGTGGCGCCGGCAGTACTCGGGGAGGGTTTTACGCGCCATGGGTAACCATTTGAAGCCATCTGCGACACGCACGCGCCTGTCGGCTCTTGCCGTCGGCACATCCCTTGCCGCCAGCGGTCTCGGCGCCATCGGTGCCGGGGCTGCACACGCCGCCGACGCGCCGGCTTCCGGTGACGTGACGCACACCGCCACGACGCAGAGCGGCGTCACGACGACCGCCGCCGCGCCGACGCTCACCGAAACGAGCCGCATGACGGTCCACGCGGACCTGACCGGATCGTTCGCCGACACCAACATCGACACGGCCAACAGCGCCGTCTGGTGGGGCGACGGCAAGACGTCCCCGCTGATCATCGACCCGACGACCCGCGCCCTGTCGGTCGGCGACCACACGTACACGGCGGCCGGCGAGTACACCGTCGTGCTCTACCTCGTGGAGCAGGGCGCCAACACCTCGATCGTCAACAGTGCCGACATCGCCGTCGGTGACCGCGCGGGCCTGCTGCTCCCGCAGAGCGCGCACTACGGCACCTCGGTGGACGCCCTCTACGCCGGGACCCAGGCCGACGCCTTCGACACCAACGTGACCTACTCCATGAACTGGGGAGACGGCCACACCGACACGACGGCCCCGGGCCAGCCGCTGTCCGCGCTGCCGACCAAGCACGTCTACGCGACCGCGCGGGCCACGCCGTACACCGCCGTCCTGACGGTCTTCGACAACGGCGTCGACGCGGCCCACACCTCGCAGCAGATCAGCATCAACGCCAACACGGTCCAGGCGTCGGTCCACGGCAAGATCACCGCGCCGTTCACCGTCACCGCCGATCTGACCGGCTCGTCCGTGGACAGCGCCGCGACGGCGGCGACCTACACGATCGACTGGGGCGACGGCACGGCTCAGGCTCCTGACACGCAGACGCTCAAGGGCGTCGGCAGCGCGCTGCCGGCCAATCCGACCCACAAGTACGCCGCGGCCGGCATCTACATGATCAAGCTGACCATCCAGGACGGGCTCGGCGGCACCGCGAGCGCTGCGACGCAGCAGACCGTGTCCGCCCCGCAGCCGACCGCGCCGCCGGTCACGCAGTACGCCGGCGGCGACCGTTACACGACGAGCCTGCTGACCTCGCGGGCGCGCTGGACGGACCACGGCGCGGCTGGCGACCAGTCCGGCCGTGTCGCGGCGAACGCGGTCGTCCTGGCGACCGGCAGCTCGTTCCCCGACGCGCTGTCCGGCGTCCCGCTGGCGAAGGCGAAGAAGGGCCCGCTGCTGCTGACCGACGGCAAGCAGGCCTCCGTCAACCCGGCCGTCCTGACCGAGATCCAGCGCATCCTGCCGAAGGGCGGCGCGATCTACGTTCTGGGCCAGACCGGGGCGATCAGCCAGGGTATCCAGAACCAGCTGGCAGGGCTCGGATACCACGTCACCCGCTACGGCGGCGCCGACCGCTACGCGACGTCGCTGCAGATCGCGCAGCTGGGGATGAGCAACCCCTCGCACATCGTGGTCGCCCGGGGCGACCAGGGCGAGACCAACACCGGGTTCGCCGACGCCCTGTCCGCGGGCCCGTTCGCGGCCGACGTCTTCGGCGGCGGCGACGCGGCCGTCGTGCTGTCGGACGACAAAGCCCTCACCCCCGACGTGGCGGCGTACGTGAAGAGCAAGTTCTCCGGCAGCTCGGTCAACGTGGTGGCCGTCGGCGGCGCGGCCGTGGCGGCGGTCGGATCGGTTCCCGGAGCGGCCACCGCGGCCCGGCAGATCGCGGGCAAGGACCGCTACGACACCGCTCGCATGGTGGCCCAGATGTTCGCCGTCAACGCCCCGATCGGGGTGGCCACCGGCCTGCAGTTCCCGGACGCGATGACCGGCGGCGCCTACATGGCCTCGGTCGGCGGACCGCTGATCCTCACCGATCCCTCCAGCGAGACGGCAGGCGTCGGCGGGACGTCCCAAGCCATCCTCCGCGTCGCCGGGACCACGTCGGCGGTGAACATCTTCGGCGGCGACGCGGCGGTGAGCCCGGGCGTGGTGCAGGCGATCATGGCCCAAGTCGGGCAGGCCAAGCTGAACAGGATCTCCTGACCGCGCTCGAGCACCGGTGAGCGCCAAGTGCCCCGGACCGGCGAAACCGGTCCGGGGCACTTGTGTGAGTCTTGGCAAAGGCGTTTGTCAATGCCGCACGAAAGGCATCGCTTGGCTCGCCCCCTCGGCAAGCCACGCAGAATATCCGAGCATTTCTTTCGGCGCCGCAGAATTCTGCGGACCCCCTGCGGACCGCGGACCGGTGGAACCACGCCGCCGACGACGCAATCGAACGCGGTCCACCCCAAGCCATGCCGAACAGGTCAGAAACGCCCAGGTCGGACAACGTGGACCGATGACAAGTCCAGACTCAAGCCCCGCAGGTCGGCAACTGCCCGGCCTGGCATATGCTGCCCTCTGCAGTCCCGCCCTCTCGACGTGCATTGGTGTCGGAATCCATGACCGAAGCCCTCTCCCCCGACTCGGTGGCGGCACGCCGGCGTATGCCGCACCTGCCGTTGATCCTGATGTACCACTCGGTGAACGTCCGCCCGCACGACCCGAACAACCTGGCTGTGACCCCGGAACGGTTCGAGGAGCAGATGGCCGCGTTGAGCCGCCGCGGTCTGCGCGGCGTCTCCGTCGCCGAACTCCTCGCCGCCCGCGCCGCCGGTTCGGCGCGCGGCCTGGTCGGCCTCACCTTCGACGACGGCTACACCGACGCCGTCGAGCACGCGCTGCCCATCCTGCAGCGCTTCGGGTTCTCCGCGACGTCCTACGTCCTGGCCGGCCGGATCGGCGGGGCGAACGAGTGGGACGAGGGCACCCCGTGGCCGCTGCTGGACGAGGCCGGGATCCGGAAGTGGGCCGACGCCGGGTTCGAGGTCGGATCGCACGGCACGATGCACGTGGCGCTGGCCGGCGCGGCACCGGAGGTGCTGCGCACAGAGGTCGCCGACAGCCGCGAGAAGCTGTCCGCCCTCATCGGCAAACCGGTCACCGGCTACTGCTACGCCTACGGGTCGATGGACGCCGCGGCCCGCTCGGCGGTCGCCGCGGCGGGCTACGAACACGCCTGCGCGATCATCTCCCGGGAGGCTCTGGGACCGCAGGCGCTGCCGCGCATCTACGTGGGCCAAACACACACGTCCAAACACATTCTGAAAATGCTGTACACGTATCGGCTTCATCGTCGGATTTCCGGGCGGCATGCCCTATGATTTCGGGGCCGGACGCCACCGACGGCACAGCGCCCAAGACAAGTACGTCCGCTCGCGATCCGGTTCGGAGTTCTCGTCATACGGCGCCCCCGAAGTACTCGCACTACGCGTAAGTTGCCGCACACCGTCCGCCACTAGGCGTTTCCGGTGCCTTCGGGCTGGAAGGCGCCGCCGCCCAGACCTTCCCTTGGGGGGACTCGAATGCGATCGCTATCGGTCGTGATACCAGCGTATAACGAAGCCGAGAACATAGAAGATGTAATAGCTTCCATACCGGTATCGCAGTTGTCTGATCTCGGCTGGTCGACCGAGATCCTGGTGGTGGACAACAACTCCAGCGACGGCACCGGGGAGCTGGCGCGGGCCTGCGGCGCCCGGGTCGTGTTCCAGCCCGAGAAGGGCTACGGCAACGCTTACAAGGCCGGCTTCGCCGCCGCCGAGGGCGAGATCATCGCCTCCGGCGACGCCGACAAGACCTACCCCTTCGACCATCTGCCGGAGCTGCTGGCCGAGCTGGAGAGCTCCGGCGCGGACTTCCTGACGACCGACCGCCTGCACTCGGCCAACCTCGGCGCCATGAAGCACTCCCACTTCTGGGCCAACCACGCTCTGAGCTTCTTCAGCAGGCTCCTGTTCGGGCACGGCATCCGCGACTCGCAGTCCGGAATGTGGGTCTTCCACCGGGATGTCTGGGCCGGCATCGACGTCCGCTCCCCGGGCATGGCCTTCTCCCAGGAGATCAAGAACGCCGCGGTCCTCGCGGGCTATAAGGTGACCGAGACGCACATCGAGTACCGGGTGCGGGGCGGCGATGTGAAGCTCAACTCGGTCCGCGACGGCGTCCGGAATCTGGCCCACCTGGTCGGCCACCGGATCCGGCACGACGGTCCGGCGGACGGCGAGGCCTACGCGGAGCAGGGCGTCCCCGTCCGGATCCGGGCCAACGGCGTCCGGTTCCCGGCGATGCGGTCGGCGACCGTGACAGAGGCAGCAGAAGGAGCAACCCCGGGATGCCAGACCGGCAGCGGCACAGCCGCCTGAGCGACGGGCTCGCCCGGCTGTTCACGGACCGGTTCCGGAAGGCTCGGCTCCAAGAGTCTGCGCCACCGGCGCCTGCCGGCCGGCGCCGGGCTGCCGCTCCGCAGGAGCCGGCGCAGGCCGGTTTCTTCCCGGGACCGCAGAACACCGCCGGCGGACCGCCGCGTCCGCCGGACCCGTGGGACGACACGATGCAGCTGAGCCGGGTGGCCTGGGAGCCCTCGGATCTGCACGGCCGCGAGGCCGACCGCCCGGACCCGACGGCCGACACGACGCTGTTGGGCCGAGTGCCACGGGAACCCTCCGATCCGTGGGAAAGCAAGACCGATCGGCCGGACCCGTGGGACGACACGACGCTGTTGAGCCGGGTGACCCTGTCGCAGCCGCCTGCGGATCCGAACTCCGATGCCGGCACCGGTCTGAGCACGGAGGCGTCCACCGACACCGAAACCGGCGCCGTCACCGAGACGAGTGCCGGCGACGACGGCGGGCCGACAGAGCCCTGGTCCCTGCGTTCCTTCACCGAGCGGCACCGCCGACGGCTCGCGATGGGCGGGGCGGGCATCGTGGTCATCGGCGCCCTGCTCGCGCTGCCGCCGGTCCGCGCGCAGCTGCGCGACTCGTTCACCAAGCTGCCGAAGCCCTACACGGCCCTGTACTTCACGTCGCCGCCCCAGGTCGACGGGACCGTCCTGACCGTGCCGGTCAGTGTGCACGCCGTCGACACCGGCACGGACACCTACAGCGTCCGCGTCTGGACGGTCGACGCCAAGGGCAAGGTCGACGACAGCCGGACCGCCGACCTGGCCTGGGACGGCCAGGCGATGAGCGCCGTGGTCAGCATGCCCGTCAACCCCGCGGCCGACATCGTCTGGGTCTCTCTCGGCGGCAGCGACCAAACCCTCCACTACAAGATCGCGGTGGCATGACCGAGCAGAACTCCCCCGAGCACATATCCCGCTCCCGCTCCGCGCCGGGCAGGCGGCGCGTCGTCCAGGTGACGCCGAACTACCCGCCGCTGCTCGGCGGCCTGGAGCGGGTGGTGCAGATCCTGGCCACCCGGCTCGCGGCCCGGCACGACGTCAGCGTGGTCACCACCGACAACAAGGCGGGCAGCGCGCCGCACCGCGCGGTCGAGGAGGGCGGCGTCAGGGTTCGGCGGCACCGCGCGCTGACCGTCGCGCACACCTCGCTGGCCCCCGGCATGTTCGGCTCGCTGCTGCGGATCCGGCCCGGCACGGTCATCCACCTGCACTGCGCGACGGCCGTCGTGCCGGAGCAGGTGTGGCTGAGCGCCCGAATACGCGGCCTGAAGTACATCCTTCACTTCCACATGGAAGTCGACGCCTCCGGGCCGCTGGGCAAGCTGCTGCCGTACTACAAGACCCACCTGTTCGGCCGGGTCGTCCGGGGCGCGGCCGGCGTCATCGTGCTCACCGAGTCGCAGCGCGACTTCCTGGCCGAGCGCTACGGCGTGGACCGGGCGAAGGTCTACGTGGTCCCCAACGGCGTGGCCGAAGAGTTCTTCCTGCCGCCGCGCGTCCCGAGCACGGAGCCGGCCTCCGGTCCGGCCGGTTCCGAGCCCGATCCGCTGCGCCTGCTGTTCGTCGGCCGGCTCGACATCCAGAAGAACGTCGCACGGCTCCTGGACGCGATGGCGCTGGTCACCGAACCGGTGCGGCTGCGGCTCGTCGGCGACGGCGACCTCCGCCAGGACCTGATCGAGCAGTCAGGCCGGCTCGGGCTGGACGACCGGGTGGAGTTCGCCGGCCGCAAGCACGGCGACGACCTGCTCAAGGAGTACGCGGCCGCCGAGCTGTTCGTCCTGCCGTCGGACCGGGAGGGCATGGCCCTGGTGGTGCTGGAGGCCATGGCCGCCGGGCTGCCGGTGCTGGCCACCGCGGTGCCCGGCAACATCGAGACCGTCGAGGGCGCGGGCCTGCTCGCCGAGCCGACCCCGCGGGCCCTGGCCGCCGCGATCGACACCCTGGCCCGGGACCGCTCCGCGCTGGCCGCCCTGGCGGCGTCGGGCGCCGCGCGGGTCGCCGACAGCCGCTGGGACGACGTCGTGGCCGCGATCGAGGACGTCTACGAGCAGGTGGGATTCTGAACACCCAGAGTTCGAACGGCAGGACGGCGATCCTGGCGAGCGTCGTGCTCGCCGGGGTGGTCGCCTCGTTCGGCGCCTACTACCTCCCCGGCCCGCTGGCCACCGCGGCCGGCCTGTGGCTGATCCTCGGCGCGCCGACCGTGCTGTGGACGGGCATGGCGCGGCGCATCGTGACCCGGCTGGACTCCGCGCTGCTGGTCGCCTTCGGCTTCGCCGTGGTCACCGACTTCGCCGTGCTGCTGCTGGTGAACTTCGGCGGGCCGCTGGTCGGCTACAGCAGGCCGCTGTCCGAAGTGCCGTTGGCGGCCGGGTTCGCGCTCGTCAACCTGCTGATCGGAGCGCTGTCCCCGCTGAGCGCACCGGTGGACTGGACCCGGATCCGGGACCTGTCCGGCGTGAAACCCGTCGCCGGCTACGGGATCCTGTGCCTGGTCCTGGCCGTCGCGGGCGCGACCCGGCTGAACAACGGGCTCGGCCCGGCGGTCAGCATGGTGGCCTACACGGCGATCGCCGGACTGCTGGCCCTGCTGCTGATCCGCCACGACCGGTACGCGGTCGAGGTGCTGGAGCTGGGCGTCTTCTTCGGCGCCGGCGCCCTGCTGCTGCTGACCTCGCTGCGCGGATGGCTGATCACCGGGCACGACATCCAGGTCGAGTACGAGGTCTACCGGCTCAACCTCGGCGGCGGGCACTGGGTGATCGGGGACTACAAGACCTCGTACAACGCCTGCCTGAGCATCACTTTGCTGCCGCTGGCGCTGACCAAGCTCACCGCGATCTCGGCCGCCGGGGTCTGGAAGATCGTCTTCCCGCTGATGTTCGCGGTGGCCCCGGTCGCGCTGTTCCGGTCCGTCAACAACCTGGCGTCCCGGCAGGTCGCGCTGCTGTCCTCGGCGCTGTTCCTGACGTTCCCGACGTTCTTCACGGACATGGCGTACATGGCGCGCCAGGAGATCGCGTTCGTCGTGCTGGGCGCGGCCGCCGTGGTGATGTCCGAGCAGAACGGGAACGCCAAGCTGCGCCGCTACGCGCTGATCCCCCTGCTCGTCGGGATCGTGCTCGCGCACTACGCGACGGCGTACGTGCTGGTGATGGTTCTGGGATCGGGCGTGGTGGTCACGGCGGCCTGGCGGCTGCTGGACCGGATCGGCGAGCGGCGCCGGAACCCGGGCGGCCAGGTCGCCGCCGACAGCGACGACGAAGACGTCTGGGACTACGGCGACTGGGATTACGGCGACAGCCTGGACCAGCCCGCTGATGCCGGCAGATCCCGCTCCTCCCGCGCCTCCCGCTCCCGCGCATCCGGCGTCCTCGCCGCGGACGGCCAGGGCTCGGTACGGCGGCGCTCGGCCTCCGCCGGGGCTCCCGGCGGCCCGGCGCTGAAGGCGGCCCCCGCGTTCCTCACCGTCTGGCTGGTCGCCCTCACCGCCGTCCTGGCGGTGTCCTACGCCGGCCCGATCACCCACACCAGCGGACAGCTGACCAGCACCCTGACCGCCTCGTGGAAAGAGATCATCGGCCACAGCTCGGACGTCGGCTCCGCCGACACCAGCAACAGCCTGGTCGGCGCCTCGAACATCACCGACGAGCAGCGCATGGCCGCCTACCTCACCGAGACCCGCGCCTCGACCGCGCAGGACCGCGACCAGGGCGTGCTGTACCCGCAGGCGATCATCGACAAGTACCCGACCCCGGTCACCTCCATCCCGGATATGCCGCTGACCTCGACGGGCAACGCCCTGCAGAAGCTCGGCCTGCCGGTGGCGAGCCTGAACGGCCTGGTCCGCTTCGGCATCGCCGCGGCGATCCAGCTCCTGCTGCTGATGGGCACGGCCGTGGCCCTGCTGGGCCTGCGCTACCGGCGGATCCGGGCCGAGCTGACCCCGTCCCGGGACCAGGCCGCGCTGGCGGTGGGCTCGATCGCGGTCCTGGTGCTGCTGACGCTGGTGCCGCAGCTCACGGTCGACTACAGCGTTCTGCGCGCGCTGCAGCAAGGCATCTTCTTCTTCGGCCCGTTCATGGCCGCCGGCCTGCTGTGGGCCCTGCGGTGGTGCGGACGCTACCGGACGCCGGTGCTCGCCGCGGTGATCGCCGTGATGGCCGTCGACCTCACCGGCGTGGTGCCGCGCCTGACCGGCGGCTATCAGCCGCAGCTCGCGCTGTCCGACGCGGGCCAGTACTACGACGAGTACTTCCCGACGCCCGAGGAGATGGACGCCGCCGCCTGGCTCCAGGCCGTCTACGACCGCATCCCGCCCGACGCGCAGCAGACCATGCTGCTGCAGACCAGCCAGGACGTCTTCGAGCGGATCCAGACCGTCTACGTCGGCCCGGCCGAGGGCACGGTCAACCCCCTGATGCTGCAGCCGGGCAGCTACGTGATGCTCGGGCACGCCGAGGTGGACCAGGACCGCGCCTCCATCGACTACCGGGGCACGGCGGTGCCGTACGTCTACCCGACGAACCTGCTCGAAGACCTGAAGGACAAGATCTACGTCAGCCCCGGAGTGGAGATCTACCGATGAGCGAGCTCTGCCGATGAGCGACGATGCCCGCGGACCGCTCAGGGTCCTGCTCGTCAGCCACTACTACCCGCCGCATTTGGGCGGGATCGAGAACGTGGTGCACGCCGAGGCCCGGCACCTGACCGCCGCCGGCGTCGAGGTGACGGTGCTGACCAGCGGGGAGCGCAGCAGCGTCACCGAGGAGGACGGGGTCCGCGTGGTGCGGGTCCGGGCCTGGAACGGGCTGGAGCGCAAGGCCGGCGTGCCGTTCCCGGTCCTGGGCCCGAAGCTGCTGCGCCGCGCGCTGCGCTGGGCGCGCTGGGCCGACGTGGTGCACATCCACGACGCCTTCTATCTGACGTCGTGGGCCGCGCTCACCGCGGCGAAGCTGACCGGCACCCCGACGGTGGCCACGCAGCACGTGGCCATGGTGCACCACGACTCGGCCGCCGTGAGCCTGGTCCAGAAGGTCGTCTACGCGACGGCCGGACGGCTGCTGATGCGCAGCGCGCGGTCGGTCTTCACGATGAACTCCGACGTCGCGGCATTCGTCCGGAACCTCGGCGCGCGACCGGAGCACGTGCACCACCTGCCGAACGGCGTCGACACCGAGCTGTTCCGGCCCGCCCGCGACGCCGCCGAGCAGGCCGCGGAGCGCAAGCGGCTGGGCCTGCCGGCCGAGGGCGCGCTGGTGCTGTTCGTCGGGCGGTTCGTGCCCAAGAAGGGATTCGACCTGCTGCTCGCGGCGGAGGATCCGGGCTATCGGCTGGTGTTCGCCGGCGGGCCGTCCGAGGAGCTGGACGGGGCGCCGGACTCAGTGATCTACCTCGGCTCCCTCGCCCCCGCCGACGTGGCCGCCGCCTACCGGGCCTGCGACGTCTTCGCCCTGCCCTCGACGTCCGAGGGGTTCCCGCTCACCGTCCAGGAGGCGATGAGTTCCGGGCTCGCGGTCCTGACCACCGACGACAGCGGGTACGCGGCCTACGAGCTGGACCGTGATCGCGTATCGTTGGTCGGCCGGGACACGGAGACGCTCCGCGTCCGGCTACGGGAGATCGCCGCGGACTCCGAACTGCGCGGGCAGATGGGCAAGTACGCCAGGGAGTACGCGGTGGAGCACTTCGCGTGGCCGGACCACGCCTCCATGCTGATCGAGTCCTACCGTTCGGCGATCGGCCCGGGAAAGAGTTCCGCCGACCGGGGATGACGTATGAGGACGATGTGCCGGCCCGCAGCCGAGACGCTGATGGTCGCCGGGCTGCTGGCCTGGGGCTACGTGGCCCTGGTCGCCGTGCTGCGGCCGTATGCGCTCAGCGAGCACATCAGCGCGGTGCTGCCGATGCGGCGCGACACCTTCGGGGCGGTGAGCCTCGCGGTGTCGTTCGGCTGCGCGGTGGCGCTGCGTGCCCGGACCGGCACGTTCTGGGCGCGCCGCGCCGGCCGGCCGGACCTGGCCGAGGCGGGGATGGCCGCGGTCGGCGGGTATGCGTTCCTGGTGTGGGTGTATCTGGTCTTCAACAACCTGTCCCATCCGTGGACCACCGGGTACCGGCTCACCCATTTCGCGGAGCACCCGTCTGAGGGCACGACGGCCGTGCTGTGCTTCGTGCTGCTGTCCGCCTGCCTGTTCGGGCTCCGGATCCGGAAGACACGACATGGCTAAGGGGCGTCGCCGCCGGGGGGCCGCCGAACCGGACATCGACATAGCGGGCACGTACACCCTCATCACCGACCGCCCGGCCGCCCGGGGTCCGGTGGGCGTCGACGGCGCGGGTGCGGACGCCTGGGCGGCCGTGGCCGCTGAAGCCTCCAGTGCCGTTGAGGCCGCCAGTGTCGTCGACGGCGTTGAGGCCGACGGCGGCGAGGGGGGCCGCGCCGGTGACGCTGGTGCCGCCGGGGCCGCCGGTGCCGGTGCAGAGGAGGCCGACAGCGGCGCGGGCACCAAGATGCTCCGCAACTCTCTGTTCCTGATGGCTTCCGCGGGCCTCACCGCGGGCATCGGCTTCATCTTCTGGGCGCTCGTCGCCCACCTCTACAGCTCGACGCAGATCGGCCTGGCCACCACGCTGCTGTCGGCGATCTCGCTCATCTCGTTCCTGAGCACGTTCGGGTTCGGGAACACGATGATCCGGTTCCAGGCCGAGGGCGCGGCCCGGCACCGCCAGGTGTCGGTGATGCTGGCGCTCGTGGCGGGCGCCAGCTTCGCGCTCGGCACCGGCTACGTCCTGGCCGTGAAGGTGATCTCCCCGGACCTCTCCTTCATTCGCGACAAACCGGTCTACGCCCTGGTCCTGATCGTCATCTGCGTCTTCGCCACGGTGAACCTGGTGACCGACTCGGTCTTCATGGCCGCGCGCCGGGCCGAGTACAACACGCTGGTCGACGGGTTCATCCAGAGCCTGTCCAAACTGGCGATCCCGGTGTTCGTGACCGGCATGGGCGCCATGGGCATCGTGGCGGCCTCCGGGACCGGATACGTCGTGGCCACGCTGGCCTCGCTCTATCTGATGAACCGCAAGCTGGGCTTCCGCTTCTCCTTCCGGCTCGGCGGCACCCGGATCCGGGAGACCGCCAGCTACTCGGCGACCACCCACTTCTCCTCGCTGCTGAACCTGATACCGCAGCTCGCCCTGCCGATCATCACGCTGCGCTGGCTGGGCCCCGACGACGTCACCTACTTCTATCTGGGCTCACAGATCGCCTCCCTGCTGTCGACCGGCTCCTACGCCATCGGCGACGCGCTGTTCTCCGAAGGGGCCCACGACCCCCAGCAGCTCCACGGCCTGATGAAGCGCTCCGCGGCGATCATGACCGCGGTGATGGTCCCGGGCGTGGGCGCCGTGATCCTGGTGCGCGAGCCGCTTCTGAGCCTGTTCGGCAGCAAGTACCCGGGGCACGCGCAGGGGCTGTTAACGGTGCTGGCGCTCGGCGCGCTCGCGGTCGCGTTCCACACCTGGGCGACCAGCGCGCTGCGGATCACCGGGCGGATGAAGCCGCTGCTGGGCAGCAACCTGGTGTACATGGTCGCGACGCTGGCGCTGGCGCTCGGCTTCGCCCACCGCGGCCTGAACTGGATCGGCTGGTCCTGGGCGCTGGGGAACCTGGCCTCGGGACTGTTCGCGGTGGCGTTCGTGCCGGGGGCGAAGGCGGCCTTCGACGGGGCCGGCGCGGACTACGAGGGCTACGACGAGCTGGAGCCGGACGGCGACCTCGCCCGCGACGGGGACCGGGTTCCGGCTGGCGTCGGCGCCGCGGGGCCGCGAGAGCGTCCCCAGGCCCGGCAGAACCCGTGGATGGGTGTCGGCGACTCGACGGCGATCACCTCGCCGATGTTCTTCCCGTGGAACCGTCCGGAGGTGCGGGAGCGGAGCGACCGGTTCGACGCGTACGAGCGCCACAGCCGCCTGGAGCAGGCTGGGGGCCTGCGGATGCGGCCCCGGTCGATGCCGCGGCAGGCGGGACCCGTTGTGGTGCCGCCGGCACCGCGGGTGCCGTCGGCGCCGCCGCCGTCCGCGGCGGAGGAGACCGTGATCATGCGGCCGATCAATGTGCCGGAATCGTTCTTCCGGCCGGAGCCGAAGGAGCGTGGGCCGGTGCCGGCGCCGGGATCGCGGCCCGGGCCGTCGCGCGCTGAGCCGCCGCCGAGGGCGGAGGAGCGTTTGGATGACGACATCGCCGGGGAGCCGGACGGGCCGTGGCGGCCGTCCGGACTCTGATCAGGCCGGTCAGGGCAGGAAGTCGCTCAGCGCTGCCAGCAGTGCTTCGGGGCGGTCCAGCGGGATGATGTGTCCACACTCTGCGATGTCGAGCCTGGTGACGTCGTCGCAGACCGGCCGCAGTTGGTGGTACAGCGCCGGGCCCACGGGGTGTGCGCCGATCGCGAGCGTGGGGACGGACAGGCGTTTGCCGAGGGTCGCGTCCTGGATTTGGCGTGCGGTGGTGGGCATGGCGCGGTAGTGCTCGAAGGCGCAGCGCAGGGACTCGGTGCCGGTGTACGCGGCGACGAACGCGTCACGGATGTGCGCGGGGATGCCACGGCCCTGGGTTCCGGCCGTCAGGAACCAGTCCACGTAGTCGGCCTCGTGACCGGCCAGGACTTGTTCGGCCAGCCCCGGCACGGCGTGGAAGCCGAACCACCATGGCGGTCCTGCGGACAGGAAGTCTTCCGCGCCGGGCAGGCGGCCCAGGACAGCCTCCATGAGGACCACGCGGCTTACAAGGTCGGGCCGGCGCATCGCCAGCAGGAACGCCGGTGGGGTGCCGGCGTCGATGCCGACGACCGCGGCGGAGTCCACGTTCAGGGCGGCCAGCAGCTGTTCGGCGTCGGTGGCGAGGTTCTCGGCGTCGTAGCCGTCGGCGGCGCGGGTGGTGTCGCCGAGGCCGCGCAGGTCTGGGGCGATGACCCGGTACTGGTCGGACAGCGGTCCCATGACCGAGCTCCAGAGCTGCCAGGTGTGGGGGAATCCGTGCAGCAGTAACAGTTCCGGGCCGGCTCCGCAGACAGCGACGTTCACTTCGATGCCGTTGACGGGTATGCGGAGCAGGTCTGTGGGGGTGGCCGGCAGATTGGCGGGGGTGGGCATGGTCTCTCCCAGATGGTTACCATTGGATACCTGGTAACCCTAGGAAAGCGACGGTGAGCGGCCAAGAGGGCACTTCTCCGTCAGGTGGTGAGGTGGAAGTGACCGCCCTGTCCGACAACGCGCGCGGCGACCTGTTCGATCCGGCGTGCCCGACCCGCGCACTGCTGGACCGGGTCGGCTCGAAGTGGACGTCGATGGCCGTGAAACTGCTCGCCGAAGCCGCGCCGCAGGAGATCCGCTTCGCGGAGTTGCGCCGCAGGATGCCCGGCGTGTCGCAGAAGATGCTCGCGACGACGCTGCGGGGCCTGGTCCGGGACGGGCTCGCGCAGCGGCGCGTCGAGCCGACGGTTCCGCCGCGCGTGCACTACACCCTGACTCCGCTCGGCCTGTCGCTGGACGAACCGTTGGCCGCGCTGCGGGCGTGGGCCGAGGAGCATATGGCGGAGGTCGACCGCGCGAATCGGGATGCGGATGCCGCCGCTGAGGAGGATTGAGGAAGCTGCGAAGGCGGCGCAGCTGCGAAAGTGAGATGGCCTTTACGGAGCTGAATGAAGCGGCGGCGCTTCGTCCAACCTCGCTGCAGGTTGGAGCGGCGGCGGGGCTTCGGGGCCGGGGTCGGCTGCTGTCGTGACGCCGGCGGCAAGGGGGTCGAAGGCGGCGGGCCAATGAGTCCGATCGCTTGCCACGGCTGCTTCGAGCCGGGCGCCCTCGAGGTCGGCGCTGCTGAGATCTGCACCGCGCAAGTCTGCGCCGCGCAGGTCGGCGTCGCGGAACGTCGCATTCTGCGCCTTCGCCTTGCGCAGGTTGGCCTCACGCAGGTCGGCCTTGGTGAAGTCCGCGGCGTTGAGCACGGCCTCCACCAGAAGTGCTCCTCGGAAGTCGGCCAGTACACAGCGGGCCTCCGTGAGATCGCAGAGCCTCAGGTCTGTGTGCTGGAGGTTCACCGAGACCAGAGAGGCGGTGGTGAGGTTGGCCCCGTACAAGGTCGCAGACTCCATGCGCGCGCGGTCGAGGTTGACGCGGGGCAGCCACAATCCGTCCAGATCGGCGCGTCGCAGGTCCGTGAGGCTCAGGTTGAGCCACGGATCGGCGCGGTCGTACTGGTAGCACAGCACTCCGAGTGATCTCAGCGCGAGTTGGCTGTCCGGGGCTCGGGTCTCCAATGGCGCGATGGTGTTGATGTCGGCGTCGGCGGGCGGCGCGGATGGGCTGGCCGGTGTGGGCGGCACAGATGGCGCGGATGGCGTGGATGGCGCGGATGGGCTGGCCGGCGCGGATGGCGGCCACGGCTGGTGCACTCGCAGGAAGGCGGCCAGTGTCGAGATGACCGCATCGCGGTCACGCGGCGAGTGCTCGGCCAGCCGCTGCAAGGCGTGCAAGCCGCCGATGCGCACGTCCGGCTTGTCGCCGCCGAGCTGATCGACGGCGCGGCCGAACTGCTCGGTGAGGTGTCCTTCGGTGGTGATGCGCAGCGTGTCCTGGCTGACGCGGAGCTGCCGCCACGTGGCGTAGGCGCCGAAGAACAGGACCACCCCGGCAGCGGTTTGCAGGAGCGTGGTGCGCACGTTGTTTATGGCGGTGAGCCGGTCTTGCGGCGAGACGTGACCCGCGCCGAGGTCGTGGCCGACGATCATCCCGGGCAGTTCGACGAACGCGATGCCCAGCAGTAGCACCCCGAGCGCGCCTAAGAGCCCGACGACGATGACAGGTCGTCGCGTGATCCGCATTCCCCAGCGCGGCTCTCGGCCGCTCCCTGTCGCCCCCATGTGGTGAGCCTACTGAACCGGCGCTACTGCTCACGAAGTACTGCGCCGGTAACCGCCCGGTGAGTCAGGGCCATCTAAGAACGCTGGTTCAAGCTGAATGCTTGAGCCGGCGCCGCCTAAAAACGCCGGTTCGCCACCTGCACCCCGACCCAAGCCAGGTGCTTGAGCCGCGCCACCGGCACGCTCCATCCCAGGCGGCGGGCGGCTGCCAGCTTCTCGCGGCGGAGCAGGCCGCTCTGCGGCATGATCTTCGCGCGGTGGCTGAACTGGCCGTCGTGCACCCGGTAGCGGACCAGTTCCTCCGGCAGGGCGTCCACCTCGGCGCGGCCGAGGATGCGGAGCCAGAGGTCGTAGTCCTCGCACTGGATCGCGGCGTCGCGGAAGTTGCCTGCCTCGCGGACGACGTCGGGGCGCGCCATCACCGTGGAGACCGTCACCGTGTTGAACAGCAGCAGGCGGCGGGCCAGGTTGTCGGAGCCCGAGGGGCAGCGGCGGGGGCCGAGGTCGGCGCCGGTGTCGCTGTCGAAGCGGCGGGACCAGGTGGCGAGCATTCCCAGGGCGGGGCGGCGGTCGAACTCGGCGACCTGGCGGGCCAGGCGCTCGGGTTCGCAGAGGTCGTCGCCGTCGCAGAACGCCACCAGGTCGCCGCGGCATACGGGCAGGCCGGCGTTGCGGGCTGCCGCGATGCCGGAGCGGGGGCGCGCCGTGACGACGATCTGGAGCTGCTCGGGCGGCAGCACCTCGGCCGCGCGCCGGTTCTCCTCGCACTCGCCGTCCAGGACCAGGACCACTTCCCAATCCTGGAGAGTCTGCTTCTGGATGGAGAGCAGGGTCTCGTCGAGGTACTTCTGGCGGGGGGCGACCGGGATGATCACGGAGACCCGCGGCGAGGTGTTCTCGGTCACCGCGTCGTTGTTCGTCGTGTCCGCGTTCATCGTGCCTTCTTCGCGTCCGTGACGATCTGCTGCAGGGCGGAGAACGAGGGCCGGTAGCCGCCGTCGCCCCGGCGCAGGCCGAAGAACAGCAAGTCGGAGGGCACGTCCTGGTAGGAGTAGTAGAAGATCGACGCCACGTTCGGATAGGCGGCCAGTACGTCGGCCTCCCGCTTGAACGTCTGCGCCTGCTGCGTCTCCTGCCCCTTGGCCGCGCTCGGCGGTCCCCAGATCAGGGCCGGGATGTTCGCCCCGGTCTCGGTGATCCAGATCGGCATGTTCGGCGCCCCGGCCTGGTTCAGCGCGGTGATGATGCTCGTCGGCGACTGGCTGATGGCCTGGAAGGTCTTGCTGGTCGCCGGATCGCCGTCCGGGTAGGGGTGGTAGCTGATCGCGTCGACCGCCTTCAGGCCGCCGTCCTTGGCCACCGTGGTGATGAAGTCGTACGGCGTGATGAAGGGCGCGCCGCCGCCGTCCGCGGCCAGGCCGCCCATCAGGATGTACGCGTGCGGGTCCGCGGCGCGGATCGCCGCTGAGACGGTCACCAGCAGCTTGGTGTAGTCCGCCGCGTCCGGGAGCGGGGCCCAGGCCCTGATGTTGGGCTCGTTCCACACCTCCCAGTAGTGCACGCCGCGGGCCGAGTAGCGCGCGACCGCCTGCTTCACGAAGTTCGCGAACAGTGCGTTGCTGGCCGGCGGGCAGGCGGCGGTGTCCTTGCAGGCGGTCCGGCGGGCCCACGGAGGCGGGAAGTCGATGGTGGCCAGGATCTTCAGGTTCCGGGCGTTCGCCGCGGCGACGACGTTGTCGAACTTGGTGAAGTCCGGCGCGTAGTTCGAGAAGGACTGGTAGTCCTCCCAGCCGAAGTCGACGCGGATGTAGTCCATCCCCAGCCGCTTGGCGTCGTCGAGCGCGGTCTTGAGCTGGTCCGGCTTGTCGAAGGCCAGCGTGTCGCTGTAGTCCAGGCCCCACTTCATGGCGGCCAGCTGCGAGGGCTTGGCGCTGCTCGAGGACGCGGAGGTCGCCGGGGCGGTGCGGGTGCCGGAGGCCGGCGATCCCGCGCTGGTGCTCGGGGCCGAGGTCGCGCCGGAGGAGTCCGTGCCGGCCGTACTGGCCGTACTCGCGGCGGGTGAGTGGCCGAAAGCCTGGGGCGCGCCCGGGTCGCCGCCGGAGACGGCGGTCGCGATGCTCGCGGCGATGACGACCGCGGCCGCGGCAGCGCCGACGATCACCCAGTGCCGTCGCTTGCTGTTCGCCATTATGATTTCGGGGCCGGTGACCGGCTGCCCTTCGCTCCCCTCGCCCGGACTTCGTCGCTTGGCGGATCCGGTCGGTGACCGGGAGCGGCCGGGAGGCCGCCGCCGTCGCCGGGCTCCCGCCGAAAAGGGCGCCCGCCTGCGAGCGTTCATAGTGCCATGGTTCGGCGTCTTCGGTGGTACCACGCCGATTCTCGAACCCGGACGGCTCGCACCCCCTGTCAGTTCGAGGAATGCGCGGCGCCGGTGAGAATTCTGCACATCGTCAACCTGGGCTTCGAGGCCGGTGGCGCGGAGAAGTTCGTCCGCATGCTGCGGGACGGCCAGACCGCCCGCGGGCACCAGGTCCGGGTGGTGGCCCTCGACGCCCCGTCCGGCGGCCGGGCGGTGTTCGCCGACGATCTGGTGCCGCCGTTGGCCGGCGGGCCGCTGGGCCGGCTGGCCGGGTTCGTCTGGAACCGTCAGGCGCACCGCGAAGTCCGCCGCATCATGCGGGAGTTCCGGCCGGACTGCGTCCACCTGCACACCGTCGGCGGGTTCGGCCCGGCCGTGTTCCCGGCCACGCGGGGCGCCGTGCGCATCCTCACCATCCACGGCCCCGAGGACTGGACCCGCAGACTGCTGCGCTGGCAGGTCGCGGACAACGCCGGCCGGATCACTCCTGCTGCCCTGCCCCGCTACCTGCACCTGCGTTTCCTGATGCGCCCCGCCTACCGGCTGCTCGGGCTGCGCGGGATCGACGGCTTCGCGGCCCCGAGCCGGTTCGTCGCCGATCTGATCCGCGCCGACGCCGGCCGGGTGCCGGTCCGGGTCATCCCGCACGCCGTGGACCCGGTCTTCACCCCGGCGCCGGTCTCGGAGGCCTGGCAGGCGGCGTACGTGGGCCGCCTCAGTCCTCTGAAGGGCGCGGACGTCGTGCTGGAAGCCTTCGCCCTCCTGGCCCGCACGCAGCCGAAGGCGCGGCTCGTGGTGGTCGGCGACGGCCCCGAGCGCGCCAAGCTGGAAGCGCGGGCCGCCGACCTGGTGGCGGCCGGCACGGTGGAGTTCCGGGGCTGGCTGAGCCCGCCCGAGGTCGCCGAGTGCCTGCGCGGCTCGGCGCTGCTGGCCGTGCCGTCGACGACCCCGGAGATCTTCGGGCTGACCGCCCTGGAGGCACTGGCGCTGGGCCGGCCGCTGATCGCCAGCCGCATCGGGGCGCTGCCCGAACTCGTCGGGCCGGACAACGGCGTGCTCGTCGCCCCCGGCGACGCCGCCGCGCTGGCCGAGGCGCTGGCCGGGCTGATCGGCGACGCCGACCGGCTGGCGCGGCTCGGGGAGGGCTCGGCGCGGCGGGCCGAGGCGTTCGATCTGGACCGCTGCCTCGACGACTACGAGGCCTGGTACCGCGAGGCTCTCGCGGCTCGCGGCTAGGGCCGAAACCTCAAACAGCTCTACCGGCGCAGCCGATGGTGCGCCGACTGCCACAGCGTCCGGACTCCGGCCAGGACGAACGGGGCCAGGTCGTCCCGGGCGAACCAGGCGGCCTCGTCCGCCCTGCGCACCGAGGCCAGCCAAGAACGCAGAGAGAGGTCGCCCTCCCGCCGGTGGGCGAGCGCGGCGATGGGGTCGTAGTTCTCGACGACCAGGGCCCGCCCGGGCACCGCGTCCCCGGCGGTGAAGCCGCGGCCGGTGAGGTCCAGGTGCAGGGCCCGGACCGCGTCGATGCCGGCCGTGTCCTCGAACAGCCGGAACTGCGCGCCGAGGCGGGGGTTGAAGTCCAGGAGCCGATAGCTGTCGTCGCGCGGGTCCCACCGGTAGTCGAGGTCGACGACCCCGCGGTAGCCCAGTCCGGTCAGCAGCGCGACCGCCTCCGCGCGCAGCCGCTCGTTCGGCGCCCAGCGGCCGTAGCTGGTCAGGCCCGCGCGGACCGGGAAGGAGCGCACCTTGACCCCGGTGTGGCCGAACAGGCAGCGCGAGTCGGCGTCGAAGTAGCCGTGGAAGAACCAGTCCTGGCGCGCGCCGCCCGGTGCGGGGGCGAGGTATTCCTGGAGCAGCAGCCCGGTGTCCGGGCCGCCGCCGGTGGCCCGGCGGGCCCGCTCGACCAGATCGAGCAGCTCCTCCTTGGTGCGGACTATCGTCGTGCTCGGCACGCCCACCGCGCGGTCGGCGGCCCACGGCAGGTTCACCTTGGCGACGACCGGATAGCCGCAGGCGTCGGCGAAGGCCACGGCCTCGGCGGCGTCCACCGGAACGGTCGTCGCCGGATGCGGCACCCCGGCGGCGCGGCAGATCTCGGCGAGCGACGCCTTGCCGGCCGCGCGGCGCGGCAGGTCGGCCGGCGGGTCGGGGAACAGGTAGCGGGGGCGGAGCTTGTCGCCGTGCTCGGCCAGCAGGATCGCGCCGGCGTCGTCGGTGGGGACCAGGACGGCCGGGCCGGGCAGCCGGTCGGCGAGCCGGTCCAGCATGTCCAGCACGTCGTCGGGGTCGGCATTGGGCGGCATCGGCGACATCGTCCGGCGGGCGTAACGGGACGCCCCGGCCGGGGCGAACCGGTCCTCGCGCATCGCGTGGACCCGGATCCCCAGCCGGCCCAGGCTGCGGATCACCCCGAGCCCGCCGTGGTGGAAGACGTTCCGGTCGAGTTTGAGGAGCACAGCGTCGGTCACGGTGTCCGCGTGCACCGACGCTCTCACTGCCATGGAAACCAGCTTATAGTTATGTTCAAGGTAGCCCTCGTGTCGCCAAGGAAACGTCGCGTCGACCGAAGCCCTGGTGGCGGAGCTCGACTCGATCATATGTGCCGACCTTAGAGGCCCGCGACGTTCACTCGGCGTGAAGACGGTCCGGAGCCGTCCGGGCTCAGCGCGGCAGCCTCGCCGCGGCGGCGCGCGCCGCGAACGCCGCCCCGCACACGAAGCGCATGGACGGACCGAAGGTCGCCGCCGCCGCCAGCCCCACCATGTGCAGCCCGCGCACCGAGCTGCCGAAACCGGCGCCGAGGGCGGGCGGGCCGTAGGAACCGCCGCGCAGACCGCGGACCCGGCCGCGCAGGTCGTCGCCGAGCACCGTCAGCTTCCTGACATCAACCTCGAAACCCGTCGCGGCGATCACGTGGTCGGCCTCCAGCTCCCGGCCGCACGACAGCTCCAGCCGGAGCGCGCCGCCCTCGGGGCCGGCCTTGGTGATCTGGGTGCCGGTCAGGACGTGCGGGGCGTCGAAGGACTTCTCGAAGCGGTCGCGGATCCACCAGGATCCCTCCGGACCGAGCGTCTTGCGCACGACCTCCATGCGGTAGCCCGCGGGGAGCCGCCGGAACAGGGACGGAAGGTCGCCCAGCACCTTGTTGTAGTAGCCGGGGCCGAGGCCGTTCTCCGGCTGGCGGATGCGCTGCCACAGGCCGGTGGGGAGGTCGGCGGGGAAGCTGTTCCACCTCAGCGCGGCCGCGCGCGCCACCAGCGTGACGTCGGCGCCCGCCTCGTCCAGCAGCACCGCGATCTCGATGGCCGCCTGTCCCCCGCCGACCACGACGACCCGCTTGCCGGCGAAGCCGGACACGTCGTTCACCATGCTGCTGTGCAGCACCTGCGGGGCCGCCAGCCCGACGAGCGCCTCGGGGGTCCGCGGGAACGGCAGGAAGCCGGCGGCGAGCACCACCGAGCGCGCCCGCGCCGAGGAGCCGTCGGCCAGTTCCAGGGAGAACACCGCCCCTTCCCGGTCGACCCGCACCACGTCGGTCTCGTGCAGGTCCGGCACGGCCTGCCGCTGGAACCAGCGGCCGTAGGCGACGAACGTCTCGACCGGGGTGGGCACGCCGTGCGCGTAGGGCAGCTCCTGGAGGCGGCAGTACTCCTTCAGCGTGTACCGGTCGCGCGGATCCGACAGGTGCGAGGCCCACGGCTCGGACTTGAGCTTCATGCCCTGCGGCATGTGCTCGGCCCAGGCCCGCATCGGCGTGCCGAACACCCGCGTGCGGGAGCCGCGCGCCCCGGCGTGCGCGGCCACCGAGAGTCCGTAGGGTCCGGCACCGACCACGGCGGTGTCGAGGATCCCGGTACCTGTCATCGTTTCTCCTAGTTCGATCCCGCCGGACCTGGTGGCAGATCCCGCGCACGCCTTCTCCCCGACGACTTGCGGGCATGCCGGCCGAAACAGCATGCGGGGGTGGCACCCCTGGTGCCTGTGAACTGTGGAAACCCCCGAATGCGACGCCGGCCGTCTGCGGCTCGGCGGCGATCGTACCCTGGCGCGCCGGCCGCCGGTTCCCGCCCCCTCTGTGCTCTCCACGAAACAGCCAGCGGCCCTCCATGAACAGCCGTAGAACCCTGGCTTACCGCTGAGACAGCAGGCCGTGACTCCCGCGAGACCGGCCGTCGAACACCAGATTGTGGCACGATTCCGCGACGGTGGGGATAAAGGTGATTCGAATCGCCTTCCGTGCTTTGGCGATGATCTCGGTCGAAGCCAGGTGATGATCTCCCGCCATGCTCAGCCGGGGGTAGACGCCGGGAGGTCTGGGTAGTGAGCACCCGGATACCGCCCGTTTCACGGGGACTGCGGCGCCGGTTTGTCCGGGGCGCCCGATTCTCCCCCCGTGGAAAGAAGAAATGCGAGGACACATGGAGACGTCGGACCTGATCGCCAAGGCTGCCGCCGGCGATCACGACGCGTTCCGCGATCTGGTCGAGGTGCACTCTCGGGAGCTGCAGGTGCACTGCTACCGGATCCTGGGGTCCTTGCAGGACGCCGAGGACGCGCTCCAGGAGACCCTCGTGTCCGCCTGGCGGAGCCTCGGCGATTTCCGCCAGCAGTCCTCGGTGCGGACCTGGCTGTATCAGATCGCGACCAATCGGTGTCTGAGCATGCTGCGTTCGGACAGCAGGCGCCCGCGCACCGCGTCACTGGTCCTTGACGTGCCGCTGCCGGAACCGGCCGAGGCCAGTGATGTTCCGCCGTGGCTGCAGCCGTATCCGGACCTCCTGATGGACAACCTCGTCGACCGCGAGCCCGGTCCGGAGACCCGCTACGAGATGACCGAGGCGATCTCACTGGCGTTCATCACGGCGCTACAACTGTTGCCGCCGCGGCAGCGGGCCGTGCTGGTGCTGCGCGATGTGCTCGGGTACCGCGCCCCCGAGGTGGCCGAAATGCTCGACGCGACCCAGGAGTCGGTGCAGAGCGCGCTCAAACGAGCCCGCGCCACGGTCGACGGCCACCTCGCGGACTCGGGCCGCAGCGCGTCGCCGCGCCCGCCGGACGCCGCGGCCGAGCACCAGCTGGTGGCCAAGCTGACCGAAGCCTTCGAGCGCGCGGACGTCCCGGCCCTGGTGGGGCTGCTCACCAAGGACGTGCGGCTCTCGATGCCGCCGGCGCTGCTGGAGTACCGGGGGATCGAGATGGCGGGCCGCTTCCTGGAGGCGGTCACCTTCCGGGCGGGCCGGAGGTACCGCGTGCTGCCGACCCGCGCCAACGGCCAGCCCGCGCTCGGCGTGTACCTGCCCGATCCGCACACCGGCGTCTTCCGGGCGTACGCGCTGCTCGCGATCACCGTCGACGGCGACCGCGTCAGCGCGATCACCGGATTCGAGAACGATGTGATGCCCCGGTTCGGGCTGCCCCGGACGCTGCCCGAGCCGGGCTGAGGCGGGCTGAGGCTGAACGGGCTCTGCATCAGAGTCCGCTCAGGCGGGGACGATCCCGGCGAGAACCATGTCCAGCACCCGCTCCTGCTCGGCCTCCGAGCCGGGCAGGGCGGCCACGCCGTGAACGACCGACCACACAGCCAGGCCGGTCGGGCGCGGCACGTCCCCGACGCGCTCGGCCACCAGGGCGACAGTGTCCTCGACACCGCCATGACAGGCCATGGCGAACAGGCCCGGGTTCTCCCGAGCGAAGGACACATACGCCCCGGCGACGGCCCGGATCCGGTACCCGTTGGCCGGGGCGGAATCGGGGCCGAAGCCGGGCCCCGACACCGCGCCGTCCATCCGCTCCGCCAGAACACGCAGCGACCGGCGCTTCACCGCCGCGAGGAGTTCCTCGACAGTGGTGAAGTGCCGGTAGACGGCGGTCGCCGTGATCCCCACCTCGCGCGCGGCGGCGCGCAGCGTCACCGTCGGCGGCCCGCCGCCGCGCGCGAGGTCGAAGGCGGCCCGGAGCAGCGCCGCACGGGCATCCCCGTGGTGGTAGCCGGCCCGGTAGTACGCCATCAGTGCCCTGCCGTCACAGAATGTGGTCGCGCCAGTCCGAAGGGGCTTCCAGCCGGCGGTAGGCGCCGGCGTAGAACAGGAGGGCGTCCTCGTCGGGGCCTCGCCCGACGTGGACGATCTCGCCCAGGAAGATCGAGTGGTCCCCGCCGTCGTACACGGCGGCCAGCGAGCACTCGAACCAGGCCAGGGCGTCCGGCAGCACCGGGGCCCCGGTCTGCGGGCCGCGGATGTGCTCGACGGTGTCGAACTCGCCCCGGCCGCGCGGGCGGTCGCGGCTGGCGAAGTACCGGGCCACCCGCTCCTGCCGGTTGGACAGCACCGAGACCCCGAAGCCGTTCTGCTCCATGATCGTCTCGTGCATCGAGGCGTCGCGCAGCACACAGACCAGGATCATCGGCGGGTCCAGCGACACCGACGTGAAGGAGTTCGCCGTCATCCCGCGCGGCTCGTCGCCGCCGGCCGTCACCACCGTGATGCCGGTGGCGAAGCGGCCGAAGATGCGCCGCAGCTCCCGGGGGTCGGTGGCGGTGCCGACCGGGATCGGCGCCGCCGTACCGCTGCCCATCGCCGCTCAGCTCCCCGCGGGCACCCGCGCGGCCCCCTGCAGGGCCGCCGGACGGGTACCGCGCGTCGAGTAGCGGCTCAGTGCCTTGCGCAGGGACTCGGGCACCGGGGTCGGCCGGGTGTCGGTGTTCGGGCCGCGCATGCACGCCACCCGCTGCCGGCCCCGGGCCACCAGGTCCTCGAACCCCTCGCGCACCCGCACGTAGTCGAACGCGAACTCGATCTGGGTCTGCGTCAGGTCCTCCAGCCGCATCCGGATCGACAGCTCGTCGAAGGCGGTGATCTCGGACAGGAACTCGCAGTCCACCTTCAGCGTGAACAGCTTCAGGTCGCCCTGCACGTCCGCGATGACCTCGGCCGCCTGCTCGCGCAGGAACATCTCCCGGCAGCGTCCCTGCCAGCGCAGGTAGTTGACGTAGTAGACGTTGCCGACGAGGTTGGTCTCCTCGAACCCGACGATGTGCCGGTACTCGTAGTAGTCCTTCAGTGCGTTGCCGTTGCCGCTCATCGAGCCCTCACTTCCCCTCTTCGGCCGCCGGGGCGGCCGACACTGTGAACACCAGCGGGTCGCCGTGGTCCGCCACGGTGGTGACGAACGAGGCGAACCGCCGTCCGCCGCCGCGCAGCGCCGCCCAAGGCCCGGAACCCGGGACCCCGGCGACGGTGTCCAGCGTCAGATCCCGTAGCGCCTGGCCGGACTTGCTGAGGCACTCCACCGCGCCCCAGACCCGGGTCGCCGCGACCGAGTAGTCCTCGCCCCGCTCCGAGGCGATCAGGGCCGCCAGCGCGGCGCCCTCGGCGCCGAGCAGATCGGTCCACTCCTGCTCGGTGCGGGTCTTGGCGACCTCCACGTCGCACTCCACCGGCCGGTCGCCGGGCAGCGCCGCGGACAGGGTGACCCCGCCGCCGTGCGCGGAGGACACCTGGAACCCGTCGACGTACGGCATCCCGTCGGAGCGGTGCCCGACCTCGATCCGCTTGCCGACCGCCCAGCTCATCGCCCAGTCGGTGCGCTCGCGCCGCAGCGCGGTCTGCGAGTCGTGCCCGCCGGCGTCCGGGACCACCGCGTCCGGCACGACGCCGGTGCGCAGTCCGGTGCGGCCCAGGACCGGCTCGACGTTGCGCTCCAGGTACGGAGTGAGCAGCGCCGCCAGCCACGGCCCGGTCCCGTCCTGCTTGCGGACCGCCTGCAGGGTCAGCCCGTCCCAGCGCTCGACCAGCACGCCGTCCAGGTCGCGGACTTCGATGTCGTAGACGTAGGTGTCCCCGTCGCGCGAGCGCTCGGCCGCGTGCAGGGTCACCTCGGACAGCGGCCGGGCCACCTTCGGGTCGGCCAGCCACAGCCGCTCCACGGAGGCCGGCAGCAGCGTGGCGTCGGGCACGCAGCACTGGATCGAGTGCATCAGGGCGTCCCGGGTGCCGGGGTCCGCCAGGACGAGCTCGGCCGGGTGGAAGGACCCGAACCAGTCCGTGCGCGCCGTGTTCGAGATCGCCGCCACACAGCCGCGGGCCTCGAGCTCGTGGTACCCGACCAGGCGCTGGAAGCGGTCGCCCTGGAACAGCACCGGGCCGTAGAGCTCGGCGGCCGGGTCCAGCGGGATCCGCGCCTCGGTGTCCGGCGACAGCGGACGCGCGGGGCCGTCCGGCAGCGGCTGGTCGTAGCGCAGCGTGGCCCGGAAGTGGTCGGCCTGGAAGCCGGTCTCACTGGAGCGCAGCGCCGCGCGGACCACGTCCGGGCCGTCGGCCAGGACCGCCACCCGCAGGGTGGTGCTCCCGTCCACCGGGACCACGATCGGCCGCAGGAACTCCATGTTCTCCATCGTCGGCGCGCCTTCGTGCCCGGTGAGCGCGCCGGCCGCCTGCGACATGGCCTCCATGCCCAGCACCGCGGGGAACAGCAGGTCCCCGTCGAGCAGGTGGTCGCCGAGGTACAGGTCGCCCGAAGGAGTCAGGTCGGCGTCGACCACGAGCTCCACGTTCGGGTAGAACACCCGCGGGCGCTCCAGGAACCGGCCCAGGGGCAGCTCGCGCTGCTCCATGGTGATCGTCGGCAGGCCCTCGGCCCGGCCGGCGATGACCACGGTGCCGGGGGTGGCCGGGTCGGCCAGCAGGGCCTTGAGGATCCCCACGCCCTCGGCGACCGGGATCGGCGAGATCCCGTCCCGCATCAGGGATTCCAGCACCCCGAGCTTGTCGCCCATGCCGGCCCCGGACCAGACCGACCATTCCAGCGCCAGGCACCGGGTCTCCGGGTGGTCGGCGGCGTAGCGGCGGGTCAGGTCGGTCATCCAGTCGTTGGCGGTGGCGTAGTCGCCCTCGCCGCGCAGGCCCGCCCGGCCGATGATGCTGCCGAAGGTGACCAGCAGCCGCAGCGGGTCCGAGCCGACGGCGGTGAGCACCGTGCGCAGACCGTCCAGCTTCGGGGCCAGCGTGCGGCGGAACGTGGACTCGTCCAGGTCCACCAGCGAGCGCGGCTCGTTGCGCCCCGCGCCGTGCAGGACCGCGGTGATCGGGCCCAGCTTGCGCCGGACCTGGTCCACCGCCGCCTTGACCTCGTCGGCCGCGGTGACGTCGGCCCGCACGTACTCGAAGCTGATCCCCTGGGCGCGCATCCGCTCCAGGTTCATCGCCAGCTCCGGGTCCGAGGCCGGCTCCGAGCGGCCCATCAGGCCCAGCGCCGCGCCGGTCTCCTGGGCCAGGCCCAGGGCCGCCTCGGCGGTGATGCCCTTGCCGCCGCCGGTGACCAGCAGCACGTCGCCGGAGCGCAGGACGTGATCGAGCCCTGCCGCGCTCGCCGCCGTGGTGGCCAGCGGACGCAGGACCGGGACCGTGCGCGCGCCGTCCCCGACGTAGGAGACCTCGGAGAAGCCGGTGGTGTCGGCGGCGTCCGCGGTGATGCGGGCGACCACCTCGCCGACCTGCTCCGGGGCCAGCGTGTCGGGACCGTCGAGGGAAACCAGGGTGGTGGTCACCGCCGGCGTCTCCAGGTGCAGCGTCTTGACGATGCCCGCCGCGCCCCGGCGCCCGCCGACCGCGACGAGGCGCACCGGCTCGGTCCGCACCCGCGTCAGCGCCGCGCGCACGGCGGTGATCATCAGCTCGGTGTGGTCCTCGTTGGCCTCGTCCGGGAGCGCCAGCAGCACGCCGCCGCCGATCCCGGCGGTCGCCAGCGACGCCCGCAGCGGCTCGGCCAGCGCGTGGCCGTCCGTTGCGAACACCTCCCACTCCGCGGCCGGGTGCTTCACCAGCGCCGGCGGCGCCGGGGCGGTGGCCACCGGGTCGATGGCGTAGGCCCGCACCCACGGTTCCACGCCCGAGATCACCTCGGCCGCGCCGTCGTCGCCGTTCGCCGTGGAGGCCAGGCCGTCGAGCATCTCGGCCAGCTCGGTCAGGGTGGAGGTGGCGTAGGCCGAGGTCGCCAGCACCGCGGTGACCCCGAGTTCCCGGGCCGCCTGGGTGACGATCTGGCCGACCGTGATCGAGCTCAGGTGCAGCTCGTCGATCGGGTTGCTGTCCGGGCTGACCGCTTCGATCGGCAGCTCGGCGCGCTCGGAGGCCAGGCGCAGCAGGACGGTCAGGGCGTCCGCCCCGCCCGCTCCAGCCGAGGCCGTCTCAGTGCCCTGCGCCCCCTGCTCGGCAGCACCCTGCGATCCGCCCCGCGGGGCCAGCGCCGCCTTGACGACCGCGAAGTCGCCCTCCGGCGCCGCCTCGGCCGGGCTGGCCAGGAACACGAACTCCTTGTCCAGCGGCAGCGGCTTGACGAACCGGTCGCGGAACAGCTCCTCGTGCAACACCGGCGCACCGAGCACGTACGCCATGGCGACGGCGTGCAGCAGGCCGGACAGCGACATGCTGTCGGACTCGATGGAGACGGCCGGGACCGCCGGGGCGATCTCGGAGGCCAGGCTGCGCAGGATCCGGCCCGGACCGACCTCGATGAAGGCGTCGCAGTCCTCGGCGAGCGCCGCCACCGCGTCGTGGAACCGCACCGGGTCCAGCATCTGGCTGGTGAGCAGGGTGGTCACGTCGGTGTCGGCGGGCAGCGCGCCGCCGGTCACCGTGGAGACGACCGTCCGCTGCACCTGCCCGAACTGCTGCCCGGCCAGGTACTGCCCGAAGGCCTCGGCGGCCGGGGCGACGGCGCTGGAGTGGAAGGCGTGCGACACCGAGATCCGGGTGGCGGTCAGGCCCTTGGACTGGGCCCGCGCCATGACCGACTCCACAGCCTGCTCCGGACCGCTCACGACGGTCTGGGCCGGGCTGTTGTACCCGGCGATGACCACCGGCTCGGAGTAGAGCAGGGCACTGACCTCGGCGGCCGGGGCCGCGATGGAGGCCATCGCGCCGCCGCCGCAGGACACCTCGTCCATCACCCGGCCGCGCTCGGCGGCCAGCGCCAGCAGCGCGTCCTCGGACATCACGCCGGCCCAGTGCAGGGCCGTCAGCTCGCCGAGGCTGTGCCCGGCCGCGCCGGAGGCGGTGATCCCCAGCGCGGAGAGCACCCGCAGCCCGGCGACCGAGCCCGCGACGATCCGCGGCTGCGCCACGGAGGTCGCGACCTGGTCGCCATCGGTCGGCAGGGCCAGGTCCCGGTAGAGGCCGTCGACGTCCTCGAACCGGCGGCGCAGCGCACCGCCGTCGGCGCGCCGGCCGGCACCCTGGCCGGGGAACAGGAACGCCAGCCGCGGCGAGCGGCCGGCCGCGCCCAGGAACACCCCGCCCTTGGCGTCCAGCACCTGGCGCGCGCCGGAGTCCAGCAGCGACAGCAGCCGGCCCAGCCGCTCCTCGGCCTGCTCCGGGGAGCGGGCGACGATCGCGGCGCGCAGCGGCTGGCCGGACAGCTCCCCGGACAGCGTGGCGGCCAGGTCGCCGAGTTCGGCGAAGGACAGCTTGGAGACGAAGCCGGCCAGCTGGGCCACCCGGCCCCGCAGTTCGGCGACGCCGACCGCGTCCAGCAGCAGGATCTCCGTGTCCTGCCGGGAGCGGACCAGCGTCTTGGTGGACTTGCCGATCGCAGTGCGGCGGGCGCCGTCGGCGTGCTCGACGACCAGGTGCGCGTTGATGCCGCCGAAGCCCATCGAGGACACGCCGGCGCGGACCGGGGCGCCCTCGGGCCACAGCTCGGCGCTGTCCGGGACGTGCAGCGTCGCGTCGTCGGCGAGCAGCACCGGGTGCGGGTCGAAGTGGCCGGTGGCCGGCGGGATGACCTGGTGGCGCACCGCGAGGATGGCCTTGATCAGCCCGGCGACGCCGGCGGCGCCCTTGGTGTGGCCGAAGTTGCCCTTCACGGTGCTGATCGCCGCGGTGCCGGCCTCCATGCCGGCCGCGTCGCGGCGGGCGCCGCTGATCGCCTCGAGCTCGGTGGCGTCGCCGACGGCGGTGCCGGTGCCGTGGCCCTCGAAGTAGCGGATGGTCTCCACGCCGAAGCCGGCCTGCTCGTAGGCCCGCGCGATGGCGCGGCGGTGGCCGGAGGCCTCCGGGCGGGTGATGCCGCCCTTGCCGTCGGAGCTCTGGCCCCAGCCGGCGATGGTGGCGTAGCGGAACTTGCCCTGCGCCACGGCGTCCTCGTCGCGCATCAGGACCAGCATGCCGCAGCCCTCGCCGGGCCAGAAGCCGTTGGAGCCCTTGTCGTAGACCTTCATCTCGGTCTTGGCCAGGGCGCCGGTCTTGGCGAAGCCGATCACCTCGAACGGGTCGATGCTCAGGTCCACGCCGCCGGCCACGGCCGCGTCGAGCTGGCCGGAGGCCAGCGCGTTGCACGCGGTCGCCACGGACAGCAGCGAGGAGGAGCAGGCCCCGTCGACGGTGTAGCCGCCGCCGCCGAAGTCGAAGTAGTTGCAGACCCGGCCGGAGATGGTGTTGGCCAGGCCGCCGGCCAGCGAGTCCTCGTCGATCGGCGGGAACGGCGCCTTGTAGCGGGCCTCCAGCGCGGACAGGAACTCCCCGAGCGCGACGTCGTCCCAGCCGGCCTCGCGCAGCGCCGCGCCGACGGTCCGCTCGACGTAGGGCCAGCGCAGGCGCAGCAGGTTCGCGCGGCTGAACTCGCCGGTCAGGGTATTGCCGATGACCACGCCGGTGTTGGCGCGCGGCAGCCCCTCGCCGGCTTCGAACCCGGCGTCGGCCAGCGCGCGGGCCACGGTGTCCAGCGCGAGCCAGTGCGTCATGTCGGTGGACCGGAAGGTGCTGCCGCCGATGCGGTAGGCGACCCGGTCGAAGTCGAATCCCTCGAGAACCGCGGCCATCTTCGAGTAGTGGCGGTCGGGCGCGGTCGGGTCCGGCGAGTAGTAGTCCTCGGCCCGCATGCGCTCGTCCGGGAGCCGGCGGAAGGCCCGGCGGCCGGCCAGCACGTTGCGCCACAGCTCGTCCGGGGAGGTCGCGTCGGGATAGCGCAGGGCGATCCCGACCACGGCGATCCTGGTGTTGGCGGTGCCCTTGTCGGTGCCGCTCACTTCGCCACCTCCTCCCCTACGATCCGGTACGCCGCGGTGTGGTGTGCTTTCGGCAACACCGTGATCTCCCTCCATGGGCGTGAATGCGTCGATGCAATCGGAGTATTCGGCCGCACGAGCGGCGCACACTTCTCCGACCATGCCCAGAGCCCTGGTTGCACGGGGTATCCGGTGATCGCAGCAAGCTGGAAGAAGGAACGCCCCGAACCCGCAAGGAGCATGAGGCCACGTCCATCTGGTTCGATTCCAGGGAGGCTTCATGCCGTCCGTTTCCACGGCTTCTTCGTCCATCCCGGCCGCCCCTTTGGGCGGCCACAGTCTGCTGGTCCTGATCATCACCGCCGGAGCGCTGATCGTGCTGGCGATGATGCTGGGCCGGCTGGTCGCGCGCTTCGGGCTGCCCGCGGTGTGCGGCGAGCTGTGCGCCGGGCTCATCCTCGGGCCCTCGCTGCTCGGCCATACCGTGCCCCGCCTGTACCACTGGATGTTCCCGCCGCAGGCCGAACAGGTGCACCTGCTCGACGGCGTCGCGCAGTTCGGCGTGCTGTTGCTGGTCGGCCTGACCGGCGTGGACATCGACCTGAAGCTGGTCCGCCGGCGCGGGAAGGTCGCGCTGTGGGTGGCCGGGTTCGGCCTGGTGCTGCCGCTGGCGATGGGCGTCGCGGCCGGCCGGCTGGCGCCGTCCTCGCTGCTGGGCCACGGCGGCGACCGCACCAACTTCGCGCTGTTCGCCGGCGTGGCGATGTGTGTCAGCGCCCTGCCGGTGATCGCCAAGACCCTGGACGACATGGGTCTGCTGCACCGCGACTTCGGCCAGCTCACGATCGCCGCCGGGGTGGCCGACGACGTCACCGGCTGGCTGCTGCTGTCGGTGGTCTCGGCGATGGCGGCGGCCGGCGCGCATCACTTCCCGTGGCAGTCGATGATGTGGCTGGCGGTGATCGTGCTCGCGGCGGTCACGATCGGGCGCGCGCTGGCCGCGCGGCTGATCGCGCGCGCCGGGCGCGGCTCGACCCCGGGGCCGGTGGTGGCGACCGTGGTCGCGGCGTTCCTGGGCTGCGCGGCCGCCTCGCAGGCGGCCGGTCTGGAGGCCTCGTTCGGGGCGTTCGTCGGCGGTCTGGTCATCGGCACCGCGGCCGAGACCGACCTGCGCTGGCTCGCGCCGCTGCGCACGGTCGTGGCCTCGGTCCTGGCGCCGCTGTTCTTCGCCACCGCGGCGCTGCGGGTGGACCTGGGGGTCCTGGGGCGTCCGGCGATCCTCGTCTCGGCGATCGTGGCGGTCCTGATCGCCGCGGTCGGCAAGTTCGTCGGGGCCTTCCTGGGCGGGACGGCCGCGAAACTGGACCGCTGGGAGTCGCTGGCGCTGGGCGCCGGGATGAACGCCCGCGGCGTCATCCAGATCATCGTGGCCACCGTCGGCCTGCGGATCGGGGTGCTGAACACCGACTCCTACACCATCGTGGTGCTGGTCGCGGTGATCACCTCGCTCATGGCACCGCCGATCCTGCGCCTGGCTCAGGCGAGGATCGGCGGCACTCCGGCGGAGGAGGAACGCAGGGTCAGGCTCGCCGCTATGCGGTGATCTCCTGGGCCACCTGGCTCTCCGGTTCCGCCGCCGGCGGGATCGGAGGCCAGTACTGGCCGTGGGCGCTCATCGCCGGCGGCAGGGAGCGCCATTCCTGGTTGTCGGCGAACAGGATGTCCCGCACACCGGCCCGGCCGCGCCGGCGGCCCTCACGCCGGTTCTCCATGGCCCACTTCAGGGCCTCCCGCGCGTAGGTGGTCAGCGGGAACGTGCAGTTCTCCTTCCAGGCCGGGGTCCCGTGGCGGCGGTACCAGGTGACGTGGCGCGCGCCGGCGGGCAGCGTGAACGTCGCGGTGGCACCCTGCTCGGGGTTGCCGAAGCCCATGTACGGCGGGACGAAGTCCAGCGCGCCGAGCCGGGCGAAGATCCGCCGGCCGGCCTCGGCGTGCGTGATCTCCCCGCGGGTGGCGGAGTCGATCTCGTCGAGCGAGCCGCGCATCGTCTCCACGACGTTCGGCAGGTGGCTGCCCAGCACGCCGATGCGCCCCGGCTCGGTCGTCTTCGCCAGGTGCGAGGGATCGCCGGACTTCAAGTAGCGGATGAGCAGGGACAGCGGGCCGAACGCGCCGAGCATGTTGCCCAGGGCCCAGTTGCGGTTCCAGGCGTTCCAGGTGTCGTAGCTCTTGAAGGCGTCGAAGGCCCCGGAGACGATCATGTCGTAGTGGTCGAACCCGGTGTTCACCACGTCCTCGACGAACTGGAAGCGCTCGGTGGCGAAGTCGTCCTCGGCCACGGCCTTCAGCAGCCGCTCGGCGATCAGGTCCACCGCCACGGTCAGCACCGACATGCCCGAGGAGAACAGCGGGTCCACGAACGCCGCGGCGTGCGGCAACTGCAGCACGCGCGGGCCCAGCAGGTGCGGCGAGGAGTACTGCAGGCGCCCCGAGCCGATCCAGGGCCGGGCCGCGGTCGCGTTGCGGAAGTGCCGCTCGACGGTCGGGAAGCGGGAGATGATCGAGCGGAACTCCTCCTCCGGCGTGCCCTGCGGATCAGGGTGCTGACGCCGGTCCAGCATCATGCCGACGCTGGTCAGCGGGTTGGTGGCGTCGCGGTGGTTGTTGAACGGGATGACCCAGATCCAGCCGCCGTCGAAGATGTGGTGCATGGTGGCCTGGCCCAGCGGCGAGGGCACGCCGCGGCGCTGCGGGTCCGGCAGCAGCAGGTCGGCGCTGGGGACGTTCATCATGTGCGTGTAGAGCGTCCGGGTGTTCGTGCGGAAGCGCGGCGTCTCGTCGCGCAGCCCCAGCTGGTCGGAGACCATGGAGCGCATCCCGGCGGCGTCGATGAGGAACTTGGCCTTGAAGCTGACGCCGCCGGCGGCGTGCAGCTCCACCTCGTCCTCGCCGAACTTGATGTCCTCGATGCGGGTGCCCTGGCGGAAGTGCGCGCCGTACTGGATCGACAGCGCGGCCAGGTAGGCGTCCACGTCCTGGCGGAACAGGTGCGAGTCCGGGCCGATCGGCGGGGTCAGGGTGGGCAGCTGGTTCACCTCGCCGGCCCGGTGCTCCTCGCCCTCGCTGTGGTACATGAAGCTGAACGAGCGCTTCACGCCGCAGTTGCTGCTGATCTTGTCGCGCAGGTGGTGGAACGCGCCGATCCAGCCGATCTCCGGCACGCCGTACTTCTCGCCGATGATCCGCAGCCGGATCCCGGTCTCCGGGATGAGCGACTCGCCGATGGTGAACCGGGGGTGGACCGCCCCCTCCAGCAGCAGGGTCTTCACCCCGTGCTTGGCCAGGATGCAGGCCAGCATCGAACCGCCGATCCCCGATCCGAGGATGGCCACGTCATAACGGTCTTCGCTCACGGATACCTCAACCCTCACTGTGCGGGAAACGGCCGAAACGGGTCCGACACGGCGGACCCTTGTCCTTTCAGCGTGTCGAAGCCGCAGGTCTGGGCCTTCTCCGGCGTTGCCCGGGACTGGGCACGCTGGGAGAAGCCGAACCCGCCGGAGCCACGCAAAATGTCTCTTGCTCTCGACAGCCGCGGCCACGGCTCGAATCCACCGGCTTCACCCCCACCGACCAGGAGGCACGGGCTTCACCATGGGGACCACATCCGCACGCCGCGTGGTGCGCGCCTTCGGACGCCGTCGGATTCCGCGCTTGATCGAGATGCCGGCCGGACAACCTCTGATCGTGCCGAACCGGTGGACCCCGGATCCGCCGCGATACCTCATCGCCCAGGGCGCCCCCTCCAGACGACCGCACGCCAGACCTCACCCGCGGCCGAGCCGACGAGGTCGATACACCCCGAACGGACGCGCACTGTGGCCACCACGTACTCAGAAGCCTTCCGCAAGACCACCCGATGCGACCTACCGGTGTCCGAGGCCCTGCGGCACTGCCGCCGGTACCTGGTGGACCTGGTGAGCAGCCGGCCCGAGGACTGCGCCGCGCCGGTGGGCGCCACCACCCACGGCCGCGACGTGTTCGGCCTGCTGTGCCACCTGACGGAGAACAGCCGCCAGGCCGAGGCCACCCTGCGCGGTCGGGCGGAGCGGCTGGACGGACCGCCGGCGACGCTGAGCGTGGCAAGCCTCTTGCACGAGTGGGAGCGCAGCGGCGCGATCGTGGACCGGGCGCTGCGCGGCCGCCGCGCCCCGGCCGGCTCGGTGCTGCTGACCGATCTGTTCGTGCACGAGCTGGACATCAGGCGTGCCCTCGGCGGGGCCGAGCCGGACTGCCACCCGGCCGTCGCCACCGCGCTCGACGTGGTGGTCAACGGCGCCGGCGCGGTGGTGAGCCGGCTGGGCCTGCCCGCGATGCGCTTCGAGTCGGCCGGCACGAGCTGGGTGGTCGGCGAGGGCGAGCCGACCGCGACGGTGTCGGCGCCGCCGGTGGAGTTGTTCAACAGCCTGACCGGACGGCGTTCGCTGCGTCAGATCCGGGCCCTGCGATGGTCGGCCGACCCGGAGCCGAGGCTCCGGGCCTTCGCCTGGGGGCCGTTCCGGCCGCTGCCGGATCCGGCCTGAGCGCCGGCGGGCCGGCGGCGGAGAGCGGCCCGCCGCCGTCGCCGGTTTCGTGCGCCATCTGGCGCATCGATGACGGACTTCTCCGGCCCGGCCCCGGGCCGTCGGGGATCCGCCACCCGGGGCGACCGGGCCTGTCCGCTCCCGGTGTCAGACGACGCCGACCGGCACTCCGACCGCCGCGAACGCCCCGGACTGCGGCGGCTCGAAGTTGTCGAGTTCGGGCAGCGCCATGAGGATCGGCGGGTCCAGGATCGTGGCGGCGCGCAGATCGATGTCGAGCTTGACCGCGCACTCGTCCGGACCCACCGTCACCTTCTCCCCCGGCCCCAGGAAGTGCGGCTGGCGCGCCCACGGCCGCGGATCGACCTGCTCGGTCCGGACCGCCGCGGCCCGCACGTACCAGCTGCCGGCCGGCACACCCCGCAGGGTGTACGTCCCCGAACCGTCCAGGACCAGGTCGCAGGAGACCGGTGAGCCCTCGATCACCGGGCTGGCGAACAGGCCCACGTAGGTCCGGGTGACCGCGTCGCTGTCCGGGACCGCCACCGACCCGGTCACCTCCCCGGTCCAGCCGCCGGGTGCCGGCGGCGCCATGTCGGTCAGGGTGTGCCCGCCGGCCTGCGACTTCGCCCGGTACCGCGCGGGCGAGGCCCCGACACTGCGGCTGAAGCGGCTGGTGAAGGTGCCCAGGCTGGTGTAGCCGACCAGGTAGGCGACCTCCGTCACGCTCAACGAGGTCTGGAGCAGCAGATGCTTGGCCTTCAGCAGCCGGATGGCGGACAGGAACCGCCCGGGCGAGGTCCCGGTCAGGGACCGGAAGACCCGGGAGAAGTGGAACTTGCTCATGATCGCGGAGTCGGCGATGTCGTCCACCGACAGGGGCTCGCTGTACCGATTCCACATCGTGGCTATGGATTGCTCGATCGCTAGCTGTCTGAGGTCCACCGTCTCAAGTCTCCTGTGCTCCGTGCCAGGCGAGAACTCGTATCAGGGCACCGCCCGAGGCCCCGACGGCTCCGCTCGGGCGATCCACCCCCACACCGGCGCCGCCCTCGGCGGCCGGTCCCCCGACTGACGGCCCCGGCCCGTGAGGGCGGACCGCCGACGCACCAACGGATCGAAGCCGCCGCGTGTGGCGACGGCTCCCGGATGGTCTGGCGACCATGGGTGGGCGAGCGAGATGCCGCCCCGGCTTGCGAACTCATGGAACCCCCTCCTTCGTCGGCCTCCCCGGGGACCGGGCGCCACCCGCCCCGGAGACGCCGGCGGAGCCCGAGCGGCCATCACGGCCTACCGGAAGGGCCCGGGCATCGCGCATGATCCGGGCTTTCCAGGCATTCTCGAGCAAGACTCCGCCCACGCTTCTGAGTATCATTGCCCTGACGAATAGGCGACTTCTCCGCTCTTGCCCACCTGACGAACCGCACACTCCTCGGTGCCGTGCGTCACCGCCGATTTCTTTGTCAGCCTGCTGTATTCATCTCAGCTGATGCGGCGTCCGGCCGGCCCGGGTTCGCCCGGCACCGGCGACGCGGGGCGACGGCCCCGCCGGCCCGGTCCGCGCCATTCGCGGGACCGGTGGGGAATGAGAAGGTGAATCAAGGTTTCTCCGGGCTCGAACAATGCGCCCCGCGAATCCCGTAGATGATGGACATCGCAGCTTTGGCGGCGATATTCGGGACTCGGCGAAGTGCCGCACAACGATCGCCGACGGCTTTCGGTCCGAACTATCTTCTCGGCATTTCTCTATGACGCTTCCATGGGCTGCGCCGCCGGTCTTCGGGCCTTGTCCGCCAAGACAAACCGCCGCGGGATCGCCGCTGCCCGCACCGGCCTGGCCACCGTCTCCCGCCCGCGGCAGTGCCGCGCTTCCATCGCTCGGGCGGTCCGCAATCGTGCGTGCATCTGCACGGGATCCGGTCGGCCCGAATGCACGCTTGACCGCACTTTCGCCATCGCGCCGGGCCGGCATTGCCATTGCCC
>Ga0207671_10000237_pt1 | contig 82854 bp, 82 predicted proteins | sample KBSC24metaG_FD_184352 | JGI IMG/M metagenome (GOLD analysis project Ga0207671, IMG submission 184352) | Corn rhizosphere microbial communities from Kellogg Biological Station, Michigan, USA - KBS C2-4 metaG (SPAdes) (version 2) | ecosystem: Host-associated > Plants > Roots > Rhizosphere > Soil...
TATGGATAGGACCGGATAGGAAAATCATCGCCATTACCGATTTAGAATCTGTAACGGAAGATAACATAAACCGGGTACTGAATCACCAATCCACCAATTTCGGCTTGAAATCCACGGTCGACGAAACTAAGCCGCTGTATTATTCGGGAAATATAACGCTTGATTCGACGTCATCTTATTCATTGTTCCTTAAAGGGCATAATCCGAGTTTAAGTTCCGGGACAAAACTCAGATGGCATAACGATGTGGTTTACGGCAAAGCGTTTACTAACCTGTATTTGCTGGACATTTATGAGGCGATCGCTTACCCGCTTTTTACGGAAAAGCATGATGTCTTTTCACAAAACCGGTTGATGGTAGAAGTGGGGGATTCTTCCAGGATCATACCAAAGACACGCTTGAATGGTTTTCTCGAAATCGAGCAAGAATTTACTTTTGAACTTGACCTGCCCGTTAAGGACACTGACTCGCTGAACACTTACCTTTTAAGTGACCTTAATAGAAACACTGATTTTTATTGCCGGGTTGAAAAGCGAAATGTCAAATGCCTGCTGCTGGTGCGCACCGATAGCGTCGACCGGCTGAAATCGGCTGGTGGGGTTCCCATAAACACACTGTTCAATTTTAATCCACGGTTTGTCAACTGTCCACTACGCCTTATGGTGAATGCCCTCAACGAGGAAAAATCCATGAAACTCCCCGTGGTTGATGCCACCGGTTATGCTGGAAATGTAGACCTGCAACTTTCCAAAGCTACAGACCTGCAAACCATCAGTGCTGAATTTAACAGATATGGACTTAAACTGGTTCCAGCTTTTCGGGAACTGAACATGCTCGTTATTTCTGATAAAAAGAATTCAGCCATCCGATAACTACTAAAAGTTACCTAACTCTAAAAAATTATGAAACAAATATTTACGCTCTGTTTGATATTCTTTTCTTTAGGCCATGTGTTCGCGCAGCGACTGGTTAAGGGAAAGATCATTGATGCAAATGACCAACAGCCGCTTGCCGGCGCCACGATTAAAATTGTCCATTCAGTCAAAGCCACAACAACTAATAAAGAGGGAAGCTTTTCAATCCAGGTTCAAAGCGATACGACAACCCTTGAGGTTTCTTTCGTTGGCTATCACCTGAAGAAAGTTCGCGCATCAAATTTTATCGCAATACCTATATTGTCTTTGTCACCCTCTGCCAACAAATTGTCAGAAGTTGTCGTTTCAACCGGTTACCAGATATTACCCAGGGAAAGGTCAACGGGCTCCTTCACGCAAGTAGGTAATAAAGTTTTAAATGAACAGGTAAGCACCGACATTTTGAGCCGGTTAGAAGGAGTTGCCAATGGCGTGTCGGTTGACCGTAGCACATCCGGTTCCGTGAACAGGATTTCTGTCCGTGGCCTAAGTACCATTCAGGGGCCTAAGGACCCGCTAGTAGTTGTCGATAACTTTATCTACGATGGTGATATCACCAACATCAACCCCAATGATGTTGAGAGTATTACCATTCTTAAAGATGCCGCGGCAGCTTCCATTTGGGGGGCCAGAGCGGGAAATGGCGTGATCGTGATCACTACTAAGAAAGCCAAATTTAACCAGCCTGTTACAGTAGATTTTAATGCCAATGTTTCTTTTTCCGGGAAACCAGACCTCTCTTATATCCGGCAGATGTCCTCCGCTGATTTTATAGATGTTGAACAATACCTGTTCAAACAGGGCTTTTACGATAACGCGCTGACAGATCCTGGAATGCCCCCGCTTACACCCGTCGTAGAGTTGTTATCTCGGGAGGCCAACGGACAAATTTCAGCCGCAAGCGCGAACGCGCAGATTAACGCACTTAAGAAAGTTGATGTCCGCAATGATTTTAACAAATATATCTATCAAACGGCTACTACCCAGCAATACGCTTTAAGCCTTAAAGGAGGATCAGAGAAAAGTTCATGGCTCGCATCAACGGGGTATGATAAGGATATCAGTAATCTTGCGGCTGGTTATAACCGTTTTAATCTCCGGTTTCAAAACACTTATCGCCCCGTCAGGAACCTGTCTCTGACTGCCGGAATGTATTTTACCCAAAGCAACAACGCAAGTGGCAAGCCTGGCTACGGGCAGATTTTTTCAGAGAACCCATCGGGCTTCTATCCCTACATGCAATTGGCTGATGCCAAAGGCAACCCGCTGCCTATCGTTAAAGACTATGAATTTAATTATGCGAAAACGACCGGTAATGGACTGCTTGAAAATTGGCTTTATTATCCCCTGGAAGATTATAAACACACGCCGGCGACCAGTTCCAATACGGACATGACCGCGAATTTTGATGCTGCATATAAAATAATTAAAGGCTTGAGCGCGGACGTCAAGTATCAGTATGAAAGGCAGTCAACGGACGGTCGGAATTTGTATGACCAGGACAGTTACTTCGCGCGTAATTATGTAAACGAATACACACAGATCGACTCTGACGGAAATGTTACAAACGTTATTCCAAAAGGCGGCATTTTGGATTTGTCGAATCAGGTGCTGACTTCCCAGCAGCTGCGTGGCCAGCTAAACTTTGACCAGACCTGGAAGAGAAGTAACCTAAGCGCTATTGCAGGGGCTGAAATAAGGAATGCGACCATAAATAGTAATGTTAACCGCTTATACGGGTATAACGCTGGCCTGTCAACCTTTCAAAATGTTGACTACACGAACCAATACCCAAATTATGTTAATGGGAACTATGATTTTATCCCCGGCAACACAGATGTTGATAAGCAGCAAACCCGCTATGTCTCGGAGTTTGCCAACGTTGCGTACACTTACAATTCCAAATATACCGTGTCCCTTAGTGGCAGGAGGGATGCTTCTAACTTGTTTGGCGTAAACATAAACAATGATTGGAACCCTTTCTGGTCAGCCGGTACAAGTTGGAATATCTCGGACGAACCTTTTTACAAGATTGACTTTTTACCATATCTAAAGCTTAGGGCTACTTATGGTTCCAGTGGTAATATCGATCCGGGAATGGTTGCCGCAACGACAATAGCTTATGCCGGTACAAATCCATTTACTCAAACCCAATACGCCCGTTTCCAAAACTACTACAACCCGGACCTTAAATGGGAAACATCTAAAATGCTGAACATCGGGTTGGATTTCAGGTCTAAATCAAATCGTATTTCAGGAAGTATCGAATATTATCAAAAAAAGGGAAGTGGCCTTTTTGGAACTGCGATATTGGATTATACCGGTGGCATAGGTTCACAGGTTATCAAAAATGTAGCCTCTATGACAGGCAACGGCGCGGATGTGGAACTGCACACCCAAAATCTTATGGGTGTTTTCAAATGGTTAACAACGCTGAACTTTAGCATTTATCATGACCGTGTTACGCAGTACTATTTACCTTCTTTGCAAGGAAGTTATTTTATAACTCCTAATAATAATGTGACAGTTTCCGGATTGGTAGGAAAACCAGTTTATTCGATATTCGCCTACAAGTCGGCAGGATTAGATCCCCAAACAGGTGATCCGAGGGGCTACCTTGATGGCCAGATCAGTGAGGATTATACGGCGCTCACCGGCACCGGTACACAGGTTGGCGACTTAAAATATTTTGGTTCAGCACTTCCTACCCAGTTCGGTTCTTTCATTAACAACTTTTCATACATGGATTTTGGTTTGGACGTTGGAATCGTTTATAAGCTCGGTTATTATTTCCGCCGTAATTCTATTAATTATTCGAATCTCTTTGAATATTGGCAAGGCGACCCCGACTATGCCAAAAGATGGCAGAAGCCTGGCGATGAGTTAAAGACAAACGTGCCGTCAATGGTTTACCCGGAGAATAATAACAGGGATAGCTTCTATGCTGGCTCTGAAACGTTAGTAGACAAAGCAGATAACATCAGGCTTCAGTTCGTTAATTTAAGTTATGATTTTACCAGGTTCCTGAAGAAAAATCCATCGATCAAAATGCTGCAGCTCTATTTCAATGCGAGCAATCTTGGTTTGATATGGGCAGCTAATAAAGATCATATCGACCCTGACTACTATAATTCACTTTATTCAACTAAGCCACCCAAGACCTATGCAATAGGGGTAAGGGCCAGTTTTTAACCTTTAATATCACCATCATGAAAAGTCAAATCATAAATAACAGAGGTATACACATATTGATCATTTTAATTGTTATGCTTTCTTCATCCTGTAAAAAATACCTTGATGCCAAATCCGACCAAAAGCTGGAGATCCCAACAAACCTGAATGATCTGCAGGCCCTGATGGATAATTACGCTACTATTAACTTCGTTTATCCTGCCGCCGGTGAAGTGTCCAGCGACGATTATTATCTGAAGGATGCAGATTACTCTGCATTATTCTATAACGCCGATAAACGGATGTATACCTGGCAAAAGAATTATATATTCAATACGGGCGCTTCGGGCAATGACTGGGAAAGTACCTACAACGCGATCTATTATGCGAACACGATTCTTGAAAATATTAGGTCTATTGCGCGGTCTCCTGAAAATGCGGCTCAATGGGACAACGTCAAAGGCGAGGCATTATTTTTACGCGGCTACCAATTTCTCGGAGCGCTACAAATCTGGTCGCAGGCCTATGATGAAAAAATTGCCGGTACTGATTTAGGCATACCTTTGAGGCTAAATACTGATTTCAATCAAAAATCAGTTAGGGCGTCCGTTAACGATAGTTATAACCAAGTAATCACCGACTTGCGGTCTGCAATTCCGCTATTACCATCGATCCCATTAAACGCCTTCAGGCCGGGAAAACAAGCCGCTTATGCAATCCTGGCGCGGACATATCTTTGCATGCGGAACTACCAGTTGGCAGGGATATACGCCGACAGCAGCCTGCTCGTGAATAATCAACTGATCGACTATAATACCTTAAATCCTTCGGCGGCATACCCTATCCCCAATTTAAGTACTGAAATGATCTTTTATTCGGTATTGAATTCTGTGAAGCCGATCTACTTTAAACTGGCGAAGATAGATTCCAATCTTTATCGTTCGTATGCGGACAATGATTTGAGGAAAACCATTTTCTTTAAAGATGATCTGGATGGGACATTTAGTTTTAAAGGCAGTTATACAGCAGCATTTTATCAGGCTGCCGGCCCGGCTACGGATGAAATGTATCTCATAAGAGCAGAAGCTTATGCCAGGGCGGGAGATGTGTCAAATTGCTTTAAGTACTTAAATACCTTATTGATCAATCGGTATAAAACGGGAACTTTTACGGCGCTCAAAGCACCCGACGCCTCTTCCGCGCTAAATTTGGTACTCTTGGAACGTCGTAAAGAATTAGTGATGCGGGGACTTCGGTGGGCGGACATAAAACGATTAAATAAGGAAGGTGCCGAGATAGGTCTGAATAGAACGGTTTTAGGTGTAAATTACGCTTTGCCGGCAAATGACCCGAGGTTTGCATTATCGATACCGGAAGATGTCATAGCCCTGTCCGGGATGCAGCAAAATCCATAAAAAAAAGAAAGGAGCGCTATAGCGCTCCTTTCTTTTAGGGTTTAACTAATCCCTTTTGTTTGTTGATTCAGCATCGATCTGCGCCTCAGTATGGGCAGATAAATAAGTCTGCAGTTGCGATTGCGTACCCGCATTTACTGTAATAGCGCATGGCAGGCTTCCTGTTGGTGCGCAGTCGCCCGGGCTGGTCTGTGACCAATCGCTGGCGGTTAACACCTGTCCCTCTTCACCGGTAAAGTACCAGGTAGTGTTTGTCCTCTTGCCATTAAATGACAAGGCTGAAGCAGGTTTAAACGCGAAAGCAGCGGTGGCACCAATGATCATGGCCATGATGGCGAAATTTACTTTAATTCTTTTCATATCAAACGAGCGCTTTTTAAATCAAAAAGCCCTCAAAAAACTTTAATGTTCAATTTTCATATAATAGTTGCCTACCATGATTTGCAGGTATTCGGCTGTTCCTGCATTGCTGAAAAGATCTCCCTCGCAACAGCAATGAGTAATTATTTCACGTCGATTCCCGTGGCCTCCTTTCATTTTTGGTAAATGCTATACACGTCCCGATAAGGATCAGGAAGAATAGGTTGAATGCGAAGTGCAGGCTCCAGCCCATATGTTCAATAATTCCGCCGCAGGGACAGGGAGTTCGTTTTAGTGGATGAAAGAGCAGGAAGCCGATATAAATACTAAACGATAGGAAAACAACAAGGGATCCCCAAAGGCCGATCAACCGCTTGCTATTCAAACTGAGCAGGATTGCCAAGGCTACTTCGCATATTGGAAGTAGGTAAACAATAAGTGATTTGAGGTAGTCTGGTAATAATTGGCTATGCATTTCCTGAACGAAGTGTGGATAATCCAAAAACTTGGTTGTAGCCGCATAAAACCATAAAAGGATCAATAGGCAGACGGTAAACCTGGTTAAATGCGCAGCAAATGTTTCAGTTTTATTAAACATGAAATAAAGGTAGGGGCACCCCAATGACAGAAAATGTCACTCATGTTTTTTGATGTAATATTTCTTTCTTTGACGGTCATATTGGATATCATGACCATTTTCCCTGAGGTGATTTAACATCCGTTTTACCGTTCTGGTGCTGATGTCAAATCGTTTTGCGGTTGCCTCTAATGATCGGAACCTGTTCTTCTCGATCAGCTCCAATAGGTATTCCAACCTTTTTTCATAAGACCTGTAGTCCATAAACTTACCATCCATTTATTGGTTTAATGGATGAAGTTATTGGTTAAGAGGCTAAAAATGTAATACTTAGAATCCTAAATTAGTTTTCTAAGGCTTTGGATTTGTCACTGTAAATGATATCTAATTTTTCTGCTTGCGCTCTTTTCTTTTTGAAGTTACCCGTCCAAATTTTCTTGAGCTTATGGATAGTACGCAAAATAAAGCGGTGGTCGAATCCGATCCCAAACCTGGGAGGCGGCATTAAAACAAATGGCGAGATTTCCAATATTTCTGCTATAGCGTATATCCTGGGAATACTCAGGGTTGTCGCATCGCGCTCAATTTTAGAATATGCGGATTGGGATATTTCCAGCATAAAGGACATATATTCCTGGCTGTAGTTCTTCATTAGTCGCTGTATCCTGATCTTGTTGCCGATTGTTTCTTCCATTTTTGTTTATTTTTTTAGTCTTCCTGGTAATAACTTAGAAAGTATGGGTTTAGCTTCTGCTAAAAAAGTGATGGACTTTTATCCCATTCCTAATGCCGGGAATAATTTAAATCACTTATATGAAAAACCTTTCAAATGAAGAAGCTGATGCTTTAAAAGGCGGCACTGCCGCGGCAAGCTCATGTGCTTACAACATTGTATTCTCTTCAATCACCGGCGGCCTTTTCGGCGGTGCCGGGGCAATTGTCGGTGCCGCACTTGCTGCGACCGGGCCATCTTGCCTCGCATTATGGTAAGTTATGAAGCCGGGTCATTCCCGGCTTTTTATAATAATCCCGGAAATAATAACAAAGTTACAAATATGCCACCCAAAGCGCCATAAAAATGCACCTCATGGTTGATCAGTTTATTTTTACTTCTCCATTTATACAGGATCAGCCCTGCCAGAAATATCAGCCCTCCATACGTATTGCTCACCGCTCCTATTAGGGGAAGGAAATATGCCGTTTGATTGGGCACAAGCAGGATATAACTAAATATACAGCCGGTTATGCTCCCCGACGCTCCAGTGCTTGAATAATTAAAATCTTTAAAATGCCTTATCGTAGCCGGAATGGTTCCGGCTAAACAACTGCTCCAATAGATTATTAAAAAATCCAGGCTGCCATGGGCTGTTTTCGTATGAAGATATCCTTCCAGGCTAATACAGAAGGTCATCATGGTGGCTTCATTGATCATCAAATGTATAAGGTCGTTGTGGACAAAGTCTCCGGTAAACAGCCTATAGTATTCGTGGCTTGAAACGATACTACTTGGATGAAAGAATAGCCTGAGCAAGATGCCATGGTTAAGCAGCGAGCATAGGCTGGTTATAAAAATGACTACTATCAGCAAGCAACTCGCAGGCGAACTTGCCGATAATGACGAAACACTAATCGGGGTCATATAAATCAATTTTCCTTTTTTCAAGAACTCAAAGGACTAATTAAGAACCTGTTGTGGTTGCAGATGGCCCTGTACAAATCGAATTTTACCTAAAATATTTTAGTATGAATTCTACGTTTAAATTTACTCTCGTCAGTTTAGGTACGCTCATAGCTATTACGCTCCTTATCATTAGTGTCACAAATAGGCTTATCCTTACAGTTAATTTTTATGATATAAATGGAAATTATCTCGCGGGAAACCCTTCCCAGGAAAATGAAGTTTTCGATAGTTTACTAAAGTGGATTTACATTTCCACCGTAGGCTACATGCTGTTCAAATTGTTTTTGATCAGCCTTATTTTATATACGGCACTTTATCTTTCTGATAAACAAGTCCGTTTTACCCGGATTTTTAATGTGGTTACCCTTTGTGATTTCATCTTTATTTTGCCCGCCATCATTAAGATCCTTTGGTTTCATTTTAACTACCCTGAAGGTACGTTGCTTCAATGGCAAAATCTCCACATCTTATCTGCCATGTCTATGTTTGGAAATGTTACGCCCGATTGGTACTATCCTTTGGAAACCCTGAATGTTTTTGAAATAGTTTATTGGTTTCTGTTAGCATTTGGAATTTCTAAAATTACAAGGCTCGATTTCGATAATTCGCTTAGAATAATACTCTCAAGTTATGTCCCTGCTCTGTTTATCTGGGTTTGCGTCGTTGCCTTCTGCACATTAATGATCATACCACAAAGCGCCTAAAACACATGATAACTACCTACTTTAAAAAAATGCTCAAATTTAAATTAATAAAAAGATCCTTTGTACGCCAAGCAGGGCCTGACGATTGTGGGCTGGCGTGCATTGCTATGTTGTTGAAATATAATGGTCGTAATTGCGATGCCCGTCAATTAAAACATAATTATTTCGCCCCTGAAGGGGGCTTATCCCTGTTGTCGCTAAAAAAAATTGGCGAAAGGGAAGGACTCAACGGGACCTGTGTCGCCATGGACGTTGCCAGGCTCAAAGAACTTCGAACCCCTGCTATCCTTCACATGGTCAATGAGTCCAATCAATTTCATTTTCAAGTATGTTACGGCCGGGTGCTTCGGCGGGGGAGGCCATATTTTCTAATGGCGGATCCGGCAAAACACGTTTATTATCTTCCTGAAAATGAACTGGAAGGGCAATGGCAAACGAAAACCGCAATATATTTTTCAATACTGGAAGAAAAATTGGGTAGGCTAAAGAAATTACCATTTACGGATTTAATTACTTCAGGCTTTTTCCCTGCCGGGATTTGGTTGGTCGTACCTGCCATCACGCTGTTTGTCACGTTTTTAAGTTTGGCATTTACCTGGTTGATTCAAAAAGGACTTGATGGTTCTTTCTATTACAAAAATGAAAACGTGTTGCTGTCAACCGTTTTCCTGTTGCTTGTCATCGGTATTTTTAAGGGGCTGTTATCCTATTTTCGCCAATACATCCTTATCCATATCAACCACGCAATAGTTAGAAAATTGATGGTCGTACATTTCAATAATATGCCGCACGCCCAAAACCGAACCGATCAATATTTAAAGCCTGCACTTAAAAACGACCTGTCGGATATATCCAAAATACAGGACGGTTTACTCGCTTTGCTCGCATCTGTACTTTCCGATGGTGTCGTTCTATTAGGTTTATTGTCGTTAAGTTTTTACTTTTCGTCAATCGCTTTCTTATGCAATTTATTTTACATGCTTCTTTCTGCCGGCGTATTGGTAGCCAGACAGCAACAGTCCGCGTATAATAGCGCCCATGTGAAATCATTGGCGGCAAACACCGAAAACCTCCTTTTACAATTTAAAGAAATGACGATTGCTGACATGCGCAATCCTGAATCGGTATGGTCTTCAACTTTTAAAATTCAACTTGAACGGCAAATGGCTTTTGCAAGGAATATGACCACGGGGGTGATAAAATCAGCGCTGTTCGCTGATGTATGCGGCGGTTTATGTCTTGCCGGAGTTTTTGCCAATGGAAGTATCCTTTTAAATAACGGGAAGGTTAGTTCTACATCTTTCATCATTATGTTGGTCAGCTCATACTTAATCACCACCCTAATGCCAAAAATATTAAATGCAGTTCCTTTCTTATCTGACGCATCTGAAGCCTTAATTCAGCTTAACAACAGCATAAACGACCCTAAATGCACCAATTGATAAACGCCGGTACTTAGCCTTGGGCTATTTCTGACAGTTTCCGAAGATAATGATAAGGCGGGTGCATACCTGTCATGGGATTACTATGGCCAGTCATTCTTTATCTCTACACTTTTTAAATGTTCTAACCAATTCTTAAATCATATGAATACAGTCATCAATACAATTACAGATGAAATTAACGAGCGCCTATATTTTGCCCGGCAGGTTGAAAAACCTTTGGAAAGGATCACAGGCATTGTAAAAGTCCTTGAAGAAGGCGTTTCACAACTGAAACATTTTGTAAAAACTAATGGGTTTCAAAGTCAGGAAGATGAGATCGAATACTTCAAATTTATTAATCCGGCGATTTTGGCATTGTTGATCGAAGAAGGCATTAAATATAGTATCGCGGTAAATATGCCAATTACGACTACAGTTCAGCAAATCAGATATTATGAAGATCAGGTAACGTCCTTCCAAAGCTTCTTCCAGATCAATGCTTTCCATTATCAATATTATAGGAACCATTTAAACGAAATGGATAAATTATATTTCCTGCGAAATTCGGCCCATTTGGCTTTGCCACTAACGGATAACCCCGAAGCGGACCGAAAGTACACAACGCTTATGAGCAGCCTTTTCGCCCGGTTCATTGCCTATGAACATTTACAATATTATCTCTTAGAACAGATAGCGTTGTTAAGACATCCCGCCCTCGGGCAACTTCCCAAAAACATGGATGCTGCGGCGGAGATCCGCTGGACAGGTGATGCAGTCAATATCATTGAATTAACGTATGGCATTTATTTAACCGGTCAATTAAATAATGGCAATGTTAGTCTTAACCAAGTTGTACGTTGGATCGAAAAAAACCTTCATGTAACTATTGGCAATATCCAAAGCAGGTTCGCTGAAATCAGCGCGAGAAAAAGGGTAGGCCCAACAAAGTATATTGATCAGATGAAAAAGAACATCCTTCAAAAGCTTCAGGATGATAATGAATAAGCCCCAAATTTTTTATTTTTAGTTAACTCCATTACAAAAATGGTCGGCAAATTCTTTGCCCGTTTTTCAAAAACAAGTGTCTCGGTGTAATATATTTTCCTGTACTACAGGATTACTATAGAAATACCCTTCCCTCAGATCTTCAATTTTGTACAAGTGAAACGATAGAAAAATCTTTTCATCAAAACTAAAGTACTAGGCATCAATCATTAGGCGGATGGCTCCTGAACTGAATCGGTTTTGACTGTGCTGCTCTTTGACATTTGGGAATGAAGTATTATCCTGCTACTGGCAGGAAATATTGCGAAGGTGAGATCATATCAACAAACCGAAAACGCAATGGCAGGCGAGAGCCCGGTTTGTAGAAACTGAGACGAGTAATTCCGAATATATAAATCCTTGTTCGAGTTCAGCGATTGGTTCAAAAAGCAAGGTCAAAAGGGGGCGAAAGCCCCCTTTTTGTTTTTATAAAAACTAATTATAATGAATACAGGAATAAATGCCGCTCAATTAAAAGAGCAGGTCCCGCTCACTGAATTGTTATCCCGGCTCGGCTATGAACATTTACGCCGTTCAGGCAAAGAACATATTTACTTAAGCATGTTGCGGGATTCGGATACCGAGCCATCCTTTTGCGTCAACGAAAAACTGAACGTCTGGTACGATCATGGCACCGGTAGGGGTGGTAACCTAATCGACTTCGCTATGATCTACTGGCAGCTATCCTTCAGCGAAGCTATCGGCAAAATAGCCGAAGTGATGGGCCAAGTTTTAACAATGCCCTTAAACCCGAAAAAAGTACGTCGCCATGCGCACAAATTACCACATTACCGGGTAGAAAACATTCGCGAATTGGGCAGTAACGATGCCATTACCGCTTACCTCTACAGCAGGGGGCTTTGGCAGGTCGCCCAGGGACAACTGAAAGAAATCTATTACTATGTGGAAGATGAGAAAAAAATGCGCAAACAGTTTTTCGCAGCCGGCTGGCAAAACGAACAAGGTGCCTGGGAAGTGCGGAACGCCTACTTTAAAGGTTGTCTCGGCCACAAAGCCATTACTTTTATTCCGGTCTGCGATGATCGGGTATCCATATTTGAAGGGTATTTTAATTACCTCAGCTGGCTTAGTGAACACAGTTTGGCGCCCGACAGCATCATTGTGCTCAATACGGCAACATTAGCCCAGGCGGCAGTCCGAAAAGCAGCGCCATTCGAAGTTATCAGCTTGTACTTTGACAATGACCACACTGGCCGGAACATCACCGCTGAATTCATAAATGCATTGCCACGGGCCGTTGATTGCTCCTGGCACTATGCAGACTACAACGACTATAATGACAAGATCAAATCCAAATTACGGCGGCTCAAATTATCACGCTATTAAGTAGCGGGTTATGCCAAACGGGTTTTTCCAGCTCAAAGTAGCTGGCTATCTATTGGTTTTTCTCACAGCAAGATGTCGTTTTGTCCGACAAAAAACGCTCCCGCTAATTTTTGACCGCCAAAACGATTCTTGCCTTAACCATCCGCTCGTTCCTCCACGGATGATTAAGGGAGTATCGGAATTTCGCAACTCAATTCCTCCTTTATGAAAACCGGTGAAAAACGTACTAAAAAGATTGATGCGCGTTTTACTCAGGAAGAATATAAGCTGGTGCTGGAAATGGAAAGGACACTGGGCATCCGGAAGACCGACCTGGTCAGAAACGGATTACTGAAAAACAGCAAGTCAGTCATCATCAACGCTAAAGAACTCATCGGGCAATTAGAAAAGGCAGGGGCCGAAATTGGACGTTCCGGCAATAATATCAACCAACTGGCGCGATATGCGAATATGTTAAGCAAAAAGGAAATTCTTTCGCCTGTAGTCGCAGAACGCTTCAATATATTATTAGGCCAGTACCTGGACAATCAAAAAGACCTGGAAATGGTATTACGAAAAATCATAAGGATGATGATTTAGTAGCGGGGTATAAAGTAGCCCGCTCATCTGTCGCCAGCGAGAAAAGAGCCGGCAACAAAGTAGCCCGCTCGAAAATCGCCCGCTCAAAAATAGCAGGCTACAAAATACCCCGGTACTCGATAGCCCGATGTTAAATAGCTAAGAGCCCGATACAAAATAGCTCGTTAGCTAATAGCCCGCTATAAAATAGCCCGCTAGCTTATCGCCGGCTACGAAATCGCCAATTATAAAATAGCCTGATCCATGATTGTTCGCTTTTTAAGTTCCTCAGCTTCGTTTCACGGCGTTAGCTACAACACGGATAAAATTGACCGGGGATTGGGTGAGCTGATGAAAGTATCCGGCTTTGGTGCCTTGCAGGGCTTGACCGAATTAAGGCCGGAAGACTATAAAAACGCACTGAAAGCCATATCGGCGCTCAACAAGGGTGTGAAATCACCGCAATTCCATGTGGCTATTTCTGCACCGGGAAAAACACATGACCGTTACCAGTTAACAGCCATAGCCGAAGAATGGCTGAAGCTAATGGGCTATGCTGACCAGCCTTACCTGATCGTTTTTCACCAGGATACGGCCAATAACCACGTTCATGTGGTGAGTACCCGGATTACTAAGGAAGGCAAGACCATTAACAGGGATTTCGAGCATATCCGCGGGATAAAGAATTTAAATAAGGTGATGGGGCTTGACGAAAAGCAGGACGTAAAGGCGCATATCGAAAAAGCCCTGGCTTACCGCTTCTCAACAATAGCACAATTTAAAATGATCCTGGAAAACCAGGGTTATGTATTGAAGGAACAGGATGGGTTTTTACAGGTAATCAAGTTCGGAACGAAATTGGCCGATTTAGCCATAGCCGAAGTCACCAACCGGCTAAATAAAGAGAGGCCTGAAAGTAAAAGAACTGCGCAAATCAAGGCCGTTTTAATCAAGTATGCCGGGATCTATGACAGTACTTTAAAACCGGAAACCGTCCCGCTGCCGGGCAGGTATGGCAAGCCGACGGGGGCTTATATCTCTGCGCTAGCCGAATATTTAAAGGAAAAGCACGGGCTGGTATTAATATTCCATGCCTCGGAAAACAAACCGCCCTACGGTTATTCATTGATCGATAACGCTGGCAAAGCAGTTTATAAAGGCAGTGAGATCCTATCGCTCAAAGACCTGCTTTCTATTGAAGCACAGGCGGCGCACGATCAGCAAGCTGAGATACCGAAGGATTTGGATGGCGTAGATCAGCAAATGCTCGATTATTACAGCGCCTTACTAAAGGCTGTATTGTACAACTATCCCGATATCCGGCAAGGCTTACATCACCAGGGCATGGATATCCGCTATTCTGGCGGCGAGTTAAAACTCGTTGATTTTAGCGCGAATTCTTCAATCCCTGTTAGCGACCTGCTCGACGAAAAGGATCATGCCTACCTACAAAAAGAGCTGGCGCAAACGCAGGAAATCACCAGGGAAATACAGCAGCAGCATATCGCCCTGCCGTCAATTAACCTGGCATCGGACGTTGACGATGAAGCAATACACGGTATGCGAAGGCATCGCAAAAAGAAGGCGAGAACCAATTTAAGATAAATTATATGATCATTATTATAGGAAACCAAAAAGGCGGCTGCGGTAAAAGTACCCTGGTGCTGCTGCTAGCTAATTATCTGACGCTGGTAAAAAAATGTAAGGTCACGGTGCTCGATACCGATTACCAGCAATCCGTTTCGCAAAAGTTTCAAAAAGCCAAGATACTGGAGAATGTCGAGCCTTATGAAGTGCTGGCGCTGGAACTGGAGACTTACCCGGATATGCGGGAAGTGATCGCAGCTAATCCGGAGGATATCGCGCTGATCGACTTGCCGGGTAAACTGGATGATGACGGTTTATTGCCGGTATTCAAATCGGCAGACCTGGTCATCTGCCCGTTTGCCTATGACGAATTCAGTTTTGAATCCACTATTCTGTTTTCAGTGGTGCTGCGCAAGATCAACCCTGAAGTCAGGATCGTGTATGTGCCTAACCGGGTTAAAGCGAACGTCAAATATGAAACGCAAACTGATGTAGATGCACAGCTGGCCAAATTTGGCAGCGTTACACAGGGTTTACCTGACCGCATCGATTTTCAGCGCATAAATACCTTTCAAATACCCTTATCGGTTTATCCGGTCATTTTGCCCGTGTTCGACAAAATATTCAAGGACCATATTAAAAAGTAACATGAACCAAATCAAAACACTGGCCGATCAGCTTCGCGACAAGATGGCCAAGCCGGACACACCGCAGCCGGAAGAAAAGCCAGTAAAGAAAAAGACGGTTAAAGCTGGACCGATCCCGCCGATTGTCGAACAATTGCGGGCTTATGACCTGGGCGATCACAAAAGCGTGGTACACGCGCGCTTTGATCCTGCTACCGCACAAACGCTGCATCATTTTAAAATGGCAACAGGCATTGAAGTTACCCGCCTGATCTGCTATTCGGTCAAACAACTGCTTGAACAGAATCCCGAAATCAAATCGATTGTCAAACAACATATACAAAAACTCGAATTATGAACTGGTTACACTTCAGTCTATGGGTATGCGGCATCTATATGCTGTATTACCTGGTTATCATTTTAACAGATTTGGCCCATGGGAGGTCCCCCACTAAAACGAACGGCCATGAGCTCAGCTTTTCCGGGGATGTCAGGCCGGAATTGCTTAAACCTCAAGATCATGCGCCGGCCGCGAAACCCGGACCGTCCATGATCGGTTCGGGGGGAATAAGCCTCAAGGAAACTTTTGGCTTGGCCCGTAAGGACATGCTGGTGTACACCCGCGCAGTAAGTTTTGGATGAAGCATATATCGATCTTATTATTCCTTGTCCTGACCTTCCCGGCCTTCTGCCAGCCGGGTATAAATGAAATGAACCAGGCCAGCCAGCAGCTGACCTCCAGTTTCTTTTCTGCATTTGACTGTTCCCTCGTGATCGCCGCCATATTGGGCTTGACCGGCGCGGTTCGTATCTACCATAACTGGCAAATGGGAAAGCGGGAAATTACCGCAGATGTTGCTGCCTGGTTCTATGCCGCCATTTTCATGGTGCTGGCAGGCGCGTTTCTTCGCGCGCTTTTCGGTATTTAATTTCAAATTAATACCCCTTAATAACCGGGCGGTTCTATGATGGAGCCGCCTATTTTTTTACCAACAATTTAATACCCCGATTCAAATGAACAAATTAAAAAAGATGTGGGCAACAGCAGTGCTGTTTGTCCTGGGAACTATTTCAGCATTCGCCCAAAGCGGTGTTAACGGCCTGAACACAGCCACTACGACCTTGAAAACTTACATTGCCCCGGTCACTACCATTACGCTGGTTATCGGCGGTATAGTCGGGATTATTGGCGCGATACGGGTTTATTCCAAGTGGAACAGCGGTGACCAGGACATCAACAAGGAGTTGATGGGCTGGGGCGGTAGCTGCGTATTTCTCGTGGTTTCGTCATTGGTGATCAAAGCATTCTTTGGCTTATAATGAAACGTTTTCCGGTATATAAGGGGCTGCAGAAGCCCCTTATATTTCGCGGCTTCCGTGGAAAATTTATCTATTGGGGGATCGGCTCGCTTTTGGCCGGCCTGGTTGTCGGCGCGCTCACGATGTCCCTGGTCAATATGTGGCTGGGTGCCATATTACTTGTCGGCTGCATCACCGGCGGTTTATTGTTCACTGCCTCCAAACAAAAACATGGCCTGCATTCCAAAAGCCGAGCTAACAAAATTTATATCATTAACCAGATCAATCATTATGGCCGCAAAAAATGTATTTGAAATGCCTTTTATTGGCGTAGACACTAAAGGGGAATTTGATATGCTGATCGGCGCGGGCGGTGAATATTCGGTGATCCTGAAAATGGTTAACCCGGTGATCCGCTACTCGGCGTACCCGGCAGGCTATGATGAATTTCATAACAGCCTGATCAACGTAGTTAAGGTGCTTGGGGACGGCTATATTTTGCAGAAGCAAGACATCATCAGCCGCGTAAGCTATAGGCCCGGTAAGGCCAAAGGTTATTTGCAGCAACGTTATAACGCCCATTTCGAGGGTCGGGAATGTATGCAGGTCAGCACCTACCTGACCATTACGCGCAGGATCAAAAAGAGCGCTTTTTATGTGTTCGACCCGAAATTGCTAAGGGAGTTCCGGCAGGCTATTGTCAAGATACTTGATATCCTGCCGGGTGCTAGGGTCATGAAGGAGCGGGAGATCAACCTGCTCATGCTGCAAATGCTCAGCATGGATTTCAAAAGCAAAAATATCAGCCTGAATAATCTGAGCCCGAACGATACCGAAGTAAAAATGGGCGGTTGGGCTGCCCGGAGTATCAGCCTGGTCAATATCGACAGCGTTGACCTGCCGCCCGAAGTTGCCACGCACGTAGAATTGAATGACAAGGAAAGTATGAAGGGTTTCCCGGTAGACTTCTTTTCCTTCCTGTTTAAAGTGCCTGGTTGTAATGCTATTGTTTATAACCAGGTGATCGATGTGATCGGACAAAGTACAATGATGCGGAAACTGGAACAGAAAAAGAAACGGCATTCCGGTATTCCTGACCCGGCCAACGATTTATGCGTGGAAGATATCGATTTATTATTAAATGATGTCGCCAGGGAAAATCAACTGGTCGTCAATTGCCATTTTAACATGCTGGTCGTTGCCGAACCCGATAAGCTGGATAAGGCAAGTAACTTTATTGAAAGTTCCTTATTTGGCTTAGGCATCCAGCCAAGCAAGGGGGCCTACAATCAACTCGAACTGTTTCGTACGGTTTTACCGGGTAACGCTGTGGAATTGAAAGAATACGATTGGTTCCTGACGACCTGCGATGCAGCGGCCTGTTTCTTTTTTAAGGAATCGCTGCCCAAAGACGAGCCATCGGATTTCCTGATACGTTTCACAGACAGGCAGGGAATCCCCGTAGGAATGGACCCCGCGGATCTTCCCATGCGGACCGGCCGGATCAACAACCGCAATAAATTTGTGTTAGGCCCCAGCGGCAGCGGGAAATCTTTTTTCATGAACGCCCTGGTCGAGCAATACACCAATTACAATATGGACGTGGTCATCATCGACGTCGGCCATTCTTATTCCGGGCTTTGTGCTTATTGCAAGGGCAAGTATATCACCTACACGGAACAGAAGCCGATCACGATGAACCCCTTTGCCATGAAGGCGAATGAATACAATATTGAGAAAAAGGATTTCCTGATCACACTGACAGCTTTATTATGGAAAGGAGCGGACGGTACCTTGTCTAATATTGAGCGGGATGTGCTTTCCGCGCTGGTCAGCGCTTATTACATTGAAAAGTTCCAGCAGGATAATCCGGAACTAAACTTTAATACCTTCTATGAATTTGCGTTGGCAAAAATTCCGGAGATTAAAAAAGAGGAATCCATTCCTTTCGACCTGGACGAGTTCCGCTATGTGCTGAAGAAGTTTTACCGGGGAGGTGAGTTTGACGCCATCTTGAATGAAGCCGTAGATGACTCGCTGTTCGCCGAACCGTTTATTGTGTACGAGATCGATAACGTCCAAAATCATAAAATTCTTTTTCCGATTGTCACGCTTATTATCATGGATGTTTTTATCCAGAAAATGCGTTACCGCAGCGGCCGCCGCAAGTGTTTAATTGCAGAGGAAGCGTGGAAGGCCATTGCCAGCCCGATCATGGGTTCCTATTTGGTTTACCTCTATAAAACGGTTCGCAAATTCTGGGGGGAAGCGATTGTCGTTACACAGGAATTGGGGGATATTATCGGCAACGCAGTCGTGAAGGACAGTATCATCAGCAATTCAGATACGATCTGCCTGCTCGATCAAACCAAATTCAAAGATAATTACGATGCAATAGCGGCACTATTATCGATCAACGAAACCGAGCGCCGCAAGATCTTTACCATCAACCAACTGGACAATACCGAAGGCCGTGGCCGCTTTAAGGAAGTATACATCCGCCGGGGAGCGGTCGGGGAAGTTTATGGGGTAGAAGTATCCATTGAACAGTATCTCACATTTTCAACGGAAAAACCTGAAAAGTCCGCCATTGAGATTTATGCGGCGGCGCTCGGCTCTTATCCGGCAGCGCTGGACGCATTCGTGAGCGATCTGCATCACAGTAAAATGGCGCTCCCCGCTTTTGTAAACCATATTAACAACATCAAAAAAACATTCCGGTAAAATGAAAAAGCTAATTATACTCTCGCTCTGCCTGTGGGCAGGCGGCGCATTCGCGCAGGAAATTGTCGTCGATCCGGTTACCTCCGGTGCCATTGTCGGCAGCACCATTGCGATTAACGGCCAGTTAAGTACGACCAACGATAAACTGAACCTGATCCAGAAAGGCCAATTGGCGGTGACCGGGCAACTGGTGATCGTGAACGACATGCAAAACAAAATATACAACGGGCTCAGCCAAGTCGCTTCCGTCATCAATAACATTACCACCATTAAGGAGATTGCCGAATGCGGGACGGATATCGTTAACGATGTGGGCAAGGCGATGACCTTAGCCAAATCCAACCCCGTATTACTGCTATTCGCCGAACAAGGCGCAAGGGACTTTGAAACACGCGCCGCTACGCTGGCGGCAGACGTAGGCGCATTTGTACTCAAAGGCGGTAACGGAAATCTCATGGATTCGGGTGAACGCGGCAAATTGCTCAATCACATTGCCGATGAACTGCGCATCCTGCGCGGTATCGCCTACGGGATGGAACGCTCGATGTATTGGGCGAAGATCAACGGTATTTTCCGTTCGCTCAATCCCTGGGCCGAATGGCAGAACCAGGACGTGCGTATTGCCAATGATGTATTGACGAATGCTAAATATTTAAAGCAATGAAGAAATTATTAACGCTTTTGGCTTTAAGCCTTTCGCTTTCGGCTTTTTCACAGCAAAAAACACTGGACATCCCGAGTATGCACCTGCTGATCGATCAATCTATCGATGAAAACAAGCAGCAGGTAAAAGCAAAGAACCAGCAGATCGCCGCATCTGCCAATGAACAGGCCAACCTTACTTTACTCGACAAACTGAAAGTAAAGTACCGGCAGTTACAACAACGGTATAATGCCCTGGGGACGGCGATCAATGTAGCGGACATCGGTATTTATGCCACGCCGATGGTCAAACGCATAGTCAGTAACCAGGCACAAATTATCCGGTTGACCGAAAAGAACCCGGCGCTCATAGCGCTGGGTTACCAAACGGAAATCGAGTTTGCCGAAAAAGCAAAAGATTTGGCGGGTTATGTGGCCGGCTTGACATTGAGCATAGGGGATGTGAACCAGATGAAGGCCTCCGACCGGAAGCTTCTTTTTGATTATGTGATCAGCGAATTAAGCAGTATACAAGACCTGTCGGGAACAATGGTGAATAACCTCCAGTACGCAACGCTTAAGGACCTGATTAAAGCCGCCAACCCTTTTCAGAATTTCGTCAATTCTGATATCTCAATCAGCAAGGACATTATTCAAAACGCTAAATACCTGAAACAATGAATACTTTTTTAAAAATCGTTTTAAGCCTTTTACCTTTCTGCTTTTACCTTTCACCTTCCTTCGCGCAGGAATATGTCTTCGACCCGCAAGTCTGCGAATCGGTGATCACCAACCAGGCAGTCCGCAGTTCGGCGGAGGTAACCCACCAGCAATATTTAGGCAAGATCAACACCAATCTGAATAACATCAATACCAATGTCGGTTCAGTGGTACTGGCGCAGACCATGATCTACGAAGCGCTTTCAAATGTAAATTCTGCTTTGAAAGATGGCCTGGCCGTAAAAAACCTGGCCGTGATCGTTGCGGATATGACGGGCTATATCAACCAGGCTTTAACCCTCGCAAAATCAGACCCGGCATTACTGTTGTTTGCCTCGAAGATCTCCGATGAAATGCGGACGAAGTCGATTGCCCTGGTTACTGACGTTTCCGGTTACGTTTTAAAACAAGGGAATAACGTATTGGCCGATTATAATTCCCGCGACGAATTATTAAAGAAAGTCACCAGCCAATTGCAACTGCTCGACGGGCTGGCCTATGGTGCCTGGCGGGCTATGTATTGGGCCAAAGAAAAAGGCATCATCGCTTCGCTTGATCCCTTCGCCGGGTTTGTCTACAAGGACAAATTATTTGTACAACAAATTATTGCTAACGCTAAATATTTAAGACAATGAAAACGAGATTGTTAGTATTCCTTTTACCCTTCGCCTTTTACCTTTCGCCTTGTTTTGCCCAATCTGAAGCCAACGACGAGGCCCTCCGCTACCAGGAACAGCGCATGGTGTTCCAGCAATGGGATCAGAACAAGTTCAAACCATCGCCCGGCTTTTTAAGCCTCAATCCCTACTACTGGCTGGTGTGGGGATTTTTTCATCCGGATTATCATAAAACAGATTTGCGGCCATTGAGCGCAAACGGACCTCAAACCCAGCGCATCGCGTTTGTAGCGGCGATGAGCAATACGGATAACCATTATAAACTGCAATCGGATACGGTCAGAAATACTGCCCTGTCACAGATAGCGGCAACATCGGGACTGGTCAGCGACATCGATCCGCTGTGGCTGCTCTATTATAAAAGCCAGTTTAACCCGGTACTCAATAGTTCCCCGCTAACTATTTTAAACGGTTTGTCGCCGCAGGTAAGCGCGAAGCTGGTTTCCGAAGGGACTTACGCCTGGTATAAAAATGAACTGGATATGATGAAACAGCGGGTGCAGGGGGCACATGATGCCGATATGGACAGGGGTGCCAGGATCATGGCTTATTACCGGCTGCTGAATGAGTATCGCAGGCTGGCCGGGGTTTGGTCTATACGGACATCTTCGGCACAATCGACGCTTGATATGGCCAAACAACAGCAGCGATTAAAAACTGGCTTTACCGGGGTGCCGGACTGGACGCCGCAAAGCGATATATCTATTGCCAACAAGATTTTACAAAAAGTACAATGATGAAAAGATTATTAATGTTATTGCCGCTGCTGCTTACGCTGTCAGCGGCATTTGCCCAAACCACCGATAATACAGATGCCAAAAAGACTTTGCAATTCTTACAGGGCGACGGCGTTTACGAGGAAGGGGTCATGACTTTTTTGGGCGGCTTGAAGGACTCGATCTGGACGCACTTTGATCTGTTCATCACCGATGCCAAAGCATTAGCCGCTATTTTTATGATCGTTTATTTCGCCATAAAATCATACGAGATGATGGTCGGTGACAGACGTATGGAGATCATGCCGCTGCTACGGCCCTTCGGGCTGGCGATGGTGATTTTATGGTGGGGCGCATTTGTTAAAATGATCGCGTTTCCCACTGACCTGGTTGCCAACCAGACCGAGCAGATGTTTGAAAGCGAGCAAAGCACAGTAAACGACCTGCGGTTCACTCGGGCAAACCTGATGCTGGCCGTGGCCAACTCCCTTTATACATTCCAGGCGCAGACCGAAGTGGCGGAAAAGGAAAGTGATACCTGGTACGGTCAGGCCTGGGATGCCGTAACGAGTACGGTAAAACAGGGGATAGCCGACGTGGTATCACCGCTACTGGAATTGAAAAACCGGCTTACCGTGGGCATGCAATTGTTGTTTACGCAACTGTTGGAACTGCTTGGAATTTGGATACTCAGAATTGCGACATATATCGTGTTTATGATTCAAATTATCTATTCCAGTATCCTGATTATCCTGGGCCCTTTCGCCGTCGCGGTCAGCATACTGCCCGCATTCCGGGATAGTTTCAGCACCTGGATCGCTCGTTTCATTTCCGTAAATTTATATTCGGGCATCGCTTACCTGATCATGTATTTATGCGGCTTAATGCAGGAATACGCCCTTGAGTCCGAGATCAGTAAATACCAGGAACTGGTGGGGCAGAACGGAACAGCGGCTAACCTGGAGAAAATGGCCTGGTTTGCCAGCAACGGAATACTTTCTTTCGGGACGGTGATCATTGTGTTCATTATCGGTGCCATTTGCATGTTCACCGTTCCGAGCATTTCCACCTGGATCATATCCACCTCCGGAGTGAGTTCCGCATCATCCAATTTTGGCCGTGGCGCTACCACTATTCACGGTATGGTACGCGCGGCGGGTACATTCCTTTAACACCTCACAGTCATGATCATAAAAAATATTGAAGCCAAGATCCGCCTGGCCACATTTGTGGCGGGCGGCAGTTTTTTAACTGCCATCATCATTGCCGTTATTGCGTGTTCCTACGCCTACAAACAGGTGGTCAATGCAAGGCAAAGCGTCTACATACTGGCTGATAATGTACCTATCCTGGCACGGCAGACCGATGTGCAGATGAACCGGCCCGCAGAATACAAAGCAGATGTCGACCTTTTTCACTCACTTTTCTTTTCGCTCACACCGGATGATAATTATATGGAATACCAGATCAAAAAGGCGATGTACCTCGTGGATGAATCGGGGATGCAGCAATATAACGACCTCAAGGAGAAGGGTTTTTTTAACTCGATCCTATCTTCCAGTTCGGTACTGACCCTGCAAACGGATTCCATTTTCCTGGATATGCCTAAGAAATACTTCCGGTATTATGGGAAACTGAAGATCGACCGGCGCAGCAGCACCGTGGTACGTTCACTGATCACCGAAGGCTACCTGAAAGACATCCCACGTAGCGATAACAACCCCCACGGCGTACTGATCACCGGCTGGAAAACCCTTGAAAACAAAGACCTGGAAGATGTGGAAAAAAATACGTTCTAACCGCAACCCGGAGGATACGGTTTACTCGGAGATCAGGAAGGAATTCAGCCCTTATTTTGAAAAGGCGGGTGCAGGCTTAAATATATTCCTGCAAAAGTTTCCGAAGGGGGTATTCGGGTTGATGGTTGTTTTAATGATCGTATCCCTGGTAATGACCTTCACCATTTTTCGTCATCCCGAACAGCAGACAAAGCCTGTCCCCAAGACTACCATTCAGCCGCTGCATGATGGTTTTGACCAGATACTCCGGGCGGGTGCCCAGCTTAAAGAAACCATCCGCTTAAAAAAGATAGTAGACAGTATTTCTGCTAAGAAACAGCTATCCGGACATGACAGTATCGCGCTGGTACAGGCCCTGGACAGCTTGCAGCATATCCATCCATCTTTAAAATAATTTATTATGAAACTTAACTTTAAACAGCCCAAGTACGTGCTGCCTTTACTGGTATTGCCGTTTTTGTGCCTTTTCTTTTATGTGTACCACGGCAGTGCCGCTAAGAAGACGCCGTTAACCAAACAACAGGCCGGCCTCAACGGCGCGGTCGGCGACGTTTCTTCATCCGTTCGAAAGGAAAATTTGCAGGATAAGCTGGACGCCTTTCGCAATACCTATAAGGAAACCGATGGGAACACGGCCGTGAATGTAATCCCCAAAGAGCAAACAACGAACGCGACCTTTAAAGACAACTACTCGCAGGCAGAAAAGAAAAAACTGGACTCCATTGATAGGGCCATGAAGCGGAAATACGGCGATCAGCAAAATCATGCTGAAACACCGGCGACAGACCGCACTTACGTAGAAGCGATCAACCGTATGAACCGGAGACCGAAGCAACAGGTAGTTAGCGCTGAAAAGCCGGACGACCCTATGGAAACCTTCAAAAAACAGATGGCTTATATGGATAGCCTGGGTAAGATGAACGACCCGGCTTATAAAGCGGAGAAGCAAAAGGAGTTGGTCGAAGCCAAAAGAAAACAACTGGCAGCAGATCAGAAAGCGCTGCCCGTAGGTAAGGCAAATGCCACGGATGAAGGATTTAATACGGTCATGCCCGCTAAGGACAGATCATTTATTAAAGCAGTCATCGATGAAAATGTGACCGGCTACGCGGGTTCGCGTTTACGGCTGCGCCTGCTCGACGACATCGTGGCAGGTGATGTATTAGTGCCAAAAGATACTTATATCTATGCGCTGATCAGCGGCTTTTCCGAACAGCGGGTCACCTTATCTGTCAAGTCGATTCTTTGCGGTGGTAAGATCCTGCCTGTCAAGCTGGAAGTTTACGACCTCGATGGATTGCCCGGTCTGTATGTGCCTGCTTCGGCTTTTCGGGAGTTTACCAAAGACCTGGGCACTAATTCCATTCAGGGTGTTGACATCGGTTCAGGCACGACCAGTTTCGTCATGAGCACGGCCAGCAAAATGTTCGAATCGAGTTCCAGTGCCATAGCCAATGCGATCCGCAAGAATAAGGCCCGCATGAAATACAATTCCTATATCTACATCATTGACACCGATGCCTTACAAAATGCTCAAAAATCTTATTAATATGAAAAATCTTTTTTTATTCATTTTCCTGCTTTTTGGACTGAAGGTCCACGCGCAAAGCAGTTTACCGACGGTCTATTTACCGGAAGGATTGACCGTTCATTTTATATCACCCGAACCCATTCAATACGTGGATATTTCCTCCAAACATATTGCAGGCGATTTGCCGCTTAAAAATGTGCTGCGTATCCGCTGCAAGGATACGTTGGCGGAAGAGGATGACGCCGTGATCACCATTACCGGCGAAAAGTATATCGCCCAATACCACATTATTGTCGGGGGTACCAATGTCCCTACCGAAATTGAGATCAAACCTGCGGATTGCAAACCCCTGGACATTGAAGGCATCGGCCTTTCTGTTAACCAGCTTAAATCGATCTGCCAGAACATCGCTGCGCAGAAACCGGGAAAGCGACGGGAAAAAGTTAATGCTTTTGGTATCAATGGGACGGCTAACCATGTTTACAGCTTCGGCGACTACCTGTTCCTGGATATTGCTTATGAGAACACGACTCATCTGCATTATGATATCGACGCATTGCGTTTCAGGATCGACGATAAAAAGGTGACCAAGGCGTCTAACGTGCAGTCCCTCGAACTCAAACCGGAATATGTATTGTTTAATGAACCTTCCTTTGCTAAATATTACCGGAATATCCTGGTATTTAAAAAACTGACTTATCCCGGAAACAAGGTATTGCACGTCGAACTGAGCGAAAAGCAGGTATCAGGCAGGGTCGTTACACTTACCATTCCCTATAAGGACATTCTGGAAGCCGACCAGGTGAATTTTGGTAAATAATTATGGAGGAGACCCGTGACCAGCAGAAATTGCATGGTTTTTTGCAGTGCTGCATCTACCTGTCTATTGCACTGGAGGCCTGTATCTTTATTTACCAGCCCGCGCCCGTATGGGGAATATTCGGAAATGCTTTATATAAGGTTGGTCAGATCATTATTTATCAAAACCTGGTTTACAGTAAGCTGTCGACCCTGCTGATCATTTGCCTGGTGAGCATCGGTACACTGGCTAAAAAGAAAGTTGATCTCGATCCGAAAAAACATATTGTTTACCCGCTGGCTTTAGGCCTGGTGTTATTTTTTGGGAGCCTGTATTTTTATAATAGGCCTTCAGCAATAATTTTGCCTTATACCACAGCCTGTAACCTGGTTTATCTGGTTTTTTCGTTTTTCGGCGCTATCCTGACCAGTATGACTATGGACAATGTGTCCAAAACGATCCGTTCCGGGTTAGGAAAAGATAAATGGAACGTGGAAGGTGAAAGTTTTATGCAGCCCGTTATGCCGGTCATCACGCCCTATTCCGTGAACATACCGATGCAGTTCTATTTTAAAGGGAAAGTCCGTGAAGGCTGGATCAATGTGGTCAACCCATTCCGGGGCACGATTCTGATCGGGACACCCGGGTCGGGTAAGAGTTTTGGCGTTGTCAATCCTTTTATCCGGCAACTCATTGCAAAGGAGTTCGCCGGAGTGGTTTATGATTTCAAGTTCCCTGATCTGGGCAAGATTGCTTATTACCAGTATTTAAAAGCCAAGCGAAATGGAGCCTGCAAAAAACACGTTTTCCATGTAGTTAACCTGAATGATGTCGAAAAAAGCAGGCGGATCAATCCCTGGCGCAAAGATTATCTTAGAACGCTGGCGGATGCTTCCGAAAGTGCGGAGGCTTTGGTAGAAGCGCTGAAGAAAGGGGATAAATCAGGCGGCAGCGACCAGTTTTTCACGCAATCCGCGATCAACTTTCTTTCGGCCTGCGTTTATTTTTTCAGCAAGCATGCCGAAGGTAAATATTCCAGTTTTCCGCATGTGCTGGCGTTTCTGAATCATTCCTATGAAGATATTTTCAATACGCTGTTTTCCGAACCCGAGCTGGTGCCTTTGCTGTCGCCATTTAAGAGCGCTTTTATCGCTAAAGCTTTTGATCAACTCGAGGGCCAGGTAGGTACTTTGAAAATCTTTATCAGCCGTTTGGCCACAAAGGAATGTTTCTGGGTCTTTTCAGGCGATGATTTTGACCTGAAAGTTTCCAGCCCGGCCAATCCGGGTATTGTGGTACTGGCTAACGATCCCAACACGCAGAATATCAATTCGGCCTGCTATTCGGTTGTGCTGAACCGCATTACCAAACTGATCAACAGCAAAGGGAATTTACCGACGGCATTGATCATCGACGAGATACCAACCCTGTATACTTATAAGATAGAAAACCTGATCGCAACGGCGCGGTCGAATAAGGTGGCTATCCTCATGGGCTTACAGGAATTACCACAGTTCAATCAACACTATGGTAAAGAAACCGCCGCGACCATTACTGCCGTTGTCGGCAACGTGCTGGCAGGTTCCGTCCGCAACAAGGAGACGCTGGACTGGCTCGAAAGGCTGTTCGGCAAGTCAAAACAGATAGGGGAGAGCCTGTCCATTGACCGCAATAAAGTATCCAGTTCCCTGAACGAAAAACTGGAGGCCCTGATTCCCGCTGGCAAAATGGCAGCTTTAAATACAGGAGAAATGGTCGGGATCATCGCCGCCGATGTACAGGATAACTATACAGGGAAATTTGACACCTCGGCTATTAATTGCAGGATCAACCTGGACAAAAAGGAGTTAGATGCTGAGGAAAAAGGATACAGGGACTTACCCGTCTATTATGACTTTGATGGCCAAAAGGAAGAAATTCTCCGCGGCAACTTCATGAAGATCAATAAAGAAGTGGAAGGCGTGATCGGTCAATTCCGTAAGCAAACACCGGCAAGCCCCCCTGCCAAGACCAATCCGAAAAACGTTACCAGGAAATAAGCCGTGCGTGCCATAAGATTAGTCCTGTTGTTCCTCCTGCTTCAGTCGGGACACCGCTTGCAGGCGCAGTTTAGTTTGCCTTTAAAACATTTGGACCTGACTTCAGGCTACGGTTATCGTATCCACCCCGTTACCGGCAAACCGGCCTTTCATGCAGGCGTCGATCTTCGCGCACACCACGATACGGTGTATGCAGTTGCCGATGGCATAGTCGCGGAAACCGGCTACCAAACCTTTCTGGGCCTTTACATCCGCCTGGACCATAACGGGATACAAACCGTTTACGGGCACCTGTCCTGCATTTTTATCACTACCGGCGATACCGTTTATTCGGGCGAAGCTATCGCGATTTCCGGATCGACAGGCCGGGTTACAGGTGAGCACCTGCACTTCAGCGTTTTGTTCCAAAATAAACCTGTCGACCCTGTTAAATTTTTATACCACCTATTAAAATACAACAACCATGAGTAAAGAATTCAAACCCCTGCCGGAACAAATTTCCGACAAGATGATCGCTGCCATCAAGGATGGCAAATCGATCTTTCAAAAACCAATGAATGCCGATGGCACTTCGCAGTTTATGCAGCCATTCAATGCAAGTACAGGAAAGAATTACACCGGCCCGGCCGCGCTCATCCTGATGATGCAGGATAAAGAAGATCCGCGCTGGATGACTTCCAACCAGGCCTCTTTTAATAAGACCCATGTGTTAAAAGGTTCAAAAGGGACGCTGATCAATTTTTTCAGTAATAACGTCACCCGTCCGGTCATGGAGAACGGCGAGCAGGTCAAAAAGGAGAACGGCTTCCCGAAAACCGAACGCGTTACGCTCGATAAACCACAGCTCGTCGACGCCTGGCTGTTTAACGGCAGCCAGCTGAACGAAATGCCGGCATACGAACCTGTTGAGTATTTGTTATCACCTCCGGAGCGGGCGCAAAAAATTATCGATGCAAGCAACGCTTTGTTTGAGGATGAAGAATCGCTGATGACTTTCAGTCCGCACACCGATACATTTTTGCAGGAAAAAGATGCGTTCACTTCGCCTGAACTATATTATGCTGCCGCGCTGCACGAAAGGGCACACTGGATCAGCCATGATAGTAAAATCAACAAGCAAGCGGACGGCCCCGACGCAGATAACCTGATTAAAGAGGAACTCCGTACGAATATCGCATCCATCCTGATTAGCGCCGAACTCAATTTGCCTTACGATCCGGAGGTTCACGCTGAACGCTTCGATGCTTTTATGCAATTAATGAAGGATGAGCCAAATGAGCTGTTTAAAGCGGCATCGGATGCTCAAAAGATTGCTGACTTTGTCATAGGACTTGAACCGAAGATTGAACTTCAACAGCAGGTCGCCGCCGAAAAAAGCAATCCCAATAAGCTTGAAAAAGGCGACGTGATCAATTATAATGAGGCCCAATATACCGTGGTAAGGCCCTTGAAAAACAAGGTGTTTGAAATGGAAAAAGACGGCGAGAAGTTCAAACTGAGCGCGAAAGACGGTTTGTACAACTCACTGCTCGAAGCAAAAAAAAATCCGCAGGAACTTGACCGTTCGGTTTCGGCGGAGGAAAACCAGGAACAGGAAGAAGAACTGGAAACCTCCCTGGCTGAAGAAGAAACGGGCGGTTATAAAAGAAAAAGATAAATCAGTATCCTATGAATCAGCAATTATTTGACGTGCAGGATCTTCCGTTGGATGATCTTGCCAAAATTGGCCTCATCCAGGAGAGCGGGCTTGTACTTGACCGTGACGATATTGACGCCCTGCTTTCGGGTAGGCGGACAGGTATGTTACGTTTTGAAAACCTCAGCTTTGACGGGTTTAATATACCGGCATTGGATGCTAAAATATCGCTTAAACAAGGAGCCAATGGTGAATTGGAACTCATGATGCACCCGATTTATAAGAAAGCGGAATATCCTGCCTGGCTCACCGATACCGAAGCGGAAAAGCTTGAAAAAGGCGAGGCAGTAAACCTCGAAAAAATGATCTTCGATGATGAAGGACATTTGAAGGATGTTTTGGTGGAATTTGACAAGGAAACCAACGAGTTTATTGTCACCGACACCGAAAAAGTTCAGGCGCCAGATACGGTAAACAACGAGCCGCTCACGCCCGAACAAAAGGAACGTTATCGGAAAGGGAAAGACGTTGAGCTTTCAGACGGTACTAAGTTCCAGTTTTCGGCTGCCGACCCCAAAGGGCTGCGTTCCAACCGGCTGCAATTGATCGCTTCTATCGTTATTGATGGCGGGCTTTCTTATGTCTTATTTAAGGGGCTGAATGCGCTTTTCGGGCATAAGCAGGAGAAAAGCCCTGAGGTCAATAACAGTAAAGGGTTTAAAGCCGCTATGCGCGAAATGGAAGAACAGGAACAAAAACGTGGCCTCGGCGTGGACAGCCAGCAAAAAGACGAATACAGCCGCGGTTATAACCGCTCTGGAAGTTCCCGTTAATGAATCCTTACTTAACACGTCTTGGCATACGGCCGGAAGTACAGGAGTTCTTTGCACCGTTTTATATAGAGGATGTGCAGGGTAACCTGTTATTTGATTACGGGGATGCGGTTGAGCATTATGGTTTTGCTTTTCATCGCATCCCCGTTTCTGAAAATTGCTGGCTGGCTGGTAACCTTGATTTTAACCTGGTCAGTAGGGTGTTTATTTGTTCGTCGGCCATGGAGGCTGTTGCCTTATATCATTTTAAGTATGCGGTTTACCCGCAGACCGGGCGAATCTTGTTTTTGTCTCTTGGCTGCCAGCCGAATCCGGCACAATTCAGGTGGATCGCCGAAGTGCTTCCCGGCAGGGATTTCCGGCTGGCCTTTGGTGACACTTTACCCGACAAAGCGGGGGAATTGATAACCGCCGCCGCTTTAGCCAAATTACCGCTGAAGGTATCTTTTAATCAAAACCTGGTAAACATTGAATTCAGGTTGAAGCTTTATAAGATGCCCTTAGCTGCTTTCAGTCTTCTTGGATTCGAAAAGCTGTCAGGTTACCGCTTTGGGGTTAGCGCGCTGCGCCCCAGGAACAGCGATAGCTATTTCTCTCAGCTCAAATCAGCTGCCTTTAATCATTAAAATTATGGAAATAGAAAAATTTGAACCACCCGATCTGACGATCAGACCCTCGGCAATATTTGCACTCATAAAAGTGCTGCCGCTTTTTATTTGTTGTTTAGGGTTTTTATACCTCTCCTGGATGTTCCTGCCCGGCTTTTTATGGTTGAGCGTAGCCATCCTGGTTTTTGGCGTTTACCGTTATTTATTCATCCGCAGGACGATCTATCACATTACTGCGGAGTTATTTCGCTTTTCCTGCGGTTTGTTTTTCAGACGCACCGACACTGTAGAATTGTTCAGGGTCAAGGATTATATTGTCACCCGGTCATTAATGCTCCAGCTTTTTGGCTTAATGGATGTGACGCTCAAAACAACCGATCCTGAAAACCCGGAAGTATGGCTGCGCGGAATACCTTATTCCAACCTCATTGATATACTGCGGGATAGAATAATCGAAACCAGGAAGCACAACAGAATTTACGAGATCAATTAAACTTTTTTAGAAAAAACCTTTCAAATAGCTAAATATTTTAGTATATTTATGTAGCAAAAACATCATGAAAACCTTTATTTATTTCGTCTTTACCTGCTTTATTTCTGTCGGTGCCCTCTTCGGCGCGATGCATGCGCACAACCCATTTCCGGCGTTTGGAATTGCGTTCGGAATCTGGGCAGTGTTCGTTTGGGGTTATATCAGGCGCTCTAAAAAAGAGGCGGATAAACGCTCTCGTGAACAGCTGTTTGAGAATTATATGCGTTCCAAGATCCGCAGCAACGACGGTTATTAAACTATTTCTTGCTATTATTGTCCATTATATGGCAGGCGTTTTTGCCTGCTATTGTGATAAGGTTTAGGTTAAAATCCCCAAGCAGCGAGTGCAAGGGGATTTTTATTTGAGCTTTATTTGCATTTACTAACTAATTTAGTAAAATTTGTATTCATGAATGATCCGAAAGCTTTTGATATTGAACTGAATGGCGTGGTTGCTCATGTAACCGCCAATACGATCAAGTCTGTTAAGGTTTTCCATATTGTTCATCCCGACAGGAAAAAACCGTTGAATATCACTATCGCTGAAAATAGCGATGGTTTAAAGTTCTGGACATCAGTTCCCGAAGGACGTCAGGAAGAAGCTGAATTTGCTGGTAAGATAATTGCTGCATATATTCGTGAATACAGGAGGAACCAGTTATGTGTTACTATAACGGACAAAAAGTTACCCGCGCCGAATTTATTCGGTTAAAGGGTTTAGAAAAAGCGATCAGGAACTATAATTTCCTGAATGTGGGTGTGCACAACGGTTTTAATTATGCACCGTGCGCGATCCTCGTTCCATCTGAAGATGGTAAAGACTTTGAAATTGTACAAGCTGAGTGGGGCTATGTCCCCGGCTTTGTAAAAACACGGGCAGAGGCTAATATCTTCAGGGCCAAATACACTACGCTAAATTTCAAATCTGAAAACCTTTTCCTGAAAGAGGATGGAAAACGGTCGATGTGGTCTTCTGCGGCCAAAAATCGCCGTTGCCTGGTGCTTTCCACCGGTATTGTAGAAAGCCGCCATGTGCCTAAGATCGGCAAGAAAGGACAAGAGTTAAAAGAGACAATTAAATATCCTTATTACGTGACCGTTAAAAATCAGGAGTATTTTTATATGCCGGGTTTATATAATGAATGGCTGGACCCTGAAACCAGCCAGTTTGTTAACACCGTTGCCATTGGCATTACGGAGGCCAATGCCTTGATGCGCCAGGTCCATAACTCTAAATTGCGCATGCCCACCATATTAACGGAAGACCTGGCTTATGAATGGTTATTGGAAAAACCTGGAGAAGAGCGTTTAAGCGCCATCGCCCGGACGCAAATACCGTCACGCCTGCTGGACTTTTGCACCATCGATCCGGATTACCGGACAGCTAAAGAAGCGACTCCGCGTGATTTTCCCGAATTGTCGTCAATAGATACGGCTTACCTGGACTTTGCGGAAGAACTGCAATTCAATCACTGGCCGGATGATTTAGAGCCAGTAATGGCAGGCAGCGAACGGCCATTAGGGACAACGGTAGAAAGTACGGTCAGAACTTATTATCAGCCGGGCATGCACCCACAGGCCGGTCTGTTCGATTAATTTAATTAAGAACATCGATTATTGCGATAGCAAAGGAAAGCCTGCGGCATACGCCGAACTCATAGACTATACAAATAGGCGCCTATTGATAGAGCTATTTTGAGCTGGTTGAAGAATAATTGTATTCTGCTTTATAATTTAGAGCTAATCATGAAGGTGTAACGCCGGTTGGCTCAAAGTATTTTATGAAGTTTTTAATATCGGCAATAGCAGCTTTTATAAGATGCCCCGTTACTTTTCCAGCGAATGAAGCCAATGATAATTCCAATTTTTCGATAACTGTTTTCCACCAGGCCGCTTCAGGTTCTAGTTCCTTTAGGAAGTGTTTAGAATCATATCGCGCTTTTAATGACGAGTAGAATTCACGTTTGCGACTGTTTTTCAATTTTAGATAACTTGTAACAAATTCATCTGGAGCAATGTAAGTTAAAATCGGGATGTCGAAATACCAGTGATCCTCAGAGTTACCCAACGTTAACCTCATGATGAATAACGAATCATTGGTGTCTAATACCTTGAGCAGTTCCTGTGCCTTTGTCGGCCAATCGGCATCTTGTGCATTAGATATACAATCGGTGAACTTGCTCACAAAGTCCCGGAACTTTGGATTTGTTTTCCCCTGAAATTCCAACATGTAGGCGGCGCTTGTATTGATTTTTTCATGTTTCTTTAACAAAAGCTTACCGGTTTTTTCGAGTTCTGCTAAGTTTGCTTCACTAAATGCAACAATATCCTCCGGCTTTTTATCAATTAAGCCCAATCCTGAAAGATTTAAAAAAATACCTACGATGTGTAGCAATAAATATTTATCATCAATTTTTTTATTAGTAATATTATTCCACAATTCTTCGCTGTATTTAATGAAGTCAGCATCCTCAAGTAGATCGAAGTACCACAGTTTAACCCATGTCGGTTTATTATTATCTGCAAAATAGCTGCTATAACTTATACTGGTGGCGAGGGAGGCTTTGTTGACTGTGCCGTTTTTGAAAAAATCTCGTAAAAATTGATGGTCAAAGGGCTGGTGGTATAGCCCAAATACAGGGTATTTAGCGTTTAGAGTTTGTGTAATAGTAGGCTCATCATTTTTACCACGTGTAAGATAATCCAAAAGGAAAATTTTTCGGATGTCGTCAGCTTGAATGTCACCTTTCTTAATTTCTATGGATACTGCGAAGAAAAGGCTGATAATATGCTCTAACAAGCCTGCGGTTTTTTCTAAATCTTGAGGTAGAAATTCGTAAAAACGCGCAAAATCCAACACAGATTGTTTTAGATGGCGCAAATTATTATAGTTAGCTATATCGTAAGTTGACCGAATGATATGCCTATATTTTAGCATGACCTTTTCACTTGGTTGACCATTTACTTCGCCAATAAAGACACCCAAAGCGGTATCAATATCCGATTGCACATCGAAACTTTTGCCGATTAACTTCTCTTTAATTCGGGCATATTCTGAAACATCTTTAACACCATTTTCCGTGCTTTTTTGAATTATCTCATTTTCGTTAGCAACAAGAATAACTTTAAGCCCATAATTTTCAACATATTGATTTACGTAGCCTAAAAGGTCAGTTAGCTTGATATTGCACCTTTCTAAATCATCAAAAACCAAAACACGATTTTCTGCTGACTTATCAAAATTGGTAACAAATTCGGGAATCGTAACTGTTGCCGACGCATCACTACCTTTTTTATCGCCGTCAAGGTCGATTTTAAAGGCTCCTTTTACGACACCGGTAAGCAATTTCGAGCCTAACTTAAACGCTTTAGAGCCAAGTATCGGATGGATTTGTTGAAAGAAGCTATCTTCAATTTCTTTAAAAGCCGTGATTCCATACAAACTTATGGTAAGATATTTGTGACTTGGATTGTTCGCAATATAATTCTTTGAGAAAAACGATTTTCCGGAACCCCAATCTCCTCTTAGCAGGACCGCGTATTGAGGCGGATTTGGTAAATTTAGATAATAATCAAGGTATTCGGCGATGTGGCTGTTAATATTGTTCATAGTAATTTTATCAAAGGTACTGTTTGATTGAAAAACAAAATAGCAGTCATGTCATCGTTATTTAAAATTCCTCCCCTTATGAATGACATCCTCGGCTTGCTGACTTTTGAGCGGCTTATCCATAGGGATAAAAGGTGCCGCTTTTTCATCGGCACGCGATAGCGTTAGCACCGGTTGTTTTTCATTTCGTATCGCCGTGAGGTCGCCCAGCAATTTTGTAATATTAAATACCCTCCTCACAATAATATGTGTGACCTCGGTGCGCTCAACTACACCCTCCACCATCAGCAAACGGGAATGCAATATTTCCTTACGGTATTTATCGAATAGCTTCGGGAATATTACAAGGTTGGTCGTACCCGTTTCATCCTCCAGCGTGATAAAGCAAACCCCTTTTGCAGTGCCTGGCCGCTGGCGGATCAGTATTAACCCCGCTGTCTTGATCACCTTTTTATTCTCAGCGCTGTTGGCATCCTTAGCCGAAACAATATGCAGCAGTTCGAGCTTATGTCGGATAAAGCTGAGTGGGTGCCCCTTGATCGAAAGGCCCGTGGTCGCATAATCCTGTACGACATGTTCAGACATTCGCAGGGTCGGCAAATTTACTTCCGGCTCATGCATACTTTCCGATGGCTGGCCCTGCATCAACTGCACCGGCCGGTCATGCAGCGCGGAAACCTCCCAAAGGGCACGCCTCCGATCCAGTCCCATCGAACGAAACGCATCTGCGTTAGCTAATTTCTCCATCGTAGCCACGCTCACTCCGGCATCACATAGTTGATGTGGTGCCGTATAATGCTTAATTCTCCCCGCTACCAATTTCTCCATTTCTTCCTCACGAATACCATTGATTTCCCGCAACCCTAACCGCATCGCGAAATATTGACCTTGCTTAGCCTCCAGGGTATTGTCCCATTGCGAGTGGTTCACATCAATCGGCAGTATTTTAACCCCGTGTTCGCTCGCGTTGCGCACGATTTGCGCAGGTTGGTAAAAACCCATCGGCTGGCTGTTGAGCAGCGCGGCGCAGAATACTTCAGGATAATAAAATTTCAGCCAGCAGGAAACATAAACCAGTAAAGCGAAACTGGCCGCATGGCTTTCCGGGAACCCATAGCTGCCGAAGCCTTCCAGTTGTTTAAAAATGCGTCGGGCATAGTCTTCGCTATAGCCGCGTGAGGTCATTCCATTGATCAGCTTATGTTCAAACTTGCTGACCATGCCGTTGAATTTAAATGTTGCCATTGTCCGCCGCAAGAGGTCAGCTTCGCCAGGCGTGAAACCGGCTGCAACAATGGCTAACTCCATGGCCTGTTCTTGGAATAACGGAACGCCAAGCGTGCGCTCCAGTATAGAACGTATTTCATCCGATGGGTAATCAACGGCTTCTTCGCCGTTACGCCGCCGGATATACGGATGCACCATGTCACCCTGTATAGGTCCCGGCCGCACGATGGCTACTTCTATTACCAGGTCATAAAAACAGGTAGGTTTCATGCGCGGAAGCATAGACATCTGCGCACGGCTCTCGATTTGGAATACACCGATCGTATCGGCGGCGGTGATCATCTCGTAAACTTTTGGATCGTCCTGCGGGATATTAGCCAGCGTAAGTGTGACCCCGTAATGGTTTTGTACTAGGTCAAATGCTTTGCGTATGCAGGTCAGCATACCCAAAGACAACAGATCCACCTTCATAAAACCGAGCGCATCGATGTCGTCCTTATTCCATTCGATATTGGTGCGGTCTTCCATCCGGGCATGAAAGATCGGGCACAGGTCGCTGAGCTTTCCATCGGTAATGACAAAGCCGCCCGTATGCTGCCCGAGTTGCCGTGGAAACCCGATGAGCAGGCCGGTCAGTTCGATCACCTTCAGCAAATGCGGGTCCTTTGCATTAAGTCCCAGTCTCTTGATCTGTTCTGCGGTGATCTCGTCATCTGAAAGATCGCCGTAAGCATCTGACAATTGTTTAACTACATCGGCTGATAATCCCATTGCCCGACCCACATCCTGGACTGCGCCTTTATAATGAAGTGTAAATACTGTTGGCAGGATCGCCGCCCGGTCACGACCGAAGCGGTTATAAACATACTGCATTACTTCTTCCCGCCGTTCATGCTCAAAATCCACATCAATATCCGGCGGTTCATTGCGTTCTTTAGAAAGAAAGCGGGCGAATAATAAGTTGGACTTATCGGGCGGCACCGAGGTAATACCCAATACAAAGCATACGGCCGAATTCGCCGCTGAACCGCGCCCCTGGCATAGAATATGCTGGTTTCTGGCCCACGTCACATAGTCCTCCACCGTCAGGAAATAATCGGCAACATCCAGTTCTGCAATGATGGCCAGTTCGTCTTGAATCGCCTTTACCACTTTTTCCGGTACATGGTCGGCATAATAAGCGTTAGCACCTTTCCAGGCAAGATATTCCAGTTGCTGCTGCGGCGTGCGGCCGTCAGTTGTCAATTCGCTTGGGTATTTATATTTCAGCGACTTCAGGTCGAAGCGGCAGGCTGCGGCGATAATGCGGGCATTCGCAATGGCTTCGGGATAATTGCGGAAAAGGCGCTCCATCTCTGTTTTCTCCTTGAGGTGACGCTCCGCATTTTGGTGCAGTTTATAGCCGGCATTAAAGATGGTGCATTTCTCCCTTACACAGGTCAGGATATCCTGCAACTCACGGCGGGTAACATCATGATAATGCACATCGTTTGTCGCCACTAAAGGGATACCCAATTCTGCCAATAAGAAAAGGCGTTTGGCATCATCGCCCGTATAATATTTAGTGGCTGCTATAAACAGGTTGGGCAGGTTAGCCCGGTAGTCTTTAACTTGGTGCGTGAAAACCAGTTCAAATTCAAAATCCTGGGTGATTTTATCCGGAGGTATGATGATAAAATAGGAGCCCGTTGCATGCTGGTAGACATCTTTTTTTGAGATATAACATTTTTCTTTTTCTGCCCGGAGATTGCCCAGGGTCAATAGCGCGGAAAGCCGGGCATAGGCTTCTTTGTCGGTAGGGTAGGCCAATAAACTCGGGCCGTCAAGCAGGTCGAGTCGCACTCCTGGGATCAGACGGATATTGCGGTCTTTAGCGACCTGGTAGGCACGAACTACACCCGCGAAAGTATTGCGGTCGGTAATACCAATGGCATCATAGCCCAGGTCGGCCGCTTGATCGACGAGTTCCTCCGGATGGCTGCCGCCGCGCCTGAAGCTAAAATTGCTGGTGACCTGTAATTCTACGTAACTCATGCGAAAAAGCCATGTAAATACCAGTGCTGGTTGTTTTCTGCATTATAGTGACCGGAGCGGTAGAGCCAGTAACGCCGGCCGGCTTCATCTTCGGCGATATAATAATCCCGATGTTCACCCGGTTCGAGCCACCATTCCCGCTCTATGCGTTCGGGACCGTCAGCCCCGACAATGATATGTTGTATCCCTTTCCAGATAAATAATTTGGGCGGATAATCAGGTGTCAGCGCCATCGCTTCAATAGGTTCGGGATTATCCAATATCTGCATGGGCCGAGGCTTATCCGTGCGCCATTCGCTCCCTGGTTTTTCTTTAAGGCTGATATCCGGTTTAGGTGTACGTTCCGGCCAGTAATGTTCCCCCGGCAAATACCGGTTGATCGCTGTATTACCGATGCGGCCCGCCACCCGGTCAAGCAGTTCGGCGACTTCTTCGCTGTCCGCGCCGCTTTTTGCCGACCATAATTCACTTTGCTTGTCACTGACAGGTTCCGTTTTAAGCGCATCCAGCGTAAATAGTTCAATGCCCAGGCCCGGCGCAACGGTATCGAGTTTAATAAAAAAAAGCTTGAAGATGTGCTGCACGCGGTTACTGGCGTGATTGGTTCCGATAGTGATATTTCCGATCTTGCCATCCACCCGGTACCAGGTTAAGGCGGCTGAACGCAGCCCCAAGCCTTCGCCGTAAAGCCTTTTGCATAGTCTTTCAAGCAGGTTATTCAGCGCGATCTCGATGGCCGGCCGGGTACTTACGGGCTCAAGGCATTCAAGCCGCTCGGTATAGGGCACCGGCTCTTTAAGCGGGAACAGATATTCAGGTTCCTGTCCCAATGCCTGGTGCAAACGTAAGACCATTGATTTACCGAAACGTCGGCGGATCACCGTATCGGGCATATGAATAAAACTGCTGATCTGGTGTAATCCCAGGTTGCGCAATTTTAGCAGCTGATCCATAGACAACCGAAGTGCAGAGGGCGGTAAGGGCATCATTGCATTGCGATGGGCACCTTCGGGAACGACCAGCCCGGAGGTGGCGCAGCGGGCAACGCCCCACGCAGCGCCAATGGTGTCAGCAATAGCCGGGCGAACATCATAGCCCAGCGCCTTTAAACGGGAAACGATCTCCTGCAAATAAGCTTTTTCACCGCCTTTAAGATGTGCACAACCTGTTACGTCCAGTAACAAACCGTTGGGCGGATCAAGCTGTACCAGCGGTGTATAGCGCAGGCACCATTCCGCCAGCCCTGTCAGCAGTTTCAGGTTACGGCCAGGTTTTCCGTCAAACACATGGAGGTCCGGTGCAATGACCCGTGCATCGGCTACGGTCATGCCTTCCGTAACGCCATACTGACGGGCTGCATCGGTTAGCGCGGTGATTAGCATACGCCCATGATCGGGTTCGGCAAAGACATAAGCTTTCCCTTTCATACCGGGCTGGCGGATCGCTTTCCAGTCTGTGAGTAAATGCCGGAACCATATGGAGGCAAAGCGCTTAGGCATAACGACGCGCTGGTTCTTTAATCGAGGGTAAAATAATCGTTTGGAAACTTTGTCTTTTCCATTCCACGGTCCAGTTTCCCGGTTTGCCGTTTCTTACTTTCAGCAGTTCGACCTGCCAGCGCGGATGACCCACACCCGGCATGCCCGTTCTCAACTGGCTGCGTACTGGGCGTATTTGCCACCGGGCAACACAGGCCGTCGTATTCATTTTACGGACATCTTTACGTAGCACAAATCCCGTAACATGACTTTTTTCCACGGCCAGTTGCAGTCGCTGGGACTCCGTGAAGCTCAAATCCTTGGTTTCGCAGATCACGGTCGCTACGCCTTCGCATTTAAGCGCTTCTTCCGTTACCCACAGCACGTCTTTTTGCAGGGGAACATCGATAAAAATCACACGGTCCGGGTCAACGCCAAACAGTTTCAGGGCGGGCGGATAAATGCGCCGCGTATAGCTGATCCAAAGGCAAGCTCCGCCGCTGGTCAGCAGCTTTTGAACAAGGCCTGCTATAAATCCGCCGCTGGCGGCGGTATCTTCAGGACTGCTGCTGATAAACTCATGGATAGCGCCGGTCGGGAATAACCCGTTGGGAAATGCCGTCTCCAGCGTTCCCAATCCGAAATGACTATTCTCGCCCGGCTGCGGAGGCCTGAACCCTTCCCACGTCAGCAGTTCCCCGCGAAGTTTGTCAATAATTTCCTGTTTTGTCGCTACCATATCCGTTCAGTTTTGGGACTATAAAGTTATGCTAATATTTTTAGCATTTTCTTTTACTTTTTTACATTTTTTTCTCCACTTTTGTTTTTATGAGAAAAAAGTTATTTGACGACCTGCCCAAATCGCTGAAACTCAGTAGCGGGAGGTGGCTGCACATTTTTCCGGATGAAGGCGACGGATACCGGCTGTTTGATCCGCTGGAAGGCGAAGAATTAGGCCGGGTTCATTTTGATCAGCATGATAACTGGATCTATGACGGCGAGGTGCTCAATATCGAAGAACAGGAACAGGCGGCGGGTGCCATAAGCGGCTACCAGAAAGAAATGGATGAATTATTAAACAGTCTGAAAAAATGATGGAGCAATTGTATTTTTTCCCGGAAGCCGGTCAAAGCAAGGGCCTGCCAAAAGAAATGCTGGAATACATCCCTGGCTTGTTCAGCCGGGAGGAAAGCGATTTCCTGATGGCGAAATTCATCAGGGAATCGCCGTGGAAACAGCGCACCCAGAAAATGTGGGACAAAGAGGTACTTACGCCCCGTCTCACGGCGTGGTATGGTGAGCGTATGGAGGAGGAACCGATTCCCTGGACACCGGAACTGCTGATGATCAAAGAAAAAGTCGAGGCCTTATGTGATGTTACCTTCAACAGCGTGTTGCTGAACTATTACCGTGATGGCAACGATTCGGTGGCCTGGCACAGCGATAAGGAAAATGTATTGGGCAAGCGTCCGGTCATCGCTTCAGTTACTTTTGGGCAGGTGCGCAGCTTTGACATCCGCCGTAAAACCGACCATAAGGAAATTTATTCCGTCAGGCTGGAGCATGGTTCATTTCTATTGATGAAAGCGGGTTTGCAGGAAGCATTCGAACATCGCATAGCGAAATCAACCCGTCCGATGAAACCGAGGATTAATTTAACATTCAGAGTAGTCAAACATGCTGCAACTTATTGAAAAATCCGGTGATGAAGGCGTTTGGGTTGAAGCCTGGTTCGACCTGCCCAACGGCAATTGCGTGGTCGAAAGATTTTCGGTAACCGAGGAGGCAACCTATGCCCAGATCAACACCGCACTGGAGCATTTTGGGAAAGAAGCGATGGATGCCACCTTAAATACGGTGCAAATGTCGCACGAATTCGCCGAGCGTTATCTCTATCCTGCTGTCATACTACACCATAAACAAACCCGCTGGAATTAAATTATTTGTCCGGTGGCGCATTGAACAAATCAACCTGCGCCAGGCCTGGCGTGACCTCTTTAAAAGGATATTTACCTTTGATGTGGCGGTTGAACCAAATGCCTTTGACCATCGTCGAACGCATTTCTTTGAATACTTTTTCAGGAACCTCTAAGTAATGATACAGCTTACCCGAATGATAACGAACCTCCAGGGTTTGCTGGCCAGCATCATACGAATACCCGGCGATAATAGCTGACGGCATATCATTTCTTTTTAGCGGGCACCTCTTCGGGGTGGTTCTTAAAATGGGCGCGCGCCTGTTTCAAACCGGTCGCAATGGCCTCGCCTTCATTACCGGTTGTCTTTAACACCTCGTTAGCGATCTCGACCGCTTTTTCACGCAGGTATTTCGGTTGGTTCTTATAGGATGGCGGGTAATCGCCTTTTGGCCATGGCATAGTATTGTTATTTGAATTAAACTTCTGTTCGGTTAAACTCTGAACCAAGTTGATCCGGCCTTATTTCAGGCTGTGGCCGCTGAGGAACTTCCTGTGGTTCGTTTTGCGGCGCTTCCTGTGGTAAATCAGGCCTTTTCGGGTCGTTTGGCTGCTGAATCTCCGGTTGTTGCGGTTGAACCGGCGCTTCCTGCGGTTCGTTCGGCATAGTATCGTGTTGCTTCCCCATAATCAAATGTTTTAATTGATAACGTATAGAAAGCCAACTGGTTTTAAATAGGTGTTAACCAGCACAAATCATAAACAATTGCGCCGGTTTGCAGTTTTCCATATATGGATAATTACCCGATCACGATCAGCAAGGATAAGGAAGTACATCATTTCGAAGTAGGCGAATATGTTCATCACGTAGACGATAAATGTAAATACCGTGTATTTGAGCATGGTAAATACGTAGCCAGCTTTTCACCGGACGACCATGACTTCCTCCATATCTGCCAAAACCCTGGGAATGTGGATGAAGAAATTTTGCATATGCTGGCCGACCAGATCGAATCGCACCATCCGCAGGGGATCAATGACAACATTAGAAAATTAAAACTATGAGAAGTATCTGGACAGGCTCTATCGGTTTCGGCCTGGTGAGCATCCCCATTAAAGTATTTTCTGCGGTGCAGGAGACCCGGCTTGACCTGGATATGCTGGACAGCCGCGACCACGCGCATATCAAATTTCAGCGCGTGAACGAGAATACGAAAAAAGAAGTGCCTTATGATAAAATCGTCAAAGGCTATAAATACGATGATGACTACGTGATCATCGAAGACGCGGACTTTGAAGCGGCGGCACCCGAAAAAAGCAAGGTGATCGAGATCGAAAGTTTTGTAGACCTGGCATCGGTAAACCCTATGTACTATGAGAATTCATATTATACCGAACCCGCGACCAAGAAAAATAAAGCCTATGCACTTTTATTGGCAGCGCTCAAGAAATCAGGCAAGGCTGGCTTAGCGCGTTTTGTTTTGCGCAATACGGAAAGCCTTTGCATTGTGCACCCGGTGGAAAAGGATATCGTAGTGACCCGCATCCGTTTCGCGCAGCAGATCCGTGACCAGGACGATTTGAACCTGGATGATGATATCAAAGTCAGTGACAAGGAACTGAAAATGGGCCTGGCGCTGATCGAGCAGTATGCCGAGCCGCTGGATCTATCCAAATATAAAGACGAATACCACACCGAATTGATGAATATCATTGAGCAAAAGGCTAAAGGTAAACGCCCGACTATTAAGAAGTTGAAACCAAAAGCAGCCAAGAGCGATGACCTGTACGATCAGTTGATGAGCAGTTTAGCAGTAAAAAAGGGTGCATAACAGATAAAACATGAAAAATCCATTTGAAAAAAAATCACATACCGGCCTGATTGCGGGTCTTGCTATAGGCGGTGTCGTTGCAGCCGGACTGGCTTACTTATTTTTTACCGAAGACGGCGAAGAATTGCTGGCAGGTTTTAAGCATAAATTGAAGGATATAGCCAAGGATAGTGTCGCCGGCATCATTCATGACAAAACAGGCATTGATAAATCGACTGTTAAAAAAGCTGAGGATGTGGTAGCGGAATAAATGAAAATTGCTACTTACAATATAAACGGCATTAACGGGCGCCTGGGCAATCTTTTGCGCTGGCTGGATGAAGCCAAACCGGATGTCGTTTGTTTGCAGGAATTAAAATCTACCGACCTTAAGTTTCCGGCGAAGGAATTACTGGACGCTGGTTATCATGCCATTTGGCAGGGCCAGCAAAGCTGGAACGGCGTCGCCATCTTGTCGCGTTATGGCGAGATTCAGGAAACCCGGCGTGGCCTTGACGGCGACCCGGAAGACACCCACAGCCGATATATTGAAGCATTTATTGATGGCGTAGTGATCGGTTGTTTGTATTTGCCAAACGGTAATCCGTTTCCCGGTCCAAAGTTTGACTATAAATTGAAATGGATCAGACGGCTAATAACCCACGCCAAAAAGTTGCAGGGCTTTGATTTGCCCGTGGCGCTGGTTGGAGATTTCAACATTATGCCAACTGAACTGGATACCTATAAGCCGGAGAAGTACAAGGATAATGCGTTATTCCGGCCGGAACCGAGAAAGCTTTGGCGGGACTTGCTGAAATCAGGATGGACGGATGCGATCCGTACGTTATATCCTGAAGAACGCATTTATACGTTTTGGGATTACCTGCGTAATGCAATTGGCCGTGACGCGGGGTTAAGGCTCGATCACTTTCTTTTAAATGACACGCTCAAAAGCCGCCTGCGTTCCGGCGGAGTCGATAAATATGTACGGGGCTGGGAACATAGCAGCGACCATGCGCCGGTCTGGATAACGATTGAATAGCTGCTAATGAAATTTACTTTTCACCTTTTTCAATGTTTCTTCCAGGTCAATCCCCTGGCCTAATACGCCCTTGAACAAATCGCCGGTTTCCTTAAAGCGGTCCATCGCGTTACGGATATTAAAATGCTGAATGGTAAGGCCCGGTTTAACCTCATCCCAACTCAATGGCGTAGAAACAGTTGCGCCGGTTTTCGGTCGCAGCGAATAGGGGCCGGCAATAGTTGCTCCGGGACGGTTCTGTAAAAAGTCAAGGTACATCTTGCCGTTCCTGGCGGCGATACTACGTTCCAGGCTGGTATAATCGGGTATTTGCTTATGGACGAGTTTGACAATTATATTGGCGAACAGTTGTGATTGCTGGTACGTGTACTTCGCTTCAAGGGGAATATAAATGTGCATTCCGGTTGACCCGGAAGTTTTGGGATAGGAGGGAACGTCAATCGCATCCAGTATTTCTTTGGTGATGCGGGCAGCCTCCACCACCTGGTCATAAGTATGTTTATCAGGGTCGAGGTCGATGACACAATAGTCCGGATGATCCGGTGTTTGCGCACGGCTGAACCATGGGTTAATCTCGATGCAGCCCAGCGAGTTCATCCATAATAAGCTGGCTTCATCCGTCCCTACCAGGTATTTAGTAACTTTTCCTTCATCGGTAACGTGGTCGAACGTCTTCGCCCATTCCGGCGCTTTGTCGGTCACATTTTTCTGGTAAAAGCTCTGCCCATGAATGCCGCCCGGAAAACGGTTCAGCGACATGGGCCGGTCCTTCAGGTAAGGCATCATGAGTTCACCCACTTTGTAATAATAGTTGAGCATATCGCCCTTGGTCACTTTATCTTCCGGCCAGTACAGTTTGGTTACGTGGTTGAATTTTAGTTCATGCCCGCAGACTTTTTTGGTTTGCGTATCCTCTGTCGGGTTAAGCAGGGTTTTGCGTTCCGTATTTTTGACGGGTTCAAGTTTTAAGTCCGTCTTTTTGATTTTTGATGCTGTCTTTTTAGGATGCCGTTCTTCTTTTTGATCCGTCTCCGCCACTGTCTCTTCCGTGTGTTCAGGGGTTTCCAGCACCACATCTTTTGCGTTTTTATCAGTGCGCATCCCCTTGAAGGACGCCTGCCGGAATACGCCGTCACTGGTGACTTCGGCAAATCCTAGTTCGCAAACCAGCTCGGGTTTCAACCAGGTTGGTTTCGCACCCATGCGTTTGGGGCGGAAACGGGTTGGCTTGTCGACGTCCACTTCGTAATCAAAGGGGCTTTTATCCGTAATCAGCGGTTTGAACTGCGCCATCATCTCTTTTTGAAGTTTGTCGGAAAAACCGGTGCCGACCTTGCCGACAAATTGCAGATCGCCTTTTTTGTCATATACGCCCAATACCAATGCGCTGAACGATTTGCCAGTGCCTTCGTTTTTCGTAAAGCCTGCGATAACGACTTCCTGCCTGCGCTGTACTTTTATCTTTAACCATTCTTTAGATCGAAGATCCGAGGTATAGACACTCTCGGCGTTTTTCGCTATAATGCCTTCCAGGCCCATTCGTTCGGCTGCGGCGAAAAAGTCAATACCGTTTGCGTCAAATACTTTGCTTTGGCGAATATGGTCATTGTCGGTCGGCAGGATGAATTGCAAAACCGCTTGCCTGTCGCTAAGCGGTAAACCCATTAAGTTTTTGCCCTCATACCATAAAATATCGAATATATAATAAACCAGGTTGCCATCAGCCTCACTGCGCCAGTTTTGCATGGCACCGAAATCGGAGATACCTTTTTCATTGAGCACCAATAGCTCACCGTCCAGCACGGCATCCATTTTCCACTTTTTCAGCGCGTCATTGATCGGGTAGTATTTTTCGAAGGGCAGGTTGTTGCGCGAAATCAGGCTGGCACCGTCTTTTTTATCCAGGACGGCGATGGCGCGATAACCATCCCATTTTACCTCGAACAGCCAGCCGGGTTCGTCGAAAGGCTCATCAACCAGCGTGGCTTTCATCGGTTTGATGTTAACAGGTACTTTTGATTTCGGCGCTGCCTTTAATATTTTGGCGACATCAGCCTTTGTCGTTTCAGGTGCTGTCGTTTCTACTTTATCCGCCAATTCCTGGTCAGGCACCACGTCTTCTTCATGGCCATGCTGCCAAACCTTTTCGCTGGTCTTGGCCATCGTTTCGATAGTTTTTCCTGACAGCACCGATTTGTCCTGTTTGGTAACATCTTCGCCTGTAGCGAATTCGTCCTTGTGCTTGATCATCAGCCAGGCATTTTCACCCATGCCGTTCGTTTTCACCAGCGCGAATTCGCCGTTCAGTTTCTCGCCGTGAAGTTTTATTTTAAGCTGGCCGGACGCCAGTTGTTTGAGCAGCGCTTTTTCCTGCGCCTTCTTCCCTTTGATCGGTTCAATCGGCTCGTAGGTGCCTTCGTCCCAAACGATCACTGTACCACCGCCGTATTCACCTTCAGGTATAATGCCCTCGAAATTCAGATAGTCAAAGGGATGATCTTCCACCATCATGGCCAGGTGCTTCACTTTTGGGTCGAGCATCGGGCCTTTCGGCACCGCCCAGCTTTTCAGTACGCCATCCATTTCGAGGCGGAAATCATAATGCAGGCGCGAAGCGTCGTGCTTTTGCACCACGAAGATGAGGTGATCCTTATCCTTGCTTGCCCCGGCCTTCGGCTCGGAAGTCTTTTTAAAATCTCTCTTTTTGACGTATTCTTTCAGGCCCATATGCTTATTTTTTTAACTCGCGTTTCACGTCAGGCGCGTTAGTACCTGCCGAAGTACAGCCGCAATTATTTTTTCTTTAGAGACGTTGAATTCCTTTGCCCAAAAATCCAGGGTGTAGGCATCATCAATATCGACCGTCCTGGTATCTTTAGCTTTAGGGCTTAATTTTCGTTCCATTATGTCTAGATAACAAAGCCCCTTGCGGGGCTTGCTGATTTAATCACAATTAATACTATTTAATTTTCTTTTCTACAGCCGCACGTTGATTGCTGCCCGCTGATTTCTTTGCAGCTTCCACCTTTTTAGATGTCGTGCCCGTTTTCTTAGCTTCGTATTTCAATTCATGTGGTTGCTCGGATACCGAATGTCTTTCCACTTTTGTTCCTCTTGTTGCCATAGTTGTAGATTTTAGATATGAGGATATAACAAATTCGATACCAATGGGTTTTAATTAGAACGATAACGGTTATACTAATGGAAAAATTTGAAATAAGTGTCGCAGCGGCTGATGAACTGTTTAATTTTCAGGTCGTCAATAACGGAACTGAACGTTGCGAATATGAAGTTTATGCCGGTGAAACACTCGTAGCCGTATTTGAACCGGATGAGGACGAGTATATCCACATCTGTCGAAACCCCGGCGGGCTCGATGAAGAAGTTATCGTAGGGATTGCCGACCGCATTGAGGCACATTATTTGTAAGCATTTCTTAAATCATCTATATGAGTTCAGCATTTGTAAAAGAAGGCGAGTATCAAAAACTAAGCGACGTTGCCCCGTCGCTTAGCGCACTGTCGTTTTATTTACGCCAGGAAAACGGCGGCCAGGTTATCCGCGAAATGAAAAGTTTTTACAGCGAAAAATGCGGACGACACGTATATGAAATGAGTGACGGCCTGACTTATGCGCTCGATGAGGAAAACAAATGGATGATCATTCTTGACGCCTGTTAGTCAATGAGCTGGACCTGTCCGAAATGTGAGCGTGAACTGCCCTGGGCCGACTTTCGGCATTATTGCAAGCGCGTAAGTCTGGATGCATTGTTTGAAGGGCGCTCGGAAGAACTAATATTGGTTTTCGACAAAATATTGGCGGAGGTTGCTGAATGGCCAAAAGTGCTCATCAGCACCACGCCCAACTGTATCGTATTTTACCGGCGCACGGGTTTCCTGGTGATCCGGCCGATGAAAAAGTGGCTGGATATCAAATTCTATTCTAAAGCAGTCCACAAAGAGAAGCCGGTGATTAAAAGTGTGGCCGCAGGTAAAAAGTTCGAGAACCACATCCGTCTTACCACATTGGATGAACTCAAGCCAGGGATTTTTGTTTACCTTCGGGAATCATATGAACTTACTTAGTCAACCGTTAACGTACTATTTGGGAGGCTTGAGTAACTACGATTTCCGGCCTGCCTTTATAATCGATGACCGTTCCCGTTACCGTGATATACGTGCCGTCAATTTGTGACGTCATGGTCTTCGCGTCGCCTTTGAGCGCGAGTGTCAGCAACTGGTTGGGATAGGCCGCCCCGAGGTTGACCAAAACCATGCTGCCGATATCTTTAGTGCCGTAAACTTTACCGCCTGTTGTAATTGTCTTACCCACCAGATTTTTGACTTCCTCCAGTTTTACAGGAACCTGCGGGTTTTTTACCGGAGGGGGAGGGGTCAATGTTACGCTGGTCACCTTGACCTTTTCATTAATGAAAATCCTGTTCAATTCACCTGCCAGCCTGATACCCGCCTGGTCAATTCGCTGGTGAATTACGAGAATGTATTTGTTATAATAAATATTATCGATTGTTTGTCCGGCTTTTGTTTCGGCATAAAGCTGGCTGCTGATCTGGTAGCTTTCCCATATCCATTCCATCGGGCTGTCCGCCTGCCATTTCTTGATTTGATCAGGTGTTGCAGTATCATATTTTTTGGCAATATCATCCTGGCTCAATCTTTCATGGTCGATCAGCTTACTGTCCCACAGACTATGCAGGTTCGTGCCTTGGTTGTCGAACCTCACCTGTATGGTATTGCCGCCTTTGTCTTCCTTCCGGGAAATATGCATCGGCTGGTGCGCGTCGCCCACCAGATGGATCAGATATTTTAACGCTTCGTTTTTTTCATCGAAACTAAGCGTGTTATCTTTCAGGCTGGCCTCTGTTTTCAATATAGCGGTATACACATTGTTGTCGCTGGTCGATACCGCTTGGACAAACTGGTCGTGGGTCAAACCTGACGGGAGGTTTAAAAAATGCCAGGGCGCTGTCGTCCGGTTCTTATTTTCATCAGCCCAGGTACTTACATCCGCCATACTTTGACCTTTCAGATAGGCGGATACGACGTAAGCGGTGTTGCTCGTAAGATGTTTTTGAGCAATAGTCGCCACTGACCGGTGACCTTTAAAGCCCCAGGACATTAAAACCAATACTAACCCAATTGATGATACCGTAAACAGAATTCTTTTCATAGGGCGAATATGGCGAGTAATTTTCTATTCAAAAACAGAAATGTGCTATCGCCCTGATTGCCAAAATCCAATGATTTTTTGTTTGCTATTTCCCCGGTAAACGGAAATCTTGCGCAGATTCCCCATAACCGTCACCATCGAGATAAACAACCCTTAAGATTTCGATCTTTTGTTCAGGAGTATAAGTAATATTAAATTCTCTTTCATTTATATTCATATAAATTTCCCAATCGTCGATGCTGAGTTTGTCCTGGTTATCGAAAAGTAACTTCCCGAGTTCGAGCTCGGCAGGGTCGGCTTTAAGCATATCGGTCCATTTATAAAAACCCGCAAGCCGGGCGATGACATGCTGCGCTTTCATTAGCGTGAAGTCCTCTTCGTCAAGGTCGGTGAACGATAAGAAAATACCGAGAATATCGAAATACGTCGGTTCGTAACCATAATAATCTTCGCTGGTGGGTGGGGTTTGCGTTTTGTAATCTTTAAAAAGATTTTTCGCCTGGAGTTTGAAATAATCGATAGGTTCCATAATACATTCCTTTTTGTATCAGGCTGATTATCTTTTAAATGACGTTCGTAAATTTGGTTAGATAATAAGCCTGAAAGGTTTGCATTATTAACTATTGGCTGATGAAATCTTTGCACGAACGGGCTGGCTTGCCAACAAGCACACACAATTATAATCATAAAATTTAAATTCCAAAAATTTTATTGAAAGTGCTCCGGTTAAACCGTGTCCCGCGCTTTTCGCTATATCTTTTTTCAAAAGGATGCCGCTGCAATCGCTACTTCCGCCCATGCCCGGAAATAAGGTTCGTCATTCCCGCTATGCTTCTTTCCTCACCACATTTCCGGCCCGCGCTGCAATAGCCTCCCGCCATTCCGCCTCCCGGTTTCCCGTTCCGTTTCACTCACTGGCAAACGCGTACAACGTCCTGTCGGCAGGCACTTGCATTATAGTTGATTTGCCGATACAAAGTGCTATGATCAGCTTTTTTCAAAAAACGAAAAAAAGAGCCGCAAAGGTTGTGTCCCCGGCAGCTGCGAGCGCATAATGGTTTGACGCCTGCGGTATCCCGTCAAACCACCCTTCGGGACTTATAGCTCTCCGCTGCCTTTACGGACACACTGAATTGGGCTTTCTTTTTTTCCTTTTTCTTTGAAAAAAAGCTCTCAGGGACAGGGACGAAAAGAGAAAAAGAATTAACAAAATTTTTTAACTCTTTAATTTTTTAAAAATGCAAACCGCAGAAAAAAATGCAAATGGCGCACAAGGTGCGACCGCAAAAAACAACAGTTCAGTTAAAACCCAAAACCGCCCAAGCCTGTCAGGCAAAGAAGCAAAAGATGAAAGCACAAAAAATGAGCCTCCCAAAAGTGAGGAAACCGGGACGGCAACTCCCGCAGCGAATACGACCGGTGGTCCCGCTACAGTGGATAACCAATCCGCAAACGTTGAACAATCCGCAGCAACCGAAGTAAAGGACGAGCCAAAAGCAGAAGCCAAACCCGTTTTGTCGTTGGATGCCAAGTTAAAAGCGGTTGACGACCTGCACCGCAAAAGCTTACAGCGTTTGGCGCTTATCGGCCGTATCAAAACTTTGGAAGCGTTCGAGGTTAAACTGATTGAGGAACAGGACGAACTCGAAGCCAACCCGTACCAGGGCTGTAAACTGATTATCAAGGATGACAAGAACCGCGAATTCGTGACCAACACACCGAATTTAATCCGCATGGTGACACAGTACATCTTTGATGCCTGCAACGCCAAACTGGAAGAAATCGAAGCAACTATCAATTTTCCGCAAGCTTAATTACTCATGCCTCCCGGTTATGTCGGGAGGCATTTTTTATGTTTTATCAAAACACAGGAATTAAGATGTACGAACTATTTATCGAGTTGCTCAACCAAATATTTTGGGAAGGCTACGCAGAACAACTGGCGCAAACTAACCCCGCAGGTTTTCAAATGGAATATGCGGAATTTTTGAACAACTATAATCAATAACATCATGTACGACACCATCTATTTATTGGTTAAGGCAACCATACAAACCAAGCACAAAACGGCGCATGAAGCCATCACCGAAATACAGCAAAAGGCGACATGCACCATCACCGATACCCAAAAGGTGAAAATCAAGGAATTAAAATTTATGGATTATAAATTAAAAAATTAAGACAATGGCACATCAAATAAACTTTAACGGGAACACCGGGAAACACAGCTTTTTCAGCGTAAAGGAAAAAGCATGGCATAATTTAGGTCAGATAGTTGACCGTTACCCGACCAGCGCGGAGGCGATACAATTTGCGGGTTTGGATTATATCGTAGAGAAGCGCCCGCTTTTTACCTACGATACTGAAAACCATACCGCAGACCCGGACACCGATATTGTCATTCCCGAAGTAGCCGTTCCGAATTATTTCGCAACGGTACGGGTAGACACCGACCGGGTTTTAGGCGTAGTCGGCAACGATTATGAAGTGGTACAAAACCGGGATGCGTTTACTTTTTTCGATGCGATAGTAGGAGGGGGCGACGGTATTTTATATGAAACTGCCGGGGCATTGGGTAACGGGGAACGCATTTTTATTACTGCTAAACTGCCGGGTTATATTCGGGTAGGAAAAGACGACCTGATAGAAAAATACCTTTTCCTGACCACCTCGCATGATGGTTACGGAAGTATTACCGCAGCTTTTACGCCTATACGAATTGTGTGTAATAACACTTTACATGCCGCTTTGGGCAACATGACCAACTGTGTCAAGATACGCCACACGCAAAGCGTCAAGGAGCGTTTGTTACAGGCGCACAAGGTCATGGGCATTACCAATACCATGACCGAACAACTGAACGGCATTTTTAATCAGTGGGCGCAGGTGCGCATCACTGACAAGGAATTGCTGAAACTGGTACAACAGGCAATGGCGCCGAGCAAAGAGGTACTGCAAAAAGTGCTTGATCATGAAAATATGGACGAGTATTCCAGCCGTTTTTTAAACACCGTCGAACGTGTTTGTGAATATGGTTTTAGCAATGAAACCCAACAACTCGAAACAACCAAAGGCACATTGTTCGGGGCATATAACGCCATAACCGGCTATTTTCAAAATGTGATGCACCACAAAAACGACGAAGCTAAATTAAAATCCATCCTGTTTGGCAACGGGTTTAACAAAACACAGGCAGCATTTAACCTGTGCCGGAGTTTTGCAAAAGACGGTATCGGCCATTTAAACTAAACGCGATGAGTTATCTCGTAATTGAAACATTTGGTGGCGCGGCATACGCCATCATTGTTACTGACGAAGAAGGTAATAATTTAGTATTCGATACCGTTGTGGAAGCTCAGGACGAAGCGGATGAATGCCAATGCGGTTTAGTCGTCGAAATAGTTTAAATGTGATAGGAGGGGCGTAAGCCCCTTTTTAATGTCCGGACTACTTTTCTTTAGCAAAGAAAAGTAGCAAAAGAAAAATCAAATATTATAGTGGCTTTGCTTGACTTAAGTTAATCAATATGACATTATTGTCATAAATACCAACCAAGTAATTGCACGTACCATCGATAGGACTCTTAATAATTTTGTTGCCAATGAATCATTGCTCAGCCTCGAAATTTGAGGAGGTAGATAATTGAAAATTATTTTAAATTCATCATCTTTGGCATTAGACTCTTACCTTATCAATTTACTACAATGACTTCACGTATTGGTTGGATAGATTTTTCAAGGGAGCATCGCGACCGGGTGTTTTCTGTGATAGATATGTTGGGTGAATCCGGCACTGTTGATGAATTGGGCGTGGGCGCCGTTCGTGACGCCCTTGCCGATTGGCTTTTCCCGGGCATTTCAACTATACAGACGAGGCCCAAATATTTTCTTCTTCTTCCGCGCTTGATCCAGGATTATGTCGCTGCTTATAAGGAAAAAGTTAAAGTTCCTCCATTGACGCAGTGGCTTAGGGAGAAGGAGCATGCGTTGATGCACGAGCTTGCGGCCAATTATGATTACGAGGATAATAATGGCGTGATCGGTATCAATGTTGCGCGTAATGATGGCGAATTGGCCAGGCGGGCGTCTTCCATTTACTGGAACGGTATCAGGATACATGGAATAGTTGATACGCATTATTCGTTGAACGACTACTTGCGGGCTAATGATTTATCGACTATTGTTAAGGGACGAAAGGATGAACATGAGCGGGATGACCCGGACCAGTTTGAGGAGTTGGAAGGGTTTGGTTTACACTTGCCGAAATTTGAACAGCCTGAGGGTGAACTGCTACTCGATCTGACTGTTGCTGAGGCCGATTTTCTAAGCGCGAAATTTCGGGATGATGATGCGGAAAGCAAGCGCCATGAGAATTTGCTCCGCCAACTGGTTTTGGTGCCGGAGTTTGCGCGTTATGCGAGGGAGGCTTCAGATTTTCCCACGTTTGCGGAGCTGTTGTTAGCTGATGAGCGGTTACCTGAAAAGAGCCGGTATATTTTGCAATTGGCTTTGGATTTTAGTTTTTTGATCCACTCGGCGCATATCCGATATAATTGTTGTCTTCAAAAACAGTCTGGAACTACCGATTTTGATGAGGATTGGGAAGCATGGTCTGAGGATTTTCTTGAGCGTAGATCTCATTTCGCGGGTTTTGATTTGGATTTTCTTTTTCATTTCGTAGCGCCCCGGACAAAGCGTTTTACACAGACTTTTATCCGGCATTGGTACAACACGTTGATGGAGGAGGACATCGACCTGGCGGTCTTAGATAGCTTAGTTAGGAACCAGGAGATTATTAATAAAGGTGAAAAAGCGAAATTGACCGCGCGATCAGGTGAATATTCCGGTTGGGTAGGTTTGGAAGGGATCAATTACCGTTTCCCGCGCGTGCGTGAAATTTTCAGGGACATTTATAACGCCAGCAATGCTTAATTTTAAAAGTGATCGTTTGACTTATGCTGAGTTATTGTCTGTCCCTGCTGCGGGGTATGAGTTGACGGAGGCTGTCGGTACCACTTATTCCCTTGATCTGTTGGCGTTGTTGGCCATCCCGGTGGCTATGTTTTTTAATCGTTCACTGGATGGGGATTTTAAACAAAACCGTTATGATATATTGGAGGCGATCCGGAAGAGTAAAGAGCGTGTGACGGTGTTTTGCCAGCGTGGTAAAATTCATACGCCGGACTCCTATACAAATTTAATGGCTTTTGTGGAGGATTGTATCGTTGAGGTCCTTCCGGAAAATGAATATACTTCGTTTCATCCAAAGATATGGGTGTTGCGTTTTGAAAAGAAACGCCAGGTTATTTATCGTTTGGCGGTATTGAGCCGGAACCTGACTTTTGACCGTTCGTGGGATATTTCTTGTTTTGTGGAGGGTGCTCCCGGAACTGCGGCAACTGCAGGAGGTCAGCAGTTGTCAAATTTCCTTAAGCACTTTTATCAGTCAACAGGCAGGCAGCACGATAAAAAGTTTTTGCGTGATTTGACACGGGTCGAATTTGATTTTCCTTTAGTTTTTGGCTCTTCGGCGCTATTTCCCATTATAGGGCTCAAACAGTCACAGGTTTTTTCAAATCCGATGAAGGTGGCGGATTACGATGAATTACTCGTGGTGTCGCCTTTTGTTGATGATGCTACCGTAAAATATTTCAAGGATAGAAATAAAAAGCTTACACTATTGGCCCGGGGTGATGAACTGGATAAATTGGACGAGGGACTGCTCGAAGGTTTGTCTGTTTACGCGTTTAATAAGACGATAAGGGATGGAGAGCTAATGCTGGACAATGAAGAGCAAGTGAGTACTTACCAGGATTTGCACGCGAAGATTTACCTTGGTAAAAAAGGGGCTTTCACTGATTGGTTAATTGGTTCTGCCAATTGCACCGCTGCAGCCTTTGAAAGAAATACGGAATTCCTGCTAAAGTTTAGCGGCAAACATCCCAATGCGGACCTTACGGCTATAAAAAACATGTTAACAGATCCGGCAAGCCGGGTATTTTTGCCTTATGAACGTAGGCTGCTGGAGGTGGACGATGCGCAAAATGGTTTAGCGCGTTTGCTCAGACGGCTCAATTTTAAATTGAGCGCTGCTATTTTTACCGGCCTCGTTTTGGAGCGGCCCGACCAGCAGAACTTTGATCTGGAAGTCAGCGTTGATCTTCGGGGGTTGGATTTTGCAGAAAATGTTCAACTATTCGCGGCGCTGCTACATAGGCAGGACAAACCATTGGAATTTTATGCCGGTGCCGGAAATGTCATCGTTTTTGAAAATGTTGCTTTAACCCGCTTGTCGCATTTCCTTGCGGTTGATATTTGGGTGGATGGCGCGAGCGCCTGCCGCCTGGTGATTAAGATCGATATCAAAAATATACCTGCCGAGCGTGATGATATTATTTTTAACGAGTTGATCAATAGTCGCCAGTCATTTTACCGTTATCTGCAGTTTTTGTTGTCGCCGGATGAGTTTGACGGCCTTGCCGAAATATTAGACGAGACGAAGGATAGTGGAACAGGAGCTTCGGCTGAAGGTAACCCGGTTGAACTTAGTCCCCCGATCTATGAGCATTTATTGTTAGCAGCCTCGCGTTCGCCGGCAAAGTTAAAAGAAATCAACCAGGTCATGATACGGCTGGAACACCTGAATAGCGAGATCGTCGAAGAGTTTAAACCGATTTGGGAAGTATTTAAAAAATTTGCAGATGCCTGAAACGATTGCTGACTTAGTGGCCCAAATTGACCGCACATTGAAAGATTTTCAAGCTGCTACCGTTAGCTATGTGATCAGCCAGATGTATGAACACGACCGGCGAAAGATATTGGTCGCGGATGAAGTTGGGCTTGGCAAGACGATAATTGCCAAAGGCGTGCTGTTAAAGGCACTGCAATTGAAGTATGACGGCAAAAGGCCATTTCACGTCATCTATATTTGTTCCAACCAGGTTTTGGCGCATCAAAATATGGGAAAGCTAAACCCTTTTCCTGAAAGCGCGGAGTCGTATAACCGTTTGATATTCCTGGCTTATAACCATCCGCCAAGCGCCCTTCCCCTCCGGATAAGCTCACTGACGCCCACAACCTCTTTTAACTTGACACAAAGTGTTGGCAAATGGGAAGAGCGGGCTATCATTTTAAAACTGTTACATACCTATGCTTATTTCTCGAACCGGGAAGAAACATTAATCGCTGTATTCAGGGGGAACAGGCAAAGCGGTGAGGCCAGTTGGAATAATAAAGCGAGGCACTATATCAACAATGGTGACGGTTTTCTGCGGCCCGGACTGGCAAAGCGGTTTAAGCTTCGGCTCGAGTCCATCCCGTTTTTATCAGCGAGGATGCCCCAGATTGCGTATTTCATCGGGGTGAATTCGGATATCAACTTGTGGGAAGGTATACAGCGTTTCATTGATAAATTGAGTAAACATCCTGAAATAGACCCGCTGGGCCATGCTTATGAACTGGTCCGGGTGCTGCGTTATGAACTGACCCAGGTTTGTGTGGCTTTTTTGGATGCCGACCTGTTTATCTTAGATGAATTTCAGCGTTTTAAGACTTTGTTGGATGGTGAGGACGAAAGTGAGGCGGGAGAAATTGCAAAGGCAGTTTTGGGAGATGAAGTGGCAAGAGTACTTTTGCTTTCAGCTACGCCATTTAAGTCTTTTACGACCAGATTGGAAGAACTTTCGCATGAAAATCACTTTAACGAATTTAAAAAGCTGATCATCTTTCTTGGCGGTAAAAATGGAGCGCAAGTTTGGGAACAAATCAGGCAAGACCAGGAAGCATTTTTTCAGATGCTGCGTTTTCCGCGCGAAACATTGGAACATTTCTCCGATGCGGTGGCCCTCAAAACCGGCCTTGAACAGAAACTCAAACGGGTCATGACCCGTAATGAAAGGCTGAGTGTTGCCAACGACAACGACGATATGGTTTTACTCAATACGCAAAATCGCCTAAAAGTCATACCCGAGGACGTCCGTAATTTTATTGCCATCGATCAGGTCACCGAATTGTTAAAGGAGTTAGTGAACCGTAACTCCAGGTTTTCAGGTTCGGTTATGGAGTTCTCCAAATCGGTGCCGTATCCCTTATCTTATTTAAGGGGCTATAACTTGCGGGAAATACTGGATGATTACAAAGAAGAACCTGAAATAAAATCTTTATTAAAAACCCAAAAAGAGTCATTTATCGATTTTAATAAGATCAATAACTACCGCCCGATCGGTATGACCGACGGGAGACAGGCTTATCCTAATGGCAAGTTGCGGGTTTTAGCCGACGAATGTTTTGATCATAACGGGCACCTGTTGTTATGGGTGCCACCATCAAAGCCCTATTATGCCCCGTTTGGCGCATTTGCCAAAAGCGGCGGATTTTCCAAAATATTGGTTTTCTCCGGTTGGGTAATGGTGCCACGGGCAGTGTCTACTTTGCTTTCCTATGAGGCAGAGCGGCGCACGATCGGTCAGGAAGATATGACGGCAAACCAGGAAAAAGGCAAGCGCAGTTATTTCATGGAAGACAATAAACGCCATCCGCGCCCGCAAATCTCTTATCCCAATAGTGAAGACAAATTGCGCATGACCAATGTTTGCCTGACTTACCCGGCCATCACCTTTAATCAATGGGTTGGAAACGATATCCTATCGGGAGAAGATGGCCAAACCTATCCAGAGATCCGCTCAAGAGTGATTAAAAGATTAGAAGAGCAAATAGGCCCTTTAAATATCGAGCAGCGATTTTCCAATAACGCCCGAAAAGATCAGCAATGGTACTGGCTTTTACCCGCACTGATCGACCGGATAAATGACCGTTTCATTAACCTGGTAATTATCGCCGCCGATGGCGCTGCAGGTAAGCGAATGCATTATCAAAACTTACAAAAGGTAGCCGGTCAGGCGATTAATGGTACAAGCGAAGAGTTAGGCATTTTTCCGGACGATATATTCGAGGTCATGGCGGACTTAGTGTTGGCGAGTCCCGCTAACGCCGCGTTACGCATTTACTCCCGTTATTTTCCGGGTTCACAGAGAAACCAATTTGCAGCCTATAAAACAGCCGATGCCTTTGTGTCGATGTTCAATAAACCGGAATCCATCGCCGTCATTCGCCTCTCCGCAAAAGTCGATACATTCTGGCGCCAAACTCTGGATTATTGCGCATCCGGTAACATCCTGGCGATGCTGGAAGAATATGTTTACTTATTGATCGATTGCGAAAACAAGAAAACGCCCGATGAGATCAGTGCCATCCTGGAAAATATCTTATCCATCAATACCACCAACGTAAGGGTCGATGACCGCCAGGGTTTTTATGACGATAAGGGCAAAAATATGCGCTGCCACTTCGCTATCAGCTATGGTGACCAGAAAATCGGCACCGACGCCGGGAATGACCGAATGGTAAATGTCCGCGAAGTGTTCAATTCGCCCTTTCGCCCCTTTGTCCTGACCTCCACATCCATAGGGCAGGAGGGCTTAGACTTCCATTATTACTGCCGTAAAATACTACACTGGAACCTGCCGCATAACCCCATTGACCTTGAACAGCGCGAGGGAAGGATCAACCGCTACAAAGGCTTTGTCATCCGCCAGTGCCTGGCCGCAAAAATATCCCTCATTAAACTCATCAACAACGACGGGACATTATGGTCTAACCTATTCGCTATCGCAGAAGCAGAACTAAAACGCCCGCAAGATTCCGACCTCGTACCCTTTTGGTACCTCAACGACGGCGCTTTTAAAATTGAACGTCTGGTACCGATCCATGAATTCAGCCGCGATGAATTACGCTATGGACGTATCAAAGAAACCTTGGCCCTTTATCGCCTGACCTTTGGACAGCCACGACAAGAAGAGCTGCTCGAAGCTTTCCGCAATGCGGGGCTGACCAACGAAGAAGTGCAAATGATCAGGAGTAAGTTGCTAATCAATTTGAGCCCGTTAACTAAGTTTTCTTCTTCATAGAAAACGCATCGGGATTTTTAAGCGCAGCTTCTGCTATAAAATCAAGTGCATTAATACCAACAGGGTCTGTCATATTTAGTTCTTCGGGTGTCATTGCAGTATCCGGCCACATGCTGTTCCCCGGAAGATCTAAAAGCTTGCTGGTGAGAATCTTTTGAGCAAATTCGTCTTCGGTCTTTTTGACATTACAAGTAGCTGCATAATTCATCGAAGATGCGAGTAAGTCAGCAAGTTGTAACGGTAAACTTTCCTTGCTTTCTTTAGTTACCAAGCTGTTGATTAATAAAGGATATTTATGCTTCCTGGAGCCATAACCCACTTCAGCTTCCGGAAGGCTGTGTGTGAGAAAGTCAATCATATCCCGCCAATATTCGATTTGCTTTGAGTTGTCAAAAGTGATATCAAAAGGCTTGTTGTATATTCCAGCCCAAAAATGACAATGGGCATTAAAACAACTCAAAGTCGCGTCCAAAGTATATTTATCAAGATGACTGTTGATCATACGGATATGTTCGATGCTGGCCATGAGTAGTTCGACCAGCTTCTTATCTTTCTTATGCTTCAGCGAATGATATAAAGCCCTAACGGATTCGTAAAATTTGACAATATCCTCAAACTCAGCCGAGCGCATCCATTTAACAAACCGAATGCACATATGATCGTACAGTTCCTTTTTCCAAGCGACTGTACCCATAATATGCAAAATGTTTGCGGTTGAAATATTTAGTCCATATTGATAAATGTCTTCCCCATTTTCATATAAAACTGGCTCCACCAGTTGGTCAACCATCTGAACACTGATCATAAACTTTTTATGGGCCATGTAATTGTATAATCGGTCTTTCGCGATCAGCTCGTGATTTAGACTCTCTAATATGGCATTCCTGAATTTGTTGTATTTCTTTAGTTGAGAAAAATGCAGCTCCTTGGCATTCGAAAGCTTCAGTATGGGTGCCAATATGATTTTAGCTTCAGCTTCGGTATAATTATGCGATACCAGGGTGAAAACAGGTTGATCTTTGTCAAGCAAGTTTCCACCTGAATTTCCGGCTTCATCGAAATAGATCATTGATTTATAAATAAAGGCAAGGTAATGATAACCAGCAAAATACCTATAGTAATAAGTTCACTATTATAAATAATATTTTGTAATTTTCCACTAAAATATAGACTGCTAAACCTTACAATGAAGAAGTATGCTACTATTATCGGCGGGTATTTTTCGGTTAACAAACCCAAATTTACGATGATTGCCAACTTGCACACAAGCTTAAAGTTAAGTTCTATTCTGTTGCTTTTACTATTTTTAGTTTTGGGCTGTAACAACTCCGCCCATAAAACAAAAGATACTAGTAAATCGGATTCTATAAAGAAAGCGGCGCCGGTTTTTTTAACCCTATCATTCAAATCAAAAAAAGATTCTTCTGAGATCAGGCTCAGGGCTGATAGTCTTTTTTCGTTGTTAAACAAAGCGCTAATTAAAAAGGAAGCGCCAAAAAGTTGGTTGCAAACAACGGCTGAAACGAGTGATCAGGTTTCAAAAATCGGAGAAAACTGGAAAAGCATTTTGGTGTTGTTAGGGTCGGCTTTCGTAACCATAGTTTCATGGTTCGGAAGAAAGAAAAATAAAGATTCAGGAGAAAAGGAAAATCCATTATTCGATGTTGTATTGCTCATATCTGCTGCAACTTTTGCAGGCCTGCTTATATACGAGCTATTAGTGGTATTCGGCGCTGTCGTTGGCTATATCACCCAATTAATAGGCTATGCCATTTTAATTTTGCCTGCATATTGGTATGTCTATATTCAGCAAAAAAACGCAGAGAACAAATGTTGCGCGGATGAGCTTACAACCCGGGAAATAGTGTTTGGTAATCAACGTAAGATTGTATATGCACTAATTTCCGAGAATGAAATTTTGCCGCGTGTGCATTTTTATTTTAAAGGAATGCCCGGATATGTCGAGGCAACACGCAGTTCAATGGAGATTGTCATAAACGAAATGGGCATCTTTTTCAGTATAAATGACCCGAAAATAAAGGAACAGCTCATGGAGCAATTAAAATTTTGGTTTATTGAGATTTGTAATAACGAGAGAAGGAAATAAACTGCTTTTACCTAAATTAAGTCCCAGTTGTCCCGGATAAGAGTTGTTCCCTTATTCAACGCCGCACCAGCATCGGGCACCTCGTCTAACGCATAAACCCGGCGTAAAGGAACATCCACGAGGATACAATGTTTTGAGTTTAAATCAATTTGCTTTCCTTCAAAAAACGTTTTTAATACCTTAAGCTTTACTGCAGCTTCTTCGGCAGGAAATTTGGATTTCGAAAAATTAAATTTGACAAACCCTATATGATCTATTCCGTATTGGTCGTATAGCAGCATATCAGCCATGGAGCCGATGCGGACATTATTCATCATGATCGAATTTTTCTTTTTCGAAAGGTTGCTGTGAAAAATAAAGTTTTCGAGGATTGGCGTCAACAATCCTTCCATCGCGATGATACCATCCAAGCCTTCAGCAGAATAAAAATTGTTTTTGTAGGGCACTTTATCAATTGGGTGGAAACTGGCTTCGTGACGATATTCTTTAGCTTTACGTTTAAATTCGTCAAAGTAAAGGTCGTAATCACCCTTGATATTGCTTTCGAAAGCTTCACATATAGATTTCCGCGCGAGTTCATGGTAACCCGGCACAAAATCCGAAGGGTACTTACTTTTTTTAATAATGCTGAGCTTAACCCTTTCAGATGCCACTACTAACCGGCCCATCATCGTTAAGGACATCCTTGGATCCACAACAACCTTGCGGACCTTTACTTCAACTTCAAGTTCGCTCATTTTCTTAGCATTTTCTATTATTTCAATTTTATTGTCGGAATGATTAAAGGTACAAAGAATGAGGCGGTTAGCTTAATGATACTTTTGCACATTTTGTTAAGTTGCTAACAATGTTAGTGTTGGTATTTTAATATTTACATTATTAAAATTAACCGCCATTAGTATGCTTTATCATTTGCTTACATTTGAATAGCAATTGATGGAACGATCTACAGCAATAAATGAAAGAAAAAGTATTACAGGAAAAATTGACACAATTAGTTAAGGACGAGGAACTTTTAGAATTTATCACCGGAAAGGAACAAGTTGATGCTATTTTAGCCAGCGATGATGATGAGCATTTTTTGCCTGACTTTTCTATCGATGATCTGTTAAATAAGCGTTATGCAAGCTCTGTAGCCAGGGTTCTTGAGGCGTTGTCCGACTATGAACTTATTTCCGGTGATGTTATTCAAAATATTTCATTACAAAAAGGAGAACTTCTTTATCCGGATATGATACTTTTCAATAGGGAAAAACAACAAATCATACTTATTGAAAACAAAACAGCTACCCAAACCGGTAGAGAGGCAATTACTGAACTGATGGCTTATGCCAATGAGATCCGTAACCATTTACCTTTTATTTCTAATTTCGATATCCATTTTGTGCTGGTTGCCCCGGAATTTGATACACTTCTTGATCATTCTGTTGCAGCACAACTACTGGGGAACAGTGTCAATTTTTTATGCCTAAAAATTGTTGTTGATCGTGACCAGATAGAGAGTTTTGCCATTCATTTTCCATCAAGTTGGACAGACCTCGGGCAAAATTTGCTGCCGGCTGAAGCATTGATAAGTTATACCATGTCGCTTCATGCTAAAGAGGGTGTTGAAAAGGAATCATTTAATGTGAGACACGTCGTAACCCTGGCCGTGGACATCATTAATCATGAAGCAAATAACTTTAAAGTCGGCGGTTTCGCGCTGGCTTGGCTAAATAGTTTTGCTAATGGCGATGGGATGGCAGATGTCGCGATCACCTTGTACATTCTCAACCCATTTGCCTTCATTCCTCAAGCTGTCGATAACAATTTCAAATTAAATGAAAAGTCGCCGCTTTTTAACCACATCAACAATTTGTTTAGGGACAATTATGGGGATGTTTTCCCATCTTCCATATTTCAAGTAGCTACCAAAGCTAAAAAGTATTTATCGGCATACTTCGAAGTCATTTGGGAGCGTGGCACTAACTGGCAGGTTGATATGGAAGATACACAATTTAAGTTGCAACGCTTCCCCGTTTTTATGCAATCGTTTGGTGCAATAGGCGACTTTATCCGATATTACTATTTGCATCCTGCAGTCAGGCATCATATGCTATCGGATGAAATTAAATTGGCGGGCTATAATGAGCCGTTCGTTGGATTGCAAATTGTTGACCTGATTGCAGGTAAACCGTTATTTTTATTCGGTGAATTTATGCCAAAAGATATTTACCGGATGGGTAAATATATGAGCATGCATTTACAAGCACAATACCATAATCTACAGAGCAAAGATACTTCCGGGCGTTTTGAAAGTTCATACCTGTTTTGGACGGCCTTACCGTTAATCCAGGGTTTGAAAGAAATCAATATGCGGATACTGGATTCAAAAGACCTTGAAGCGACAGATTTGCCGGCTTTTCCAGTCATAACTGACCCAAAAGGCCTTAAACCCGAATATCCCAAGCAAATTTTGGCATTTTTCCATTGGGTAAAAGATGTTTTTCTCGACAGTAAGGAGCAAAAAATCTACAGTGAGCTATTTGACTTAGGGTTCAAGTCTGCTTTTGCGCTCGATACATTTTTGGGTGATCGGTTGGATAATAATGATAAAAAACGGATTACGGGGGACCTGATCTCGTTTGCAAGGTATGTTTTAGGCGGGGTTGCACAAGACCTGGTAAGTGGTAACCGTCCGGCTTTTGACTTACGAAAACTGCTTGATGAAACCTATTTTAATGGCAAACTTGATAAACTTGGTGAAAATGAAGTCGACGCTTATTTAGCCGGTCAACTAGACGAATTATTTCTTGAAACATTTGAATCAGAATTTCTCGACATTTTGAATGAATTTACCGGGCAACTTACCCACCAGCTCCGGCCAATGAAACTTCCCGTTAATGCCAACTGGGCTTGGATGAAACAAACCGCTGAAAAACGTTTTGCGGAAGGATTTCGTCGAACTGCAATAGTTATTAGCGCTAACGGTCAACTAAGCATTGCCCAAGTTCCTGATTACCTACCCTTTACTGTGAATGATCCCACCGAAATATTGATTCAGACGGACACATTAACATCGGGAATAGCTACCATTAGAAAAACTAAATGGCAAAATATACTCGATGGAAGCTTTAAATTGGAGGGAAACGAATCTGGTAACGATGCATAAAGTTTAGTTGAAATTATTGCTACCTTGCAGGAATTACCTAGCCTGCTGCACTTTATGTATTTATCGAATATCAAAATAGAGAATTACCGTGGCATCAGATCCCTTACTATGCCATTTGATGAAAACATCAATATTATCATTGGCGAAAACGGATGCTGCAAGACAGCTGTCATCGACGCCATCAGGCTATTATATAATCTTGGAAACCCCCGCAAAGATATTTATTTAAGCAACGACGATTTCTACGTCGATAGTAGAACCGGGAATCAAGAGCGTGTCATTACGCTACAATACGTTTTTCGCGGATTGACTGCCTCAGAAAAAGGTGGATTGTATGAATATCTTATTGTTGATCCTGCTGAGCCCGCAAATGACCATGCTCAGGTCACGCTTAGTTATGAGAGGAGGGAAAATAACTATCCCAAATTTTCTTATTTCACAGGCGCGACAGAGCAACAAAAGGCAGATTCCGGAACGTTTGAAATATTCCAACACTATTACCTCGGCGCGCTACGAGACAGCACAATTGATTTGCTAAATATTAAGAACAATGTTTTAGGTTCGGTTATCAAACGGCTTGTTGAGCGGGGAAAAACGGAAGATCAATTTCGGAAGATTATTACAGATGCCAATAAAGAGTTACTCAAGCAAGCCGAAGTCCGTGATACGAGAAAAGGCGTAAATAATCACCTTGACGATATTTTTAAAATATCTCAAGAGAACCAGATTGGCTTGCGAATAGAGGAATCATCAAAAATCGAGAGCATTGTTAACGTAATCAGACCATATCTTCCGCATGATAAAAAGCTTTTAGAAAATGATGGCTTCCAATTAGATCAAAACAGCCTCGGTTTTAACAATCTTATCTACATCGCTATTATTCTCGGGGATATTAAAGAACGGCTTGTCGATCATCCAGACCAACAATTTGTTTTGCTCATAGAAGAACCCGAAGCTCACTTACACCCTCAACTCCAGTTGAACCTTTATAATTTTCTCAAGACAGCCAGTGCCCCAAAAAACTGCCAGCTCTTTATCACCACGCATTCACCAACGCTAACCTCCAAATCCGATCTGGATAACCTCATTGTTTTGAAAGGAAGTGCAGTCAATATAGGTTATTGTTTTAAAGACCGGGCCATCGAAAATATAAGGGAACAGGTCATGAAAAAAGTCTACCTGACTGATAACGACTTCCTTAAACGCAAAAAACAGTTAGAGCGCTACCTTGACGTCACCAGGAGCCAATTGTTTTATGCCAGGGGCATATTATTTGTTGAAGGCATATCTGAAAAACTGCTGTTGATGTCTTTTGCAGAACTTCATGACAAGAAGATCGAAGATCATCGTTGCGAAATCGTCAGTGTCGACGGCATTTCATTTTATTCGTTTATTCACCTTTTTAATTCGTCAACTCCAGACAAACGCCTTGGCCACAAAGCGTCTATTATTACGGATGATGATCGCCTGGCTAAAGCAAAAGACACATTCAAAACACTGACTAAAAAAGGTTATACAAATTTAAATAGCTTTCATTCTAAATTATTCGCTGCCACGCCTGGTAACCGATTAGGGAATCTCAAATTGACCATTCAGCCACATACCACTGAAGTTAAGGTGTTTTCGGCATTCAAAACCCTGGAGTATGAAATAGCAGCTGCTAATGTTGCCGCAAATAAAACTGATTATCCGAAAAACTTCTTAATAAAGGCTTTAGCTGGGTTTGATCCGAAGAAATCTACAATCATCGATGCTTATGTTACGGCTCTGCCAAATCCAACATTCGGTCTGGCGGATCAGCAGAAAATTGCTATTCTCATATGGAAAGCCCTTCCTTCCAAAGCGGAGTTCGCTCAAAACTTTTCTATTGCTTTGGAAGACGAAATAAAACGGGCAAAAGCCGCAAATGAAAAAGTAGTGTTTACAGTCCCACCTTATATCATAAAAGCAGTCGATCACGCCACCGCATGAAAGAGTTTGAAATTACTGACGATAATAGGCCATACTTAGATGCAAGAGGGAAAATTGTCTTGAACGCTTGTCCCGGCAGCGGAAAAACTTCAGCAATCGCTTTCAAGTTAAAAAGGCTAGCCGAAGAATGCTTAAATAAGCATGGGACGTTTGCCGGGATCGCATGCCTTTCTTTCACAAATGTTGCTAAAGCCGAGATTGCAACTAAATTTCATTCCCTGCACGGCAAGCAATTCGATTTTCCGCATGTAGTGATGACATTAGACAGTTTCATAAATCAATTCGTTACGTTGCCGTTCTATTACCTGCTCAACAAGCAGGCAAAACGTCCGGTAATTTTAGATGTTGTTAGTTTTCTTGATCAGATGACGGTAGGCCGGTATTTTGCGAAGTCAAGACAGCCCCTGGCTAAAATTCTGAAGCCCTCCAAGCTAAAATATGAATTGGATGGTACTATTTCCTGGGGTGGCCATCAGCCAAACTTCGCAACAGTTGATCCTGCAATTTTCGATGAATACGCAAAAACGTACAAAAAATGGCAAACACAAAATGGTTATTTAAACAATGATGATTCCACCTACATTGCGTATCGGCTATTATTAAAATACCCTCGGATAGCGACTGCTCTTATTGAACGCTTCCCATACATTATAGTCGACGAAGCCCAGGACACATCTGAAATTCAGTATAAGATATTTGATCTCTTGTTGAACGCTGGCTTATCAAATATTGAATATGTCGGTGACCCTTACCAAAGCCTTTATGAATTTCGCGAAGCACGTCCCGACCTATTCGTCGACCGTTTTAACGATACGGCAAATTGGAGGCCGCTACGTCTAAAGGACTGCCGAAGGACCTCACAAGAAATAATCGATGGATACAGCATCTTCCGTTCGTCAAGCGAGACCGCAATAACATCAACCTGCAAACATAGTTCAGATCATCGCATTAAGGTGCTACGTTACGATCCGGCAAATTTAGACGACCTTATTAGTCGTTATGAGAGCCTGATTGATAGCGCCAAAGAAAATACCATATTGGTGCGGGGCTCAACACATTTGGAAATGTTCGGCGCGAAGCCTACTGCAGAAGAACCATGGAAAAATTCGGCCGCTTTAACATTGATCAATGCACGAAAGAACTTTGATTTAGGAAATATTAAGGCGGCAGTTGATGGAATGCGAACTTTTTTGGCTGAAATTCAGCTTCCGGATGCCGATCATCGCACGAGAAGCGAACACCTGGAATCCTTAAAAAGCGACCGTGATCTAAATCTTAAATTGTTCAATTTCTTACAGCAAATACCCTCGCATAACATGGGCTTGCAGAATTGGACGAATATGACAACTGGGCTTATTTTGAAGGATTTGAATATTCAAGTAGACTTTGAATTAAAACAAAAAGGCAAGGCTTTTTACGCACTAAATCTTCTGCAAACTTTGTTTCCGGCAAGGGAAACAAAGTTTCCGGTAACTACGGTACATAAGGTGAAAGGCATGACTTTTCATTCTGTTATGTTGGTATTGAGTGAAAATAGCACAGCAGCTAATATTTCTTTAGCAGAATTTGTTAAGCCTACTGGCCTGCCAACCGAGAAACAAAGGATGATTTATGTTGCCCTATCAAGACCGCAAGTACTTGCTTGTATTGCCGTACCAAATTCAATTTCGGAAGCAGTGATTACTGCGCGACTAGGCGCCAATATAGACTTTGTATAACGACATAAAATTTGAGATGTAATGGAAATAATCAATATCCTTTCAGCTTGTTTAACACCCGTTGTTGCGTTTACGGGGATTTATTAGGCGTTAAAAATTATACGCTAGCCCTTAAAAAACGAAAAGATGATTTATTTGATCGGCGCCACGCATTTTTAAGAGACTTCGAAAAACTATGGAAAACGACCGGTTTGGAAAGCGAAGGTGCAACCAGAGCGGTACTTGAGTGGGATGACACATTGAACCCTTCGCACAGAAAGCATCTTATTTATCCGGTGAAGACATTGCAGAACATTTACGATCTTACGAGGGCAAAAGCTGTGATCGTTCGTTTTCATGGGTACCTGACTCAACGCTAGCTAAGCCTTTCGAAAAATATCTAAAGCTATAAATGTGGAATACTTTATTTGCTAAAATAAATAGTATGAGGTAAATTTATTTCAATTAATTGAAACCAATGATTACCCGTAACGCTATTATCATTTTTAGTCCCGGGGACGAACAAAACTATTTGCCCGGTGCCGTCCGCGACGTCGAAAACTTTGTCAATTATCGCTGTTCCCCAAAAGGCGGTCTTTGGCGCAAGGACGAAATAATAGTTTTGGAAGATCCAAGCTTTGATGAAGCACTCTGGCACGTAGACCACAGTCCGGCTGATTATCAGGATATCTATTTTACCGGGCATGGTGCTACCCAAAATAATAAAAGACTCATCGCATTTAAGGACGGACTTGTGCCGGACACCTGGTTGCTTAATGATAATCCCCGGCAGCTCATTATCATCGATGCTTGCCGGAATCATTTGCCTTCCATTTCCGGTATCCCGGAAGCCGAAGATTTATATAGTAGTTTTGACGGGATAAGTCAGGCCAGGCGTCTATTTGACCAGTATATCCTGAATTCGCCGTTTGGTAAAATGATTATTCATGCAACCCATGATGGCGCCATTGCTAACGATATTTCTCACCTGGGCGGCGCTTTCTCGTATACGTTATTAAACGCCGCGGCAGTTTTATCCACTGGAATTGAATATGCCCCCGTTTACATTGAACAATTATTGCCTTATGTAACCAGGCAGCTTTTTTTGCAGGGTTGTGAGCAAAATCCTGGTATAGTTTATACTGAAGGAGATTTAAAGGTGCCTTTTATGCTTGATGCCCCACAAATTACCAAACAGCGGAGCATTCAACCAATCGAAACCTCGCCAGCTACGCCCGGTTGGTTGCCCTTATTGGGGATTTCATTGGCTATTTACGGAATATCGCAATTATTAAATGAGCGGTAATAAAAACGCTAAAATGGCCGCGCCATTTGCCAGGGATGTTTACTCACGACGTCACCATTTCCTTCCTGTGTTTTATTTAAAAGGTTTTACCGGCCCCCAGGAGACTTTTCATGTCTATGACAAATTAGAAGACAGGATATTAGAAAGTCAATCGCCGAAAAGCAAATATTTTGAGAAGCATCTTAATAATTACAAATTTGACGGTGAGATAAAGTTTACCTTAGAAGAATCTTATTTCACGCCGGTAGACAGCACCGCTGCGCCATTATTTTTAAAAATCCGTGAAGACAGTTTCAATGAAAATACACTTACCGCATTAGACAAGTTTCAGATACTCCATTTTTTAATGGTCTTATTCTGGAGGCTGCCAGGCTCCAATGAAAAGACTAAAGAACTGATAAAAAAGGAGGGTGTCTCAAACCGTTATCTGGGTATGTTCGATTATGACCGGCAGCTAAACGATGAGGAAGTTGCAGATATTGCCGAAAAGTTCTTGCAAGATGAAATGTATGTTAGCTTATATAAAAGCGTCATACCCATGCTTGAGGGCCCGCGATTGGAAATTTTTAATCTTTTCGACAAATGGAATGTTTTTACGCTTCCGGCCGGAATGCAGCCGCTGGTGACCGGTGATGCACCCTTGTTAATCAAAAATGATAATTTTAACCTCGACCATATTTTAGGAGAACTGATATTCCCCTTGTCCCATAACAGATTATTAATCCTTTCGGACAAGGTGCCTAAGTTCTTGGATTTTTCCTTGAACAAAGTCGTTAACCTGGCGATTTTAGATCAGTCGAAGCGCTACATCAGCTGTCAGCACTTGGGTTATTTGCAATATTTGATTGATGAATTTAAGAAAATCAAATCGATAGGAGCGGATGGTCGCGGGTTAAAGGTAGTATTCGACCACTTACATTACCAGGCTGGATTTAATAGTCACAGGGAATATATGGATCGAAATAAAAATTGATTTATTTTTCGCTAATTGCAGGCCTGAATACTTATCGAATATGAGCTATCCCCAAGAGATTGCCGAGCAACTTTCTCAAAAAATTAAGTTATATCAAGCGCACAAAGTGCGCCCGGTTAACGCTGCCGAATACAATTTGGAACCCGAAAATATTTGGGGAGCAAGTTTTTTCTTTTCGGATGCATTAGTCAAAACAAGCCTCCCGGACAACCTTTTAATTTCAGAAGCCAGGCTGAAAGAATTGGTGGATCAGTTCAATGCTGCCAATGGATTTGAAATAGTTTTGGATGACTTGTTTAATAGGGGGTGGCTAAGGATCATTTATGGAGCTGTCACTATCCCGACTATGATAATTTCGGCCATCCACGACTTTGAAAAAATTAAAGGGTTTGAGACAGAGTTTAAATACTTCAGGCAGCTGAGTCCTGAGTTCCGGAAAAGTATCGTGACCGAAGAGATGTTTGTTGCTTCAGCAGCAGCTTATGGAAATGAAGATAACCTTGATATCAGACTAACACAGACAAGAGGGAAATTTTGGAATTTAAAAAATGAACGGGTAGAATTTTATGGCACTGATTTTTATTCTTTTCTATTCGGTCATTTCGCTGAATTCCAGTTTTTAGCCTCTATCAAGGATCTTAAAGCGGATATGGCACTTTCTATTAAACAGTCAGACTTATCCGAAATCCACCTTCGGCACATCGCTTATTTCAGGAATGCGCCTGCGATCAGTAATTTGATAGAGCAGGGACTTTTCAAAGTTATAGGCGACGGCGAGTATCTTTCGGTGGAACTCCGGCAGTCCGGATGGGCTCACGAAGCCATGATGGACAAAACGGGCGCTTTGCTGTGGAAGCTTTTGTTAGATGATTCAACTTTCGCCGACGATGACGCGCGTCTCAATTTTTGGTATCACCGTACCGTCTTTTTTAATGGTTATGTAAATATTGAAAACTTTTTCGGCCAAGCAGAAAAAGCGCGATTTTTAGCGGCGGCCTTAAATTATGTTTTAACCGAACCAGATATTTCAAATGGTGATGCTGAATATTTGAAGCTTAAAATGGACAGCCGCCATTCATACGGCCGGGATATCATTTTGAACGGAGGGATGGAAGGCGATAAGGAGCACCTGCTTGCCTCAGACGATCTATTCGAAATGTATCGGCATTTTGAAACGTTTAACCATGGTCACGGAGAGGACTTGGTTATAACCCAGGAAAGCAGACATGCTTTAGGATACTTTATCGTCCAATTGGTCAAGAGTGACAATAAATCTTGTAACCATATCAAAAGTTTGTGTGCACATGCGAAAGATAAACCTTATGTTTTTTGGGATTGTTGTTTTATGTTGCATCATTGGCGTCCTGATTTGCTTCCATTTCTCGCGATTGCCGACCAAACAGCTTCCCTTGCATTTAGCTTAATCCTTAGGAATCAAGTGAGTAGCTATTTCGGAAAAGAAGAAAAGAACATAAAGGACCAACTTTCTGTGGAGTTGTTTTCGCTGATCGCCTTCTATCTCTCCGTGTCGCCATCAATTCCTGGGGAACGAAAAGCGGAAATTCTTTTTCAATGCCTGCTGCTATCAACAATCGGAAAATTTAAAGACGGCCCCGACCAGGATGATCGACGTATCGTTGCAAAGGAAATCAGGAGGGTCATCGCAGATACGGAACTCCCCGGAATTAGCTATGACGGCAATTTGAAAATCAAAAATCTATTCTATCCTGGCTTGCTGGACGACCTGTTTAAACTCTTAAAGTATCACAAAACTGTAGATATTTATGAAAATGGTATGTTAACCTTGCCGGTCGTCGAACTTGATATTACGGATTTGTTATTTGAACTGGCATTTACAAAAAATTCAAAAGCCGAAATTATAGGTACGTCTCAGCAATTTCATGATTACTCCCAACTTTTTATTAATACTTACCTCGACGCCGTTAATCAGCAGGAAATCAAAAAACGTGACTTTGGCGATGGCGAGTTAAAAACGGTCTTGCCAAGTTGGAGCAGTCGCGGTGAGGGAGAATTGCAAATTAAATGGGGCAGACTTTTCCTATATCTTGAACAAACGAATCAATTGGATGAATTACTCAGCCCGGTAAATCTTGCTTTTACGAATACTGAGGAAAGATATGACGAATTTAACAGGTTTGTCGCCAACAAATTAAGGACGCATGTATTGATTTTGATCAATGCCTTCAATGAAATTTACCAGGAACAGCGCCAATTAAAAATTGCTGGCTTTCCGGTAGAATCAGTGCTTTCAAAAATTGAAAATAAGATCACCAATTATGTCATACGTTATAGTTCATTTAGCCCGGCTGAAAAAAGGTACGATATCTTCAACGAGCATCTTGAACGGTGGTTTGGAAGAAACAAAAAGAATGAACTTTTACCACTTATCGGCAGCATTTTAAATCGTTTTCAGAAAGAGAATAGGCAGGCTATTATCAAAGAGCTGATTAAAAAGGAACAATTATTACGCTCTTTAAAACTCTTGGAAGATATCGTCAGCGAGCAAGAACGGAATAGGTTGCTAAATATCATTACCAAGGATTCTGATATTGTTAAAATATTTGACAAGCTTTCATTTCAAGATATGCAGTTTGTAGTAATGAGCCTGTCTACCAATGAAAGATTTCTTGATTCCGCCGAAGATGCGCTTGCGTATACCGAACTATTTGCCGGCGGACACAAATGGGGGCCTCATGAACAGGAAAATCAAGTGTTTATATACCGGATGAAGCTTCTACAGGCTTATCAAAAAGGTAGTAGCGACGAACTTGAAGCTATTTCCCCAATAGGGATCACCCATTTTCAAGGCCATAATTTTTCCTCAAATGATGAGAAGGATTTTTACAGGGCTTTACTATTTTTAAAAAACCAGGACGGTGAAGCTGCATATCATTTGTTTAATGAGTTGGTCGCAAAATCCTCGGACGAGCGGCCGGTGTTGGCACTGAATAGATTTGCTTCAAAATTGAAATGGGTCGAGATAACTAAGGACTTGGTTGAAAAAAAAGCCTTGGCTCTGTCGGCGCTCCATGAGTGGGAGTCGTTTGAGCATAGTTACCCACCTAATAAATCATGGCCTTCAATTGGTGAAAATATTTCATTTAACAAACTTCATGCATTTGAGATTTTGGAAGAATTTGTCAGGTTCGACCAGGAATATGATAATATTGACATCGGCGTAAAAATGCGCGCCGATTTTTTAGAAATTAGGGTGACCACGTTCATGTACCGCAAAATGAAAATGCAAGCTGAAAACCTGCTTGCAGAAGCCCGCCAGTTTCATATGCTCGAGAATGGAAATTATCCAGACTTTATATATGCTTTAGAAAAAAGCACTTACGCTGATGAGTCTTTGGATTATCTTGCCATTCAATATGACCGAATTTTTAGATTGAGCCCTGAAGAACTAATCCAGGTTATTCCAGATAGTTTAAATGATGGGAAGAATTTATCAGGCTTTTTGCTCAATGAAATTATTGCCGCGACAAAAGATATGCTTACTTTGATCAATAGTCTTCCAAAAGTTGGTCATGAAGATAAATATTCAGATTTAATCATGTTATCACTTAAAGGCAGGCTATTAAATTTCAAGTGGCATCCTGCTAATTTAAGGGCTGGGTTCTCTGACCCTGATGACCAGAAAAATGGCGGTGGGTCCGTTAGTGACGCCGATAACCTTGGGGAGATCGACTTTGGTGTTTATCGTGCCAATGGAGAAAGAATTGCGATTTGTGAAGCGATGATCCTTGAGGGTAGAAACGCGATTGAAGTACAGAAACACAATTTGAAAGTGTTCAATTATGATCCAGACAGGAAGTTGTATTTTATAATAAGCTATTATAAAGGTGGGCCGGAGAGTTTCGTGAAAGGGTGGGAAAGCTATATTCAGGTTGTAGAGGACTTTATTGAATTTCCGATATTGTATCCGCTCGTTGGAAAGGTAACTGAACTAAAAAAAGACGTGCTAAATGGTCCGATAAGAATTGGGAAAAGTCTGCATGGTGGGAATACGGAATTGTACCATATATTTATTAACGTCAATTATAAATTGCCGATCAAAAAGAAAAAAGTGCGCGAAACAATGGCGGCGAAAAAATAAACATAATGTTAGAAAAAGCAGGTAACCTATTGGAATCTTCCGTGGCAGAAGGGGAATTGACTGACCTTGCTGCTAGTCTATCGGATGTCACTCTTGAAATGATATTGAAGGCGGGAGATGCCTTCCCCATATTTTCTTTTTTAACTAAGGGAGTAAAGGCGACCATGGATATTAGGGAGGCCTTTTTCGCGGAAAAAGTATTCAAGTTTCTAAAATCACTGGGAGAAGCACCGGAAGCTGAGCGTCAAAAAATGATCAAAGAAATTCAGGAGAGTGAAAAATACCGGCAAAAATTCGGCAAATTTTCAATCGTTGTTTTGGAGCGTCTTAACGACGATTTAAAAGCAGAGTACCTGGGGCGGGCTGCAAAGTATTTGGTGGTTGGGGATATTGATTATGGTTTTTATCAACGATTCGCCCTTATATTGGATGCACTTTTTATAGATGATTTGCATCGGCTAACAGATAACAATTTCTTAAGTATTGGTGATAATCATTACGACCACTATCTTTCATTAGGTTTGATTTCAGTCAGTATGCGATTGCCGAACGAAAGTGAAACAAGAATGGCCCGCAAAATGAACCCAAATATTATCAAAGTTAGCCACCGCCATCTGACTGATAAAGGGCTAAAGGTGAAGAACATCCTCCTCGACTTACCAATAAAATCGACTTAAGCAGAAAAGTTTTAGATTTACGGAAGTAAATGACCAGCCCTTCAAAGTATATTCATGCGCTGACCCACCTGAACCGGGCACCGACCAAATTTGGCAAGGCCCCGCATAAGCCGGTGTTGCTCTTAACCTTGCTCGAATTGATGGAAAGCGGTTACGCCACTGACAATCGTTTCTATCCCGATACCGAACTGGTTGGCGTATTCCAGGAAAACTGGCGATTGCTGGTCGACACGGCAAACCACCCCGATTTTAGCCAACCATTTTATTATTTACAAAGTGAAAAAATAGACCATTTACCTTATTGGCAACTCATCGCTATGCCCGGTTGCCAGGTGAACGCGCATATTAAAAGTATCAATAAGCTGATTTCAGTAGTTAATTATGGGCGATTTAGCGATGAAATTTTTATGTACTTGAGTGACGCATCACACCGGGCACATATGCGTCAACTGCTCATCGAAACATATTTTCCAAGTAAGGCCAAAAATTTTGCGACGCATAAACAAAATAACGAAGGGTATTTTCATGATTTAGAGGCTTACATAATGAACGCGCCGGAAGCCCGTAAAAAGATCATTAAAATTGAAACCGAGGAAGAAGTTTATGTAAGAAGCGGCTTATTTAAGCGCCTGGTTCCCCAAGTCTACCAGCAGACTTGCGCTATTTCAGGAATGCAGCTCGGTAGCACATTTGGCCATACTTTCGTTGATGCTTGCCATATCGTCCCGTTCAGTGTTTCCCACGATGATCGGGTTACAAATGGTTTGGCCTTATGCCCGAATATACATCGAGCCTTTGATAGGGGACTAATCGCGATTGAGGATGATTATTCGGTGTTGTTATCGTCGCATATCCTTGAAAAATCTGAGCATGCTTATAGTCTGAATAGATTCGGAGGAATAAAGATTTCGCTTCCGGAAAAACAAACCGCCTGGCCTGACCGGGATTTATTGCGATGGCATAAGAAGGAAGTTTTTAGGAGTTAATTTGCAGTTTACCGGTGCATCGGGGATAATTGACACAGCCATAAAACTCTCTGAAAGTGCCTTTACGCTTTATCATAATACCATTGCATTCCGGGCACCTTTTCTGTTGCAAAATTCCTTTTTCTGATTCTCCCGTGAGCAATTCTTCCACAAATTTACTCGGGTTTGATTGGTCGTATAAAAGGTAATTTTGATGGCGGGCCCTGGTCGTAGCCACGTAAAACAGGCGGCGCTCCTCTGCGTTGTCAAATTTATCCCCTTCATGCAATACCGCATTCAAAATCGGATCGTCAGCGATTTCTGAAGGGAAACCATATACGCCCGAATCAATATCGAGCAAAATTGAAAAATCAGCGGTAAGGCCTTTGCAACTGTGCGCGGTGTAAAAGGTCAACTTCAACGTTGGGAAATCACGCTTGAGCATCGGCAATTTGTCCGGGCAATTTCCGTGGTAGCGGCCAATCAAAAAAATAACGGCATCTGATTGAAAGGCTTGGATGCCTTCGAGAATATGTTTGATACATTCATGCTTGATGGCTTTCTTCTTTGGGAGAATTTGACCCGCTAAATCAAGGCCGTGGAATACGAAAGATGGCTCTTTGGCAACATTAATCGCTGATAAGGTCTTTTTGAGTTGGGATGGATTTTTTTGGATGAAGTCGCTGGTGGTCTTTAATATTTCATCATTAAAACGGTAGGTTTTCAAAATGGCGGACTGGCTGGTGTAGCCGAAATGGTCGGCGAATTCGGTGATGATGGAAATATCGCTGCCGGAAAAACGAAATATCGATTGCCAGTCGTCGCCGACGGCGTACAATTTTGCTTCAGGGTTTTGCTTGCGCAAGCTTTTTAAAAGTTCGTAACGTCCGAGCGACATATCCTGAAACTCGTCGACGAGGATATATTTGTAGCGTTTGCTGTATTGGCCGTTCGCAATGTAGGCGCTCGCGAGATTGATCATGTCGTTGAAATCTATGGCGTTTTGTTTTTTCAATTCCAGTTGGTATTCATTGTAAAGCGGCGTGAATACGCCCATAAAGACTTTTAGCCTTTTGTCTATGAATGGCACTTTGATGTCTGCCGGCTGCTTCCCATTGGATTTTAACAGCCCTAAGAATGTAAATACGATTCCAATAAAGTCTTCGAAATCTCTTGAAGATGCGATGATTTCCCGTAGCTCTTCCGGTGTACGTTCTTTGAATTCAACGCCCAATTCTTCCAGCCTTTTCTTTAGATTATTCAGTAACGTATTTTCCTTGTTTTCAAAAGAATAGGTTTTGATGAGTTTGGTGCCATATTTTTGATGGATTGCCTCTTTCCATAAAATACCGGCATGGTATGTTTCCCTGCCAGTATTATGCGGATGCTTGACCGTGAACCATTTGGGAACGTCTCCGTTGCGGTCAATCCCATAGTGTTCATGCCATATTTCGTATTCGGGGAAGTAAAAGTCGGGTTGGTAACTTGCATAATTGGCGTTTTGGTCTTCCGGCTGTAATGGATAATGCTTTTGATATTCGTAATCAATTTTGAAGAGGCAAAGGAAGTTGCAGATCTGTAACTCTTCCTTGCTGTTGACAACCTTTCCGTCGAGGGTCTCGTTTTCAAAGCTTCTTTCGTATTTGAGAAACTCGTTTTTGTCTTCAAAATCAAATTCGTCTCGTTCCGGCCGGCTGAAGAAGGCGATAAAATTGATAGCCTTTTTTTGAAAATCTGCGTCTTTTGTAAATAACTCGTTAAAAGCCTTTTGCAGAAAAACTTTAGTTGGACCCTCTTTCCCGTCAAATGCCAGTAAGATTTCGCTGGGGGAGCAGTGTCTGGTTACGAAATTACCAAAGCTATTGAAAGTTCTTACATCCAGGTTTTCTACGCCCGGAAGGGCCCGGCAAAATTCATTACATCGTTTTTTCATTTCATTTACCGCATTGTTGGTAAAAGAAATTATTAAAAGGTCTTCGGGCTTGGCAAGGCCCTTCGTTAGTAAATAAGCAACCTTAGCGCTGATCGTCGTCGTTTTGCCTGTCCCGGCGCCCGCGATGACCAAATTATTGTCTTCATCCATGATGATGGCCTGAACTTGGTCGCCCGATAAGGGGTAATTCTCCAGCGAGTCAAATAAATAAGTATATTTTTCGGATTCAGTTTTCACAAAAAGTTCGTTGTAAACCTCCCTGTCGTTAGAGGTGTTTTTGTAGAGGTTTATAAATTTTGTGATGAGCGTTGTGTAGGATTTGGGTAATCCTACTTTATGGAAGTAGGAGGGAATGGCTTTAAATGTATCCACATTGGCTCTCATAAATTGCTGTTCCCGGTGGTTAGAAAAATAGTATTGGTAATTGGTCAGCAGCTCGTAATCATCCACTGCACTTTTAATCGCCGGTAACATCGCTTGCAGCTTCAGTTTGGCTTTTTTATTTCTGACCCAACGCACCCAGCCATAAAGCAAGCACAATAACAAAATGCTAACAAGGATCACTATTAAAGGATTGATTCCAATTGAGTTACCGTTTCGCATTTCTTTATAAAGGTGTAGGCGCTGAAATTAAGGTTATTATCTGAAAGATTGAAATACAGATGCGTGCCATCAATAATATGCCCATAAAAGTAACAACAGATAAAATTTCTATCTTTGCTATGGTACGGTAGCACTACAGATGATGCTCACATTGTCAATTCTGGCGGATTCTTCGGAATATTCGTAGCGACGAAATGAGGATTTTTTGCGGACTACCGTATCTTTTTTTCTGCCAAAGGCTCATACACTGAAAAAAACCTAATATCGCTTTGCAAAACCTTCTTGCCATTTAATTTTCTTGTACGCTTAAGCACCACTTGTACGATACTACTGTGCCTTTGCGGAAAAATGACCTGAGCCCTCAAGCTAATATAATCCGTTTGCGCATAATTTCCGACGGCGTCTGCCGGAGAGGTTTCTACCCTCAGCTGATAAACCTTTTCAACTTCACTGATCATTTTCCTTGCTACTCCCAGTAACGACCAAGATTGAATGATACGTTGTGTTGTTCTGCCTTTCCGACAAATGTGCCGCCATCCTTCCCGGGAGACAATAATAGGGCCCAGTTCCGGATGCAGGGAATTGCCGGCATCAGCCCATTCACGGTAAAATTTTTTGGCTGATATTTTTGGTGCTTCTGAAGGCTTAAATATACTCACATCCTTAAGCTCCAGCTCGATTTTTTCTATGTCGGGACTCGTATGTAAATAGCCTTTGAGGCGCTTGAATTCACCGAAGCTGTGAATAAAGAAGCGTTGGCTTTTAGGAACATGGATAAGCGACTTGTTTTCCTCAATATAGCTGTTAGGGTCTTTCAGATCGGTCCACCACGCATCTTCCGTTTGATAATCCACGTAAATCAATATCACAGGCCCAAATAAATTCTCCCATTTCGGGCGATGCGAATTGATGTAATCTTCACCCACGTGAACTCCAAAGTGCTTTGGTCGTTTTTTCGCCTCCTTATAGTAGCCACTTGGCCCGCCGCATTTAACTTGCGCAAAAACAAGTTCGCCAGTATCGACACGGACATTCCCCTGTATTTTACGCATGATTATCATACCGTCTACGCCGTCATCATTATTCGGGTCAAATTTCTGCCATCCATGCTTAGCCCTTCCCTGCGTAATTGTTGAGACTCTATTCATTCCAGTTGCGTCCTGCGGACGGGTATCATAAACTTTAGGCATCAGCTTGTAGATTGAATTACAAAGATCTGAAAAATAATAATATTGGATCTTGCCCCAGTACTGCGATTTTATATTATCTACCACTAAAACTTCTTTATGAGGAAATATTATTTTGAATAGCAAATGAGTGATGATTCAACTTAAATTATATTTACTTGAACTTACAGGCGATAATTACTATGTTGGCCAAACAAAAGATCCTGAATTTTAGTTAAATGAACACCTGTCCGGAAAAGGTGCAAGATGGACGCAGCTGCACAAGCCATTGCATATACTATTGGATGCAAAAGTATAACTCTGGACCTTTAAATCTTAACCATCAAAATAGAAACCTTTCAGCTAAAATAGCCTCTTATAAAAACAAATTTGCAACAAATTTCTTTAAGCAACATCTCCTTTTGGTAATGCTTTATGTTCAAAATGCCTGACAGGACAATAACTCGTTACAATCATCAATAAGAGGTTTTTTATTTTAATTAGCTTTTGTGTCCGGCAATTGAAGGGGCTGAATACATTTATCCTTGCGGTCATGCCCTTCAATCATATTCAATTTATAATCAGTATCCATTTTCAGTCCGGAAGCGCTGAGGATTTGGAGGAGGTCTATTTCCACTTCTTCTGTTTTTCCGCCATCTGTGGAAGTGGAAACTTTTATTTTATCTTCCTTGGAGATTGCAAGGATCAGCTGCCGGTCTTTGATGACGCTGGCAGATTTGAGCAGTTGCTGCAGGTCGGCGGAGGCAATAGCGTGCTGGCCTGGTTCGTCGAGAACAAGGATTCCAAGATGCTGATTGGCTTTAACGAGAAGGGTAAGGTAAAAGGCCCATTGAGCACGGATGAAATCACTTGCTGACGACATGAGTCGGATAGGCTGAGGTGGCATAGTCGTGGAGACGTTTACCACCGGGAAGAGTTTATTGGATTCATCCTCGGAAATATATATCCGGTAAAGAATCTCTTTGGAATAACCAAAAGTGTTCAGGTATTCGACGAATTTGTTTTTGTAAGCCAATATTTTACCTTCATCCAAGTCAGTATGTTCTTTAAGTTCCGCTTTACGGCTGCGGATACTTGCCAACTTTTCGGATATTTCGGAGAGGTCCGCTTTGAAACGTAGGAAGAGTTCCGCGACTTTTTTTGTTTTTTCCAGCTCGAATTTCAGGCGCATTTCTTCACTGATGTCTATGCGTGAGGGGATTCTGGCATCGTCCAGCAGCTGTGCGTCTAGGATCGATAGCTGATCTTTGACCTCCGCGATCCGGTCTTCGTAATAGGAAGCCGTCTTTTCAAAGCGGCGGATAAGGTCTCTGGAACTGTTCAGATAGGATTCATACAGGCTACGTTCTGATTTATAGAAGGCCAAGGATTTCGATCCGCTTACTTTTTCTATATTGGTGAATTGGATATCCGGGTTAGTAAGCAGGGAAGAATTGCAGACCGGGCAATTTTCTACCTCGCCGATATGAAAGGACCGCAGCTGGTTGAGTTTATGGATACCATCCAGCGCTTCGATTTCGCGGATCAGCTGGGCAACGGTCTGCTCGTATTTTTTGACCTTGATCTCTTCATTGACCTTTTCGTTCTGTATGCTTTGGTATTCCTGACTGAGGTGTTTGAGTTTTTCGCTGACCGCGGCGTGTTGTTTGGCCAGGTCGCTGGATTCGGCCCGGGCACTGCGGAACAGCAGGTTTTTTAGTTTGAGGTCACGCAGGTCGGTTTCTAGCCCGGCCTGGATCTCAGCCAGGTTTTGATACTGGCCACCAGCAATCCGTGTTTGCAGGGCGAGTGCATTGATCTTTTTAGGATTGAGTTCAGCCGTAAAAATTTCCGAAAGGTTGGCGGTGAGGAAATTATAGTAAGAAGTAATGGCCTGGAAGGTTTCGATGGTGTTCGTCCAGACATTTTTATATTCCTTTTCGCGCTCTT
>Ga0207671_10000240_pt1 | contig 82502 bp, 75 predicted proteins | sample KBSC24metaG_FD_184352 | JGI IMG/M metagenome (GOLD analysis project Ga0207671, IMG submission 184352) | Corn rhizosphere microbial communities from Kellogg Biological Station, Michigan, USA - KBS C2-4 metaG (SPAdes) (version 2) | ecosystem: Host-associated > Plants > Roots > Rhizosphere > Soil...
GCCATGCTGCGCGTCGTGCACCGACGCGCAGCAGGTCAGCCACGAGATACGAATCCGCGTGCGTGTCCGCATACAGATCCCAACACCGATACAGATCCCAACACCGATACAGGTACCGACGCCGACACCGATACCGACGCCGATACCCGTCCAGCCACCGCTCAGCTGTGGGATATGGACAGGGCGTAGAACCCGACCCTGGCCCCGACGCTGCCGTCCGAACCAGTGCTCTGGTCGTAGTCACCGGCCTTGAAGTACATGCCGTAACCGTTGAACGTCGACGAAGCGGTCCAGGTCCGGGCCGCGCCGCCGTTCAGCGACAGGCTGATCGTGCTGCCGCTCAGACCGATCACGTAGCTCCACTGCGTGCCCACCGGCACGCTGCCGACGTCGTAGAGCACCTCGTTGCCGCCGGCCGGCGTCTGCTCGATGCCCATCTTGATGTCGCCGTTGGAGTAGTAGAACAGCTCCAGCAGCGGCTTGGTCGAGCCGCCCGACCCGAGGTGGATCTGGCCGACGCACACGTGGTTCGGCACCTGCGTGACCTTCAGCGTGGCGCTCAGCGTGTTCGTGGTGCCGGCCGCGAACCAGTTCGCCGCCGCGCCGCTGGGGTCCATCTCGCGCAGCTCGGAGCGCGAATAGTTCGAGTTCGGGGTGGTGACGCCGTTCTCGGGGTCCCAGAAGGTCATCGCCCCGTCGGAGGAGTCGGTGTAGAAGTACGAGTCCTGGTAGCCGTTCGCACCTTCGAGCTGCGACGGCAGGATCGTGGTCGGCGAGCCCGGCGAGCCGGTCGGCTCCTGGAGCTCCCACACCGAGAGGTCGAAGTTGCCGCCTGGGGCGACGCCGGGGTTCGGGCCGCCGGTGCCACCGCCGCTGCCGGTGGGCGGCGTCCACTGCTGGTTCGAGGTGCCGGTGCAGCTCCAGATCTGCACCTGGGTGCCGGAGCCGCCATAACCGGTGTCGTCCAGGCACTTGCCGGAGTTGGGGTTGAGCAACTCGCCGTTGGACTGCGGGATCCAGGTCTGCGCGCCGGTGCCGTTGCAGGCGTAGAGGTCGACGGTCGTGCCGTTGGCGGTGCCGGCGGCCTTCACGTCCAGGCACTTGCCGAGCGTCTGCAGCGTGTTGCCGGAGGTGTCGACGGTCCACTGCTGCGCGCTGGTGCCGTTGCAGGTGTAGACCTGGACCGGGTTGCCGTTGGCGGTACTGGCCGAACGGTCGTCCAGACACAGGCCCTGATAGCCGGTGATCTGGCCGGTAACGTTTGCGGCCGAGGCCGCGGGAGCGAGCGCGAGGCTCGTTCCGGCGACGGTCAGCGCGACGCCGAGGGTCCCCGCCGTGAGGGACCTGATCGGGCGGCGGCTTCCTGGGGTGGGGGTCGAGCGGGTCATGCGGGGACTTCCTTTCCGGGCCTGAGCCCGTGCCAGCGGATGTGGGGTGCCGGAGCATGAAAGGTGCCGAGCGAATTCACATACATGAACGATAGCTATGTAGGTGAACGGCGCACACGATAGGAGACGCTGCAGAGCTCGTCAATGGCCTGAGGCGGCTTGAGGCCGCTTAAGCGGCATGAGCCGGCTTGAAGCCGACCGAGTCAGCCCGAGGTCGCCACCTCAAGGCCTGCATACACTCTGACAACGTCGCGGTGCGTTGACTCAGGGCATGCCTCACATCGACATTCGCGCCGCCGAGAAAACCGACGCACCGGCCATCACCGCATTGCTGCACGAGCTCGGGTACCCGTCGAACACCGACGAGGAAGTCGCCCTCCGGCTAACCCACTGGTCGGGTCGAGACAACCTGCTCGTGCTGGTCGCGGCGGACGGGACGCGCGTCGTCGGAGTCGCGGCGTTGGCCGTGACCCCATACTTCGAGCGCCCCGGATACTGGGGTCGGCTCGTGGCGTTGGTGGTGAACGAGCAGGTTCGCGAGAAAGGCGTCGGCCGGCTGCTGCTGACCGCCGCCGAGCAGGAGGCATCGGCTCGCGGCTGCGTCCGCATGGAGATCAGCAGCGCGCGCCGCCGTACCGACGCCCACGCCTTCTACGCCGCCCTGGGGTACGCCGACCGCTGCGGCGAGTCGGCCCGCTTCCACAAGGACCTGGCGCCGAGGATGTAACCCGCGCAGAGCAGTCCGGGCTTCACAACACTCTGCCGGGGGCACGAGTCCGGCGAATCACACCTCACCCGCACCTGGAGCCATGGTGAACGGTCGCGCAGGCAAAAATCGCAACATCTTGCTGGTCTGGCTCGTGTGGCCGCTGATCACGCTCGGGATCTACTCGCTGGTCTGGTACTACAAGATCAACCGCGAGGCCCGGGACTTCGACCGGCGGATCGACGTGCGGCCGGGCATCGCGCTGCTCGCCGTGACGCTCGGGTGGATCATCATCGTCCCGCCGTTCGTCTCGATCTACCGCACCGGCGGCCGCATCGCCACGATGCAGCGCGCCGCGGGGATGCCGGGCAGTTGCAGCGGCGTGATCGGCGTGGTCCTGGTGTTCCTCCTGGGCCTGCAGTCGCTGTACTACCAGCACGAGCTGAACCAGATCTGGCAGCACTACGGCAACCCGCCCGAGGGCGCCGTGGTGCCGCTGGCGGAGGGGGCCGGCGTCATGGACTTGTGACGCTTGCGGGGCGCCGTTCGACCCTGGGACAAGCGGGATGAGGCGGCAGCGCCGGCTCAGCGGCCTTGCTCGACGAGTTCCTCCAACGCGCAGAAGCACTCCTCCATCGACTTCGACATGTCGCCGGAATCGCCGTAGACCCACTGGGCGAACGCCGACCGGAAGACGGCGACGCCCGCGTCCGCCGCCAGCCGTGCGTCCGGGTCTGCGACGCCGCGCTCGCGCAGGCCCTCCGCCAGCGCGAGCGCTATCTTCGCCATCTTGGCGACCTCGCGCTCCTGGAGCTCCGAATGCGCGTCGATGACGCCCTGGCGGAGCCGGGCCCTGTCGTGGCGCCCGTCGAAGAACTGCGTGACCGCGTCGAGGGCCGCGCGGACCGCGCCGAGCGGCGTGGCGGTCGCCGGGGCCGCCGCCAGGGCCTGGACCATCGCCTCCTGCAGGATCTCGCCGCCCTGGAACAGCACCTCGCGCTTGTCGCTGAAGTGGCGGAAGAAGGTGCGCTCGGTCAGGCCGGCGCGCTCGGCGATCTCCGCGACCGTGGTCTGGTCGTAGCCCCGCTCCACGAACAGGTCCATGGCGGCTTGTTCGAGACGTCCTCGGGGGTTCGACGGCCAGCGACTCATGGCTCCCATGGTAGTTGATGACAGCGACTGACATCAGTGGTAGCGTCAGTGATGTCAGAAACTGTCATCACTGGCCCGGGAGGCCTTCATGCGTGTTTTCGTCACCGGCGCGTCCGGACACATCGGGTCCGCCGTCGTCCCCGAACTTCTCCAGGCCGGCCACCAGGTCGTGGGCCTGGCCCGCAACGACGCCGCCGCCGAGCGGATCGCCGCGCGCGGCGCCGAGGTGCACCGCGGCGACGTCTTCGACCCGGACACCCACCTCGACGCCGTGGCCGCCGCCGACGGCGTCATCCACCTCGCCTACGACCACTCCTTCACGGACATGGCCGAGGCCGCGGCCAAGGACCTGCGCGCCGTCCAGGCCATCGGCGAGCGGCTGGCCGGCACCGGCAAGCCGCTGGTCACCACCGCCGGCACCCTGATGCTGGCCATAGGCGCCCCCGGCGTCGTGGGCCTGGAGCAGCACGCGCTGCCGGGCGGTCCGCGCGTGGACACCGAGAACGCGGTCGTGGCCCTGGCCGAGCGCGGCGTCCGCTCCTCGGTGGTGCGCCTGGCGCCGCTGGTCCACAGCGACCTGGACCACCACGGCTTCGGCCCGGTCCTGATCCGCGTGGCCCGGGAGAAGGGCGTGGCGGGATACGTCGGCGACGGCGCCAACCGCTGGCCGGGCCTGAACACCCGGGACGCGGCCCGGATCTACCGGCTGGCGCTGGAGACGGCGCCCGGCGGCACGCGGCTGCACGGCGTCGAGAGCGAGGGGTACGCCTTCCGCGAGATCGCCGAGACCATCGGCAAGCGGCTCGGCCTCCCGACGGCGTCGATCCCCGCCGAGGAGGCGGGCGCGCACTTCGGATTCCTCGGCGGGCTCGTCGGACTGGACAACCCCGTCTCGAACGAGTTCACCCGCAAGACGCTCGGCTGGGAGCCGGAGCACGTGGGCCTGATCGAGGACCTGGAGCAGGACCACTACTTCGTCGAGCGGTGACGCCCCAAAACAGAGCGCTGAAAACAGCCGGCACCGGCCCCGACGCCTCCCTCAAAGCGTCAGGGCCGGTGCCGCCCTCTCTCCCTAGTCAGGTCAGGAAGTCGTCACCGCCGTGTCGTCGATGACGGAGTTGGTGGTCCCTCCGCTGGTGTCGGTCTCGGACCCGGTGAACTTCAGCGTGATGGTCTGCCCCGCGTAGGCCGACAGGTCGGCGGTCTTCTGCGAGTAGCCCGACGCGGCGTTCAGGTTGGAGAACGAGCCGACGGTCGCCAGGACGGTCCCGGAGGAGTTCAGGACCTGCACCGTGAAGGTGTCCGGCTTGGCCGTGGTCGTGTTCTCGGTGGTGTCGATGTGCAGCCAGTAGGTCAGCGTCGCGCTGCACCCGGCCGGGATCGTCACCGACTGCGCGGCCGTGTCGGTGTCCTTGGACCCGTTGCCGTTGAACCAGGCGACGTACGAACCCGAGTGCGCCGGCTCGGCCGAGGTGGCCTTGGTGATCGGCGTGAACCCGAGCGTCGAGGTCTGCGTCCACGACGTCGCCCCCGACTCGAAGCCCGGGTTCGCCAACAGCTGCGCCGGGGTGCAGCCGCCGCCACCGGCCGGGTTCACCGTCACCGTGTAGGTGGCGGTGTGGGTCCCGGATGCCGCGGTGCCGGTGATGGTGATCGTGTACGTGCCCGTGGTCGTCCCCGAGTTCGTCACGACGCTCAACGTCGAGCTGCCGCCGGAGGTGACCGAGGCCGGGCTGAAGCTGACCGTCGAACCCGCCGGGCCGCCGCTGGCGCTCAGGGCGACGGACTCGGCGCTGCCCGAGGTCACCGCGGTGGAGATGGTGGAGGTGACGGTGCCGCCGACGGTGACGGAGGCCGACGTCGGCGACGCCGCGATCGAGAAGTCGTTGGTCGGGGGCGGCGTGGAGGCCGAGGCCGGGCTCCAGTAATCACCGGCCATGACGATCATGACCAGCGTCTTGATGGTCTCGCCGTAGTAGCCGTCGCCGTACGGGTTGGTCTGCAGGAAGTTCCAGATCGTGTCAGTCCACGCCTGGTCGCCGGAGGCCATCGCGGACGGGCCTATGGAGTCCCCGGCCTCCTCGGCGACGTCCGAAGTGCTCTGCGCGGTGCAGTTCAGGTTCAGGTGCGGGTAGACGTTCCCCGGCTTGCCGCCGGAGACCTTCTTGGCGCACGCCGACCACTTCTGCGCTTCGCTGAGCTCGAACGCCGCCGTGGAGGAACCGTTCAGCAGCGCGTCGGTCCCCATGTGCCACGGCACGCGGATGGAGTTGTAGCCGACGATGTTGTCCGGCTGGTTCTCCTGGTAGTTCGCCGGAGCCGGCTTGGGGGTGGCGTTGGCGCCGACCACGAAGTCCGGCAGCAGCCCGTAGGACGAGGAGTAGTTGGCCACCAGCGAGCTGTCGACGGCCTCGGTCCGGGTGATGACCTTGTTCCAGTCGTGCGAGGTGTCGTACGCCGCGAAGGCCCGCAGGTGGTCGATCATGTGGTCCGAGGGCCGGGTGTCGGTGTCCGGGCCGTCGTCCTCGCACTTGAGGTGGCCGTCGGGGGCGACGTTGTGGTTGTAGAAGTTGGTCAGCCAGGTCTTGGCGTCGCTGCTGTAGCCGCCCCACTGCTTGTCGGCCAGGATCAGGCCGTAGCCGATGTCCAGGTCACCGTCGGTGGCGCCGTCCGGCGTGCCGCCGCTGTAGTACTTGCAGGTCTTGCCGTCGAGCTGCCACTGCATCATGCCGTACTGGTCTTCGTGGTCCTTGACCAGCTGCCACAGGCCGTTGAACTCGGTCTGCGCGCTGGCGTCGTACCCGGCCATCAGCGGCACGATGTTCATGCCGTAGCCCTGGCCCTCGGAGACCGGGCCGTTGTTGGTGGCGTCGCCGTCGCCCTTGGTGGACACGTAGTACTCGTTGCTGGCGCAGCCGTGGACGAGGTAGGTGGACTTCCAGGAGTCGTACTGCTTCTCCACGGCGGCGTCGCGCGTGGCCTGCGAGGCCGACGGCATGACGCCGGTCTTGTAGGTCTGGTGCTGCGGGAAGGCGTAGTTCGGACCGGCGGCGCTGACCGGGGCGGACTGCGCGACGGCGAACGCCGCGACTCCCGCCAGGGTGCTGATTCCGGTCGCCAGGCTGAGCATGCGCTGGGAGCGGCGCTTCACAGTTCTGGTTCCTTTCGTGGGGTGGGTGGGGGGTGTCAGTTGGTCTGCAGGGCGGTGTCGTCGATGACGGAGTTCGTCGTGCCGCCGCTGGTGTCGGTCTCGGACCCGGTGAACTTCAGCGTGATCGTCTGCCCCGCGTAGGCCGACAGGTCGGCCGTGTGCTGGGTGTATCCGGAGGCCGCGTTGAGGTTGGAGAACGAGCCGACGGTCGCCAGGACCGTCCCGGAGGAGTTCAGGACCTGCACGGTGAACGTGTCCGGTTTCGCGGTCGTGGTGTTCTCTGTGGTGTCGATGTGCAGCCAGTAGGTCAGCGTCGCGGTGCAGCCCGACGGGATGGACACGGACTGCGCGGCGGTGTCGGTGTCCTTGGACCCGTTGCCGTTGAACCAGGCGACGTACGAACCCGAGTGCGCCGGCTCGGCCGAGGTGGCCTTGGTGATCGGCGTGAACCCGAGCGTCGAGGTCTGCGTCCACGACGTCGCCCCCGACTCGAAGCCCGGGTTCGCCAACAGCTGCGCCGGGGTGCAGCCGCCGGTTCCGCCCGAGGTGGTGACGGTCAGCGAGTAGCTCGCGGTGTGCGTGGCCGAAGGGGCGGTGCCGGTGATCGTGATCGGGTACGTCCCCGCCGGAGTGCTGGCCGCGGTCGAGATCGACAGCGTCGAGGACCCGCCGGCGGTCACCGAGGCCGGGCTGAACGTCGCGGTGGCGCCGGTCGGCAGGCCGGAGGCGGCCAGCGCGACGGACTCGGCGGAGCCGCCGGTCAGCGAAGTGGACACGGTCGTGGTGGCCGAAGAGCCCTGCGCCACCGAACCGGAGGCCGGCGCGTCGGCGATCGAGAAGTCGTTCGGGGCGCCGGTGCCGGTGCCCGCGACCACGTCGGTCTTCGCCGCGTTCCAGCCGGACAGGCTCACGACCGGGGTCGCGCCCTTCAGATCGGCGGACTTGTAGGTGGCGGTCAGGGTCTCGGACTCCCCCGGCCACAGCGTGACGTCGTTGTCGCTCCAGACCGCCGAGGTCACCTCGTTGTCCCCGGACAGCTCGGAGCCTGAGGCGGTCCCGCGGCGCAGGTCCGCGCGGAGCAGGAAGCCGACGGTCGGCGTCGTGGACTTGTTGGTGACGGTGACCGTGACCACGCTGTCGGCCCCGTTCGGGCCGGGCTTGCTGGAGGTCGAGGCGGTCGCGGAGACCGAGGCGCTCGGCAGGTTCTGCAGAGCGCTGAGGTTCGCGTAGGAGCTCATCGTGGCCTGCGGGTTGCCGCCGCCGGAGGGGATGGTCGAGCCCCAGTTGACCGCGTCCGGCGTGGTGGAGTCCCAGTAGACGTTGCGGTCGACGACCGAGCCGTTCTGCTTGACGAGCAGCTCGACGAAGTACACCGTGCCGGAGCCGCTGGGCAGCTTCGGCGTGAGCACCTTGTTCTGCACCTTCTGGGAGGCCAGGGACAGCGAGCCCGAGGTCTGGTCGTCCAGCAGGGAGCCCGCGGTGTTGTAGACCTTCGCCTCGACGGTCACGCCGGACTGTGCCTGGCCCGAGAGGTTGTCGACGGTCACGGTGTGGTTGTCGAGGGTGTAGATCGCGTGCAGGGTGCGGTTGGCCTCCTGCGCGCCGAAGTAGGCGCCGGCCTGGTCGTAGTCGTTGTTGTAGAGCGACCACAGCAGCGTCGGCCAGCCCTTGTTCATCTGCCAGTAGATGGTGCCGGTCGAGGGCTGCGTGGCGTTGGTCGAGTGCGCGAGGTAGGCCTCGAACTGCGCGCGGGTGTCCTCGTAGTTCTGGGCCTGCGCCTCCTGGACGTACTGCGCCAGGCTCGACCAGGCTCCGAAGCGCTTGGAGACGGCCTGGTCCAGGTTGTACAGGGTGCCGAAGGCGTAGCCGCTGTGGCTGGTGCCCTCATAGTTCGCGTGGTACTGGTTCGCGGCGGTGGTCTGCCACAGCGCGGACTGGTCCGAGGCGGACAGGAAGCGGTTGATCGAGTCCAGCGTCGGGACGGTGTCCCCGGCGCTCTGTTCGGAGTCGAAGCCCCAGGCGCCGCCGGCGTTGGTCAGCGTGGAGTCGCCGGAGGGGTAGTGCGAGGTGTCGTACCAGTAGTTCGACGGAACCCAGTCGTAGGGCCCCTCCTTCTCACCAGACACGCCGAGCTGGGAGCTGGAGTTGTACTCGGCGGAGGAGATGAACGGGCCGGGGTAGTCCGCGGCGGCGAAGCCGTTGAGGGCCTGGCTCTCCTGCGTCGAGGTCGGGTTGTTGTCACTCCACTGGAAGCTGAAGATGCTCGGGTGGTTGCGCCAGATCGCGCCCTGGGTGGTCGCGGTGTTCTGGTACACCGTGCCGGCCGAACCGCTGTTCTCCCACTCGTCGCAGCACTGGTAGCCGACGTTGACCAGGATCCCGGCGGCGTCCATCTGCTGGTAGAAGTCCGCCGGCAGGAAGTGGCCCTCCAGCCGGATGGCGTTCAGGCCCATGGACTTCATCAGCGCGATCTGCTGCGCGGTGTCGGCCGGGTCGTAGCGCAGGAACAGGTCCGGGTCCCAGCCGCCGCCGCGGATCACCAGCGGCTGGCCGTTGATGCCGAACTGGCGGACCCCGGAGGGCGCGGCGCTGCCGGATCCGACCAGGGAGGACTGCACCGTGCGGATGCCGAAGGTCTCAGAGGTCGAGTTCAGGACGGTCGAGCCCTGCGCCACGGAGGCCGCCAGGGTGTAGAGCGGCTGCGCGCCCATCTGGTAGGGCCACCAGATCTTCGGCGAGGACAGCGTCAGCGCCGGGTAGCTCGACGGCGTGAACGTGACGGCCGAGGTCGCGTGCGCGGCGACGGTGACGTTCTGTGTGACCGAGATCGGCGAGCCTCCGCCGGGCGGGGTGACGGTCGCGGTGACCGCGCCGGTCTGCGAGGAGCCGGTGACGTTGACCACCGAGGCCTTCACCGTCAGCGCGCTGCTCGACAGGTTCGCCGCGGTGTTCTGGTTGGCGTGCGCGTCCTCGACGATCAGCGGTCCGCCGGACTCCAGCTGCACCGGGAACTGGATGCCGGTGTTGTTGTCCGGCGGGATCTGGCTCCAGTCGACGTTGTCCAGGGTCAGCATCGTGTTGGGGTTGTTCGGGTGCATCTCGATGGCCAGCGAGTTGGTCCCGGAGACCAGCTTGGAGGTGATGTCGAAGACGTTCTTGTCGTAGTCGCCGGTGACCGCCGAGGCCGAGGCCACCTGGCTGCCGTTGACCCAGACGTCGGCCGTGCCGACCACGCCGTTCAGGACCAGCCGCGAGCCCTGGCTGCCGGCCGGCACGGTGAAGTCGGTGCGGTACCACCACGGGACCGAGAACTGCGCGATGGTGTCGGGGCCGACCTTGGTCATCTGGCCGAAGCAGCTCTTCATGTTCGTGGAGAAGTAGACGTTCGGGCAGGTGCCGTTCTGCAGCAGGGCGTTGATCTCGGTGCCCGGCGCTCCGCCGCCGTCGTTGGCGACGGTCAGCCAGCCGGACGTGGAGAAGCCAGGCGTGGAGATCTGCGCGCCGCCCTGGGTGGCGGTCGAGCTGGTGAGGACCTTCCAGCCGGCGGTCGCGCCGAGGTTCTGGACGGCGGACGAGCCGGTCGCGGGGTCGGCGGCCGTGGCGGCGGCATGAACGGTCTGCGCGGACTGCGGAGTGCTCGCGGCCGATGGGGGGCTGCTGCCGGCCGTCGCCATCTGGACGGTGGCGGCCAGGACCGAACAGACAAGCGCGGCGGCCCCGAAGGCGCGGGTCGCGGTGCGGCGGGGGCGGAACGTGTCAATGGATCTCATGCCCGGCTCCTCGTGGGCTTGGGACTTGGGGAGATGACACAGAACTTCAGAAGACGACACAGAGTGCGACGGTGCTGGAGCGGTGCGCGACGGAATTAGGAAAGGTTCCTAACGAGATCGGGGCGTACGCTACCCATCCCTTGACCAGGTCGTCAAGAGTCTGCGAAAGAGCCTTAACCAGAAAATGACCGAAGCGGACCGCCCAGCCGGGGCGCCGGCGGCCGTGGGGTCGACGCGGCCTTCCGCAGGGCACTGATGGGATGCGCCGCACCGAAACCGGGGAGGAAACGGGCATGCTGATCTATCGCAGGTCGTGGATTGCCGGATTGGTGCTCGGGGCGATGTCTATCGGGGGTATCGCGGTCGTCGCCGGCTGCCGCAGCAATCCGTCGGACGCGTCGAGCGCCGGGAGCGCGGCGTCGAGCGTGGTCTCGCAGGGGATGTCGGCCCTGGGGCAGATCAAGGACGGCGTGGACGCGGCGTCGGACGTCAAGGCGGGAGCCGTCATCGTCGGCAGCGACGGCCACGCGATATCCGGGATCACGGCCTCGAACCCGACCGGGAGCGAGCACGACTACACGGTCGCGGTGTCGTTCAGCGACCAGAACGGCGTGCAGGACGTGGTCGTGGTGACCGTGCCGAAGGTCGCCGCCCACGGCTCGGGGACGGCGAACGCGCGGAGCACGCGAAAGTTGTCCGGCCCGCTGACGGCGAAGGTGACGGCCGCGGTGCGGCACTGACGGCGAGGACTCCTTGCCCTGATGTCAGGATTCCCATACAGTCTCGCGTAAGGAAATCCTGACAGCGAGGGGTGCGCGATGGGCTGGCTGTATGAAGGGGTCCCCGACGAGGAACACGAGGGGCACGCGGTCGGCGTCCTCGCCAACGGCGTGATCCCGGCCTACGGCTCCGGCAGCCAGTGGTCCGAGATGGAGTTCCGCGACGGCTGGTGGTCCGCGGGCAACGGCGCGGACGATCCGGGCGTCGAGCCGGCGTGGCTGGTCCCGGCGTGCGTGTGCGGCTGGCGCGGCGAGCGCGTCGCGTACGACCCACAGGCCGAGGACGCGGCGCGGGCGCTGTGGGACGTGCACATGGACGACGTCACCGTCTACTTCCTCGCCGTCGCCAAGGCCGCCGAGGGCCTGGTCGCCCTGCTGGAGACGGCGCGCACGGACGGCGAATACGACGCGCGGCCGCTGGCCGTCGTCAAAGCCCTGCGGGTCACACAGGCGCGCATCGGCTCGGAGATCGCGGTGGCCGTGGGAGCGGCGCGGGCGCAGGAGCTGAGCTGGGAGCTCATCGGCGACGCGCTCGGCGTCACGCGGCAGACCGCTCATGAGCGGTACCGGGAGGTCGCGGCCGTTCCCGCGAAGGAGAAGGACAAGGAGTAGGCCCCGGCCGCGGGTTCGCACCCGCGGCCGGGGCCGCACCGAGCCGGATCCAGCCGGCTTCCGTCGGATCCGCCCCGGCTCAGGCCGACTCAGCCACCGGTCAGCCGTTCTTCTGGTCCAGCGCCGGCGCGCTGCCGGAGTCCGGGCCGCCGTTCTGCGACAGCTGACCGGCGCCGGTGCTGATCGGGGCGCCCGGCGGCGGAGTGGTCGGCAGGCTGACACAGGACGGCGCCGGCCGGTCGGTCAGCACCGAGGCGAGCTGCCCCTTGCCGCCGTCGAAGTCGAAGGCGATCAGCATGGTGTCGTTCTTCGGCAGGTCCTTGGCCTGGACCGTGACCGTGGTCGGGCCGCCGGGGCCGTTCTGGATGCCGACCGTCGTCTTGCCGCCCTTCTGGCCCCGCGTGGCGAAGGACTCGATCGACGGGCAGCCCGGCGTGGCCTTCAGGACCACCACGCTGGCCCTCATCTGGCGCAGCTTGGCGTTGGCGCCGTCGATGCCCCCGGCCTTGGTGACGGACACGGTCACGGTCCCGTCGTGGTTGTCCGTCACGGCGTAGGCCGAGGCGGTGCTCCCGAAGACGGTGAACCCGACGGCTGCGGCGCCGGCCGCCGCCACGGTTCCGGCGGTGGCCCAGGCCGGGCGGGTGTAGCGGCGGCGGGCGGCGGCCGGGGCGGCAGCGGGCGCGGCCAGCTCGGCCCCGTGCGCTTCCATCAAGTCCTCGAAGAGGCTGTCGGCGAAGTTGGTCATGAGGTCACTCCGGTTTCCGGGCGCGTGTCGTGCGCCCTGCGTAGACGGGTTCGGGCGCGCATGAGCCGCATGCGCAGCGCACCCGCGGAGATGCCGAGCACCTTCGCCGCCTCCTTGGCCCTCAGGCCCGCGAGGTCGACCAGTTCGACGGCTTGGCGGTCCAGGTCGGGCAGTCTGGTCAGTTCGGTGACCAGGGCCCGGCCCTCGCGCTCGGCGTCGATGCGGTCGAGGAGTTCTTCGACGTGGTCCGCCGCCAGGTCGCGGCGCCCCGCCAGCCGCACCGCGCGCTCGCGGTGGCGCGCGTCGGACTCGCAGTGCTTGGCGAAGACCCGGCGCGCTATGCCGAACAGCCAGGCGCGCGCGGTGCCGCGGCGGGGGTCGAAGGTGGAGTAGGAGGTGATCGCCTCGACGAAGGTGTCCGCGGTCAGGTCGGCGACCGTCTGCGGATCCGTGCTGCGCCGGGCGAAGTAGGCGGTGACCGCGTCGATGTGGGCGCGGTACATGTGCTCGAAAGAGGCGGCGGGGTCGTGGTCCGGGGCCGGCCGCCGAGGGTGCCCCGGATGCTGCTGGACCGTTCGCGGCTGATCTCGAGCGCTCAGTGGTCGCTGCGTCGTCGTCTCGCTCACACCTGTAGTTGCCGTCCGCACGGGATTCTGTCACAGGCCCGGATTCACACGTCCGGCGGCGGCGACGTTTGCGCAGGCCCCGGCATGCGCAGAAGCAGCGCGTGAACAAGGGTGTTGCCGCTGCGGCGGCGTGTGTCGTCCTGGTGGCCTCCTCCGGTTGCGGCGGGTCGAGTGGAAAACCGTCGACGCCCGCGCCGGCCGCGGACTCCTCGAGCTCCTCGCCGGCCGCTCAGTCGGGCGCGTCGGATCAGCTGCAGAGCGACTACGAGCGGGTCGTCGGCGACGTGCTGCCCTCGGTGGTGCAGATCAGCACCGACAGCGGTCTCGGCTCCGGCGTGGTCTACGACAGCAAGGGCGACATCGTCACCAACGCGCACGTCGTCGGGCAGGCGACCACTTTCACGGTCACCCAGCCCACCGGCGGCCCGCCGCTGACCGCCTCGCTGGTCGGGACCTACCCGACCGGGGACCTGGCGGTGATCCGGGTCGGCAACGGCGGCGGCGGGCTGAAGCCGGCGAAGTTCGGCGACTCCACGAAGCTGCGGGTCGGGCAGATCGTGCTGGCTATGGGCAGTCCGCTCGGGCTGACCGGCACGGTCACCCAGGGCATCGTCTCGGCGCTGGGCCGGACCGTGACCTCCAACGACTCCTCCGGCGGCGCCGCCATCACCGTCGGCGACGCCATCCAGACCTCGGCGGCGATCAACAACGGCAACAGCGGCGGCGCGCTGGTGGACCTGTCCAGCGAGGTGGTCGGCATCCCGTCGGCCGCGGCGCTGAACCCCGAACTCGGCAACAGCGCGGCTCCCGGCATCGGCTTCGCGATCCCGACCGCGACCGCCACCCGGATCGCCGACCAGCTGATCGCCTCCGGCAAGGTGACGGACTCCGGCCGCGCCGCGCTCGGGGTGAAGGTGACCGGCGTGGTCGACAACAGCGGGGCGCCGTCCGGCGTCGGCATCGCCGCGCTGGAGCCGAACAGCGCCGCCGGGGCCGCCGGGCTGAAGGTCGGCGACGTGATCACCGCGGTGAACGGCACGCCGACGCCGGACCCGACGACGCTGTCGCAGGTGCTGGTGACGCTGAAGCCCGGACAGCAGGTCAAGGTGGACTACACGTCCTCGGACGGGTCGAAGCACACGGCGACGGTCACGCTGGGGACGCTGAACGGGTAGGCGAGGCGAGGCGGGAGTCAGAGCGTCCACGGCGGGACGATCCCGTCGCCCTCGCGCGGCAGCGTCCAGGCCGTCCCGCCGGCCGGAGCGGTCACGATCGCGCTGAACCCGGTCGCGGGGTCCGGGACGAAGGTGCGCTCGGCATCGGCCGGCACCACGACGGTGTCGCCGGCCCGCACCGCCACCTTCTCCCCCGCCAGCGCGACGTCGGCGCCGCCGTCGAGGAAGGTCCAGATCTGCTCGACGTCGATCACGTGCGGCGGCCCGGACGGCGCGCCGGCGGCGACGTCCACGCGCCAGACCGGCCGGTCGGCGGCGCCCAGGGTCGGCGAGGCGAGGGTGGTCATGGTCGCCGCCGGAGTCTGGCTGCGGCGGGTCTCGGAGGTGCGGATCACGGGCATGGTCGCCTCCCGGCTATATTCGGACAACGCTGTTGTCCTTAATAGACAATGAGGTTGTCGATCGTGTCAAGCCGGCTTCCGCCTCCGGGCTCCGACCTGCCGCTGCTCATGCTGCTCGGCTTCCGGGCCCTGATCGACGACGTGCACACCGACCTCGCCGAGGCCGGCCACGCGGGCTTCCGGCCGCTGCACGGCGTCACCTTCAAGGCCATCGGAGACGGGGTCACGGCCTCCGAGCTCGGACGGCGGCTCGGGGTGTCCAAGCAGGCCGCGGGCAAGACCATCGAAGGGCTCGAACGCGACGGCTACGTCGAGCGCGTCGCCGATCCCGCCGACGCGCGCAGCAAGATCATCCGGATGACGCCGCGCGGCGCCGAGGTGCAGCAGCTGGCCTTCGAGGCGATGGCCCGGCTGCGGGCGCGCTGGGCCGAACGGCTCGGCGAGGAGCAGATGGCCGCGATCGAGGCGGGGCTGCGCGAGATGACGGCCGATCGGGAGATGAAGTTCGACATCCCGGGGTGGTTCGGCGGATAGCGGCGTATCCGGGCACGACGGCCGCGTTCGCCCGCCTGACCGCGAACAATGAGGACAGGTGTTGAGCAGCTGATACAGATCATCGGTCTTATGCCGCAGCCGGCGGAGTGCAGCCGTGTCGGTCCCCGCAGTCGGGGCGGCGAGCGTCTCGACTGTGATCATGAGACTTCGTCTTCTGACCGGCTCTGCCGTTGTTCCTTCAGCTCTCGTCGTCCTGACTGCCGTCGCGGGACCCGCAGACGCGGCCGCCGGAGTGAGCGAGCCGACGAAACAGGCCGCTGATTCGGTGGCACTGCTGGCCGGCGGCATGGTGGTGGCGGCGAGCGCGGCGTTCGCGGGGACGGGGATGGTGCGGCGGCGGAAGTTTCGGCGGTGAGCCGGTCCGCATCAGCCGATCGGCGCCAGATAGAACCGCACCCGGGCCGCAAGCCCGTCCGCCGCGAGCCACCCGCCGGTTCCGCTGCCCACATGGCGCCAGCCGGCCCGCTCATACAGCGCCACGGCCCCGGCCGCCGCCGCGTCCACTTCGAGCACCGCCTGCAGTCCCGCTTCGCTCGCCGCCTTCGCCGCGCAGTCGAGCAGGTCTGAGGCGATCCCGCCGCGCCGCGCCTCCAGCGCCACGTAGAGCCGCGCCACCAGTGCGAGCTCCGCCGCCGGCAGACCGACCGCCTCGGCGATGGTCTCGCCGGCTCGTGTGAGCGCCACGTGGCCGAGCACCGCCGGGCCCTCGGCCGCGATCCAGGCGCCGAGCATGTCCTCCGGCGTGAGCCACCGGCCGGGGTCGGCGGGCCAGCGGACCGGGTAGCCGTCGCCGGCGTGGACGCCTCGCAGGGCCGCGGCGCAGGCGGGCAGATCCTCGTCGCGGCGGGGACGGATGACTTGGTCGGGCACGGCCGTCAAGGGTACGGGGTCAGCGGGCGGCCCGGGCGAGTGCTCTCGCGGGGCCGCCCGCCGCCGTCCGCGTGTCACGCCCCATTCGCTGACACGCGGCGCCTTTCGCCGGTCCGGAGAACGGCGGCAGTCGTACGACGGTTATCGCCACTCCGGCATGACAACACACGTAGAAAAGCGATTTAGTTTCGGCCGGATGCCCCACCGTGAAACTCGGCGGCCGACGCGCGTCCCTTGTTGTAGGCTCTCCCGGCGCGCCTGGCATCCGGGCGCACGGGGGAATCAAGAACTCGGTGATCTGCAGTGATCACGAAATCGGCGGGGATCCACCATGTACGCAGAACTGCCGTGCTCCGATCCGGTCTGCCGGACGGTCGCCGGGGTGCCGTCCAGCCTTCTCCGGCTGCGGCTGCGGGTCGTCGTGCAGCCGGCCGGGGCGCCGTCGCTGGGGGACGACGCCTTCACGGCCGACTTCCATCCGGAGCTGATCGGCGCGGTCGTGGTGAAGGGGCGGCAGGACGAGCCGCTCGTACTGACCCGTCACCTGGCCGCGACGTGGCAGGTGCCGGCGGCGCGGCTGTGGGACGACGCGCTGTCCTCGCTCGGCGTCGAGGCGCTGGACGTACAGCGCTTTACCCTGCCCGAAACGCGCGCCGAGGCCTTCGCGGTGACCGGAAGGGGCTGGCCCGGCGTGGCGCACATGTTCCGGCTGGAGCAGGCGCTGGGGTGGCCGCTGCCGCTCGGCGCCCTGGTGATGGTGACGGACGCCAACTCGTTCGTCGCGCTGCCGCTGGAGTCGAACGCGACGCTGAAGGCGGCGTCGGCGCTCTGGGAACTCAACGAGACCCTGGCCCGCCGGACATCCGAGCCGCTGCCGCCCCGCATGCTGTGGGTGCGCGGCTGGGCCGTCCACGACCTGGAAGCGGGCATTGTCAACGGACAGTTCACCGCCGAACCGCCGCGGGAACTCCGCGCGGTGCTGGCCCAGCTGAACTGAAGCGAGCCAGCGGTGCGGCCGGGCTGAACGCGAGCTCAGCCGAGCCGTGCCAGCACGGCCGAGACCACCAGCAAAGCCAGCGCCAATCCGAGCGCCGCGCTGATGCTCTGGTGCAGCACCAGCAGTCCGCCGAAGAGCGCGCCGAGGAATATGCAGCCCAGCGACAGCAGGCGGCGCACCGTCGGCTTGCCGAGCGGGTCGGCGGCCAGGCCGGTGACGGTCATGGTGAGCACGGTGGTGGTCAGGTCCGGGACGCCGACCTTGCGGACCACCGCGTTCTGCAGGCCGAAGCCGAAGGCCAGGATCGCGATGAGCTGTGCGTGGGTGGCGGTCTTGTCGTCGTTCTCCAGCGCGGCGATCAGCAGTGCGACGGTGACGAAGCCGGCGTGCGAGGCGATCGCGTTCGCCAGGCGGTGGTGGTCGGTGCCGCCGGGGCTGCGGCGGGCCAGGCGGGTCTCGGTCCAGGCCCCGGCGGCGAAGCAGGCGATGGCCAGGCAGGGGGCCCAGACCGTCAGACCCTTGGCGCCGGCCAGGGCGAAGCCGAGGAAGACCACGTTGCCGGTCATGTTCGCGACGAAGATGTGGCCCAGGGCCAGATAGCAGACGGCGTCCACGACACCGGTGACGAGCGTGGCGGCGATCAGCGGGGCCGGCAGGACGCCGTACTTGGCGGCCCCGTCGTCGTAGAGGCGGTCGGACAGGCGCAGCAGAGCGGCTTTCACGGAGGCGATTAGACCAGATGCCTGGCATCGGAACCGCCGGTCGGGAACATGCTCCGTTCACACGGTGCCGAAGCAGGGTAGGGGCCGATACGTGACGAAAGGAACGGACAGCTTCGCTTTTCCCTCCGGCGGGACGGTCGTTGAGCTCGCCTCCAGCGCCGAGTGCCCGCCCGAGACCCGCCGGGCGGCGCTGCGCGCCCTGGCGGCCCGCGCCCGCGACGCCGAGGACGCCCGCCTGCTGATGGAGGCCCTGGGCCTGGTGGCGACACCGCCGCGGATCCGCCCGACACGGCGCCGCGGCCGCACCGTCATCCGATCGGTCGGCAGCGGAGGTGACGCAGCGGAACCGGAGTGATCCTGGGCGCATGAGCGACCAGCTGCCGCCCGCCCCGCCGCCCCCGCCCGAGGACCCGAATCAGCCGCCGCACGGTCAGCAGCCTCCGCCGTATGGTCAGCAGCCTCCGCCCGGCCAGCAGCCGCCTCCGTACGGGCAGCCCTACGGCCAGCAGGGCTATCCGCAGTACCCGCAGTATCCCGGCGGTGGCAACCTCTACGGCGAGCTGCAGCGCGAGCCCGAGGTCCAGATCGACGTCCAGGGACTGCGTCCCCAGAGACGCTGGACGGTCCTGATCCGTCTGATCATGGCCATCCCGCAGCTGATCATCTTGTACTTCCTGCTGATCGCGGGCTTCTTCGTGCTGATCGTCGGCTGGTTCGCGGCCCTGTTCACCGGCCGGCTCCCGCTCGGCATCCGCGACTTCCTGATCGGCGTCCTGAAGTACCAGGTACGCGTGCACGGATACCTGTTCCTGCTGGTCGACGAGTATCCGCCGTTCGCCTTCTTCGAGGCGCCGGAGTACCCGATCCAGGCGGAGATCCCCGAGGCCACGCGCCTGAACCCGGCCGCGGTGTTCTTCCGCATCATCCTCATGGTGCCGGGCTGGATCATCACCTCTGTAGTGGGCGAGGGCGCCGCGATCGTCTCGTTCTTCATCTGGGTGATCATGCTGTTCACCGGCCGCCAGCCGGAGCCCGCGTTCGGCTCGTTCAGCGCCATGCTGCGGTTCGAGACCCGGTTCATGGCCTTCTCCGGCATGTTGACGCCGACCCAGCCCAAGGGCCTGTTCGGCGACGTGCCCGGTGCTGCCGGGACCGCCGACCGCCGCTCCCCGACCCGGCCGCTGCTCCTGTCGAGCGGAGCCAGGACGCTGATGATCGTGATGATCGTGATCGGCGTGATCGCGGCGATCACCAACAGCATCTTCAACTCCGGCAACAGCGGCTCGGGCTACAGCGGCGGGGTTCCGTACACGGTGTCGCAGAATCGGTGATCACCGGTGCGTCCCCATCACGGCCGCATCCGCGTGTAGAGCTCGCCGAGCACGCCGCCCACCAAGGCGGCGAGCGCGGCGAGCTCTATCACGCTTCCCTGCACACTCCCCCGGTACCAGCCCCGCATCCGCTGAGCCGTCGTCGACACCGCGCGCCCCAGCAGGGCGACCGTCACGGACGCCGCGACCGCCACGAAGATCATCACCACGGCCACCTCCTCGTTTCCAGGCTCGCGCACACCCCGCGTCCGGACCAGGAACGCACGCCGGAAGTTGCGCGGACGATTAGCCGCACGTCAGCCGGGCAGACTGCCGCTGTGGAGGAGGGGGACGACCACAGCGGCGGCACGGGCGGCTCCGGCGGCACCGGCTTCGCCGAGGCGGTCCGGGCGTGGCGCGAGCGCCGCGGCTGGACGCAGGAGGAGCTGTCCCACAAGAGCGGCCTGAGCACCCGCGCCATCCGAAGCCTGGAGCGCGGCCGGACGCTGAAGCCGCGCCGGACGACGGTGCAGATGCTGGCCGACGCGCTGCAGGTGCCGCGGGCGCGGTTGATGGGGACGGTGCGGCGCGCGGTGGCCGGCGAGGACGCGGACGCGGAGCCGGACGGTGACCTCGGCACAAGCCCGGTCAGCGGAGAACCGCAGACCGATGACGGTGTGCCGCGAGAACTGCCGCCGGATCTGGGTGACCCCGGCCTGGACGTGCGGGAGGTCGTCGCGGAACTGGTGGCCGGGCCGACCGCGCCCTACCGAGCCGCGGTGGTACGGGTCGAGCGCGCGGACACGGCGATCCGAGCAGGTCACCACGCTTCGGCGAAGTTCCCCGATGGGCAGCTGTACGCGAGCCTCGCCGGCACACCCGCCGTCCCGGCGTCGGCGGTGCTTCGCAGGTTTCTGCGCTCTCTGGAAGTGGACCGGCCCGCCGAGGCGACCACGGACGAACTCGCGGCAGCCTTCCGCAGTGCCCTGGCCGGGCGCCGAATGCTGGTCGTACTCGTCGAAGCGCAGTCGGAGGCCCAGATCCGGCCGCTGATCCCGGCCGAAGCACGGTGTGCGCTGCTGGTGGCGTTCGGGCTCCACCTGCGCACGCAAGTGGAGCCCGAACCGTCTTAGTCCTTCGGCGGCACCTGCGTGGTGAACCGCCCGCCGAGATACCGGTACTCCGGATCCTCGGGATCCGCCGGTCCGTCCGCGGCCGCCTCGACCTTCTCGGCGAAGACGTCGGAGTCGTCCTGCGGCTCGTAGCCCAGACGCCGCGCGGGTTCCAGGTCCCACCACCCCGTCTTGTTCGCCGAGATCCCGTACACGATCTCGTAGCCGACCTCCGGCGCGGTCGCCAGCGCGTGGAACAAGCGCGTGGCGTCGGCGGGGCTGAGCCAGGTGTCGAGCATCCGGCGGCTCCTCGGCTCCTCGAAGCACGAGCCGATGCGGACACACACCACCTGCAGTCCGTGCCGGTCGGCGTAGAACGACCCGATCGCCTCCATGAAGACCTTCGAGACGCCGTAGTACGTGTCCGGCCTGGGCCGGACGTCCACGCCGATCGGCTCGTCGCGATAGTGCGAACGCTCGTAATACCCCACGGCGTGGTTGCTGCTCGCCGTGAGGATCCGCGGGACGCCTGCGCGCACCGCGGCGTCGAACACCTGGTACGTCCCGTCGATGTTGCTCTTCAGAATGCGCTCGAAGCGGTCTTCGACCGGGATCCCGGCCAGATGGACGACCACGTCCACGTCCCGCATCGCGGCGTCCAGCGCCGCCGCGTCGCCGACGTCGCCGACCACCCATTCGGTGGCCCCCGGCTCGTCCGGCCGCACCAGGTCGAAGCCGCGCACCTGCCAGCCCAGCTCGGCCAGGCCGCCGCGCAGGAACGTGCCCACGCCGCCGGCCGCGCCGGTCATCAGGATCCTGCCGAGTTTCGTATCAGACATCTGCCATCCCGCTCTCACGCCGAGGTGTCGATCCCGTGCTCGGTCAGTACCCGGCGTCCCTCGTTGACCAACTCCTGAAGGCGTTCCACGTGCTCCGGGGCGGCGTCGGTCAGCGGCGGGCGCACGGGGCCGGCGTCCAGGCCGTCCAGCCGCACTCCGGCCTTCACCAAGGCGACAGCGTAGCCGGGGGCCTTGGCGCGCAGCTCCACCAGCGGCCGGTAGAAGCGGTCCAGCAGCGCGTTGACCAGGTCTGTCCGGCCGGAGCGGTAGCCGTGGTAGAAGGCCAGCGCGAGATCGGGGACGAAGCAGAACACCGCCGAGGAGTAGTTCGGCACACCGACGCCGGCGTAGGCCAGCTGCGACATCTCGGCGGTCGGCAGCCCGTTGAAGTAGTGGAGCTTGTCCTCGCCGTGGCGGTCCCGGACGGCCGACACGATCCGCTGCATGAGGTCCAGGTCGCCCTTGCCGTCCTTGAACCCGACGATGTTCGGGATCTCGGCGAGCTCGGCGACCACGTCCGGGGTGAAGGTCACATTGTCGCGCTGGTAGATGATCAGGTCCAGGTCGGTCGCCTCGGCCACCGCGGTGTAGTGGTCGCGCAGGCCCGCCGCTCCGCCGGCGACCAGGTACGGCGGCATCACCAGCAGCCCGTCGGCGCCGGCCTCCTTGGCCGCGGCGGTGAACGAGGCGGCCAGCGCCGCGCCGTAGCCGACCCCGGCCACCACCGGCACCCGGCCCGCGGCGACCTCCGCGGCGGCCCGGACGCACTCGGCGAACTCGTCCACGTCCAGCGAGTGGAACTCGCCGGTCCCGCAGCACGCGAACACCGCGGCCGGCCCCGGACGCTCGGGGGCGTCCAGATAGGCCAGCCGCGAGCGCAGGTGCTCCCGGTAGACCTCCAGGTCGACGCGCCCCGGCCGCCCCCCGGCGGTGCGCACGAACGGGGTGACGGGGAAGAACAGCAGTCCGTCCAGCCGGTCCACGAGTGATTGCATCAGTACCCTTATCCCTTGAGCGATCCGCTGAGCAGGCCGCGTTCGAACAGTCTCTGCAAGGCCAGATAGACCAGTACGCCGGGCACCGCGAGGATCAGCACGGCCGCCAGCCGCACCCCCTCGCCCTGTTCCTGCGAGGCCTGCAGGCTGGTGACGACGACGGTCAGGGTGTCCATCTTCGGACTCTGCGACACCAGCAGGGGCAGCAGGTACTGGTCCCAGATCATCAGGAACCCGAACACCGCGCAGGTGCCCAGGGCCGGCCGGCACACCGGCAGCACGATGCGCCAGAAGATGTGGAAGTCGCCGGCCCCGTCGATCCGGGCGGCCTCCTCCAGCTCCAGCGGGACGCGCTTCATGAAGCCGGTCAGCACGTAGACCGGCAGCGCCCAGCCGACCAGCGGCAGGATCAGGCCGCCGTACGAGTTGACCAGCGTTCCGCCGGTGAAGGGCTGGTGGATCTTGCCGAGCACCTGGAACAGCGGGACCGCGATCACCTCCTCGGGCATCATCATGGTGGCCAGGATCGCCAGCATCACGATCCCGGCGCCCTTGAAGCGCTTGCGGGCCAGCGCGTAGGCGGCCAGCGAGGAGACGGTCAGCTGCAGGGTCAGGCCGACGGCGACCACGATCAGCGAGTTCAGCAGGCCGCGGGCCACCCCGAGGTGCCAGGCCTGGGAGACGTTGGCGCCGGTGAGCCCGTGCGGGACGTTCATCATCGCGCCGAGCTTGGCCTGCCGCTTGGAGAACACCGTCGCCACGACGGTCCACAGCGGGTAGACGAACACGAAAACGACCAGCGCGTAGAGCAGCCAGACGCCGGCCCTGGTACGGATCCTCATATGTCCTTCCGCCTCCGCCACAGCAGCATCAAGCACGTCAGCACCATCGTGACCACGAGCAGCGCGGTGCCGATCGCGGCGGCGTACCCGGTGTCGTTGTTCTGGCTGAACTGCCGGTAGAGAAAGGTGACCACGGACTCCGACGATCCGGCCGGCCCGCCGTTGGTCGAGACCCAGATCTCGGTGAAGACCCGCAGGCCCCGGATGATGCCGAGCACCAGCACGATGGTGGTGATCGGGCGCAGCGAGGGCAGCGTCACGAAGCGCAGCCGCTGCCACCGGGTCGCGCCGTCCAGCTGGCAGGCCTCGTACATCTCGCGGTCGATCGAGGCCAGGCCGGCGACGAAGATGACCATGTCGTAGGGCGCGTTCTTCCAGATCTGCATCAGGATCACCGAGGCCAGCGCCGAGTGCGGGCTGTTGAAGAACGGCTCCGGGCCGATGCCGGCCTTGCCGAGCAGCGAGTTCACCGAACCGTAGGGCGAGGGGTACAGCAGCGTGGTCCACAGCTCGGCGGCGGCGACCATCGCGATCACGGTCGGCAGGAACACCGCGGTCCGCAGGATCCTGACGTGCCGGGCCGGCCCCTGCAGCAGCACCGCGAGCCAGAAGCCGACGAAGATCGAGCCGGAGACCGCGAAGACCGCGTCGAACAGGGTGTGCACCACCGCCGAGCGCAGGTCCGGGTCGGAGAAGAGCTTGGCGTAGTTGGCGGTGCCGACGTACTCGTTGCCCAGGTAGGGCCGGACGTGGAAGAAGCTCAGGTAGACGCCCCACACCGTCGGCCACACCTTGAACACGCCGATGAACAGCAGCAGCGGCGCCAGATAGAGCCACGGCCCCAGACGCCGCCGGAACGGCTTCACGGCGGGGCCGCCCGGCCGGTGGCGGCCGGACAGCACGCTGTCGGCCGCCACCGGGGTCGGGGTCGTCTCGGTCGTCATCCGACGCCCTGCTGCTTCAACAGCGTGGACACGTCGGAGTTCATGGAGCTCAGGGCGCCCTGCACGGCACCGCAGGAGGACAGCAGCTTGTTGAGGTCGTCGGACATCTTCTGCCGCAGCTGGGTCCAGTTCGGCGCGTTGTCGTACTCGTAGTGCCCGGAGGTGCTGTAGACCTGCTGCGCCAGTTGCCAGCGCGGGTCGTCGCCGTGCACCTCGGCCGGGTCGACGGTCTTGTTCACCGGCAGCCGGACGACCGTGGCCGACGGGACCGCGGTCATGCCGAGCTTCTGCGCGGCCGGGGTGACCATGAACTCCTCGAGCTTGGTCACCTCGTCCTGCTTGCTGTCGGCCATGGTGAAGATGTCGGTGCCCTCGGCGAGCGTCCCGGCGGTGCCGTCGGGGCCGGCCGGCGGGGCGACCACGATGTACTTGCCCTTCACCGCGGTGGCGTCCATCGTCGCGTAGGCGTAGGGCCCGGTCAGGTACATGCCGGCCACACCGGTCTGGAACGCCTTGTTCGTCGCGGTGGTGTCGTCGCCGAGCGCCGAGGGCTGCACGTCCTTGTTCTTGCAGACCTGGTCCTCCAGGAACTGCGCCGAGGACACGGCCTGCGGGCTGTTCAGGGTCGCGGTGAACTTGCCGTCGGCAGGCTTGAGGAAGTCGCCGCCGGCGGAGTACAGGAACGTGGACCAGAACCACGAGGTGTAGCCGCGCGAGGTGGAGCCGGGGACGGCCAAGCCGTAGGTGTCGGGCTTGCCGTCGCCGTCCGGGTCCTGCGTGGTGAACGCCTGCGCGACCTTGGCCAGGTCGGCCCAGGTCTTCGGCGGCTGCAGGCCGAGCTTGTCCAGCCAGTCCTTGCGGACCAGCAGCACGTTCGCCTGCGCCGAGAAGGGCACGGCGTCGACCTTCCCCTTCAGATCCGTGGCCGAGGACCACGCCTGGTCGGTGAGCTGGTCGGCCCCGGTGAACTTGCTCTTGTCGATCGGCAGCACGATGCCCTGGGAGACGAAGTTGCCCATCTGAGCGGCGTCGTCGAGGACCATGTCGGGCAGCTGGTGCGCCGAGGCGGCCGCGGTGAGCGCGGTCTCGAAGTCGGTCAGCGTCGCCTTGCCGATGGTGACCTTGATGCCGGTCTGCGCGGTGAACGCGTCGAAGATCTTCTGATAGGCCTTCGGCGAGTCGCCGGAGCCGCGGATCCAGACGTTGAGCGTGCCGGTGGCCGCGGCGTTCTTGGACGTGGCCGCGCCGGAGGAACTGCTGGAGCCGCCGCAGGCGGCACCGGTTATCGCCACGCCGGCGGCCACGGCCGCGGCGCACAGGGATCTCGCTGTTCGGGGTGTCACGCTTCGCATGGGGCCCTCGGCTTCAACGGGGATTCATGGATGTGAACGAAATACAGGAGGCTGAACGGGCTCAGATGCTGGAAAGGTAGTGAAGAACCTCTCGGCGGTCAAGGGGACGCCGCTACCTCGCCGGAGCACTCGAAGGGAGCCGATCCGGCCCTCCTTGTTTCGGGTATGTGAACAAACTTCATATATCTGAAACTCGCCGCAGACGGTAATGTGGGACAGCAGCCCCGTCGACGAAGGAGTCCCATGGCCGAGACCGGCACCACCAGCGGACCCGTGATCGGATCCGCCGCCCCGACGAGCGACGCGGCCCTCGACGCGGCCGGCGACACCGCGGCCGGCGTGAAGTCGGCCAGGCGGGCCGTGGAACTGCTGGAAGCCTTCGGCGCGAACCACTCCTGGCTCTCGCTCACCGACCTGCACCACCACACCGGGTTCCCGCGCTCGTCGCTGCACGGGTTGCTGCGGACGCTGCGCGACGTCGGCTGGATCGAGTCGGACGACGCCGGTACCCGGTTCCGGCTGGGCGTCAAGGCTCTGATCTGCGGGACCGCGTACCTGGACCGTGACCCGGTGATGCCGTACGCCACCGAGGCGCTGGAGAAGCTGCGGGACCAGATCGGCTACACCTGCCACTTCGCGCGGCTCAACGGCCCGGACATCGTGTACCTGCAGACCCGGGAGTCGCGCACGTCGGCGCACCTGGTGTCGCGTGTCGGCCGGACGCTGCCGGCCCACGCCACCGCGCTGGGCAAGGTGCTGCTCTCCGAGCTCGCCGACGACGAGCTCACCGCGGTGCTGCCCAAGCATCTGCGAGCCCTGACCGACCTGACGATCACCGACCGCGAGGCGCTGCGGTCGGAGCTGGCGTTCATCCGCGAGCGCGGGTACTCCACCGAGCGGGGCCAGAGCTCGCCGAACCTCGCGTGCGTGGCGGCCGTGGTTCCGTACCGGATTCCGGGTACGGATGCGATGAGCTGCTCGATGCCCGGCGAGCGGGTCACGGACGCCGAGCTGCAGCGGGTCGGCGGCCTGCTGCGCGACGTGGCCGAGGACCTGAGCCAGCAGTTGCGGCGCGCCGGGATCCGGTAGTCGCGGCGGGCGGGATCCGGGGAATTCGTAGATCGCTCATCGATTCCTGTATGTGAATGCCGTCCGTGTTGCTGAATCGTTACCGCCGGATGTCTTGTCAGTCTCCTTAACCAGTGCCACGGTTCCCGCCATGGCGAATACTGCGTCCTCAGCAGTTCCGGCTGCGCGGCGGCCGGTCAACCGCGCGACCCTGTACACATTCGGCGCCTTCGGCGGCATCCTGTTCGGCTACGACCTCGGTGTCATCGCCGGCGTCCTGGTCCTGCTCGCGAAACAGTGGTCGCTGACCGCGTTCCAGAAGGGCGCGATCACCGCCAGCCTGTCGGTCGGCGCGATGGTCGGCGCGGTGCTGGCCGGCCGGCTGTGCAACCGGATCGGGCGGCGGCTGACCATCATGACCGCCGCGGTGGTGGTCATCATCGGCACGATCGCGTGCGTGCTGGCCGGCGGCTGGCAGGCGATGATGCTGACCCGCGGCGTCATCGGCATCGGCATCGGGCTGTCCTCGGCGACCGTCCCGACCTACCTGGCCGAGCTGGCCCCGGCCCGCGTGCGCGGGGCGCTGGGCTCGCTCAACCAGCTGTTCATCGTGAGCGGCATCCTCATCGCGTTCCTCGTGGACTACGCGCTGTCCGGCCACAGCAACTGGAAGGGGATGTTCCTCGGGGCGATCATCCCGGCGGTCATCCTGCTCGGCGGCCTGATGCTGCTGCCCGAGACCCCGCGCTGGCTGCTGAGCAAGGGCCGGGACGCCGAGGCACGGGTGGTGCTGGCCGCGACCCGGCCGTCGGCGACCGAGGCCGAGCTCGACGCCGAGGTCCAGGAGATCCGCGACGTCATCCGCCGCGACAGCGAGGACCGCGGCCGGGTCCGCGACCTGTGGCAGCCGTGGGTGCGGCCGATGGTCCTGGTCGCGCTGATCCTGGCGATCGGGCAGCAGTTCTCCGGCGTCAACGCCATCAACGCCTACTTCCCGACGATGCTGAAGTCGCTGGGCTTCGCCACGCGCACCGCGCTGCTGTCGGCGGTCGTGCTGGGCGTCGTGAAGTTCCTGTTCACGGTGTGGGAGCTGTTCATGGTCGACCGCTGGGGCCGCAAGCCGCTGCTGATGATCGGCGCCGCGGTGATGACGGTCTCGCTGTTCGCGGCGGGCCTGGTGATCAAGAACGTGACCGACAAGGACACCCTCGGCACCCTGACCCTGATCTTCCTGATCCTCTACCTGGCCGGGTACGAGCTCGGCTGGGGCGCCACGGTGTGGGTGATGATCGGCGAGATCTTCCCCCTGAAGGCCCGCGCGGCCGGCACCGCGGTGGCCACCACGGTCCTGTGGGCCGCCACGGGCCTGGTGACCGCGGTCTTCCCGACCATGTCGGCGAAGAGCAACCTCGGCATCGGCGGCGCGATGTGGGTGTTCGCCGGGGTCAACATCGTGCTGCTGATCCTGGCCCGGTTCTACATCCCGGAGACCAAGGGCCGCAGCCTGGAGCAGATCGAGCGGGACCTGCGCGGCGGGAGGATGTCCGGCCACGGGACCGGCGCGACCGTCCCCTCCCCCGCGACCGAGGCGGCGGCCGGTTCGGCGGCCGAGGAGCCAGGCGAGGCGGGACTGGTGTCCGAGGCCTGATCCGGTCTGCCTTCCCGGCGGCGCACGAGCGTACAAGACGCGCTCGGCGCCGCCGGGAATTCTTTGGATCATGAATGAGAGCACCATCGGGACCGACAGCACCGCCGAAGCCCCGGCCGGGGTCGGGTTCGACACGAAGATCGCCCTGCTGCTGCGGGACGACCTCGCCGTATGGCAGCGGCTGAACGTCACGGCGTTCCTGGTCAGCGGGATCGGAACGAGGCGTCCCGAGGTCGTCGGCGAGGCCTACCGGGACGCCGACGGCACGGCCTACCTCCCGGAGTTCCGGCAGCCGGTGATGGTGTTCGAGGGAAGCGGGGAACTGCTCACCGCGGCCCGGAGCAAGGCGCTGGCCCGAGAGCTCGATGTCGCGGTGTTCACCGCGGACATGTTCCGCACCGGCAACGACGCCGACAACCGCGCGGCGGTGCGCGCCGTGCGGGGCGAGGACCTGGATCTGGTCGGGATCGCGGTCTACGGCGCGAAGAACGCCGTCGACAAGGCTTTCAAGGGTGCCGCGATGCACCACTGAACGTGAGGGCGCCCGAGCCGGGCTCGGGCGCGTCCTACCTCTTCTCGTGCGGCTTCGCGTCCACCAGGATCGCGTCCAACAGGCCCGGCCACCGCACGTCCATCAGTTCGCGGCGCAGCCGTACGTTCTTCTTGGCGCCGACCCACCACATGACCACCAGTCCGGCCTCGCGCAGCACCTTGTAGTGGTGCGACATCGTCGACTTGGTCGCGGTGAGCCCGCTCTTCTCCATGACCTCCGAACAGGCCATGCCGCCTTCGGATGTGCAGCCCGCGACCGTGCGGACGATGGTCAGCCGCGCCGGCTCGGCCAACGCCGACAACACCGCCGTCAGCTCGACGGCGTCCTCGCCGGGGTGAGTCAGTTCGTACTGCCCGACCTGGGTGTCCATTGCCACAGCCTAAACCCGCTTGCCTTGAGTTCGATAGTCGTCGTACAGTTCGATACTAGTCGAACCGTTCGATGAATGTCGAACGAATTCGTCACTCAGCGTCACCTCGAGCCAAGCGGATGGTGCCCCGTGTCAGCCACTACGGCAGAACGTCCCACACCTATGACAACCCCGGCGACGCCGGATTCTTCCCCCGACCCGCGCCGCTGGCGCATGCTGCCGGTGATCCTCTCGGCCATGTTCATGGCGATGTTCGACTATTTCGTGGTCAATGTCGCCGCTCCCTCCTTCCAGCACGATCTGCACACCACCGACGCCGGCCTGGAGCTGGTGGTCGGCGGATACGGCTTCGCCTACGCGGCCGGCCTGATCACCGGCGGACGGCTGGGCGACCTGCTGGGGTACAAGCGGATGTTCGTGGCCGGCATGGCCGCCTTCACGCTGGCCAGCCTGGCCTGCGGCGTCGCCGCGTCCTCGACGGTCCTGATCGTCGCGCGCCTGGTCCAGGGCGCCACGGCGGCCGCGATGGTGCCGCAGCTGCTGGCCCTGATCAACGTCATCTACCCGGTCCACGAGCGGCCGCGGGCGATGGCCTGGTTCGGCGCCACCATCGGCACCGGCTCGGTGGCCGGGCAGGTGCTGGGCGGCGTGCTGCTGGAGGCGAACCTCTTCCACTGGACGTGGCGGCCGATCTTCCTGGTGAACGTGCCGATCGGGCTGATCGCCGTGCTGCTGGCGCTGCGCTGGCTGCCGGACACCCGCGGCTCGCACCGCCCGAAGTTCGACCCGGTCGGCGCGGTCGCCATCGCGCTGAGCATCGGCCTGGCGCTGGCCCCGCTGATCCTGGGCCGGGCCGAGGGGTGGCCGCTGTGGACCTGGATCTCGCTGATCGCCTCGGTCCCGGTGATGATCGTCGCGATGCGCTGGGAGGCCCGGCTGGCCCGGTCCGGCGGGGCGCCGATGGTGGACCTGGCGCTGTTCAAGGAGCGCACGTTCAGCGTGGGCCTGGCGCTGTCCGGCCTGATGCTGGCCATGTTCGGCGGGTTCATGCTGGCGATGACGCTGTTCCTGCAGGGCGGGATGCACATGAGCCCGGTCAAGGCCGGGCTGCTGTTCGGGCCGCTGGGCGTGGCCTTCGCCGGCAGCTCCATGCTGGCGCGGCGGGTCTCGGGCCGCTACGGCGCCCGGGTGATCGCCATCGGCGCCTCGCTGAGCACCAGCGGGCTGGTGCTGCTGGGCATCGTGCTGGCCTGGCGGGGCACGGACCTGGCGTCCTGGCAGCTGCTGCCCTCGATGGTCCTGGTCGGCGCGGGCAACGGCCTGGTGCTGCCCTCGCTGGTGGGCTCGGTGCTGGCCGGCATCAAGTCGAAGAACGCCGGCGCGGCCTCCGGGATGCTGGTCACCGCGCAGCAGTTCGGCGGCGCCTCCGGCGTCACGATCCTGGGCACGGTGTTCTTCTCGGTGCTCGGATCGCACCCGGGCGGATTCGGCGGGTACGTGAGCGCGATGCGCTGGGTGGACGCGGTGGACGTGGTGTTCGTCGTGGCGATCCTGGCGATGGCGTTCCTGCTGCCCAAGCAGGCCGCGGGGATGGCCGCCAAGCGCTGAGCCGACTCGCCTCGTCTCCCATCCCGCAGCGCTGAGAAGATGCCCGGCCGGATCGCTCCATCAGCCGATCCGGCCGGGCATCGGCGTGCGTACGGCCGGTGACGAACGCAGGCTATGACACATGAAGAACTCGAGTCTGGCCTCGCGGGTGGCAGCCGGGCGCGCGGCCCGCAAGCTGGTCACGCGCTCCTCGACCGGGGACTGGAAGGCGCCGCCGGACCGCCGCGACCCGGTGGCGGTCCTGGAGAAGCAGGCGGCCACCCGGGTACCGGCCCTGGTGCCGATCCGCTACGGCCGCATGGCCGCCTCGGAGTTCGCGTTTCTGCGCGGTGCCCCCGCGATCATGGCCGCCGACCTGGCCGAGTCCCCCACCACGGGGCTGACGGTCCAGCTGTGCGGTGACGCCCACCTGTCCAACTTCGGGCTGTACGCCTCCCCCGAACGCCGCCTGGTGTTCGACCTGAACGACTTCGACGAGACGCTGCCGGGGCCCTTCGAGTGGGACGTGAAGCGGTTGACGGCGAGCATCGCGGTGGCCGCGCGCCAGAACGGCTTCAAGGACGACTGTGGGGAGGGCGCAGCCATCGAAGCGGCGCGCGCGTACCGCACCGCGATGGCGCAGATGACGGAGAAGAGCGAGCTGGAGGTCTGGTACCAGAGCGTGGACGCCACGCTGCTGCTGCAGTTGGCCAGGCGCAAGAAGGGCCGGCAGGAGCTGGAGGCCTCGTTCAGCGAGGCGGAGCGGCACACGAACCTGCAGGCCCTGCGCAAGCTGACCGGCCCGGGACCGGACGGCACGCCCCGGATCCGGTATCAGCCGCCGCTGCTGGTGCCGTTCGCGGAACTGGGCCTCGACACCGGCGCCGAGGAGGAGACCCTCCGCCGGGTGTTCACCGACTACCGCTCGACGCTGCAGGAGGATCGCAGGGCTCTGCTTGAGCGGTTCCGGTACGTGGAGTCGGCGCTGAAGGTGGTGGGCGTCGGCAGCGTGGGGACCCGCTGCGCGATGGCGCTGATGCTCGGCGAGACCACCGCGGCGCCGTTGTTCCTCCAGGTGAAGGAGGCCGAGGAATCGGTGCTCGCACCGTATCTGAGGGCCAGCCGGTACGAGCACCAGGGGCACCGGGTGGTCGCCGGGCAGCGGCTGATGCAGGCGACCAGCGACATCTTCCTCGGCTGGGCCACCGGCCCGGAGGGCCGGTACTTCTATGTGCGGCAATTGCGCGACATGAAGGGCTCGGCGAACGTCCCGGAGATGGACAAGACGATGCTGCGCGCGTACGCGGAGCTGTGCGGGATGACGCTGGCCCGGGCGCACGCGCGCTCCGGGGACCGGGTCGCGATCGCGGCGTACTTGGGCAAGGGGGATTCGTTCGACCGCGCGATGGGGCGGTGGGCGCTGGCCTACGCGGACCAGACCCGGGAAGATCACAAGGCCCTGATGAACGCGATCAAGACCGGCGTGGTGCTGTCGGTAGACGCTTGAGCGGCTAGTAGCGGCGGCCGTTGCGCAGCAGGCCTTGGTCTTCGAGCAGATCGACGAGGCGTACTCGCTGCTCGGGCTCCAAAGCCTTGTCGGGAAAGGCCAGGCCCCGGTTCGGCGCGGCGACGAGTTTGAGGTGCCAGATGCCGAAGCGCCGGTACGCGCGGCGCCATACGGACCACGGGAGCGTGGCGATCTTGCCGGACACCGCATAGGTGACACCGTCGTCGTCGAAGGCGACGGTGACCGGCGCGGGCCGCAGGCGCCCGGTGGACCGGAGCTTGCGGTAGCGGCCGAGGAACACTGCTATGAGGAGCAGGGCCGCGACGGTCGGGAGGACGACGGTCGCGTCGCGCATCGCTTCGGCGAGGCCGCCGAGGACGATGGCGCCGACCCACAGGACCGTCGCCAGCGCGTCGCCGAGTTCGGTGACGAACGCCGTGCGGGCAGTGCTGATGAAGGCGACGACGACGCGCGCGTCCGCGTCCGCCACCCCCTCGGGCACACCGCCAAGATCCCCCACCCGCCACAGCATGCCCTATCTGGGGGAAGGCGCGAAAGGGAGTGTCCCGGCGGTGCTTCAGCGCAACGGCCCCGCCGCAGCGGGGCCGTTCAGCGGTACCTCAGATCTTCGATCGCTCAGATCCGGCGCGCGGCCCGCGTCCGCAGCCCGAACCAGACCAGCGCGGCGGCGACGAGCACGACCACGCCGTCGGTGCCGAGGCTGAGCTGGATGCCGTTGGTGAGCGCGTCCTTGGCGGTGTGCCCGGCGGTCCTCAGGCTGTCGCTGCGCGCCGAGGCCACGGCGGACAGCAGCGGGATCCCGAGCGTCAGGCCGACCTGCTGCGAGGTGGTGACCAGGCCGGTGGCCAGGCCCTGCTCGGTGTCGCCGAGGCCTGAGGTCGCGGTCACGCCGTAGGAGACGACGGCGGCGAGGTGGCCGAAGGCGGCGACGGCGCCGATCGTGACCAGCAGGACGGTGGCGTTGCCGGGGGCGATCAGGGCCAGCGGGAGGATCAGCGCGCCCTGGAAGAACAGCCCGCCGACCAGGGTGGCGCGGGCGCCGTAGCGGCCGATGAGCCGCGGGGCGATCATGCCGCCGAGCGCCGCCGCGACGCCCATCACCGCGAAGACCAGGCCGGTCAGGGTCGGGGACATGCCGTTCACCTGCTGCAGGAACAGGGTGCCGAGGAAGACGACCGCGCTCATGCAGGCGAAGGTGACCAGGCCGCCGAGGTTGCCGATCGCGACGGTGCGGCGGCGCAGGATGCGCAGCGACACCAGCGGCTCGGCGGCGCGGGACTCGATGACGGCGAAGGCCGCGAGCAACGCCGCGCCGGCGACGAGGCCGGCGATCACGTCGGGGCGTCCGAAGCCGGCCTGCGCCGCGGTGGACAGGGCGTAGATCAGGGCCAGCAGGGCGGTGGTGACGGTGACCGCGCCGGGGATGTCCAGGCGGGAGGCGTGCGGGTTGCGGCTCTCGGTGAGCAGCCGCGGCGCGCCGATCAGGACGACGGCGCCCATCGCCGTGTTGAGCACCATCGTGGAGCGCCAGGACAGCGCCTGGGTCAGGACGCCGCCGAGGACCATGCCGGCGGTGAAGCCGACGGTCATCAGGGTGCCGTTGATGCCCAGGGCCCGCTCACGCTGCGGGCCCTCGGGGAAGGACGTGGTCAGCAGCGCCATGCCGGTCGGCACGATCATCGCCGCGCCGATGCCCTGCAGCGCGCGGCCGGCCAGCAGGACCGCGGGGATCCAGGCGACGGCGGCGATCACGCTGGCCGCGGTGAACAGGACGGTGCCGGTGACGAAGACCTTCTTGCGCCCGAGGAGGTCGCCGATGCGGCCGGACAGCAGGAGCAGGCCGCCGGAGGGCAGCGCGAAGGCGGTGGCGATCCACTGCAGGTTCGCGTCGGTGATGTGGAGATCCTCGCCGATGCTCGGTACGGCGATGTTCAGGATGGAGAAGTCGACGGCGACCATGAAGTTGGCCGCGCAGAGTAGGAAGAGAACGAGCTTGGCCCGGGTGGACAGGCCGGACGTCGTCGAGAGGTCGGCGGTGTTCGCGGTGGCTGCCGCACCGGTCGCGCCGGCGGACGTCGCCGGTGAGGACTGGTCGAGGACATCTGTCATGGGATCCAGGATTCGGCTGCGCAAGCGCGCGTGGGTAGCGCCTGCTTATGCTGGTGGTCCTTACACCAGGCTGAGGAGGGGCTCGCCGAGTGCGGCGAGGCTCGGCCGGCACGAGGGGAGAAAGCTGTGTCGATGACGACTCCGGTCCAGGTGGACCCCGAATCCGTACGGCGTGCGAACCTGCGCGAGTTCCTCGTGGCCCGCCGCGCGCGGATCACCCCGGAGGAGGTGGGCCTGGCGCCCGGAGCACGCCGCCGCACGCCGGGGCTGCGCCGCGAGGAGGTGGCGGTGCTGGCCGGCGTCGGCACGTCCTGGTACCAGTGGCTGGAGCAGGGACGGGACATCACGGTGTCCTCGCAGGTGCTGGACGCCATCGGACGCGTCCTGAAACTCGACGAGCCCGGGCTCCGCCACCTGTACGCGCTGGCCGGCCTGAACCCGCCGCCGGTGGGCCGCATCTGCCCGCACGACGCCTCCGGACCGGTGCACGAGGCCCTGGTCCACCTCGTGGACACCTGGCTGCCGAACCCGGGCATGATCATCGACCGCTACTGGAACATGGTGGTCGCCAACCGCGCGGCGGAACTGGCCCTGCACACCACCGACACCAGCTGGAACTGCCTGCACCAGTACTTCCTCGACGAGATCTACCGCGAATCGCTGGAGAACTGGTCGGATCTGGCCCCGCACGTGGTCGCGACATACCGCTCGGAGATGACGGCGTGCCCCGGCGACGAGGGCTTCCGCCAGGTGGTGGAGACCCTGCTGCCGCAGAGCCCTGAGTTCGCCGAGCTGTGGGCGCGGCAGGGCGTGGCGCACGGCGGCGTGAACCTGAAGTCGCTCAGCTCGCGCGTCGGACCGCTGCACTTCGAGTCGGTGACCCTGGCCGTGCCGGACCGCGCGGACCTGCGGATCGTGCTGCACAACCCGCGCGCCGGATCGGACACCCGGGCGAAGATGGAGCGGTTGCTGGCGGAGGACGAGCGGCGGGGCGGGTTGCGGTTGGTGGCGGGGTAGTCAGGGATCACCCGCCGATCTACCCTGAAAAACGCACGGAAGTCCAGTGCTAGGGGTGTGCCATGTCAGATGTCGAACGGACCGATCTGAACCGGCTGCGGGACATCATCCGCAGCGCGCAGCAGCAGGGTGACCAGTATCCGGTGGATCCGAAGGCGCGGATCACGGTCGGGTCCGAGGGTGAGATCTACACCGGGGTGGTGCCCGCGGGGCGCCCTTTGAGCAAGGTGCAGCACGGGACGTTCGCGGCGCGGGTGCGCGGGCGCGAGGTCGAGGACGTGCTGTGGGCCGCGAAGCACATGCCTCGGAACACGCAGTTCATCGAGCATCGGGATGCCCGGGGGTGGTGTTACAGCTTCCTGTCGCAGATGGGGCGGCCGTACACGATGTTCGCGTACTTCGACGGGGCGAGCTATCAGGTGAAGCTGATCGAGCCCCGGCTGGAGGGCCTCGTCGGGGCGCATGCGGGGCATCTTTACGCCAACGGGCGTTTGTGCCTGAGCCAGTCCGGGGGTTCGGGGCAGCCGACGTTGGAGGAGGCTTACTCGAAGTCGGTGCTGTGGGCCACGGGGATGGATGTGGTGTTGGCGGGGTATCCGTTCCCGTTCTCGACGAACAACGAATTCGAGTACGGGCTCTGAGCCGGCCGCCGTCCGGAGGTCGCCAGGAGCGCATGCTGACGCCTGTGCGGGTGGCGGACTTCGTGCTGGACGCGATCGCCGCGCGCATCGGGGCGGTCGAGCCGGAGCAGGGCGGGGCGCTGCTGGGGCTGCCGGGGCTGGACTACGTCACGGAGTTCATCCACGACGCCGGCGCCGCGACGACCGGCACGCGGTATCAGAACACGGACCGGCTGATCGCGACGATCGGCGCGCGGGAGGCGGCGTCGGCGGCGCGGTTCAAGGGGATCGTGCACTCGCACCCTCGCGGCATGCCGGTCCCGTCGAGCCAGGACCAAGCGGAGTACGCGGAATCGCTGCGGCTGAATCCGCAGCTGGCGCGGTACTTGGCGCCGATCGTGACACATGACGTCGACACGCCGTTGGCGGGGCACGAGGTGAGGCTCGGGCAGGCGCGGATCTCGTTCTTCGGAGCGGAGCGCGCATCGGACGGCTTCGTGCTGGCGCCGGTCCAACCGGTGGTGGTTCCGGTGACGCGGATGCTGCGGCGCGCCGGCGTCCGGCCGGAGGGCGACCCGGCGGCGATCGAGGTGGAGGGCACGACGCTGCTCGCCACGCACGCGCGGATGCCGGGATTCGGCGCCGTGACGCTGCTGCTGGGAGCGGACTTCCCGGCGACGGCGCCGATCGTGCTGCCGGAGAACGGAGACGGGCCGCTGGCGCTGGGGTGGGATCTCGGTGTGCCGGCGGTGGAACGGTTGGCGGGGGCGGTGCTGGCGCTGCGGCGGGGACGCGGGCGAGAGCCGGGGCACGGACGGGAGCGTGAGGGGCGGGATGCGTCGCATCGAGACGACGCGGGAGTCGCGGCCGGGGCGGAGGGCGCGGCGCGGACGGTAGGTGCGGACGGGGACGAGGACGGCGAGGTGGCCGGCGCGGCAAGAGAAAACCGACCCGGCGGCCGCGATCCGTCAGCGCTCCTCTTCGCGCGCACCGAGGGCATCCTGTCTCCGGCGCTCGCTGATCGCAGGGTCCTGATCGTCGGCGCCGGCTCTGTCGGCTCCTACCTGGCCGAGGTGTTGGCGCGCAGCGGTGTCGGCGCTTTCACGATCGTGGATCCCGATGAGGTCGAGGCCGTCAATGTGGGGCGCAGTGCGTATCGGGTCGCGGATGTCGGGTTGGGGAAGGCTTGGGCGGCTGCCGAGATCGTGCTGTCGATCAATCCGGGGGCGCGGGTGGGAGTGCTTGCCGTGCGGCATGAGGATGTTGATCTGGCGGCGCTGGTGGCTGAGGCCGACGTGGTGGTCGCCGCTACCGATGATCCGGCGGCCCAGGCGCGGGTCGGCCATTTCGCTTACTGGGCCGGGCGCCCTGCCGTCTTTCCGGGGCTGTATCAGGGGGCCCGGGGCGGTGAGGTCATCATCGCCGCGGAGGGGAGCGCCTGTTTCGCCTGCGCGACCGGTGGGGTGCGGGCCGATCTGCAGGAGACCGGGAGTGGTGACGTCGCCGCGCCGACCGACTACGGCACCGGTCGCCTGATCGCCGAGCCGGGCCTGCTCACCGACGTCCACCACGTCGCGGCGATTGCGGCGAAGGCCACCCTCGGCTTGCTGCACGCGCCCGAAGACGACGTCGCCGCAGCCCGCTTCGCGCACGGAATCCTCAAGGCCGGCACCACCTACGCCGTCTTCGGCCACGAGCCCGAGTACTGGATCTTCGCCGACCTCATGCGTGCCACGCCGGCGCAGTACGCGTACCAATCGCTCTGGCTGTCCGTCGCCGGCCGCGCCGATTGCCCCGTCTGTGGCGAGCCTGCGGGGCGCACAGACCCCTCCGGGTACCGGGAGCCGGATGTGGGCTTCATCAGGGCTCTGCGAGGCTCTCAGTGAGTGCGCTGTACCCCGCGCCCTCCCCGGCCGCCACAGCATGGCTGGCGACTCTGCGCACAACCCTCGCGAATGTCGCGAACCGGGTTCAGGCACAACCCGCGCCGCCGATCGATGTGGAAACGCTCGCCGCGGCACTGGAATCGGAGTCGACCGAGGGCGCGGAGCTCGGCGAAGCACTGGTCGCGACGCTGGAGGAGTTCGAAGCGACCATCAGAAGCCTGACAGGTGCGTTCGGAGTCGTGCCGTCGACGATGCTGATCGCCCTCGGGAGAGGCGAGGAGATCGGTGAGATCGATCCGATCGTGGCAGCGAGGTTGGGTGAGGTACCGCACATCAGGGCCCTAACATCGTCGGGGACCGTGACCATCGAGAAGGACGGCACCGCCACCACCCTGATCGCCGCGACCACCGTCGGCCCGTCGGTCGGCCCGCTACGGATTCCCTGGCCGGACCGCGACGACGTGTGGCTCTGCGCCGTACCGGCGACCGGCACCCCCGAGAGCGCCACCCAAGCCGCCCTGAAACGCATCCTCCCCCACGTCGGCGTCGTCCGCGCCCACATCGACCACCGCCCCGGCGTCCTGCGAGTAGCGCTCCTGATGGTCGACCGCGCCGCCGACATCGACCTCGTGATGGCCCGCCTGGAAGGCTGGCGCGCCGCCCTCGAACAGCTCCACCGCGGGTCGGTGGCCATTCTCTGGAGACAAGTCTGAGATGGCCAACCACGACATCGACAAGATCCGCACCGCGATCGCCCAACAGGAGGGCCGAGTCCCGCGCGCCGTCATCCGCACCGGACGTTCCCACCGCCCGCATCTGCGTCCGGTCCCGCGCACCCGCGGCCAGTTCGCGCTCGCGTTGCTGTCGATCGTGCTGACGTTCCTGGCTGTGCTGTTCACCATGACCGCCGGGCAGCTCGTCGCGTTCTGGATCGGCGATCATGCGCAAAGCGGCGGGAAAGCGTGGCCGGTGTTCAAGACCTTGGGTTACAAGCCGTGGCATCTAGGCGGGCGCGCATATCTGTACCACGCAATGGTGGTGGAGTCCCGGCTCCTGCCGTGGCTCACGATCCTCGCGGTGCTCACGGCCGCGGTCGCCCGGCCCTACCAGGCAGTCCTGGCGGCCTTCGTGGCGGGCACCGTGGAGAACAACTGGTGGCTGCACCTGCCGAGCTGCGACTTCCCGCAATGGTTCGCAGACCTCGTGGACAAGCAGCGGACGCTCCTGGAACACCACGACCCCTGGCAGGCCTTCGGCATCCTGCTGGCATCGGCCCTGGTGGCGATGGCCTGGGCGGAACGAACCCAGGCCCCGTAGCCCCGTACGTTTGAACCCGTGGTGGTACTTGGTACTGCCCCGTCAGGTCGGCGCGTCCGGCCAGTGCCGTGCCCGGAGCGCGCCGTCACCATCGATCAGCCGTACTGCAGCAGGTGGTCCAGCACCTCGCTCATCGAGGCGCTCGCCATGGCGATGCACGAGTCCGCGGCGCCGTAGTACAGCCGCAGGTCGTCGGTCTCCTCGTCGTGGATCATCCCGGTGGGGAAGACCACGTTCGGGACGTCGCCGTGGGTCTCGTAGTCCGCGGCGGGCCCCAGGATCCACTGGGGCGAACGCCGGATCACCTTGGCCGGGTTCTCCAGGTCGAACAGAACCAGGCCGGCGCGGTAGAGCGGGCCGGCGGCCATCTCCTTCACGCCGTGGTACACGCCGAGCCAGCCGTGCTCGGTCTCGATCGGCGCCGGGCCCAGGCCCATGCGGGCCGCGTCCCACCAGGCGCCCTTGCGGCTGGTCATCACCGGCTCCGGGCTGCTCCACTGGCGCAGGTCCTTGGAGCGGGACATCCAGACGTCGGCCCGGCCGTCGTGGCCCGAGTACGGGCGGTGGTACAGGCAGAACTCGCCGTTGACGCGCCGGGGCAGCAACGATGCGTTCTTGTCCTCCGGGGGCATGACGACGCCGAGCTTCTCCACCGACTGGAAGTCCTCGGTGGTGGCCAGGGCGACGCACGGTCCGGAGGGGCCGTAAGCGGTGTAGGAGATGACGTACGCGGACAGTTCGGCCACGTACGTGATGCGGCAGTCCTCGACGCCCCACATGCTGGTGTGGTCGGCCGGGTCGTCGGCCAGCAGCGGCTTGGGATCCACGCGCCAGCCGTGCACCCCGTCGGGGGAGCGCGCGACGGTCAGATGGGACAGGCCGCGGCGGTCCTCGACACGGCACAGGAGCACCGTCTCGCCGTCGTGGCTGGTGGCGCCAGGGTTGAATACGGTGTTGATCTGGTAGGGCCAGTCGCTGGCCGTCAGGATCGGATTGGCAGGGTCCCGGCGGAACAGCTCGCCGTGGGGGCTGGTGGTGCCGAGCGGGGTCGACATCTTTTGCCTCGCAGGTGGTCTGGGTTGCGAACAGGTTTCGATCTTCGCAAACGGCACAGTTCGCCGCTGGAAAGCACCGACTGTAGCGCCCGTGATCACACCGTGTCTGGACAACACGCTAAACGCGGGCGCCAACAGGGGCTTTCCACGAATGGAGGGCCTTCGCAGCTCTCGGTCTTTTCGCCACGACCCGCCACGCACAAGGAATCGCGGGCCATGGCGACGCCACGGCCGATTGTGTGACGAAGGCCACAGCGCGCGACCTGCGAGAGGACGGGAACGGCACCCGGCGCGGAGCATCCCCGGACCGCCTTTATGATTACTCGGCCGTTGACAGATCGCCCGCTGCTCACCCGCTCGCGAGGTCACCGACGGCAGCCACCACGATGCTGTCCGTCTCCGCCTGGAAGAGGTGCGCGCTCTTGCACGTCAATGGTTTCACCTACGGTCCGCTGACCCCGCTGTTGGCCTATTTCATGGCGTTCCTGGGCTCGGTGATCGGGCTGCAGAGCGTCTCGCGCGCCCGGGCTGCCGTGGGCGTTTCCCGGGTGCGCTGGCTGACGATGGGGTCGCTGGCGCTGGGCGGCACGGCCATCTGGGTCATGCACTTCATAGCCATGCTGGGCTTCACGGTGCCGGGCGCGGAGATCCGCTACGACCCGGTGCTGACGATCGCGAGCCTGGTCGTCGCCATAGCCGTCACAGCGGTCGGCCTGACCCTGGTGGTGACGCGCGACGGCAGCACCCAAGCGCTGCTTCTGGGCGGGTTCATCACCGGTACGGGCGTCGCCGGAATGCACTACCTGGGCATGGCGGCACTGCACATGGAACCGCAGAAGCAGTACGACCTGGGCACGGTCGCCGCCTCGGAGGTGATCGCCGTGGTCGGGGCCACCGCGGCACTCTGGTTCGCGATGCGGGTTCGCGGCCTGCCGGCGGTCATCGGCGCCGCCATCATCATGGGCGCGGCCATCACCGGAATGCACTACACCGGGATGGAGGCGCTGCACCTGTCGGCCGCCACCGCGACCGACACGACCGGCTGGGTCGCCGGCATGCCGACCGCCGCGCAGAACGCGCCGAGCGGGATGTCGGCCTCGGAGTTGCTCACCCCGTTGGTCGTCGGCATCAGCATCGCCACCACGGTCATGCTACTGATCGTGGCGATGGCGCCGACCGAACGCGAACTGCGCGAGGAGCAGCGGGCCATCGAGCTGGCCACGGCGCTGCGGGAGCGCACTTACTGACCGCCTTCGGGCACGCCGGGATGCGCAGGCGGTATCCCCGACGAATCCGGCCCCGTACCACACCACCGCTCTCGCGGGGTGCGGCACGGGGCCGAGTCGCGGACGCCGGGGCCGTTTCTCCATGCCGGGCATGGAGAAACGGCCGCAGGGTTCTACAGCAGATCAGCCGAGCGCAACGCCAACAGCGCCTGATAGTAGGCGAGCGTCGACTCAGCTCCCTGATTCAGGTTCACGTCGGTCTCGCGCAGCCCGTCCCGGCCGCCGCCGCTGCTCGCGTCGTACAGCGGCAGACCGAGGCGGTTCGCGCCGAGGAACCAGCCGAAGGCCCGCCGGGCCCGGTCGGCGTAGAACTCCCGCCCGGTGATCCGCCAGGCCTCCACGCACGCCTCGACGACGGCCGCGGCGTCGATCGGTTGCTCATCGCCCTCGTACTCCGGAGGCAGGGCCCCCTTGCGGCGCCACAGGTTCCCGACGAGAGCCAGATACCCCTCGGGCTCCTCCCCCGGGCCCGTCTCGCCGGGGTCGGCCTGGCCCGGGTCGGTCTGGCCCAGCCCGACCTGTCCGAGGTACCAGTCCAGGGCCCGCAGCGCGTCGTGCACCACCGCGCCGTCCCCGGCCCGCTCGCCACCCGCCAACAGCGCCTGCGCCAAACGGGCGTTGTCGTAGGTGAGTTCGTCCTCGAACCACGGCCAGTCGTCCGTGGCGTTGGTCCGGAAGGCTGCCTCCAAACGGGCTACGCCCAGCGCCAACTCGGGAGTGGGCTCCGGAACGCGCACCAGCCCGAGAAGGGCATACGCCGTGGAGCGGACGGTCGAGAGCACGCGCAAAGACGGCCGCGCCACATCCAGCAGCGCGGCCGCCCGCTCCCGATATTTGTCCGGCACCGCGGCCCCGGCCGCGACATCGCCGAGCGACCACAACAGCCGCCCGACGTGGTCGCCGCGGTGCGGCTCGTCGAGCCACACCCCGGTCGCGTCCCGCATGTTGCGCGACCCGAAAGCCGCCGCGTCGTAGCCGGCCTCCAGGAAGGCCAGCGAGGTGTCGAGCCAGTCGTGCGGATCGGTGCCCTTCAGCTCGCGGACGGGGACGTCGCACAGCCCTGCCGCCACGATCGCCAGCCGGGCCACGTCGTCCACGCAGTAGCCGGACCCCAGGTCGGGTTTAGCACGGTCGCTGAACTGGACCACTCCGCCGGAGTCGGTGATCCGGTTCAGGTGCGTGAGCTTCAGCTTCGGCACGTCGACCAGCGCCATGCCGGCGGCGTCGGTGGCGACGGCGTCGGGCACCGGGCGCGTCCGGCGGGCCGCGGTGGCCCGCGCTATCCCGGCGAAACGGCGGGCCACCGCGGTCCAGTGCAACCCCGCGCCCTGGGTCCTGGCGGCTTCCCGGGCACGCTCCAGGCGGTCTGGGTCGGACAGCAGCGTGTGCAGAGCCTCGGCGTAGGCCTCGGGGTCCTCCGGCGGGACGGCGATGCCGGCGCCGCCGGCGAGCATGTCCTCGGCGTAGAAGTACGACGTCGACACCACCGGGCATCCGGCGGCGACGGCGAAGGTCAGGGCTCCGGAGGAGATCTGCTCGCGGGAGCGGTAGGGGGTGCAGAAGATCTCGGTGCGGGCCAGGACGGCGGAGATCTCCGCGTCGGACAGGAATGTGTCGAGGAAGACGACACGGTCCTGCAGGTTCGCCCTCTCCACGGCGAGGATCAGCTTGTCGCGGTAGTTCTCTCCTTCCTGGCGGGCGACCTCCGGGTGCGTGGAGCCGGCGATGAGATACGTCACGTCGGGATGCTGGTCGGCGATCAGGCCGAGGGCCGCGATCGCGGTCTCCAGCCCCTTGTTCGGCGACAGCAGGCCGAAAGTGGACAGCAGCCGCCGGCCGGCCAGCCGGTCCAGCGTCGAGGCCACCTCCGGGCGCACGTCGCCGCCGCTCCCCGGCGGCGGCGCTCCGTGCGGGACGTGCACGATCCGGTCCGGCGGGGCGATCCCGGTGCCGACCGCCAGCCGGCGCGCGGTCCCGGTGAACACGGTCACGGCCGCGGCGTCGCGGCACAGCCGGAAAAGGGTGCCGGCCTGCGTGGGGCTCGGCGTGGACAGCACCGTGTGCAGCGTGACCAGATACGGGACGCCGAGCCGGTGCAACTCGGCGGCGAAGTCGGTGATCCAGGCGCCATCGACGCCGCCGAAGATCCCGAATTCGTGCTGGATGACCACCGCGCCGACCCCGAAGGCGGCCACACGCTGGGCCGCCTTGCGGTAGTCGGAGCGCTCGTCCTGGCGGATCACCGTCCGCACCGTTGCGGGGTAGGCCAGTCCGTCCCGGTCCAACGCGCAGACCTCCACGCGCACGTCCGGAGCAGCATCGTTTAACGCGACGGCCAGGTCGCGCGAGTAGGTGGCGATGCCGCACCGTCGCGGCGGATACGTGGAAACGATCGCGAGTGTGATGCCGATGTTCGAGACAGTCCCTGACATGACCTCTCATACCTCTCTCCGTCGTCACTAAATGCGACGGAACCGGCAAGCCACTCTAACGTTACTCAGTAGCCTGAATCAATACTCTTAGACGTATTGCCGCCCATGCTCCGGTGAACAGGGCGGGATGCGCCACCGCTTTGGCAAGGCGCGAGGCACCCGAAACGAGCCCGCCCGACCTGCGCCTGTGACGTGGGCCGCTTGACAAGCCCCCGGGAGCGGCATGGTTTAATAGCGCCATGACCGGCGCTTGCATCACGTGCTGCGCGACCTGCCATGGGACGAAAGCCCATATGGCCGGCCGCGTATGCCGCATGCGCCGAATGTGCGGCCGCTGACGTCCGATAGCCCGCTGGTACGGAAGATGCGAGGGTTCGCCCCCGCTTCATCCGGAGGGCACCTTCCAGCCGCCGTACTCCTGTAGAGGTAACTCTGATGACAGACCCTTCTAGGCCCGCCCTCACCCAGGCCGCTTCCGTCCACAGCACGCCGGACTATCGGCTCTGCCTGCTCACGCACCGGGTCCCTCCCCGCGTTCATAAAACGTGCCGCCGAATGCGTTGGGGTGTACCAGCCAGCGTTGTCTGCGTACGCCCTTCCCGGACCGCCGACCCCCGTTTCGTGAGTTATGCGACCCCGCTGAGGAGCACCCCCGATGGACCCCCGCCGCCTGGAGAAGATCTACGACGCCGTCCGTGACGAGCTGGCCGGCCTGGACCGTTACGAGATCGAGCAGCGCGCCTGCGTGGCCCGCGCCCGCTGGCACGCCGCCTCGACAAGTCCCAACGCCAATCCTGAACAACGGGCCCTGGCCGGGGCCCGCGCCGCGGCCATCGGCCGGATCCTGATCCACCTGCGGCGCACCTGGACCGACGAGTACGACGCCGCCGACCACGCCGCCCGCGCCCTGGCCGCCGAGCGCGTCGACCCCGAGGTCGCGGCGAGCGTGCGGGCCGCCGGGCACCCGGTCGGCGCCCGCGTGGAGGTCGTCGGCGAGGAGCGCACCGGCGTCGTGCAGCAGATCCTGGTCTCCCGCGAGGAGGACGGGTACTACGCGCGCTGGTACGTCGTGCACGTCGCCGAACTGCAGCTGTGCCGCGCCTACGGCTGCGACGAGTTGGAGACGCTGGAGCCGGAGCAGGCGCCGCTGGCGCCGGCCGCGCAGCACTCCGCGAAGTCCTTCGCGGCGCTGGCCGAGCGGGCGGAGCGCGCCGAGCGGGGCCCGGTGACCGTGCGGCACGGGCAGCGCGGCGGCCGGCGGGTGCTCGCCGCGGCCTGAGGCCCGGACCGGGGCCGAAGCCGGGGGCGGGGGCCGAAATGGCCGGATACCGCCTTGCGTGACGGTTTCCGGCCATCGTGGCATGATCGGTGAGAAATACGGCGGACACGACGTCCCGGCACCGATCAGCACAGATCGGCACCGATCAGCGTCGGAAGAAGTCCCGCACGTTCACCAGCAACAACAGCAGCGCGGCCAAGCCCATCGCGACGAGGAAGCCGTCGCGGGCGTGGCGCGCCGTCCACTCCAGCACGGCGATCACGACGCCGGCGCCGACCAGGATCACCGCGAGGCTGACCGCGGTGGTCAGCAGGCGGCGCCGGGCCACGGCCTCCAGGGCCGCGAAGACCACCAGGATGGCCAGCAGGCTCGGGATCTTCTGGCGGTCGTCGGGCAGCAGCAGGACCGTGGCCACCGCCAGGAACAGCAGCGGGACGCTGACCGCGGCCCAGATCTGCAGCAGGATGCCGTGGTGTTTGCGGTCGCCGGGGTCGTAGGGCTTGTGCGACCGGGTGACGTGGGCCTGCGGGTCCTGCGGCGGCGGGCCGCCGGCTTTGAGCACGGCCAGGTGGACGGTGCGCTCCTCGGCCAGCGCGGTGCGTTCTCTGATCAGGCTCATGACCGACTGCTCGGCGACGCGGGCTTCGCCGAGGCGCTCGGCCGCGTTCTTGGCGGTCTGGAATTCGGTGCGCAGCGACAGGACTTCGGCGTGGCGTTCGCGCGCCTGCTGCTGCAGCAGACCGGTCTGCTCGTCGGCTTCGGCGATGCGGCGGTCGAGCTCGGCGACCCGCTCCTGGAGGCTGTGTGCGAGGAGGGTGTCGTCCGGGGAGACCTTGTGCAGTCCGGCCCAGCCGAGGGGGTCGGCCCAGGAGAAGCGGACGGTGCCGTCGCGTTCGTAGCGCGGGCCGGCCGGGGCGCGTTCGCCGCCGGCCCAGTCGCGGGTGTCGACGCCCCACAGGCCGCGGAAGCCCCGGACCCAGGGGGTGTCGTCGTCGATGAGGACCGGCTCCCATTCCCGGTCCTGGCCGGGGCCGACGCGGGTGCCGTCGCCGCGGGCGTAGTCGATGAACGGGATGCCGAAGCCGTGGTCCTCGCTGCGGGCGCGGCGCAGCAGCAGCTCGGCGGCGCGCTTCCACCAGCGCGCGACGGTGCCGAGGAAGCGTGGGTTGACGGTGACGAGGTAGTCGCCGGCGAGGAAGGCCCCAGAGTGGGAGCCGGCGCCGGCGAACACCACGGGGTGGGTGCCCTCGGCGACGGTCAGGTCCGGATCGTCCCAGCGGCGGCGGAGGTCGTCGCCGGTGTAGTCGTGGGAGGAGAAGGCGACCCAGCGCGGGGACACGGTTCCGGTGGCCTGGTCCTCGGCGAGGTAGACCGTCACCATCTCCCAGTCGGCCTCGTGGTCGTTGACGCCGCCGAAGGTGGAGCGCCAGTCGTTGGCCGCGTAGAAGTACCAGTACTGCAGGACGACGTAGCCGCCCTGGCGCAGCACGCGGCCGTAGTACGGAGACGCTTGCGCGCCGCCGCCGGCGTGGTACTGCTCGGCGGCCTTGGTCATCACGCCGCCGGGGACGGTGCCGCGGATCAGCAGGCTCAGGCGGAGCAGGACGTCGATGAGGCGCGCGACGAAGCCCACGGCCGCCAGGCGGCCGGTGCGGCGGATGCCGGTGGGGTGGCTTTTGCGCCAGCGGCGGACCTCGCCGCCGCCGGCGGGTTTGGGGACGTAGCGGAGGAACAGAGGGCGGCCGGGGTGCCGGTCCGAGGCTTCCAGCAGGCTCGCGAGGTCGAGCTCGCCGGCCGGGACGAGCTCGGTCTGCTTGTCGCCGTCGCGCCACAGGCCCGCCGCGGCGATGTAGCGCTCGATGTCGGTCGGGAGGAAGTACTCGCCCTTGGTGTAGGCCAGGATCGGCTCGTGGGTGCGGAGCAGGGTGAGGTCGTCCGGGGGCGGCGGCGCGGAGCGGTCCGCGGACGGAGTGGGGCCGGGGCCCGGATCGGCGGAGGGGCCCAGGCCGGAGTCGGCGAGGTCGGCGGCAGTCATCGATGCCGACGATAAGTCACCGCGATCACCGGCGCTCGCCGGGTCCGGGCCGGTGGTGAAGGCGCCGCTCTCAGCGGGTGGTGAAGGCGCCGCCGTTGACGTGGATCGTCTGGCCGGTGATCTGCCGCGCACCCTCGGAGGCGAGAAAGAACACGGTCTCGGCGACGTCGCGGGGCGTGCCGGCGCGCTTGGTGTGCGTGTCGGCGATGAGGGCCTGCTCCCGGGCGTCGGTCATGGCGCCTTGGAAGAAGCCGGTGCCGGCGATGTAGCCGGGCGAGACCACGTTCGCGGTGACGCCGCGCGGACCGAGCTCGGCGGACAGCATCGCGTACCAGGCGGCGAGGGCGGCCTTGGCGGCACCGTAGGAGCCGCCGCGTCGTTCGGCGCCGATGGTGCCGACGGCGATCGCGGTGCCGCCCGAGGCGAGGACGGGCTTGAGCGCGCTGGTGGTCAGGACGGCGCTGAGCAGGTTCCCGTCGAGGTCGGCACGCCAGTCGGCGAGCAGGGACTCGAGCTCGGTGGCATCGGGGTCCGGCGGCGCGGCGCCCAAGCCGCCGGCGGCGTTGACGAGGACGTCGAGCGTGTCGAAGCGAGCCGCGAGAGCCTCGACGGCGCGCGGATCGGTGGCATCGCAGGGCACACCGGTGACGCCGAGCTCCCTGGCGGTGCTCTCGACGAGTTCGCCACGCCGGCCGGTGATGACGACATCAGCGCCATCGGTGGCGAAGCGCCCGGCGACGGCGCGGCCGATGCCGCTGCTGCCGCCGGTGATGAGGACGGTGCGAGTCATGGTCCCCTCCGGTATGTTTAGGGCTAAACATTTAGACCTTAACATGTCTGGCGGGACAGCCGCGGAAGCGAAAAGATGACGCCGCCGAGCCGGACCAGCACGACCAGCACGACCAGCACGACCAGCACGACCAGCACGACCAGCACGACCAGCACGACCAGCCCAGAAAACCAGACCAGCACAACCAACAAATCGGACCAGCCAGACCTGCCGAACCTGCAAGCCGGACCAGCACACCAGCACGACCAGCACGACCAGCACGGCCAACCAAGCCCGACCAGCATGCAAGCACGGCCAGCGGGACCAGCACGCCAGCACGCCAGCACGCCAGCACGCCAGCACGCCAGCACGCCAGCACGCCAGCCAGGCAAGCACAACCAGCAAGCCGGACCAACCAGACCTGCCCGAACCTGCGAGATCAGGAAGCCGGACCAGCACACCAGCACGACCAGCCAGACCAGAGCACCCCACCACCCACCCCAAGGAGTCCCCCGTGACCACCACCGCCGCCGAGATCGCCGAGGCGTGGCGCCGCGAGCGTCCGGGTACTCCCGTCGACTCGATCGAGGTCTTCACGCCGGTCGTGCGGCTGGCCAAGCTGCTGAGCGATGACCGGACCCGGGTGCTGCGGGCGGCGGGCCTTGATCGGGCGACGTTGGATCTGCTGTCGGTGCTGCGGCGTTCCGGGCCGCCTTACACGCTCACCACGCGGGAGCTCGCTGAGCGGACGCTTGTCACCGCGGGGGCCATCTCCCAGCGGGTCGCGCGGGCGGAGCGGGAGGGGCTCGTCACCAGGGCTCCGGATGCGTCGGGGCACAAGGCGGTGGCCGTGGCGTTGACCGGGGCCGGGCACGCGGTGGTCGAGCGGTCGGTCGATGCGGTGCTCGGGCGTGACTCCGAGTTGGTCGCCGGGCTCACCGCCGAGGAGCGGGCGGTGCTGATTCCGCTCCTCGGCAAGCTCGAAGCCTTCGTCAGGGCGCGTAGCTGATCGCCGGTTACTGCGATCCCGCCGCCGCGACGCACAGCTTGGAGTCGGCCGCGTTCTCTCCGTCGGCGCTCGACAGGGCCGCTGACGGCAGGGCGGTCGGGGCGCTCGACGTCGCGGATCCCGCGCTCGGGTTGTACACGTCCCCGCTGGCGAAGTCCGCGCCGACGCGGAGCACGATCGGGGCGCCGCCGTCGCCGCCGGGCTGGACCGCGGACGCCGGCAGCTGGAGCGTCGCGGCGACCGCCTGGGCGGCGGCCTGCTTGGCGGGGCTGCTGTAGAACACTGTCGTCGTGGCGACGTCGCTGCTGCTGTAGCCGACGCCGCTCGCGTTCTTGAAGCCGTCGGCCTGGAGGGTCGCGGCGAGCTGGCGGGAGCGGCCGTCGTTGGTGGTGCCGTTCTCGACCACGATCTGGTCCTTCACCGCGCTCGGGCTCAGGCTGCCGGAGGTCGCCGTCGGCGTCGGGGACGGCGTGCTCGGCGCGGCTCCGGAACCGCTGCTCGCCGCGGTGGTGGGGCCGGTGACCGACTGGTCGTGGGCGATCAGGGAGAAGATCTGGTCGTCCAGCGCCTTGTCGGGAGCCACCCGGTTGGGGTCCGGCGGGTAGGTGGTCGTGGGCATCGTCAGGAACGTGATGTTCTGCGCCGGCACCTTCTTCAGCGTGTTCGCCAGGTCCAGGAGCTTGCCGACGCTGGCGATGCCGTCGTCCACGGTCAGCGACTTGGAGGCGATGTCCATCAGGTGCGTGGCCTGGAGCGGGTTGTCCAGCGTCGCCTGGTCCTTCATCTTGCGGATCAGCGAGGCCAGGTACTGGTGCTGCGCCTCGGTGCGGTAGAGGTCCGAGCCGTCGGCGAAGCCCTCGCGGGTGCGCAGGAAGGCCAGCGCCATGTCGCCCTGGATCGTCGAGGTGCCGGCCGGGAGGTTCAGGTGCGAGTCGGGGTCGTCCACCGCCTTGGTGACGCAGACCTGGACCCCGCCGACCGCGTTGGTCAGGGCCACCACGCCGGCGAAGTCGACCATCATGAAGTGGTCGATCTTGACGTGGGTGAACTCCTCGACGGTGTCCACCTGGCAGCCGGGGCCGGCGGCCAGGGCCGAGTTGATCATGCCGACGGTCTGCGCCGCGTACTGGCTGCCCTTGGCGTCGACGCACGCCGGGATCGGGATCATCGTGTCGCGCGGCAGCGAGACCACCGTCGCGTTGGTCCGGTCCGCCGAGACGTGCACCAGCATCTCCACGTCGGAGCGGCCCGAGGGGTCGGTGAACCCGCCCAGGGCCGCGTCCTGTCCGGGCAGCCGGGCGTCGGTGCCGATCAGCAGGATGTTGATCGGCAGGTTGCCGTAGGCGTCCGGGGTCTCCTGCACGATGCTGCCGCTGACCATCTTGTCCGGCGGGACGACGGCACCGTGCAACGGCGCGCCCTTGATGTTGTGGTCGATGCGGTAGTACCAGTAGCCGGCGACGGCCACAGTGCTGCCGAGGACCACCACCAGCATCGCGGACAGGACCATCAGGGTGCGCTTGACCCGGCGCCGGGCGGTACCGCTCTTGACCCCCTGAGCGACCCCGCCCGCCGAGGTGTCAGGACCGTGCTTGGGTAGCCAAACCGTACTCGCCGCGTCGTCGGCTATACCGGATGTCTCGTCACTCATCGTTGGTGCTCCGTCCGCTCAGTCCCCGTTCCCTCCCACTTCGATGACGTTTCACCCCCCAGAAGCGGTTCCGTCCTGTCGGGAGACGGTGACGAGCAATTGCGTGGCCCGGGTCGCGGTCACATAGTGCGTGCGCGGGCCCATCGGCGACTCCGAGGCGATCAGGTCGGGGTCGACCAGCACGACGGCGTCGAACTCCAGGCCCTTGGACTCCAGCGAACCCAGAACCTGTACTCGGTCCGGGACCTCCGCGGCGTCGGGCAGAGTGAAAGCACCTAACCGGGTCATCGGCACGATCACCCCGACCGTCCCCTCGACCTCCCCGGCCAGCCGGCGCGCCGCGGCCCCGGCCGCCGCCGCCAGATCCGCCTCGTCGCTCACGACGAACTCCGGCGGCCGCCCGGTCGAACGGACCGCGCGCGGCAGCGGCGCGTCCGGCAGGAACCGGTGCAGCAGCGTCGCGGCGTAGTCGGCGATCTCCACCGGGTTCCGGTAGTTCGTGGTCAGCTCGTACTGCCGGCGCTCACGCGTGGTGCCCAGCGCCAGGTCCATCGAGCGCCGCGCCTCGTCCAGGTCCTCCCAGGAGCTCTGCGCGGCGTCGGCCACCACGGTCCAGGTCGCGTGCCGGCCGCGCCGGGCCAGCATCCGCCACTGCATCGGCGAGAGGTCCTGGGCCTCGTCGACGACGATGTGGCCGAACTCCTCGGGGTCTGGCTCCTCTACGTAGGCACCGCGCTGGCCCGCGCGGTCCCCGAACGTCGACAGTTCGCGGAAGCCGCCGGACTCCGGCTCCGAGCCGTCGTCGGTCTCCTCGCCGGTCAGCAGGTTCACGCCGTCCACGACGTACGGGTTCGCCGCGGCGGCCGCGCGGGCCGTGCGCGGGCCCTCGCCGAGCAGCGAGTCCAGCTCGTCCAGCAGCGCGATGTCCGAGTACGACAGGCCGGCGCCGCTCTCCCCCACCGCGCGCCACGACTCGGCCAGCAGCTGCGCGTCCGTGGCGCTGAGCACCCCGCGCGAGACCTCGGCCAGGTACGCCGGATCGCCGAGCGAGCGCAGCACCTCCAGCGGAGTGCGCTGGGGCCACCAGGCGCTCACGAAGTCCGCGAACGGCCGCTCGGAGCGCAGCTCGGACAGGAAGGTGCGCTTGTCGTCCTCGAGCAGGTCCGGGTACTCGTCGTAGGGCGAGGCGTCGCCGGCGGCGCGCTTGGCGTCCTGGTAGGCGTTCCAGGCGGCGTCCTGCAGGGAGCGGATGACGTCGGCGCGCACCGCGTTCGGCCGGCGGCTGCCGCCGCGCAGCATCCGCTCACGCAGCGCCGACAGCTGCGGCGCGTCGAGGGTGAAGAACGTGCCCTGGTAGATCAGCCGGACGTCCTTCGGCGCGCCCCACGGCGCGTCGTTGGCCGCCTTGCGCAGGATCCGGACCATGCGCGGCGAGCCCTTCAGCTTGGCCCGCGCCGAGTCCTCGTGCCGGGTGGCCTCGACGCCGTTCACCACGTCGCCGAGCGAGCGCAGGGCGGCGCCGCCCTCGCCGAGGGACGGGAGCACCCGTTCGATGTAGTCGGTGAAGCGCCGGTTGGGGCCGACGACCAGCACGCCGCGCGAACCGAAGCGGCGCCGGTGCTGGAACAGCAGCCAGGCCACGCGGTGCAGCGCGACCGCGGTCTTGCCGGTGCCCGGGCCGCCGGTCACCACCACGCTGACGTCGGCCGGAGAGCGGATCACCACGTCCTGCTCGCGCTGGATGGTGGCGACGATGTCGCGCATGTAGCCGGTACGGGTGCGGGCCAGGGCGGCGATGAAGGCGCCGTCGCCGACCACGGGCAGGCCCTCGGGGGCGGCGTCCGGGTCGAGCAGGTCGTCCTCGATGTCCAGGACCTGGTCCCCGCGGCAGTGCAGCACCCGGCGGCGCACGACACCCTTCGGGTCCTCCGGCGCGGCCTGGTAGAACGCCGCGGCGGCCGGGGCGCGCCAGTCCACGACCAGCGGCTCCAGATCCTCGGTGCGGACCCCGAGCCGGCCGATGCGGTAGGTCTCCAGCTCCTCGCCCGGGGTCTCGGGCTTGAGGTCCAGGCGGCCGAACACCAGTTCGTTGTAGGCGTTCTCCAGCGACCGCTCCCAGATGGCCGCCTCCATCACCTGCACGTCCCGGTCGACCAGGGCCGAGTAGGTCCCGCCCTGGGCCACCTTGTAGCTCTCACGCACGCGCCGCGCGGCCTGCTCGCGCATCTGGGCCAGCCGCGCGTACGCGGCGTCGACGGCCTGCTGCTCGACCGCGATCTCGCGCTCCTTGACGTGCGCCGAACCGTCCTGCTGAGGTGACACCCCGCGACCTCTCTCGTCGTTTGACCGGCCTACTGAACCAGCACAACCGCACGATCATCCAAGACCGAGCCCACCCGGGCAAACGCCGTCCGCCGCCGAAGTGTTTGCATTCCGTTTGAAACAGCCGTCACAGGGTCCTCACAAGCCCCCGGCGGACTTATGTTCGGACCGTGACGGGGACTCTTACTCAGGCGCCCAGCCGCAGTACAACGCATCGGGCGACCGCCAACGGATCCAGTTTCAGCGATCATCTCACCCACCTCCCGCAGCCACCTCGCGGGACCACGCCGAACATCCTGCGCGCGGCCGCCGCTGCCGCCGGGGTGCTGGCACTCCTCGCGGCGGTCGTGCTGACCGGCGCCGCCTCGGGGGCCCGGAACCAGATCACCACAGTGGGGAACACCGACGCCCCGAGCGTCCGGGCCACCGACGACTTCCTGTTCCGGCTCCAGGACATGGACGCACAGCTGGTCAACGCGCTCCTGGTGAACGGGGACGACACGGTCCACGTGCCGCGCGGAACGAGCGAGGCGCTGTACGACACCGACCGCAAGGCGGCCGACGGGGACCTGGAGTCCGCGACCGTGGCGCTGGCCGGCGACCAGCACGCGCTGGACCAGCTGCACGCGGTGTCCGACGTGTTCGGCCAGTACCAGGCGCAGGCCACCCGGACCCTCGCCGACGACGAGCGCGACGGCGGCACGGTCGCCGGGGCCGCGCCGGCCTCGGTGTACCGCGACTATCTGGCGGGACACTCGATCCTGTTCGGCGACAACGACGCCGGCGGGCTGTGGAAGTCCGCCACCGACTTGGAGAAGTCGAGCCGGGAGGCCATCGACGCCTCCGCCTCGTCGGCGGACAGTTCGCTGAACATGGTGGCCGTCAATTTCCTGATCTTCGGCGTGCTGCTGGTCGGCATCCTGGTGGCGCTCCAGGTGTTCGTGCACCGGCGCTTCAAGCGGGCGGTCAACCCGGGACTGGTCGGCGCGACGCTGGTCGCCCTGGTCTTCATGATCGGCGGTACCGTCGGGACGGTCGTCGCGTCGAGCGACTTCCACACCGCGAAGAACGACGCCTTCGACTCGGTGCTGGCGCTCAGCGAGGCCCGCGCGACGAGCGCCGGGATCAACTCCGACGAGAGCCGCTGGCTGCTGGCGCACGACTACCCCGCGCAGCGTGGCCAGTACGAGCAGTCGTTCCTGCAAGGCGAGAACGCGATAGCCGGCCTGCCAGGGGCGAACACCATCGCCGACTACGCCACGGAGCTGAACGCCAAGGCCGGTATCACGACCGCGGACAACCTGCCCCCGGCGGCGCTGGACCCGCACAGCAGCTTCGGCGCGGAGTTCGCCAACATCACCTTCCCGGGCGAGGCCCAGCAGGCGCTGAATGCGTTCGCCGCCTACAACGCGTACATCCAGGACGACACGAAGCTGCGCTCCCTGCCGCTGACCGAGGCTTCCGGGCTGAAGTCGGCGATCGACTTCGACACCAACGCCGACACCGCGGGCGGCTCTGACCGGGCGTTCAACGATTACAGCACGGCGCTCGGCGACGTCATCGCGAACAACGAGTCGCACTTCAAGTCCTCGATGCCGGCCGCGAAGAACGGGATCGGGGTCTGGACCTGGCTGCCGTACGTGCTCGCGCTGCTGCTGATCGGGCTGACGGTGCTGGGACTGAGGCCGCGGCTCACTGAATACCGCTGACGCGGCCGGATACCACTGTTGCACTGGACACCGCTGATGCACCGAATACCACTGACGCACTCCTGAAGCGCGAAAAGCCTTCGGGCCGCCGCACCGCTTTCGCGGGCGGCGGCCCGAAGTGCTGTCAGCCTCCGCCCCGCTCAGTGGTGGACCGAGAACCACACCAGCGAGATGGCCCCGGCGATCACGCAGTAGACGCCGAACGGCTTCAGGTCGCGGTTCTCGAAGTACTTGGTCAGGAAACGCACCGAGATGTAGGCGGCGATGCCGGCCAGCACCGCGCCGGCGACGGCCGGGCCGAGGATGCTGTGGTTGGCCGGCTTGGCCAGCTCGGGGGCCTTGTACACGCCGGCGGCCAGGATCACCGGGGTGGCCAGCAGGAACGCGAAGCGCGCGGCGTCCTCGGTCTTCAGCCCGCGGGCCAGGCCGGCGACCATGGTGATGCCGGAGCGGCTGATGCCTGGCAGCAGGGCGAAGGCCTGTGCGCCGCCTATCCCGGCGGCGGACTTCCAGCCCAGGCGGGCCAGCCGGCGGTCGGCGGCGATCTCCGGGGGCTCGCCGCGGCGCGGCGGCGCGTTGCCGTCGTCGGCGTGCCGGCCCGTGGAGGCGCTCTTGAGCATGTAGTCCGCGAGGAAGATGACGAAGCCGTTGACGAGCAGGAACGCCGCCGCCGGCACCGGCTTGCCCAGATGGGTGCGCAGCGCCTTGTCCGCCACGATGCCGATCAGGCCGACCGGGATCGTGCCGATCACCAGCAGCCAGGCCAGGCGCTCGTCCGGGCCCTCCACGCTGCGGTGCCGGATCGAGCTGAACAGGGCTTTGATGATGCGGACCCAGTCCCGCCAGAAGAACGCCACCAGGGCCAGCGCGGTCGCGACGTGCGCGAGCACCAGGAAGGCCAGGTACGGCGAGTCCTTCGCGGTCATGTCCAGGTCGGTCTTCCAGCTCCCGCCGATGAAGGCGGGCAGAAGTATCGAGTGGCCGAGGCTGGATATGGGGAACAGCTCGGTGACGCCCTGGACCAGCCCGATCGTGCAGGCTTCCAGGTAATTGAGGCCGGACAACTGATACCCCTGTCGGAAAATGGATGCTCCTCCGCCGGAGAATACGCGGGGTGTCCTGCGGCGTGAGGAAACAGACGGTGAACGCAGGGCAAAGCAGCAGCACACTGGCTCGGTCCGGAACGGTCGGCGGGTTCGGCCGGCGCCGCGGGAAGCCGGGGACAGCCTACGACAGGTTGTAGCAGTTGTGCGCCGGGGTCAACCCCGGGGCGCCCGCCCGCGAGTTCCGGCCTACGAAATCCAGCCTACGAAATCCGGCTCATGACGTCCGGCCGGAGTACCAGCCGTCGAGGTCCGCGGGCTGCACCCGCAGCGCGGCCGCCAGCCGCTCCCGGGACACCGGCTCCGGCCCGGAGACGGCCATGTTCAGCACCGCCTGCAACATCGCGTTCAGCACGCCGCGGGCCTTCATCAAGGACTCAAGCGCGTTCTCGTACGCTCCCTGATCGACGGCCCGGGTCACCATCGGCAGGCCGACGTTCACCAGACCGTTGATCCGGCCGCGCAGATCGGCGTCGAGTTCGCCGGGCAGCAGCGCGCGGCCGTCGGCGTGCACCTCGGCCAGCGCCAGGCCGGACTTCTCGCGGATCATCGCGCGCACGCTGTGGTACGCGCCGTACCGCATCGCCGGGGAGGGGGTCTCCCCGTTCGGCGCGGTCACGTGCTCGGCGAAGTCCCGCAGGCGCGGGACCATCGCCAGCACGTAGTCCTTCAGAGCGTCCATCCCGTTCAGCGGAGCGGGATCGACGGCGTCCACCGCGGCGGTGGCCCACAAAGTCACTCCGGCCGCGGCCTCGGCGGGGTCGGGGTGCGCGGTGAGAACGTCGTACTCCACCCGCTCCGGGCGGAACTGTCGCGCCATGCCCCCGATTCTGGTCGATCGAGGCGAACCCCCGGTGAACATCTGACGACGGGTGGATGCCCGCTCCGGGCAATGTAGGCGAGTGAGCTGGCGTTTATCAGTGGGCGAACACAGGTGCGACGTCCTCGGAATCGCTGTCCTCACCGGGGCCCGAGGACCCGTCCCGGCCCTTGGCCCGCACGTTCTTCGGCAGGAAGAACATCAGCAGGAAGACAAGGAACTGTCCTGCGGCGACGAACCACAGCGTCGTCTCGTACCCGTTGACCATCGTCTGCTGCCCGGCCTTCACGGCCTGGGCGGCGAGGATCTGCCCGACCGCCGGCGGCTGGTTCGGGTCCGGGTGCGCCGGGTTCGGGCAGGACGCCGGCAGGTTGCTCGGGTCCTTCTCCTTGGCCCGGTCCACCGAGCACTGCTTGAAGGACGCGAAGATCTGGTCCGCCTGCTGCGCCGGCACGCCGGCGGCCACCAACTGCCGGGTGACGGCGGGCTTCTGGTCGTCCACGGCCTTGGTCGCGTTCGTCCCCATCATGTTGAAGAAGACCAGCGCGGTCAGCGCGATGCCGAAGGCCTGGCCCAGCTGCTGGCTGGTGTTCAGCAGGCCGGAGGCCGAGCCGGCGTCGCGGGTCGGCACGTCGGTGAGGATCAGGTCGAAGATCGGGGCCACCACCAGGCCCATGCCGATACCGGTGATCAGCAGCGGCAGCGCCATCTGGAGCGAGGTGAAGGACAGGTCCAGGTGCTTGGCCATCTCGATGTACAGCACCAGGCCGCCGCCCATCAGCAGCACGCCGAACTGCACCACCTTGCGCCCGAACCGCGGCACCAGGAACTGCACGGACATGCCGGCCGCGGCCGAGACGCCGATCGAGAACGGGATGCCGGTCAGGCCCGCGTGCAGCGGCGTCCAGCCCAGGCCCAGCTGCATGTACAGCGACCACACCAGGAAGAAGACGCCGAGGGTGGTGGCGAAGGTCAGGTTGGTCAGGATGCCGGAGGCGAAGGAGCGGAAGCGGAACAGGCTCAGCTCCACCAGCGGCGAGTCGCCGCGCAGACCCTTGCGGCGTTCGTAGAGCACGAACACGGCCAGCACCGGCACCGCGGCGACCATCATCAGCCAGCCCCACAGCGGCCAGCCCAGATCCCGGCCCTGCATCAGCGGGAAGACCAGCATGAACAGGCCGACCACGGACAGCCCGACGCCGGGCAGGTCGAGCTTGGTGGCGTGCGGGGCCCTGGACTCGGTGATGACGCGGAAGGCGACGATCAGCCCGAAGACGCCGACCGGCAGGTTCACCAGGAAGATCGGGCGCCAGTGCAGGCCGAGCAGGTTCCACTGGACCAGCAGGCCGCCGACGATGGGCCCGGCGACCGCGGCCGAGCCGACGATGCCGCCGAACATGCCCATCACCTTGCCGCGCTCCCCGGCCGGGAAGGTGACGTGGATGATCGCCATGACCTGCGGCACCATCAGCGCCGCCATACCGCCCTGCAGGACCCGGGCGCCGATGAGCATGCCGGGCGTGGCCGCGATGCCGCACAGCGCGGAGGCGATCGTGAAGCCGGTCATGCCGATGAGGAACAGCCGCTTGCGGCCGAAGATGTCGCCGAGCCGGCCGCCGGTGATCAGCACGACGGCGAAGGCCAGCGCGTAGCCGGCGGTGATCCACTGGATCGCCGAGTACCCGGCCTTCATCTGGCTCTGGATCGACGGGATGGCGACGTTGACGATCGTCACGTCCAGCAGGTCCATGAAGGCCGCGGACAGGATGACGGCCAGCGCGAGCCAGCGTTTGGGGTCGGGGGTGACCGCCCCCTCGGATATGCCGGTACCAGCCATGCCTCTTCGGCCCCCTCAGGCTTCGGACTTCACAGATCGAGCCCCAGGCTAGAGGAGGGCACCGACACTATGCCGAGGTCGGAAGCGTCTGCTATCTCACAACGCGTTGTGACACGGATACGACGTGACCCGTGCCACAACGCGCGGTTCAGCTCTCGACGACGTGCTGCGCGAACCGGTCGCGCGCCTCGGACCACATCTTCTGGTCCCACTGGCCTGTGCCCAGCGCGTCGGCGGCCTCGTAGCCCATCATCAGCGCGTGGTGCGTGTTGTCCGGCGTGAACAGGCCCAGGCGCCCGAAGGTGGTGACGTGCGGCAGCGACTCGACCCAGGCGTCCAGGTCGGCCAGCGCCTCCCGGTATCCCTTGTGGTAGATCGGGTACACCTGCCGCATCCGCTTCACCTGCACCCATTCCAGGTTCAGGTGCGGCAGGCCGAGGCGGCGCACCGTCTCGCGGATCAGGTTCGCCAGCTGGTCCTCGTCTGCGGCCCACAGATCGTCCCCTATGTCGCAGGGGATCTCGAAGCACAGCACGGTGCGCTCGGTCGGGTCCTCGGGCGAGAAGCGGTGGTTCGCCGGCTCGGAGATGCGCGTGACCGGGGTGTCGCCGTCCGGGATGTAGTGGACGTCGCAGCCGGTCCAGCGGCCTCCGGCGTGCACGGCGTACACGAGCAGGATCGCCCGGAAGCGCAGCTTGCCGCTGGCCTCCACGGCCTCGTACGGCGCGCCCGGCGAGGTCAGGCGGGCCAGCAGCGGGACCGGGATGGTCGAGAAGACGTGGCCGGCCCTGATGTCCGAGCCGCCCTCGGCCCAGTGCTGCTCCCCCGACCAGCCGCCGCGTTCGGCCGCCGAGCCGTGGAACTCCGAGCGGGCCAGGCTCACGCTGACGCCGTCGGCGTCCACCGCGAGGTGCTCGGCCGCGGCGCCGAGGCGGATGCGCACGCCGGCCTCCATCGCCGCGTCGGCGAGGACTTCGCAGAGCTGGCCGAAGCCGCGGCGCGGGTACAGGTAGGCCAGCGACTCGCTGGCGATCGAGTTGCGGACGCTGCGCACCAGCGCGCTCCACATCGTCTGCGAGCCCGCCTTGCGCCGGGCCTGGTCGATGTCGATGTCCTCGCCGGAGACGCCCCACAGCTTGGCCGCGTACGGCTCGTAGACCTGCTTGTACATCGTCGGCCCGAAGCCGGCCCGCATCAGCTCCGCGTAGGAGTCGGCGGCCGCGATCTGCTTCTTGCCGCGCCAGGTGGCGGCCACGGCGTCGAAGGCGGCGCGGGCCATCGGCACCGCCGGCATCGACTTGGCCAGCTCCCGCGGCTTGAACGGATAGGTGACCCAGCGGTCGCCGACCAGCAGCCGGCCGTTGCGGTAGCGGGTCTGCAGATCCGAGCCCATCAGGCCTCTGAGATCGGCCAGTATGTTCTCCGGCAGGTCCGGGTTCAGCCGGTGGCTGCCCAGGTCCACACGGAACCCGGCGACGTCGAACGACGCCGCCATCCCGCCCACGGTCTCGGCCCGCTCCAGCACGTCCACGGACAGGCCGCGGCGCGCCGCGTACCACGCCGCCGCCAGGCCCGCCGGGCCCGCGCCGAGGACGACGAGATCCGCCCTACCGGTCATCGTTGGTATCCATCAGAACGCCCACAGTAGTAGTCCCACCCCATTCCCGGAACGCGCCGCGCGATGCGCGTCTCGGGTCTCACCCGATAGAGGAGATCATGCCGTATCCGCCCACCCGTCTCCCACCACCGCCCGTTATGGAGACGCTTCGCGCCGCAGTATTGATGGCGGCATCACATCTCGTCGATGCGCGGCAGAAGCACTTCGGTCGCGATGAGCCTGATCGCCACCGCCGCCGGGATCGCGACCAGCGCACCGACGATCCCGAACAGCGCCGCACCCACCAGGACGGCGAGAATCGTCACCATCGGGTGGACGTCCACGGTGCGCCGGTTGACCCGGGGCGCGATGAGGTAGTCCTCGGCCAGCCGGGCGGCCACGTAGTAGACGAGCGTGAATATGGCCACCTTGACGGACACGGTCACCGCCACGAGCGTCACCACCGCACCGCCGATCGAGGAGCCGACCACGGGCACCAGCCCGAACATCGCCACCACCATGCCCAGGGCCGCCGGGTAGGGGATCGACCACGCCATCGCCCAGATCCAGGTGAAGAAGCCGGCGATGGAGGCGATGACCATCTGGCCGATGACGTACTTGCCGACCTGGGCCAGGATCCGGTCGCTGAGCTCGGTGACCCGCGGGCGGCGGCGGACCGGCACCAGGTGGTAGGCGAAGTTCTTGATGCCGGGCATGTTCGCCACGAAGTAGAAGGTCAGCGCGATCCCGGCCAGGGTGCCGGTGAGCAGCGAGAACACCGCCTTGCCGGCGCCGAGGATGCCGTTGAGGTCCAGGGTCCCGGCCTTGTTGGCGCTGATCCAGGACTTCACCTTCTCGATGATGTGGTACTTGTTCTCCAGCTTGCCCAGATAGGTGGACTTGTTGCGCAGGTCGTTCAGGTAGCCGGGGATCGCGTTGATCAGGGAGTTGATCTCGCGGTCTATCGGCGGGAAGATCACGGCCACGAACCCGGCGAGCAGCGCCAGCACGCCGAGGGCGACGACGAACACGGCGAAGCCGCGCCGCAGGCCGCGGTTCACCAGGCCGGTGACCATCGGGTCCAGCGCGGTGGCGAAGAACACCGCGAGCATCAGGATCGACAGCAGGCTGCCGAGACCGGACACCAGGTGTACCAGGGCGTAGGCGGTGATGGCGCCGGCGGCGAGCCAGAAGGCGAAAGCGAACCAGCCGCCCGCGGCCATGGCGGACAGCGACGGCGGGTCGTCGGAAACCGCGGAGGCCGCAGAGGCCGCGGCCGAAGTGTTCCGGGCCTTCAGGGCGGCGCCGTTCTCGGCCGGAGGCGCGCCGGAGGGCTTCGGGGTACGCGCGGAGGTCGCCTGTTCTGTGCCCCCCTGCTGAATGCCGGCCATGCCCATGACCCTAGGGGACGTGGGTGGTCTACGGGTAACTCGTCGGTGACCGGCGCGCGGTGGGTGTCGGGGCGCTACAGATACAGCCCGGTCTCGCCCTCGCCCTCGCCCAGCCGCTCGGCGGCCACGGCGTGCACATCGCGTTCCCGGAGCAGGACGTAGTCGGTGCCGCGCACCTCGACCTCGCCGCGGTCGGCGGGATCGTAGAGGACCCGGTCGCCGACCTGGATCGTGCGCACGTTCGCCCCGATCGCCACGACCTCCGCCCACGCCAGGCGGTTGCCCACGCGCGCCGTCGCGGGGATGAGGATGCCGCCGGACGAGCGCCGGTCCCCCGCCTCCGGGTCCTCGCGCACCAGCACGCGGTCGTGCAGCATCCGGATCGGAAGCTTCTCTCCTGAACTCACGCTTGTGACGTTATCGCACCGGCCCGGGGTCGTCTGCGCGGGGAACGAACGGCCACAGCTGAGCGGCGGTGGTCCGGGCGTCGTTCGGGGTCGTTCGGCGGTGGTTCTGTGATGGTTCGGCGGTGGCTCCGCGCTTCGCGCAGGTGAGCGCGGGGCGCCTCGTTTAGCCTGGGTCCTGTGAAACTCACCCCAGGAGACACCGCACCCGCCTTCACCCTGACCGACGACCACGGCGCGTCCGTGAGCCTGGCCGACTTCGCCGGCCGCAAGGTGATCCTGTACGTCTACCCGGCCGCGATGACCCCCGGCTGCACGAAGCAGGCCTGCGACTTCCGCGACAACATCGCCTCCTTCCAGAAGGAGGGCTACGCCGTGCTCGGCCTGTCCCCGGACAAGCCGGAGAAGCTGGCGAAGTTCCGCGAGCGCGACGCGCTGACCTTCCCGCTGCTGTCCGACCCGGACAAGGCGGTGCTGGAGGAGTACGGCGCGTACGGCGAGAAGAAGCTGTACGGGAAGGTGGTGGTCGGCGTCATCCGGTCCACGTTCGTGCTGGACGTGGACGCGAAGGGCGTCGCGACGGTGGACGTCGCGCAGTACGCGGTCAAGGCCACGGGACACGTCGCGAAGTTGCGGCGGGATCTGGGGCTGGACTCCTGAGGTCCGCGCCCGAAGCTTGGACTGCTGACGCGGCGACGCGATAGCCTGCGGTGGGGCCGTAGCCCAATGGCAGGAGGCAAACGGTTTAGGTCCGTTACAGTGCGAGTTCAAATCTCGTCGGCCCCACTCCAAAATCTTGGTCATGTCGGCCGCGCTCCCGCGGCCGGCCGCTAGGCTCCGTCCACGACTGAAGATCGACACGACGAAGCCTGGGGGACGCCGGACTGTGAGCACTCCGACGAACGAGCCGAATCCGTTCGGGACGCCGGCTCCGCCTGGGCAGGCGCCCTTGCCGGGCCAGTTCGGGGCGGCCGGTGCGCCGGGCCCCGGGTATCCGGCCTCGCCCGAGCAGAGCTTTCCGACGCAGACCGCGGCGGCGTACAACGCGTCGTCTGCGGGTTCTCCGTATCCGCCGCCGGGCGACGGGGGTCCGGGGCCGCAGTTCGGGCCAGGTGGCCCGGGCACTCCGAGCGGTCCGAACGGTCCCGGCGGCATGCCGGGCCCCGGTCCGATGCCGCCGCCCTACAGCTACGGCTACCCGCCGCCGCAGCGGCCGACGGTGACCAGCGCCGTCGCGATCGTCGCGCTGTGCTTGTTCTGGGTACCGCTGGTCGGCTTGGTGCTGAGCATCATCGGCATGGTGAAGACCGCCAAGGGGAAGGCTCGCGGTCGCGGGCTGGCCATCACCGCGCTGGTGTTGTCCATCCTGGTGACCGCGGTGGCGGTGTTGGTCGGGGTCGCGGTCGCTTCGAAGCCGTCGGCGCTGGACCCGGGATGCACGCGGGGGAAGACGGCCGTGCTGGAGCAGTCGAAGCAGATCGAGGCCGACTCCAAGAAGGGCGACGACGCCGCGGTGAAGTCCGACCTGAACACCCTCATCGACGACTTGGCGAAGGCCGCCTCGGAGTCCAAGCGCAGTGACGTGCGCTCGACGGTGCAGGCCGTGCACGACGACTACTCCGCGATCGCCGCCGGAACCGGCGACCAGAGCAAGCTCGCCACCGACCTGGACCAGATGGACCACCTCTGCACCATCGGGAAGTAGCCCCGGGCTGACACACCGCCCGATAGCGACGGCCGCCGCCGACCGGATCTCCCGGTCGGCGGCGGCCGTCTCGATATCACGGGCCGGGGTGAGCCTCAGCCCTTCAACAGCGGCACCAGCGCGCGGAACGCGCGGCCGCGGTGGCTGATCGCGTCCTTCTCCTCGGCGCTGAGCTCCGCGGTGGTCCGGGTCTCGCCCTCGGGGACGAAGATCGGGTCGTAGCCGAAGCCGCCGTCGCCGCGCGGGGCGCGGATCAGGCGGCCGGTGACGACGCCCTCGACGACGTGCTCGGCACCGTCCGGCGCGACCAGGGCGGCGGCGCAGGTGAAGTTCGCGCCGAGGGCCTCGTCGGGGACGTCGGCGACCTGGTCCAGGACCAGCTGGAGGTTCGACACGTCGCGGCCCGGGCCGGCGGGCAGGTCGCCGAAGCGGCCGGACCAGCGCGCGGACAGGACGCCGGGCATGCCGTTCAGCGCCTCCACACACAGCCCCGAGTCGTCGGCCACAGCCGGCAGGCCGGTGGCCGCGGCCACCGCGCGCGCCTTGATCAGTGCGTTGTCGGCGAAGGTCAGGCCGGTCTCGGGGATCTCCGGAAGCGCCGCGTACAGCTCGGGGCCGGCGAGTTCGACGTCGGCCAGGCCGGCGGCGAGCAGGATCCGCTGGAGTTCGGCGATCTTCTTGGCGTTGCGGGTGGCGAGGACGATCTGGCGCATGGGCGCCAGTCTAGGCATTCGGCCGGGCCGGCATTGGCTGGGCCGCCACTGGTTGGGCCGGCACCGGTCGGCGCGTCACTGGTTGGGGCGGCACCGGTGGCGCGTCACTGGTTCAGATCCTGCCCGCAGGTGTTGCCCATGACCTGGAAGTCGTTCTGCACCGGTCCGTTGTTCGGGCTCTGACCCTGCTTCGCCTGGTCGAAGACGGCTTGCAGATCGGTGGCCATCTTGTTCATGGCCTGCGCCGCGGCGGGCAGCTTGGTCTGTTGGGCGCCGGCGCGGATCTGCTGCACGGCGCCGGGGATGGCCGCGACGGCTTGCAGCTTGTTCGTCTGATACGCCGAGACGTAGCTGCCGAAGCCGGCCAGCGCGGTCTTGCAGCCCTGGTCGGCCCACAGGCTGTTGAGCTTCTTCAGCGACGAGGCCAGGTCTGAGGGGTTCTGGGTGCTCGACGCGGTCGCCGAGGAGTCGGTACCGCCGGAGGAGGGGGCGCTCGAGCCGGCCGTGGAGGAGTTGCCGACCGCCGGACTCGACGAGCCCGCCGTCCCCGGTACGGAGCCCCCGGCCGCGCCGGCCCCGATCGTGCCCGACGAAGCGCACGCCGTCAGCGACAACCCCGTCAGCGCCAGCAGTCCCGGTATCACGCTCGCGCGCAGCCGCACAGTCATGATCCACCCCCTGTGGAAAGTGTTCGCCCAGCCCCGCGGGAGGCGGGGCTGGGCGAACAATATAGAAGGTCGGGACCTGCTCTCAGCTCAGCAGAGCCTTGACCTGGTGCGAAGCCAGTTCGCGGCAGCCGGCGGCGGCCAGGTCGAGCAGCGCGTCCAGCTCGGCGCGGTCGAAGGGGGCGCCCTCGGCGGTGCCCTGCACCTCGACGAACTTGCCGTCGGCCGTGCACACGACGTTCATGTCGGTCTCGGCGCGGACGTCCTCCTCGTAGCAGAGGTCGAGCATCGGGACGCCGTCGATGATGCCGACGCTGACCGCCGACACCGAGCCGGTCAGCGGCTCCTTGGTGGCCTTGATCATCTTCTTCTCGCGCATCCACGTGACCGCGTCCTGCAGCGCCACGTAGGCGCCGGTGATGGCCGCGGTCCGGGTGCCGCCGTCGGCCTGCAGCACGTCGCAGTCCACGATGATGGTGTTCTCGCCGAGCGCCTTGGTGTCCACCACGGCCCGCAGCGCGCGGCCGATGAGCCGGGAGATCTCCTGGGTGCGCCCGCCGACCTTGCCCTTGACCGACTCGCGGTCGCCGCGGGTGTTGGTGGCCCGGGGCAGCATCGCGTACTCGGCGGTGACCCAGCCCTTGCCGCTGCCGCGCAGCCAGCGCGGGACGCCTTCGGTGACGCTGGCGGTGCACAGCACCTTGGTCTGGCCGAACTCCACGAGGACGCTGCCCTCGGGGTGGATCGACCACTTGCGGGTCAAGGTGACCGGACGGAGCTGGCTGGTTTTGCGGCCGTCGACGCGTGCTGCTGACATGTCTAGACCCTAGCCCACCGGTGGGGCCCGCGCGGCCGGCGGTGCGGGGGGCGCGACCCCGCCGCCGGGACGCGCCGGGGTCTCGCCGGGTCCTGCCGGGTCGCGCCGGGCCTTGTCGGACCTTGTCGGACCTTGTCGCGGTCAGTCCAGCGCGACGTGCGCCAGCAGCCGCAGCGTCGGCAGGTCGGTGGCCTTGCGCAGCCGGGAGGCCAGGTCCCGGTGGAAGAACTCCTCGACCAGGTGCGGCACGGTCAGCACGATGATCTCGTCGACCGTGTACTTGGCCGCGATCTCCTTCAGCCCCTCGACCGGCGGCCCGGCGAGCAGTTCGCCGGAGGCCTCCTTGCCGGCGCCCTTGAACGCCTCGACGGTCGCGGACATCACCGCGCGGGCGGCGACCACGGCCTCGTTCAGGGGCTCGTCGTGCGAGTCCTCCTCGGCCCCCTTGAAGTTGCCCAGCGCCAGGTCGTCGAGGGTGGCCAGGACCTTGCCGTTCTCCTTGCCGACCGGCACCACGACCACGTAGCTCTCGGCCTCCAGGCCCTCCTCGACGTTGTCGGCGTGCAGGCCGAGGACGTACTCCAGGTCGTGGCTGTTGATCGTCTTCTCGACGACGAGCATCGTGGTCGGCACGGTCGGGTCCTCTCCGGCGGGGCTGCTCGGCAGCGGCGGCGGGCGCCGCTGCCTCATCTCCCCATCATGGTCTCAGATCTGGAACACCGCGCCGGGCGTGGCCAGATTCACCGGACCGTCATAGGCGGCCTTGGCGGCGGCCAGGTTCAGCTCGGCGTCGGTCCACGGCGGGATGTGGGTCAGCACCAGGCGGCCGACGCCGCCGGCGGTCGCGCTCTGGCCGGCCTCGCGGCCGTTGAGGTGCAGGCCCAGCAGGCCGTCGTCGCGCGGCTCCTGGAACGAGGCCTCGGCCAGCAGCAGGTCGGCGCCCTTGGCCAGGTCGTCCAGGGCGGCGCAGGGTCCGGTGTCGCCGGAGTAGACCAGGGTGTGCCCCGCCGCCTCCAGGCGGATCGCGTAGGCCTCGACGGGATGGTCGACGCGGGTCACGCGGACGGTGAACGGCCCGGTCTCGAAGGTGTTGCCGGTCGCCCCCTCCGGGGCGCCCTCCAGCACGTTGCGGAAGGTGAACACGGACTCGCACTCGGCGTCGTCGGTGTCGTAGGCCTTGGCGATGCGCTCGCGGGTGCCCGCCGGGCCCCATACCGGCAGCAGCGGCAGCGGCTCGCCGCCGGGCCGGTACTTGCGCGCGACGTAGTACCCGCACATGTCGACACAGTGATCGGCGTGCAGATGCGACAGGATCACGGCCTGCAGGTCGTAGATGTCGCCGTACCGCTGCAGTTCGCCCAGCGCGCCGTTGCCGAAGTCGAGCAGGACCCGGTGGCCGTCGTGCTCGACCAGGTAGCTCGAACACGGGTTGCCGGGGCCGCCGAACGAGCCGGAGGATCCGATCACGGTGAGCTTCATGGGGTCTCCGCAACTGTGGCGTATCGGGATTCGGTGGCGGCGGCATCGTGTGGTGCGGCCGGGAGCAGCCCCTGGTGGACATGGCCGATCTCGGGCCCGAGGAAGCGCTGCCCGATCTGCAGGAACTGGTCCGGGTCGCCGGTCGTGGTGAAGCTGTGCACCGGCTCCGGGAGGTCGCCGGGGCGCATGAGCGAGTTCTCGGCCAGGACGCGGTAGACGTCCTTGGCGGTCTCCTCGGCGCTGTTGATCAGGATGACGTCCTCGCCCATGACGTAGGAGATGACGCCGGTGAGCAGGGGGTAGTGGGTGCAGCCCAGGATCAGGGTGTCGACGCCGGCCTGCACGACCGGGTCGAGGTACTCGTGCGCGACCTTCAGCAGCTCCTCGCCGGCGGTCTCCCCGGCCTCGACGAACTCCACGAAGCGCGGGCACTCCTGGGTGGTGAGCTGGATCTGCGGCGCCGCGGCGAAGGCGTCGACGTAGGCCATCGAGCGCCGGGTGGAGCGGGTGCTGATGACGCCCACGTGCTGGTTCCGGGTGGCGGCCACGGCCAGGCGCACGGCCGGCCGGATCACCTCGACGACCGGGATCTCGTAGCGCTCGCGGGCGTCGCGCAGCACCGCGCCGGAGGCCGAGTTGCACGCGATGACCAGCATCTTCACCCCGGACTCGACCAGCTTGTCCATGCACTCCAGGGCGTACGCGCGCACCTGCGCGATGGGTCTGGGCCCGTAGGGCTGGCGCGCGGTGTCGCCGAAGTAGCTGACGGCCTCATGGGGCAGCTGGTCCAGCAACGCCCGGACGACGGTCAGGCCGCCGAAGCCGGAGTCGAAGATGCCGATGGGCGCGTCCCGGTGTGCCGGGTCGAGGTGCGGAGGCGGTGGTGCGGCCATGAGGGAAAAGAGTACGGCTCCGAGCGCGGGACGTCGGCGATCGGGCGGCTCGATGTGGCCACTGTCTCAGCGGTGCTTTTGCTCACGCCGGGGTTGACGTGCGGCGGAGAAGATGAGGGCCGGCGGCGCTCACCCGTCCGCGGCGGCCGGGGCCCAGGCGAGCAGCCCGTCGCAGACATCGATCAGCCGACCGCGCAGCGGGGCGCCGCGGCGGGCGAAATCGGCCTGCATGGCGGCGTACTCGGCACGGCCCGCGGGCGTCTCGACGGCGATCGGCGCGTAGCCGAGCTCGGCGAGGTCGTACGGGCTGGCGCGCATGTCCGTCTCGCGGATCTCGGCGGCGAGCGCGAAGCAGTCGGCGATCAGCTCGGAGGGCACGAACGGGTCCAGTTTGTAGGCCCACTTGTAGAGGTCCATGCCGGCGTGCAGGCATCCGGGCTGCTCGTTGGCGATCTGCTGGTCCCGGGTCGGATTCAGGGTGTTGAGCGGGACCGCGTCGGGCGTGAAGAAGCGGTAGGCGTCGTAGTGCGAGCACCGGATGTTCTGGGTCTCGACGACCCGGTCGGTGCCCTCGGAACCGAGGCGCAGGCGGCGCGCGGAGTGCCGCACCTGCTCGGGTTCGAGGCGGTAGACCATGGCCCACTCGTGCAGGCCGAAGCAGGCGAGCCGAGGTTCCCGGCCGGCGGTCGCGGCGAGCAGGGAGCGGACGAACCCGGCGGTACGGCGCCGCGCGTCGGTGAACTCGGCGGGGTCGAGGGTGACGCCTTCGGGAGTCTCGAGGTAGCCGCGCCAAGCCAGACGCTCGCGGGCCGCCTCGCCTTCGAGGACGACGCCGACGCCGGGATGCCAGCGCAGCAGGCGCGCGGGGCGGTGCGAGTAATAGGTGAACAGGAAGTCCATGACCGGATGCGCCTCATTGCCGGCGCGGCGGCGGAGATGCGGCTCGGTCCAGGCGGCGACGCGGGAACGGTGCGCGGCTTCGCGGGCTCGCCAGACCGGCTCGGGGAGGATGACGGCATCCCGCACGACCTGGTCCACGCTCACGCTTCGACGGTACCCGGTGGCCGGCGCGGGGCCGAATCGGTCCGGAGGCGGAATGCTCGGCGGCGGCCATGACCGAAGTCACCGCCGCCGCCGCCGCGACAGACCGTGCTCGATGGTCGGGCCACCGCCCCTTATGAATCAGGACCGCGACATCCGGGCCATGGGCGGAAAGCCAGGGCCCGGAACCCCGCCTAAGCTAAGCCCAGAGCTGCCCCTCGATCCGGTCCTCCGCCTCGTCGAGCGTGCCCTCGTAGGCACCGGTCGACAGGTACTTCCACCCGCCGTCGGCGACGATGAACGCGATCTCCGCGCCCTCCCCCGCCTCGACGGCCTTGCGGGCGATGCCGAGCGCCGCGTGCAGCGCGCAGCCGGTGGAGATGCCCGCGAAGATGCCCTCGGCGGACAGCAGCTCGCGGGTGCGGCGCAGGGCGTCGTGCGCTCCGACCGAGAAGCGGGTGGTCAGGACCGACTCGTCGTACAGCTCCGGGACGAAGCCCTCGTCGAGGTTGCGCAGGCCGTAGATCAGCTCGTCGTAGCGCGGTTCGGCGGCGACGATCTGGACGTCCGGCTTCTGCTCGCGCAGGTAGCGGCCGACGCCCATGAGGGTGCCGGTGGTGCCCAGGCCCGCCACGAAGTGCGTGATGTCCGGCAGGTCGGCCAGCAGCTCCGGGCCGGTGCCGTGGTAGTGCGCCAGGGCGTTGGCGGGGTTGCCGTACTGGTAGGGCATCACCCAGTCGGGGTGCTCGGCGGCCAGTTCCTTGGCGACGCGCACCGCCTCGTTGGAGCCGCCCGCCGCGTTGGAGGAGATGATCTCGGCGCCGTACATGCGCAGGATCTGGCGGCGCTCCTCGGAGGTGTTCTCCGGCATGACGCAGATCAGCCGGTAGCCCTTGAGCTTGGCCGCCATCGCCAGGCCGATGCCGGTGTTGCCGGAGGTCGGCTCCAGGATGGTGTCGCCGGGCTTGAGCCGGCCCTCCTTCTCGGCGGACTCGATCAGCCCGAGGGCGACGCGGTCCTTCACCGAGCCGGTCGGGTTGCGGTCCTCGAGCTTGGCCCAGATCCGCACGCGCGGGGACGGCGAGAGGTTCGGCAGCCCGATCAGCGGAGTGTGGCCTACGGATTCCAGCAGTGAGTCGTAGCGCATCGTCGGCGCCTTCGCGGCTTTCCCGGATCCCGCGCCTCAGCCGCCGGCGACGGCGGGCAGCACGGTGACCGCGTCACCGTCGGTGAGCGGGGTCTCCAGGCCGCCGAGGAAGCGCACGTCCTCGTCGTTCTTGTAGACGTTCACGAACCGGCGCAGCTGGCCGGCGTCGAGCAGCCGGTCCCCGAGCCCGGGGTGCCGGGTGTCCAGGTCGGTGATCAGGGCGGCGAGGGTCGTGCCCTCGGCCTCGACGCGCTTGGCGCCGTCGGTGTAGGTGCGCAGGATGGTCGGGATCGACACGCTGACGGACATGGCCGGTCATCTCCTCGTGGGAAAGGGCGGAACGGGCGAGCAGGACGTATGGGAGGCTCCGCGGGACCGTCGCACGCTGCCGGCGGCGACACGACCGCGGGAACGGGTGCGGATCGCGGGTTCAGGCACCCCTGCGACACAGCGCGCTGGCCAGCCGGCCGAAGTCGACATGGCGGCGCGCGACGAGCAGCACCGTCGGGTCCATGCCGGGAGAACGCATGTCGCCATGATATTCATCCCGGCCGGACGGCGGACCCCGGTTCCCGAGCGGTGAGATGTGCCGTCCGCCTCCTAGTTCCCCGTCCCCGGCTCGCGGCCGGCGCGGTAGCGCTCGATCGCGGCGTTGGTCGAGGAGTCGTGCTCCAGCGGCGCCTCCGAGGACAGCTCGGGGACGATCTTCTTCGCCAGCACCTTGCCGAGCTCGACGCCCCACTGGTCGAAGGAGTCGATGTCCCAGATCGCGCCCTGGACGAACACCTTGTGCTCGTACAGCGCGACCAGCTGGCCCAGGACCGAGGGGGTCAGGCGCTGGGCGGTGACCGTGGTCGTCGGGTGGTTGCCGCGGAAGGTGCGGTGCGGGACCTGCGCGGCCGGGACGCCCTCGGCCTCGACCTGCTCGCGGGTCTTGCCGAAGGCCAGGGCCTCGGTCTGGGCGAAGAAGTTCGCCATCAGGGCGTCGTGCTGGCCGAAGGGGTCGGTGCCGTCGATCGGCCGGTCGAAGCCGATGAAGTCGGCCGGGATCAGCAGCGTGCCCTGGTGGATCAGCTGGTAGTAGGCGTGCTGGCCGTTGGTGCCCGGGGTGCCCCAGACGACCGGGCCGGTCTGCCAGGCCACCGGCTCGCCGTCGCGGCGCGTCGACTTGCCGTTGGACTCCATGTCCAGCTGCTGCAGGTAGGCGGTGAACTTCGAGAGGTAGTGCGAGTACGGCAGGACCGCGAGGGTCTGCGCGTCCCAGAAGTCGCGGTACCAGATGCCGATCAGGCCCATCAGCAGCGGCAGGTTCTGCTCGGCCGGCGCGGTGTGGAAGTGCTCGTCCATGGCGTGGAAGCCCTGGAGCATCTCCTCGAAGCGCTCCGGGCCGATCGCGATCATCAGCGACAGGCCGATCGCCGAGTCGTAGGAGTAGCGGCCGCCGACCCAGTCCCAGAACCCGAACATGTTGGCGGTGTCGATGCCGAAGGCGGCGACCGCCTCGGCGTTCGTGGAGACCGCGACGAAGTGCTTGGCGATCGAGCTCTCGTCGCCGCCGAGGCCGGCCAGCAGCCAGTTCTTGGCCGAGGTGGCGTTGGTGACGGTCTCGACCGTGGTGAAGGTCTTGGAGGAGACGATGAACAGCGTCTCGGCCGGGTCCAGGTCGTGCGTGGCCTCGTACAGGTCGGCGCCGTCCACGTTGGAGACGAAGCGGAACTGCATGTCGCGCATGCTGTACGGCTTGAGCGCCTCGTAGGCCATCGCCGGGCCGAGGTCCGAGCCGCCGATACCGATGTTGACGACGGTCTTGATGCGCTTGCCGGTGGCGCCGGTCCACTCCCCGCTCCGGACCCGGGCCGAGAACGCGGCCATCCGGTGGAGCACCTCGTGCACCTCCGGCACGACGTCGGCGCCGTCGACCTCGATGCGCTCGGTCTCCCGGGAGCGCAGGGCGATGTGCAGCACCGCGCGGTCCTCGGTGATGTTGATCTTCTCGCCGCGGAACATCCGGTCGCGCAGCTCGAACACCTTGCGCTCGCGCGCCAGGTCGAGCAGCAGCTGGATGGTCTCGTCGGTGATCAGGTGCTTGGAGTAGTCCACCGACAGGTCCCCGGCCTGCGCGAAGTAGCGCTCGGCCCGCCCCGGGTCGTTCTGGAACAGCTCGCGCAGGTTCACCCGGTCGAACTCCGCGTGGTGCGTCTCCAGCGCCTTCCACTGCGGCAGATCGGTGAGCTTCTCGGTCATCGGCGTCCTCCTAGCGCGGCGTCCTTCATCCAGTGAACGACCCTATCGCCGAGCCCCGTTCACGGCCTCGGCTGTGCGGTGAACACGGGGGTAAGGTCCCCCGCCCTGGGCAAGATCGCGCAGGTGGCTACGGACCCTGTGCCGAAACTGTGCGCGTTCCGTCACGATCTCAGAGCGGGTGCCGTTGGTGCCTATGCTGAAGCGGTGACCAGTCAATCAGCGGCGCGGAGCGCCTCCTTAGCCGGCGGCGGTGGGAGACGGGTGGGAATTCTCGTCGTCGAGGACGAACCGACCCTCGCCGAGGCGATCGCGGCCCGGCTGCGCGCCGAGGGCTTCGCCACCCACCTGGCCGGGGACGGTCCGGGCGCGGTGCGGACGGCCCAGGAGCAGCTGCCCGATCTGATCGTGCTGGACGTGATGCTGCCCGGCTTCGACGGGCTGGAGGTGTGCCGCCGGATCCAGGCCGAGCGGGCCGTGCCGGTGCTGATGGTCACCGCGCGCGACGACGAGAGCGACCTGATCGAGGGCCTGCGCACCGGCGCCGACGACTACCTGACCAAGCCGTTCTCCATGCGCGAGCTGATCGCGCGGGTGCACGCCCTGCTGCGGCGGGTGGAGCGCGCTGCCGAGCTCGGGGCGAACGGGGCGCCGGCCGAGAGCAACGTCGTGCCGATCGGCACCGGCTTCGGGCCGGGCACCACCGCCGTGCGCGCGCCGCAGCCGCTGCGCTTCATGGCCATCGGCACCAGCGGCGGCGCGCGGGTGCTGGAGATCGATCCGGCGCAGCGGCGGGTGCGGGTCGGGGCCGGGCGCTCGCAGGACGAGGCGCATCTGACGCCGACCGAGTTCGACCTGCTGGCGTGCCTGGCCGGGCAGCCGCGGACCGTGCTCACCCGGGAGAAGCTGCTGGCCGAGGTGTGGGACTGGATGGACGCCTCGGGCACCCGGACCGTGGACAGCCACGTCAAGGCCGTGCGCCGCAAGATCGGCGCGGACTGGATCCGGACCGTGCACGGCGTCGGCTACGCGCTGGAGGCCGAGCCGCTGCTCGGCGACAGCCTGGAGGCGGCCGGACGATGAGCTCGCGCGTCTCGCTGCGCTTCGGCACCCGCGTCACCACCCTGAACGCCGCCTCCCGCAAGGTCGGCGGCACCGTCGTCGACCGCGCTCGCGAAGTGCGCCCGCTGGACCGCTTCCACAGCATCAAGGTCAAGCTCGGCGTGCTGGTCGTGGCCTCGGTCTCGGTGGCCGGGGTGTTCACCGCGCTCGGCGTGTCGGCCGGCATCCAGGCCCGGTACGTGGTCAGCGTCGCGGTCATCCTCTCCCTCGGCGTCACGCAGTTCCTGGCGCACGGCATGACCAGCCCGCTGCGCTCCATGGCCGACGCCGTCGAGCGCATCGCGCGCGGCGACTACAGCCGCCGCGTCACCACCTCGACCTCGCGCGACGAGGTCGGGCAGCTGGCCGCGGCGTTCAACCTGATGGCCGCGGACCTGGAGGCGGTGGACCGGCAGCGCAAGGAGCTGATCGCGAACGTCTCGCACGAGCTGCGCACGCCGATCTCGGCGCTGCGCGCGGTGCTGGAGAACGTCGTCGACGGCGTCACCGAGCCCGACCCGCCGACCATGCGCCTGGCGCTGGAGCAGGCCGAGCGGCTCGGCCGGCTGGTCAGCACCCTGCTGGACCTGTCCCGGATCGACGCCGGCGCGGTCGAGCTGGACCGCGAGGACGTGGCGCTGGAGGAGTTCCTGGGCACCGTGGCGCGCGAGGCCACGGTCTCGATGCTCACGCGCGACGGCGCCGGCCGGCGGCCCTACACCGTGGTCGACGTGGTCCCGCCGGCGCTGACCGTGCGCGCCGACCGCGAGCGGCTGCACCAGGTCGCGGCGAACCTGCTGGACAACGCGGTCCGCCACTCCCCGCCCGGCGGCAAGGTGACGCTGCGCGCGCGGCGGCTGGAGCAGGGCGGCGTCCGGGTCGAGGTCTGCGACCAGGGCCCCGGCATCCCGCCCGGCGAGCGGGTCCGGGTCTTCGACCGCTTCGACCGCGGGTCGCGGCAGGCCGCGGACGGCGGGACCGGGCTGGGACTGGCCATCGCGCGCTGGGTGGTGGATCTGCACGGCGGCCGGATCTCGGTCGCCGAGCCCGCGGTGCCGGCGGCCGCCAACGGGGCCGCCAACGGGGCCGCCGGCGCGGGCGGCGGTGGGGCGGTCACGGCCGCCGCCGGCCATCCCGCGGCAGCCACCGCGTCACCCGGCTGTGTCATCCGCGTCGATCTGCCGTAACCGGCCCGGCGAGCACAACGCACTAATGTGCGGCCCGGGTGTGAATCTGGTCACTCCTGACCACGCCGCCGCGACCTGCCCCTAGTCACATGGAGGGATTTTCCCCGCCTGCCGGTGTGATCAGTGCCTCGAACCCGGGGCGCGACTGCAATAAAGCCCCACATCGGCGTAGCCTGGATGACCGCTATACGTCTACGGTCGGCCCCGGCCGTAGACCCTGTGCACTCCTATACGCACCCACGCGGAAGAGGGCGGAAACCGCCGTGTCGCCACAGCCGTCGCAGCAGGCACCCACCGATCAGACTGCCGGTACGCCGGGCTCCACGCCGGGGCACACCCTGGCCGAGTTCGGCCCGAACGAGTGGCTGGTGGACGAGATCTATCAGCAGTTCCTGCGCGATCCGGAGAGTGTGGACCGCGCATGGTGGGACTTCTTCAACGACTACCAGCCCACGGACAGCTCTGCCGCCGCGCAGGCTCTTGCCCCCGTTGCGAAGGTTGATAACCCCGAAGTGACTGTGACCTCCGACACATCGGCCCCCGCCCAAGCCGCCACCGCCCCGGCGCCCGCCGCCCAGCCGACGGTGCCCGCTCCGGCCCAGGCCCCCGGGCAGGCGGCTCCGGCGGCGCCCGCGGCCCCGGCCGCGCCGGCCGCCGCCCCCGCCCCGGTCCAGGTCCCGCGGGACGCGGCGACCACCGCCGCCCCGGCCCCGGCCGGCGGCACCGCGGGCACCACCACGGCGGTCCTGAAGGGCCCGGCGGCCCGCGTGGTCACCAACATGGAGGCCTCGCTGGAGGTCCCGACCGCGACCAGCGTGCGCGCGGTCCCGGCCAAGCTGCTGATCGACAACCGCATCGTCATCAACAACCACCTGAAGCGGGCCCGCGGCGGCAAGGTCTCCTTCACCCACATCATCGGCTACGCCCTGGCGCAGGCGCTCAAGGCCATGCCGGAGATGAACCGCTCCTACACCACCGAGAACGGCAAGCCGGCGGTCGTGACCCCGGCGCACGTCAACGTGGGCCTGGCCATCGACCAGGTGAAGCCGGACGGCACCCGGCAGCTGCTGGTGCCCTCCATCAAGGGCGCCGAGCTCATGGACTTCCGCGAGTTCTGGCAGGCCTACGAGGACGTGGTCCGCCGGGCCCGCAACAACAAGCTGACCCCGGACGACTTCGCCGGAACCACGATCTCGCTGACCAACCCGGGCACCATCGGCACCGTGCACTCCGTGCCGCGCCTGATGAAGGGCCAGGGCACGATCCTGGGCGTCGGGGCCATGGAGTACCCGGCCGAGTACCAGGGCACCTCCGAGGAGACCCTGTCCCGGCTGGCGGTCAGCAAGGTCATGACCCTGACCTCGACCTACGACCACCGGATCATCCAGGGCGCGCAGTCCGGCGACTTCCTGCGGATCATCCACCGGCTGCTGCTGGGCGAGGACGGCTTCTACGACAAGCTCTTCGAGTCGCTGCGCATCCCCTACGAGCCGGTCCGCTGGATCCAGGACATCTCGGCCTCGCACGAGGACGACATCAACAAGACCGCGCGCGTGCAGGAGCTCATCGAGTCCTACCGCACCCGCGGCCACCTGATGGCCGACACCGACCCGCTGGAGTACAAGCAGCGCCGGCACCCGGACCTGGACGTGGTCAGCCACGGCCTGACCCTGTGGGACCTGGAGCGCGAGTTCGCCACCGGCGGCTTCGGCGGCAAGAAGCTGATGAAGCTGCGCGACGTGCTCGGCGTGCTGCGCGACTCCTACTGCCGGACCATCGGCATCGAGTACATGCACATCCAGTCCCCGGACGAGCGCAAGTGGATCCAGAACCGGGTGGAGCACGGCTACGCCAAGCCCGACCGGGTCGAGCAGCTGCGCATCCTGGAGCGCCTGAACGCCGCCGAGGCCTTCGAGACCTTCCTGCAGGTCAAGTTCATGGGCCAGAAGCGCTTCTCGCTGGAGGGCGGGGAGTCGGCGATCCCGCTGCTGGGCGAGATCCTGGCCGACGCCGCGCGCTCGGGCCTGGACGAGGTCGCGATCGGCATGGCCCACCGCGGCCGGCTCAACGTGCTGACGAACATCGTCGGCAAGGAGTACGCCGAGGTCTTCCGCGAGTTCGAGGGCAACCTGGACCCCAAGTCCATGCACGGCTCGGGCGACGTGAAGTACCACCTCGGCGCCTCGGGCACGTTCACCGCGCTGGACGGCTCGTCCATCGCCGTGACGCTGGCCGCGAACCCCTCGCACCTGGAGACCGTGGACCCGGTCCTGGAGGGCATCGTCCGCGCCAAGCAGGACATCATCGACAAGGCCTCGGCCGGCTTCACCGTGCTGCCGCTGCTGATCCACGGCGACGCCGCGTTCGCCGGCCAGGGCGTGGTGGCCGAGACCCTGAACCTGTCGCAGCTGCGCGGCTACCGCACCGGCGGCACCGTGCACCTGGTGATCAACAACCAGGTCGGCTTCACCACCTCGCCGACCTCCTCGCGCTCCTCGATCTACGCCACCGACGTGGCCCGGATGATCGAGGCGCCGATCTTCCACGTGAACGGCGACGACCCCGAGGCCTGCGTGCGGGTGGCCAAGCTGGCCTTCGACTACCGCCAGGCGTTCAACAAGGACGTCGTCATCGACATGATCTGCTACCGCCGCCGCGGCCACAACGAGGGCGACGACCCGTCGATGACGCAGCCGCTGATGTACAACCTCATCGAGGCCAAGCGCAGCGTCCGCAAGCTGTACACCGAGGGCCTGATCGGCCGCGGCGACATCACCCTGGAAGAGGCCGAGGAGGCCCTGCGCAACTACCAGGGCCAGCTGGAGCGGGTGTTCGCCGAGACCAAGGAGGTCTCCAAGGCCCCGGTCTCGGCGACCTTCGCGGTGGACGTGCAGCCCTACCCGGCGCAGGTCGAGACCGCGATCACCGAGCAGACGGTGAAGGTCATCGCCGACTCGCAGGTCTCGCTGCCCGACGGCTTCACCCCGCACCCGAAGGTGCTGCAGCCGCTGCAGAAGCGGGCGCAGATGATCACCGACGACAAGATCGACTGGGGCATGGGCGAGACCCTGGCCTTCGGCTCGCTGCTGATGGAGGGCGTGCCGGTCCGGCTGGCCGGCCAGGACTCCCGCCGCGGCACCTTCGTGCAGCGCCAGCACGTGCTGGTGGACCGGGAGAACGCCGCGGAGTACACCCCGCTGGCGAACCTGACCTCCGAGCAGGCCAAGTACACGGTCTACGACTCGCTGCTGAGCGAGTACGCGGCCCTGGGCTTCGAGTACGGCTACTCCGTGGCCCGCCCGAACGCCCTGGTGCTGTGGGAGGCGCAGTTCGGCGACTTCGTCAACGGCGCGCAGTCGGTCATCGACGAGTACATCTCCAGCGGCGAACAGAAGTGGGGCCAGCGCTCCGGCGTGGTGCTGCTGCTGCCGCACGGCTACGAGGGCCAGGGCCCGGACCACTCCTCGGCCCGCCCCGAGCGCTTCCTGCAGATGTGCGCGCAGAACAACATGACCGTGGCGATCCCCTCGAACCCGGCGTCGTACTTCCACCTGCTGCGCTGGCAGGCGCACAACCCGGCGCACAAGCCGCTGGTGGTCTTCACGCCCAAGTCGATGCTGCGCCTGAAGGACGCGGTCTCGCCGGTGGCGGACTTCACCTCCGGCCGGTTCGAGCCGGTGCTGCCGGACGTCACGGTCGACCCGGCCGGCGTGCGCCGCGTGCTGCTGGTCACCGGCAAGCTCTACTGGGAGCTGGCGGCCAAGCGCGCCAAGGCCGGCATCACCGACACCGCGATCATCCGCGTGGAGCGGCTGCACCCGCTGCCGGCCGCCGAGATCGCCGCGGTGCTGGCCGCCTACGGCCCGGACGTGGACCTGCGCTGGGTCCAGGAGGAGCCGGCGAACCAGGGCGTGTGGCCGTTCGTGGCGATGAACCTGCCGGCGGCCCTGGGCCGCGGCCTGACGGTGGTCTCGCGGGCCGCCGCCTCGTCCCCGGCCGTGGGCTCGGCCAAGCGCCACGCGGTCGAGCAGGGGCAGCTGATCGAGGACGCCTTCACCGGCTGAGGAACGATCCACGGGGTGGGATCCGCGCTTCGGCGTGGGTCCCACCCTTTTGTCTAGGTACTCAGAGCTCTTTCATAGTGAGTGGATAAAGGATGTACTTCACCGACCGCGGTATCGAGGAGCTGGAGAAGCGCCGGGGGGACGAGGAGGTGTCGCTGGCCTGGCTGGCCGAGCAGCTGCGCACCTTCACCGATCTGAACCCGGAGTTCGAGGCCGCCGTGGACCGGCTGGCCACCTGGCTGGCGCGGCTCGACGACGACGAGGACTGACGGCGGCGGAGGGCTTGCCCTCCCGTAGAACGCGATATATCGTCTTCCCCAGAGACGCGATACATCGTGAAGGGGTCCAGGTGATGACGAGACACGAGCTGAGCGGGCCGGACCGGCTCGCCTTCGAGGGGATCCACCGGCTGAAAGTCGTCACCACCGCGGGACGGGTCGACGTGGTCGGCGCCGGCGAGGACGGCGCGGCGGTGGTGGACGTGACCCGGGTCAAGGGCGAGGAGCCCCTGGTGGTCGAGGACGCCGACGGCGAGCTGACGGTGCGGCACGGCGAGTTCCGGCCGAACGTGATCGGCTGGCTGATGCACGGCCGCAAGGTCGAGGCCGACATCTCGATCCAGGTGCCGCCGGACTGCCTGGTGGACGTCACCGTGGTCTCCGGGCCCCTGGTGGTGTCGAACCTGCACGAGCGCACCCGGGTGCAGGGCGTCTCCGGCGAGATCACCCTGGCCCAGCTGCACGGGCCCACCGACGTCAAGACGGTCTCCGGGGCGATCACCGCCGAGAGCGTCACCGACGACCTGAGCGCGCACACCGTCTCCGGGCCGATCACGGTCATCGCCCTGGGCTCGCAGAACACGATCAAGGCCGGCACCACCTCCGGGGCGATCACCGTGGACCTGGAGGACGGCACGGACGCCCCGCGCCTGGAGCTGAACGTGGTCTCCGGCCAGGTGATCGTGCGCGCCCCGGAGGATGCGAACCTGGACGTGGACATGTCCACGATGAGCGGCCGCACCGTCACCACCTTCGACGGACTGGACTCGGCGGCGCTGTTCGGGAACAAGCAGATCCCCTTCACCAAGCCGCGACAGCTCTCCGGGCGCCTGGGTACCGGGCAGGGAAGGCTGAAGGCGCGGGCGGTGTCCGGCGATATGACGCTGCTGAGAAGGGCCGTCGACCCCGAGCTCAAGCGCTCGGTCGTGGACGGCGAAGATGGAGAGGATCGTTAGATGGCACCCGTCTTCGGACACGGACGGCTTCGGCTGTACCTGTTGAAGCTGCTCGCCGAGAGCCCCAAGCACGGGTACGAGATCATCCAGCAGCTCAAGGAACGGTTCCAGGGCCTGTACGCGCCCAGCGCCGGCACGGTGTACCCGCGGCTGTCGCGCCTGGAGAGCGAGGGCCTGATCCGGCACGAGACCGACGAGCGCGGCCGCAAGGTGTACCACATCACCGACGCCGGCCGCACCGAGCTCGCCGCGCGCGCCGACGACATGGACGCGCTGGAGACCGAGATCCGCGAGTCGGTCAGCAGCCTGGCCGAGGAGATCCGCGACGAGGTCAAGGAATCCGCCCGGCACATCCAGGAGGAGCTGCGCGCCGCCGCGGCCGAGGCCCGCACGGAGTCCAGGAAGGGCCGCGGCCCGGGCCCGGGTCCCGGCCCGCGCCATCCGGCGGCCGAGCACCCGCCGGCGGACCGCTCGCAGTGGGGCAAGGACGAGTGGCGCGAGTGGAAGCGTGCGCAGAACGACTGGAAGGAACAGTGGAAGGACCAGTGGGCCGCGCAGTGGCGCGAGCACTGGCAGGACGAGGCCGCGCGCTGGCAGCGCTTCGCGCAGGACAGCATGGAGGACTGGACCGGGCGGCGCTCGCGCGAGCGGGCGGACTCCGAGCAGATGGACGAGCTGCGGGCCACGTTCATGCGCTTCCGCGACGAGGTGCGGACCATGGCGCGCGAGCGCGGCGGCGACCTGCCGGTGAGCCAGGAGCAGCTGAACGCCGCGCGTGAGGTGCTGGAGCGGGCTGCTCGGGAGCTGCGGGACATCTTCCGGGGCTGACGGCCGCCGCCGGGGTCCGGGTTCGGACGCCAGGTCGGGCCGGGGCTCCGGTGGAGGGGGATGACGGCGCGCGCCGCAGGACGAGAGTCCCGCGGCGCGCGCCGTCGGTTTTCGGCGTGGCGCAGGATGGCACGGTCACGGGGCGAGGGCGGTCAGGGGGCGAAGCCGGTCACGTGGGCGAAGCCGGTCGGGTGGGCGCGATGCGGCATCATGGCCTTCGGGAGGGAGCCATCGTGGTCGCAGGACTGATCGACGCTTTGCACTTCGCGGGGCGGGACGACGCGTCGGCCGTGCTGCGTGGGCTGGGCGACGCCGTGGTCGCCGAGGGGATCGCCGGGGCTTCGCTTCCTGTGAGCGTCGTGGTGAGTGATTTCGTCCTCGAACAGGCTTCCTCGGCTTCGGCGGTCGCGTTGACGCGGCGCGCGCTGGCCGACGAGACCGTGGCCGATCCCGACACGGTGGTGCGCGCGCTGATCCGGCTGGCGGATCCGGCGGTCGACGAGGTGCTGGTGCGGACCGCGGGCAAGCGGTCGCGGGCCTGGATCCTGGCCGCGCTGCTGCGGGACCGGCGCGGCGCCGACGGGCGGCCGGTGATCGCGCCGGGCGTCGAACAGTTCCTGCGGAACCAGATCGCGCGGGCCGAGCTGCGCCACGCCGGGCGGCACACGCCCATGCCGGCGCGGGTCGAGACGGATCTGACGGTCGCGGCGTGCTCGGCGGACGATCCCGGCATCGTGCAGAACGCGCTGCCGCTGGCGGTGCAGCTGCGGCAGGTGGCCGCCGTGCTGCGGGGACTGCGGACGCTGCGCGACTACGGGCTCCTCGGTCCGCTGTGGGAGGACGGGCTGCGCGAGAACGTCACGGCGGTCATGGCGTCGGGGGCGTCGTACTACGCGCCGTGGTGGGAGACGGTGCTGGCGTTCGGGGACACCGGCGACGACGCGGAGCTCGAGAAGGCCCCGCGGCGGCTGCGCACCGACAGCCTGCCGCCGACGGAGGAGGCGGACTTCTGGACCGCGCCGAACACCGGATCGCAGCACTACGAGATGCCGTGGGACGCGGTGCTGGCGTACGCCTCGGTGGTGGGGACCGGCGAGGAGGGGACGCAGGCCGGGCAGGCGACGTCGCGCGGGCTGGACGAGGCGGCGGCGCGGGAGGACGTGCCGGACGACGTCCGCGGCGAGTTCGAGGCCCGCTATCCTCGCGCGGTGTTCTGGACTGCGCGGCCGGGAGTGGGGACGCTGGCGCGGGCCCGTGGGGCGGCGCGGCATCTGAACCCGGCGATCCGGCACTTCGCGACCCGCGAACTGCTGCGCCGCGGACTGCTGCACGGCTCGCTGAGCGCGGCGGAGGCGGTGGCACACGCCGAGCCGGCGGCGGAGGTGCTGGCTTTGGCGCTGCCGACGCCGCCGGGGCTGGCGCAGTACTACACGGCGAAGGGGAAGAACGGCTTCGCGCCGCACTTCGTGACGATCCCGCCGGAGGCCGAGGAGCGGTACCAGGCCGAGCTGCGCGCGGCGGTGGCCGAGGCGATCGGGCCGGAGCCGGCGCGCTGGCTCAAGGTGCTGACGCGGGTGGCGGCGTGGGAGGGCAGCTTCGGCGCGCTGCTGGAGGCGGTGGACGCCGGCGCGCCGCTGCCGACGCGGCGGGGCTCGCGCTGGCCGCGCGGCGTGGATCCGGCGGCGGTGGTGCTGGAGGTGGCGCCGGCGGGGGTGGTCGCGGCGGTGCTGGAGGCGGCAGGGTTCGGAGCGGCGGAGACTGATGCCGGTGCGGCAGGGTTGGGTGCCGAGCCCATCGAGGCAGGGTTCAGTGGCGAGTCGGTTGCGGCAGGGTTCGGCGGCGAGTCGGTTGCGGCAGGGTTCAGTGGCGAGTCGGTTGCGGCAGGGTTCAGTGGCGAGTCGGTTGCGGCAGGGGTCAGTGGCGAGGCGGTTGCGGCAGG
>Ga0207671_10000242_pt1 | contig 81583 bp, 62 predicted proteins | sample KBSC24metaG_FD_184352 | JGI IMG/M metagenome (GOLD analysis project Ga0207671, IMG submission 184352) | Corn rhizosphere microbial communities from Kellogg Biological Station, Michigan, USA - KBS C2-4 metaG (SPAdes) (version 2) | ecosystem: Host-associated > Plants > Roots > Rhizosphere > Soil...
TTCAAGCGGGGCGAAGATCTTAATGGGGACGGGGCGCTTTGTCGGCGAGCGGACGCTGGAAGTTGCGCTGGAACGTGGCGGCGTTCGCACATTGCGCGGAGAGCAGGTGGTTGTCAGCACGGGGACGCGCGCGACCATCGACAGCACGCCCGGGCTGGCGGAAGCGTCGCCGCTTACGCACATCGAAGCGCTGGAACTGGATGTCGTGCCAGAGCATCTGTTGATCCTTGGCGGCGGCTATATCGGTCTTGAGTTCGCGCAGGCGATGCGCCGTCTGGGAAGCCAGGTGACGGTTGTAGAGCGGAACTCGCGGCTCGCGCATCATGAGGATCAAGATGTCTCTGATACCCTCCTGCAGCTCTTTCGGGACGAAGGCATTGGATGCGAATTCAATGTCACTGTGGACCGTGTGGAAGGGAAATCCGGCGAGCATGTCCGCGTGTTCTTCTCGGTGAACGGAATCGAGTGCGTTCTGGAAGGTTCGCATTTACTCGTCGCCACAGGACGCACTCCCAATACGGAGAACATCGGACTGGATCTGGCGGGTATTGCGACGACCGATCGCGGCTACATACAGGTGAATGAGAGGCTGGAGACAACCGCTCCCGGAGTGTGGGCAGTAGGTGACTGCGCCGGCAGCCCGCACTTCACGCACATTGCATTCGATGACTTTCGTATCGTCCGCGACAACATCCTGGGCGGTAATCGAGTTACGACGGGACGGCAAGTTCCGTTCTGCCTTTTTACGGATCCGGAGCTGGCGCGGATCGGTCTCAGCGAGTCGGAAGCGCGCCGGCAGGGCATTCCTTATCGACTGGCAAGAATTCCCATGACCGCCGTGCTGCGCACTCGGACGCTCTCCGAAACGAGAGGCTTTCTGAAGGCGCTTGTGAGCGCTGAAGACGATCGCATCCTAGGCTTCACCGGCTTCGGCGAGGGGGCAGGGGAGATCATGGCGCCCGTGCAGCTGGCCATGAGCGCCGGGCTGCCCTATACGGCCCTTCGCGATATGATCCTGACACATCCCACGCTTTCGGAAGGGCTTGTATCCCTCTTTTCCGCCGTGAAACAGCCTTTCGATATGCATGGGCAGCTTATTGCTCATAACCTGGGCCACCTGGCGGATAAGATCCTGCCATTATGCATGCCCGCAGTTCGACTGCATCTTACACCGTCTGCCCCCATTTATTCCCCGGATACCAGTCTGGGGGATTCCAATCCTGTTGGAGTGTCGAAGGTCGGCGGATATCCCGATCTGCCTCCGGGCTTTGAGTGGCCATACTGGGAAGGGGCTCCTATTCCATTCCTTGCTCAGTTTCGCCTTGATGCTGTGGCGCGGTTTGACACCGAAGGTATCTTGCCGAAGAATGGGATGCTGTATTTCTTCTGGGATGTCACCATGCAGCTCTTCATGTATGGCGGTGATCCGGTCAATTGGAAGGTTGTGCACTATACGGGAGACCTCGCAAGCCTGAAGCGCACTTCGCCTCCCCCCGGTCTCATTGAATACGGAGAAACCAATCCTAACAGGATCGATTTCGAATCGGAATTGACGGCGCCCAGTCAGTGTAGTAATGAGATGGAAGCATTGCTGACTGCGGAGGAAGATCAAGATAAATATGATGAGTTCTGGCGCGCCTACAAGGAATCGAAGCGGACGAAGCCGGCGAACCCATACAACGACTTCAACCCGCATCACCATTTGCTGGGCTGTTCGGAAGTTCAGTGCAACGATCCACGGCCGAATAACGAATGGCGTTTGCTGTTTGTGATCGATAGCGATAGGGACGCGGGATTGAACTGGGGCGACGTGGGAACGATCTCCTTTCTGATTCGCGAGGATGACCTGAGAAATGGCCGCTTTGACAATCTCATTGTCGATTACGAAGGCGGTTAATGCGACCAGGAAGCAAACGGTCGATTAGTAATCGGAAGGCGGCTGTCGACATATTAGGGCAGGGAACATTCACAATTTATGATTGAAGCAAAAGAAATCGCAGAGCAGATGACGGCGGATGCGGCGGGGCGGGCGATCCAGGTGGTGCAGACGGAATTCCGGATGCAGCTTGTGCGAAGCTGGCGTATTCCGGATGGGGCAAAAGTTCTGGAGATCGGCTGCGGCCAGGGCGATATGACGGCCGTGCTGGCGAACGCGGTGGGAGAGATTGGGCATGTGACTGCTATCGATATCGCCGATCCGAGCTATGGCGCGCCTGTTACGCTTGGGGAGGCGACTGCGCGGCTGAAGGCGTTATCGCTGGGGGCTCGGATCGATTTTCGCCTTCGCTGCGATATCCTCGATCCGGCGTGCGCGTTCCCGGCGGACGCTTTCGACTATGTTGTACTGGCTCATTCCTCATGGTACTGCGCCTCTCTCGACGTGCTTCGAGAGACCCTTCTGCGTGTCCGTCCGTGGGCGAAGCGGTTGTGCTACTCCGAATGGGACATCGAGCCGCGCTCATTGGATCAAGTTGCGCATATGCTTGCCGTCCTGATCCAGGGCCAGGTGGAAGCTTATAAGACGGACAGCGAAGCCAACGTTCGCACGCCGTTTTCGCGGACGAGGCTTAAAGGGCTTCTGGGTGAGACCGGCTGGGGGATCGTTACGGAGGATGACGTCGATACGTCGGCGATGCAGGATGCGCGGTGGGAGATTGACGGCTGTTTGCGCTCTTCTATGCAGGAAGCCGAAGAACTCGGGCTGCCCTCGCGCTACCAGGCTTTGCTGTCCAGTCAGGTGGATGTGTTGAAGGGGATGGCAGCGAGAGGCTCGTACCGTCCGCTGCCATCTTATGCTATTGTTGCGGAGCGAACGTCTTAGTGTGTATAAAGGAAATCTTTCGGCCATCTGCTCTGGCGGCGTTTTGCCCTGGCGGCTGAAGCCACGGGCTAGAGAGTACACATGTCCGCCTTCGCGGACTAAGAACGGCCAATCCTGGTCCGCGAAGGCGGACATGTGTACTCTCTAGGCGCGGTTTCAACCGCCTGCCTCTTGGGGGCTTGCGGGTTGTTTAATCGCCTGCCATATTTTCTCTACGCGCTCTTAGTGGATAATCCACTTCTGTGCTGCAGTGTCTGTGGACGGCATTAGCTGAAGGCTGTTTGAAGTCCCATTGGCGCTGGTTTCCAGTGCGAGGCCGCTCTTCTTGTTGGTGATGACATAGCCGCTCGCCGTGGAAGATATCAGCCAGGTTTGACCGTCGCCTGCTTTGGCAGGTTTCAGCTTGACTGTTGTGCCCTTCTTATTCCCGCCCGCGTCGATTGCGAGTCCTGTTTTCACGCTCTTAATCGTATAGACGCCGTTGCCGGCACTCGTAAACGTCCACTTCTCTTCCGGTATTCCGCCTGTTTTCGCGAAAGCGACGTCGCCTGCCGTTGCGCTTCCGTCGACAACCAGGCCACTTCCTACTCCGGTCAGTGTGTAGTCTCCGTTTGCCGGGAGCGGGCCGCCGTATCCCAGAGTGTTGAGATCGGCCTGCACGGCTGTGAGGCTGTAACCGGGAACAGGGCCGGTCGTGAAGAGCTTATCCATGTTCGCGGCAGTGTCCGCCGAGCCGAGCGTCATGTATGCGCAGACGAGATTCGTCATCACGGCCGATGGGTTATGCCCGCCGTCAATCTGTGTCCAGTCGACATGGTTGGTTCGCATGTTTGTGAACATGCGGGAGAATACTCCCCAGCCATATTTGCTCTGGATGCCCTTGAACATGACATAGAGGGGATCCTTGCTCAGGTCAAGGTCGTCGGCTTTGGCAATGTCGGTATAGCCAAGTTCGTTCAGAAGGTGAATTTCGGTCATTCCGGGGAATGGACTGCGGTCGTCTGCCCACCAGTCACGGGGCCAGCCGGCGGAGACCTGTCCGGTCATATCGTTGACCATCTCATGGACGCCGAATACGATTGCCGTGCCGCCGGCAACGCCATAACCCTTGGCCTCGAACAGGTTTGCGTTGATGCCGATGCCCGGCGAGGGAGACGCGCCGCGGGAGGCGTCGACCTGAGAGATATCTCCGGTTGCATATGCGCCGTTCTTGCCGCTGGCGTCGATATAGCAATAGAGGTGGGTGGTGGGAGGGGCGGTGCCCCAATCTTTCAAGAGCTGGTCGACGGAATTATCGAAGATCGCGAAATCCGGCGAGATTGAGTCTTTCATGGATTTCCATGTCTCTTGATCCGTGTACCAATCGTAGTACTTGCCCGTGTGGATCTTGATCACGGGATTAGCCTGCGCTCCGTCTTGAGCCATGGCGTATGGCGCGGCAATGGTGAATGCAGTCGCCGCCGTCACGGCAGCCAGCATAGTCTTCAACAAACCCTTCATGTGTATCTCCTGATGAATTTGCCGAGATGTGCCAGCATTGGCGGCATCGTGGCGCAATTAACATTTCATACGTTACTCGTATGGCGTCAAGAAATCGTCAAGATCCTCGGCTGTGTCTCTTATTCAATGTTTTTAACTGTCAAATAACTGAATAGGCCCGATTTGGGAGCCTGCTTCGGGATTGCGCTCCTCGAAGTCGCCGCCTGTATAGTCGCCGATGACCTTTCGCCAGGAGGCATGCGATCCGGGATGATCTGCGAGTTGCATAACGATCCACTTGCCCGGCCACAGGTCGAACACGGCAACAGCTGCCTGCCGTCCGATGCCGCTTCCACGATACTTTCGCATGACGAAGAACTCCGCCATCGACCATCGGTCTTCTCCAGACACACTGTGCCGATTTACGAGGGCAAACCCGGCAAGGCGTTCGTCTACCAGAAACAGGTATGCATGACGGTCATTCTCGGTCCAGTAGTGGTCGAGGTAGTTGTATACGAAGCAGCCATGCGAGTCGACATCGCTCTGATCGAATTCACTCATGTCGTGGAGGTAGAGTTCCAGAAGGTTGCGCAGCACGGGCTTGTCCTGGATCGTCGCTCGTTTAAGTGTGATCGTGTGCGTCATGCCTGTATTATTGCCTGCGGCCACGGATTAAGTGGGCACGCGCAACGAATCGCGTGTTTTTGCGTCTATATAGGTGGGATTTTTGATTGGCGGGAATATACCGCCAATCGATAAGGATGCAGGGGAGAGATGATGAACGTTCAGCAATTGTTTTTGGGGCTGGCTCTGGCGTCGGCGGCAGGCCTGCGGGCGTTTTTGCCTCTGCTGGTTCTGGGGCTGATGGCTCGGTTCGCGCACTTTCCGCTGAATGAGCACTTTGCCTGGCTTGCCGGCACGCCCGCTCTCGTGATTCTCTCGGTGGCCACGATCGTTGAGATACTGGGGGACAAGTTTCCGGTCGTGGACCATGCTCTGGACACGATGCAGACCTTTGTGAGACCGGTTGCAGGCGCGCTTATGGTGGCGGGAACGCAGTCGGAGAGTTTCGATCCCACGACCCTGGCGGTACTGTCAATCGTTCTTGGCTCTCCTCTTGCCGCGGGCATTCATGTGATCAAGGGGGGAGCGCGATTGGTTTCGACGGCGACTACTGCCGGGCTGGCGAACCCGGTAATCAGTATTGCGGAGGATATTTTCGCCCTGACGCTATCGCTGCTAGCCATTTTCGTTCCGATCGCCGGCGCGGTGTTAGCCCTCGTTTGCATGGCGGCTGCCTACAAAGCGCTGCGTAACCGGCGTAAATTGTCCACCGTATAGCCTCACATTTTCCTTTTGCAGGATTCCCCGGTAAAGAAGGAGAAACTGTATCAGCAGAAGATCAGAGGGAGAATTCGATGGCATCGTACGACACCCGGGTGGGCGACCATACCGTGACCATTAACTATCAACGCGGCGGGACAGGCCAGATGGGCGTCAAACGACCCGGCAAAGTCAAGGCCTGGGCAATCTGTCCGGTGACCGCTAAGCGCATTGAGGCGGCTAACGACTCTGTCGGTGAGGCAACACGGGCCGTTGAAGTCGCCTTGGTTGAGAGCATCGAAGCCGGCGAGAAGGCTGAAACCAGCGGAACGGAATCCGCTGCATCCTGACGCCACGGCTGAGGGCTTTGCATGTTCATGCGGTTCACCCACCGCTCCTAGCAATGTATCAAGGACCGGCCGGCAGGGATGTCGGCTGGTCCTTTAGTCCGTTTGGTTACCCTCGTTCCACCTGCACCGCGGCGATGACGCCTGCGGCCAATGCGCGGGCCATCTTCTCTTGACCCTGCTGTGTTTCCATGAAGGCTTCGTCTTTACGGTTCGTCAGCACGCACATCTCCACCAGCACCACCGGCACCTCGGAATAGATCGATCCTGTCAGCGCGCCCTGACGGCCGCCGACAGCCGTCGCTGTGTCCGCATGCAGCCCGCGGTCGTGCAGAGATCCGCCGAGAGCCTTTACCATGGCTGCATGAAACGCCGGCGCGATACGCTGGCTTTCCTCAATGACACTCTTATCCGGCCCGCGCCTGCCGCCGCTCGTTCCCTGGCGATCCGGCGCGTAGGTTGCAATGCCCGTGCCGGCGTCGGCGTCGCAATGCAGCCGCACCATCAACGCCGCGTGGGCGCGGTTTGCCGTGAACGCCCGGTCCTTATTTCGCACGAATTGCTTTTCGCTGGTTTTCGTCATGATTACCCGCGCCCCCTCACTTTGCAGCGCTTCCTTTAGCTTCAGAGACACTCTCCAGGCGGCTTGAATCTCCGTGATATGTCTGCCCTGTGTGCCGCTTCCCACCTCGGAAGGATGTCCCGGGTCAATGCAGATTGTGAGCCCCTGAAGGACGCCATCTTGAGATATTGGCGCAGGATCGGCGATCAAAACCGGTGGCGCGGCAGTTTCCTCGCGCAGCTGCGTTGTGAATGCTGTGGACCGGCTGGTGGTGTTCGCAACCTGATTTGCCTGGGCTTTGACAACTGGCGCGGCAACGGCGCTGCCGTACAGATTCATGGCTGTCAGGCCCAACAAAAGGGCGCGCAATGCCGGCCGCAACCTACTATTTAATGCCTGGCAGCCTCGGGGGTATTCGCCATCTAGGCGCTTAGAACGGGCAAAGAAACGATCCAAAATTCTTCTCCAATTTTGCAAATGTGGGCGCCAACGCCCAACTTACGTGATTCTTCGTGCGACATGGAGTCAGTTGCGCAACAATGTAGCTCATCAATAAGCGCAGCCAATACATTCACACAGAGGACCCTATGGCAAGTGTACTCGATGGTTTTAAATCTACGTTCCAAACCGCAGCAGTCACAGTTGGTCTCGCGGCCGCGCTGGCATCGGCCGGCTGGTCGGACGGCTTCAAAGTAACTAATATCGTCTCCGATGGCAGCGTGCAAGCCAGCCGCGTCGACAAGAATCTTGTCAATGCATGGGGAATTGCATCCTCTCCTGGAGGAGGACCCTTCTGGATCTCCGCCAATGGGACGGGCGTTTCCGTGATCTATAACGGCGACGGCGCCACTTTGCTGTCTCCGGTGGCTGTGGCCGGCCCGAAGCCTACCGTGAAGACGTCGCCGACCGGACAGGTATTTAACGGCGGGCCAGGGTTCGTCGTCAGCAAGAATGGCGCGAAAGGCGCTGCCGCATTTATCTTTGCAACGGAAGATGGAACGATATCCGGCTGGAACCCTACGGTCGATATAGCCCATGCCGTCCTTAAGGTCAACCGCGGCGCATCCGTCGGCGCCGTCTACAAAGGCCTCGCCATTGCAAACAACTTTTTTGGCGATGTTTTGTACGCTACGGATTTCCATAATCGCAAGATAGATGCCTTCGATTCCGAGTTCAAGTATATGGGATCGTTCAGCGATCCTTTCCTACCCAAAAATTATGCCCCATTTGGCATTCAGGCCTTCGACGGACTGCTCTATGTTACATTCGCAGCTCAGAAGTCGCCTGGCGATGAGGACGACTTCCCCGGCGCAGGACATGGATTCGTCGATGTCTTCAGCAGCTATGGATATCCCCTGGCGCGGCTGGTTTCTCATAGCAAGTTAAACTCGCCGTGGGGATTGGCGGTTGCTCCCGATACGTTCGGACAGCTGGCCGGCAGCCTGCTCGTAGGCAACTTCGGAGACGGCAAAGTTAATGCATTCGATCCATATACCGGACAGTATCTCGGCACGCTGAAGGACACGTTTGGCACACCCATTGTCATCAACGGTCTGTGGGGCCTGATTCCCGGAAACGGCGGCAAGGGGGGCGACACCGACAAGATCTACTTCACGTCCGGACCTGGCGGCGAGGCGCACGGCCTGTTCGGCAGCATTGCCGCAGCGTCGTTCTCGGCGTTTTAGGGGAGAGGCGGTACGCAGGCTCCCCTCCCCAGCCCTCCCCGCCCACCTGTGGGTCTTATAGGGGAGAGGGAGTAAGAATTAGGAGGCATGTACGAATGCGTTTCCTAAATCCGAAAGCCCCTCTCCTCCGGGGAGGGGTTGGGGGAGGGGAGTCTTGCTCCTACTGATATCGCAGCATATAGATCGTCGGCTTCTTTGGCAAGGTGGCCGGCGAGATTGCGAAATCGCGGGCTTTTATGGTTACCACGGCCGCCTTGCCGCGCATGGCGGTAAGGAATACGGTTGCCGGAGCGAGTTTCTTTTGAAGGTCGGCATTTAGCGCCGGGGTGCTGTAGTGCATTGGAATAATGACACGCGGGTGCAGCTGGCTTACGATTTTGACAGCCTGATTGCCGTCGATGGTGAAGAAACCGCCTACAGGGATCATCAAGATATCCACGCGGCCGATGGCTTTGACCTGGGCAGGCGTCAGAGAGAGTTCTCCCAGATCGCCCAGGTGGACGATGCGCAGGCCATTGGCATCCAGTTCCGTAATGGTATCCGGTCCGCGCTGTGTGCCGTGGACATTATCGTGATAGGCGAAGATTCTCTTGTATCGCAGGCCAATCGGTCCTTTAGTTGAGCCTGATGTAACGACTGCCGGCGATGGCGTGGTGAGAGGAGGCACGATCAGCGACGGCTGCTGGGCAGCATCGCTGAAATTATGGTCCGCGTGGTCGTGCGAGATAAATACGGCGTCGGCCGGAATGGAGTGCTCGGTGACGTTGTAGCCGACTTCCGGATGCGGTGGATCGATCAGCACACGCGCAAGGCCAGCCGTCTTGAACATGGTGTTGCTATGCGTGCTGTCAGTCGTCATCACGCGCGCATGGGGGATCGTTAGCAGAAAGCAGGCCTGGCCGATCCAATGGATCACGATACTGGCTGGTGACATCAATCGTTCCTTTCCGCTTTACGGGCGACAAGTTTCTGCGCCGTGTGAGTCGGGGAGAACGCGGCGACTTTCACTACAGCCATACCCGCGTTCCTGGCTGCGGGAAACAAATCGCGATCTTTTACGGTGGCATCTTTTCCTTTTCGCATGATCACCCAGATCATGCCTGAAGGCGCAAGGTGCGTGCGAAGTTCAGACAGGCGGCTAAGGTCTTCAGGACGATTTACGCCTAAGAAGATCCAATTATACGGATCCGATTCGGTTGCAGGCTCTTCATCGATCTCCATAAGCGCCTGGCGGAGTTGACTCATGAATACGGCATCGGTCACGGAGATTACCGCGGCGCGCCCTGCATTCTTCACTTCGAGTTTTTCGATAAGAGTTTTCGGGTTGCGGATCGTATCGAGCCATCGATCCGATTTGCGGCCCATTTTGAGGCTCAACTCGGTATTGGCTGTCCTGATGTGGAGGTGACCATCGGTCGAGCGGGCTTCGACGATTTCGTTGATTAAAATCTGGACACGAAAATCGCCGCGAAATAAAACGTGGTCTAATTCCAGCCAGGCCCGGCCCTCACTGATCTTGCCGTTCCATGCTGCTGTGCAATCTACTTCCTGCCCCATGAATTCTCCTGAAATATTCGCTGCGAGCGGTTTAACGTATCAGCCGGACGCAGTTATAGAACATTACCCATGATCTGGGATGTCTGAAGCATTCAAGCGCCAATCGTCATGAACGGAGCCTTGAATAAAAACTATTTGTGAACTTGGGGCAAACTATTGGAGAATAGAGATGTCAATATCCGTGAGGCGCGCAGTATTCGTGATATAGTAAATAAAGCAGCCTAGCGAACGCGAATTCCATACTCAAAAAGCATGGAGAGTGTGGAACAAAGACAGCAGTAACTTGAAAGCTGCTGCTGCCTTGAACTGAATATTCGGTTTCGGATATTGTGGAACCGTGTTGAATTTGTTTGCGGAATACGTTCTTACTGCAGCTCGCGCAGATCTGTCAGGATCTGTTCAGGCCGCCAAATCTCAGGCGCGTTAAGCGCGGTTTCTCGAGATGTAACGCCTGTTAACACGAGCGCCGTATGAGCTCCGACCCGGTTGCCGATTGCAATATCGGTATCGAGCCGGTCACCGATCATGATGCTTTGACCGGCGGAGACGGAAGCCGCCTCCAGGATCGCCTCATAAGCATGAGGCTCCGGTTTGCCGATAGTAAGAGGATCGCGGCCACAGGCCGTAGCGACCGATGCGACGAGAGAGCCGCCGCCTGGGATTTCGCCGTGTTCCATAGGGAATGTGGCGTCCCGGTTGGTCGCAATGAACTCGGCGTGGCCCTGTGTAACAGCTTCGTGCGCATAGCGCAGCTTCTCATAGGTGAAGTTGCGGTCGATGCCTACGACAACAAAGTCGATTTCGGAGGATGGCCTTAGGAAGGGAACGGTGACGGCGCGCAAGCCGCCGGTTTCTTCCAGCTCCTGAGCAAGGCCAGCTTCGCCGATTACAAAGACCGTGCGTCCCGCCGCGGCGCGATGGTCACGCAAGTAGAGAGCCGTGGCGTAGGCGGAGGTGTAGATCGTATCGACGGGAACTTCGAGACCGTTTACTTGAAGGAGCTTATCCCGGTAAGATTGCCGGGTCTTTCCTGAATTATTTGTCAGGAAATAAACTCGCTTACCGCTGCTGCTGAGACGTTCGACGGTCTCAGTTGCGTATGGAATAGGAGTATCGCCGAGATACATGACCCCATCGAGGTCAAAAACGTAAGTCGTGGTTATGTCGAGCACGGGGAAGTGTAGCATAATGCTTACTTTCGTGTCAAACGGAACCATTAATGCGCGAAGATCGTCTATTTAGTTAGAGACCACATTATCTGAAATCGCCTTGAATGTTTGAAGCGTTTTGGATACCTGAGTCCGGCGCGATCCGTTAAGAAGTCTCATCGCGTGTTGCATATGCCTGCAGTACGGGTATAAGGTGCAATCCGGACGGCAATACAGACAATGAGCCGGACGCAAAGTTTGAAAGTCGGCTCCGAAGCTAATAATACACTAATGGAGACCTGCACGCGATGCGGCAGGGACAGGAAGGAATAGTTCAATGAAGACGGCAGATCTGGATTTGAAGCAACGGATCTACGCCCTCCAGCATCTTGATTCTGGAGAGTTTATTTGCCTGCTTCAGGAAGGAGTCGACTATCTCGCATGCTTTACCGATGGTGACACCGCTCTGGAGTTTCGCACGGCGTTAGGACTGCAGGAGCACGTGGATCTATTTGCGACGAGTATGGACAAGAGCCCATTTACGCACTTTTGGCTCGATGGCGAGAATGTCGAGATCCCTCAGGAAGCACACGTCAACCAGTAGTATGATTTGATTTTCGGGCTGTCGCACGAAGTTGTGCGGCAGCCACAACCATGACCGCAGAGCCCCGCCTTGGCACGAAAGAGGCGGGGCTTTTGTGTTGAGAGGCTTCCGAAAACAAAACGGCTGCGTTTCTCTTCCCAGATACGGAAGAGAAACGCAGCCGTTTTCTACGTTGGGAATTCGCAGACTCTAGAACCGGTAACCCACGTTGAACAACGGTCCGTTGGCGTGCTGTACAAACTGGTAACGGGCATCCACGAAGAACGACGAATTGATGTTGTATCCGAGCTCGCCGAATCCTCCGAGCCGCGTCGCTGTCGAGAGGCCGCTCTGATTGATGATATAGGCGCCGACGCCTACACCGGCATAGCCTTCTCCCGCGGCGTTGGGAGATTTGCCGCTCAGGCCAACAACTTCACCGACGGTAATCGGAACGACCGTCGAGTGCTTGCCGTCTCTCGCGCCGGTCTGGACCCCAAGGTCGAGCACCGTTCGCGCGGGAACGTCCAGCGGGTTGGGCACCGGCAGCGTATAACGGAAATTAGCATCGAACTGAGTTTTGCCTCCGCCATGCTTCGCATCGTCGCTGGTAGGCGCGAAAATACCCGCCGAGATCGAGCTCGGCCCTCCAATTACAGGCAAACTCTGCGCATTCGCCGCCATCGGTCCCATGGCTGCTCCCAATCCTGCGAGCCCGGCGATTACCGCCACTTTTACGATCTTCATCCTTGTAGTACTCCTTATTTCCTTACGCTAACTCTATTTAGTTTTTGTTGACCTGCCAAATCCAGCTTCTTTTACCCTCCAGCGCCATAATGCAATCCGCAAAACGGGGCGAAACGATAAAAGTTAAAGGTAAGTTACAAAGATTTCGATAAGACACAATCTCGGCTGGACATAAAATAGAAATAGCCCATGCAGCTTCGGCTGCATGGGCTATTCGAATTAGTGAGTGTTAATTTAGAGCTGAACCTGGCGCGCTGCTTCCATGCCCGGGATGGTCCGCATCTGCTCAAGGAGGTCTTCGGAGACGGCGTTGTCGATCTTCAGGACCATGATGGCATCCTTGCCTTCGCCTTCGCGCCCGACATGCATACCGGCGATGTTGGTGCCGCTGTCGCCGAGCAGGGTGCCGACGCGGCCGATGATGCCGGGGCGGTCCGTATGCTTGGTCACGATCATCCAGCCGGTGGGCGTGACGTTGACGCGGAAGCCGTCAATGTGCACGATGCGGATGTCATTGCGGCTGAATACGGATCCGCAGATCTCACGTCCGCTGCTGCCACCCGTCTTGGCGACGACCGTCAGCAGGCAGTTGTGATCGCCCTGCGCCGAACGGTGGCTCTCCGTAACCTGGATGCCACGCGCATTGGCCAGGGTAGGGGCGTTGACATAGTTGACGCTGTCCGGGACGATCGTCTGCAAAATACCCTTCATCACGGCGCGCGTTATATGGAGGGTGGGGAGATCGCCGAAATCGCCGGAGTAGATGATCTCGACCGACTGCACGCCTGTCGATGTGAGCTGGGAGTGCAGGCTGCCGATCCTCTCCGCCAGCCACAGATACGGCTCGATGCGGGCGAGGACTTCCGCCGATACCGACGGCATGTTGACGGCCGAGCGAGCGGGCTTACCGGCGAGGACGTCGGCAATCTGTTCGGCAATGTCGATCGCCACATTCACCTGAGCTTCCTCGGTGCTTGCGCCGAGGTGCGGGGTGGTGATGATATTGGGGATGCCCAGCAGGGGATTGTCGGCCGGGGCCGGCTCCGTGGAGAAGACGTCGATGGCGGCTCCGCCGATGCGGCCTTCCTTGGCGGCTGCGGCCAGAGCGGCTTCATCAATGATACCGCCGCGCGCGACGTTGATCAGGCGCACTGTTGGCTTCATCTTGGCGATCTGGTCGGTGCTGATCATACCAGCGGTGTCCTTGGTCTTGGGGACGTGGACTGTGATATAATCGGCTTCCTGGTACAGCGTGTCCAGGTCAACCAGCCGGATGCCGAGCGCCTCGGCCTGATCCGCCTTCAGGAAGGGATCGTAGCCGATCACATTCATTTTGAATGCCTGGAGGCGGCTTGCGACTTCACGGCCGATCTTGCCGAGGCCGATGACGGCCAAGGTCTTGCCGTAAACTTCAGCGCCGACATACTTGGAGCGCTTCCACTCACCGCCGCGCAGGGACGCATCGGCCTGAGGAATGTTGCGGGCAAGGGCCAGCAGCATGGCGACGGTCAGCTCGGCGGCAGCGATCGTGTTGCCTTCGGGGCTGTTGACGACGAGGATACCGCGCTCGGTGGCCACGGCGACGTCGATGTTATCGACGCCGACACCGGCGCGCCCGATGATCTTGAGGTTCTTGGCTGCGGCGAGGATTTCCGCCGTGACCTTGGTTTCAGAGCGAACGGCAAGGGCATCATATTCGCCAATGATGGAGGCGAGTTCTTCTTTGGGCAGACCGGTCTTGACGTCGACGTCTGCGACTTTCTTCAGGATCGCGATGCCTTCCGGGGCAATCGGATCGCTTACGAGTACTCTCGGCATAGTGAGTATTTTTTCCTTAAAAATCTTATATAGAGGGCGCAGGGACAAACACATTCCCAACCGCCGAAAACATCAATTGCAACCGCCGGAGCCCTGGCGGCTAAAGCCACGGCTAGAGAGTACAACGGTGTCCCTTCGGACACAAAGAGCAGCTATAAGCTGCATTTCTTAGTCCGCGAAGGCGGACATGTGTACTCTCTAGACGCGGTTTTAACCGCCAGCCGATGGAGTGATTGTAAATGCGACGAGTCGCTTATCCCTTGCGCTGCGCGAAGTCGCGGAGCAGGTCGGCGAGCACTTGCACGCCCTTTTCGGGGAATGCGTTGTAGATCGATGCCCGGAAGCCGCCCACGCTGCGGTGGCCCTTGAGACCGTCGAGCTTTGCAGTCTTCGCTTCGGCGAGCAGCTCTGCTTCGAGGTCGGGGTTGCGTAAGCGCCAGGTGACATTCATCAGCGACCGGTCTTCCTTGGCGGTAACGGCCGTCTCGTAAACGCCGTCGTTCTCATCGAGGGCGCTGTAAAGGATCTGGGCTTTGCGGCGGTTGTTCTGCTCGACTTCTGCGACACCACCCTGCGCTTCGATCCACTTGAACACTTCGTTGACCACGAAGATGCCGAATGTGGGAGGCGTGTTGTACAGGGAATGGCTGTCAACATGCGTTTTGTAGGACAGGATCGTCGGGATGTCCTTGCGCGCGCCTTCGAGGAAGGAGCGGCGGGCAACAACCATCGTCACGCCCGAAGGTCCGGCGTTCTTCTGCGCGCCCATGTAGATGAACGAGAAGCGGCTGTTGTCGCGGTCGACGGCGAAGATGTCGGATGACGAATCGGCCACGAGGGGCGTGTCGCCGACATCGGGCAGGTCGAAGTATTCCGTACCCTCGATCGTGTTGTTGGTCGTGATATGGATGTACTTCGCGCCTGGGGTCTGCGTGAACTGCTTGGGGATAAAGGCGTACTTATCGGCCTTCGACGACGCCGCTTCGCGGGCATCGCCGATTGTCTTGGCTTCCTTGAGCGCCTTCGCGCCCCAGTCGCCGCTGACGATATAGTCGGCCACGTCGCCTGCGCCAAGAATGTTCATGGGCAGCATGGCAAATTGAAGGCTTGCGCCGCCCTGCAGGAACAGGGGCACATATTCCTCGTCGTTGAGGCCGAGTGTTTTCAGCAAGCGCGCTTCGGCATCCGAATGGATGGCATCGTAATGCTTGCCGCGGTGACTCACTTCCAGGAGCGACATCCCCGATCCGCCGATCTCCTTTACGGCTTCCGCCGCCTGGTCGAGCACACTCTCGGGCAACACCGCGGGCCCTGCGCTGAAGTTATAAATCCGCTGGCTCATCTTATCCACTCCGTGATGATTTTCACAAACAATGGCCGCTGTGCCACTGCGCTACATGCGGCCTGGAAACTGGCCATTAGTTTACCCGCTGGAGTCGCGATTCAGGACGAAACGTCAAAGAACTCAAAATAGAAAGGCCCTCGTTAGGACCCACCCCATTCCCTCCCGAAGGGAGGGCGCGTTCTCGCCGTCGGTTTGGCTTGCTCTTTTTGACGATGCGCCAAGAAGTGTAAGCCATTTCGAATGGGCGGATGCGCCCTCCCTTCGGGAGGGAATAAGGGTGGGGCCTGACGAGGGAGTGCTGAATTACCCCGCCGAATAGACGGCCTCCGTGAGCCATTGCAGGGTGGAGGCGTCTGCGACGCCGATTACCCATTCCACGTGGACGTTTTCGGTGGGCTGATGCACTGCGGCGACCAGAGTGTGCTTGCCGGCATCCAGGGTGATGTCTACCCGCTGATCTTCGGGAACGCGATCGAATGATGGGGCCATCACGGGTGTCTTGGTGCCGAACACGTGCTTGCGGTCCAGCCAGACATCGTTTGGCGAGGATGCGTTGAACATGACGCGGACTCTGCGGCTTTCCGGGATCTCGATCGTATAGCGCAGCAGTGCTGCTTCGCCTGTGAAGATTTCCTTGGGCAGCATGCCGATGGTTCCAGGGAACGTCAGGACATTGGCATCGGTCGGCAGAGCAGGCGCATCGCCGGTGGCGGCAGGCGCTTTGTCGACGAATGTCATCTTGGCGGTTACCATGCCGCGGCGCACTGCGGAATCATCGTCCGAGAAGGGCGGGAACTTTTCGCCGAGGCGTTCGCGCAGGCTAACGACAAGGTCCGTGAGCTCGTTTAATTCCGCGAGGCCGTCGTCGGCGGGCTCAGCGGCTTCCGTTTCGGCCAGCTCAGCCTGTGCTTCATCCAGTGTGGCTTGCTCTTCGTCCAGGCCTTCCTGGGCTGCGTCGAGGATCACTTGCTTTTCGTCGAGCACAGCCTGGGCCTCATCCAATTCTGTCTGAGCTTCGCTGAGGTCAGCCGCCTCGCCGTCAAGCTGCGCTTCGTCTTCAGTCAGCTCATCTTCCTTGGAGTCCAGAGTAGTCTCGGGATCGTCGTGACCGGCTTCGACTTCTGCCTTCTCAGCTTCCGTCAGTTCGCTTTCGTCGCCGGCTACGGGCGCTTCCATTTCGGTCGTCGCTGCTGCATCGTCTATGATTGTGTCTGCGGGGGAATCGGCTTCAGAGGCGGCGTCGACCATGATGGCTGCGTCTGTGCTGCTGTCCTCAGTCTCGGTACCCTCTACGGCTTCAGACGCTTCTTCAACTTCTGACGTTTCGGCATTGCTCTCGACAGCTTCAACGACGGGGGCTTTGGTTTCGATTGTGAATTCCGAAGCCGTTTCGAGTGCGTCCATCACATCGACTTCGTCGAGTTCGCCGGCTGCGTCCGGCGCTGCGGTTTCATCGGCCTTCAGCGTGATACCGAGCGGGGTAAGCCACTTTTGCGGGATGCTGTCGGGATCGGAAATGGCGACCAGCGCGCCGACTGCGGCGCCATTGGCGCGGCTGGCAAAGCCGCAGTTTACGGTAGTGCAGACGGATTTTGTAAAATCGCCTTCGCCGGCAAGCCATCCCAGGATGATGAAGCCCATGTTAAGGGAGACGTCCGATGTGTTCAGGGTGCGGTAGCGCTCGATGAGCTGCTCGCGGACTGCCTTCCAGTCGCCGGATTCCTTCCACCACGTTCGCGCATCGGTGACGGCGTTATACACCTGGCTGTTTCCGGGCGCTTCACGCAGAGCCTTGTCGAGCATTGCATCGGCATCGGTGGCGGTGAATGCCCCGGCCTGCAGCGCCGCAAGGAATACCGCGCCCCAGATGCCTTCGCCGGCGTGGTCGACCATGGCGTCTTCGTAGGCATATGCGCCGGCGACTTCAGAATTGCCGGGCGCCAGGCATGCCCAGATCTCACTGCGCACGGCGGCATCCATCGAGGAGTTGAACCAGTTGTCGAACGCGCCGCTCAGCGGAGGCATAAGGCCCCAGGTAAGGTTGCGCTTTGCAATGCCGTACGCATCCCGGGACAGGTCGACGTCTTCGCGCCATGCCTTGGCCAGAACGGCCCGGCTTACGCTCGGTTCGTCCATGGCGTCCAGAACGCCCGCCCAGGTCGCCTGGAGTTCCAGGTCGTCACTCGGAACAACCTCGGTCGGAACCGGGTTGTAAAAAGAAAAATCGTGGGGTCCTTCAGACCCGTCGACGGGGAGTCCGAGAGTGCTGCCAACGGCCTTGCCTAGCCAGCACGCCAGCACACGCTGTCGATAGCTCAGATCGGTCTCATTAACCATGCGTACATTATAACTTGGAAGATAGCGAGATACTGGCCGCGAAGTTATTGAATCTCGCGCAAATTCGTGAGAAAGTCATAAATTCGCGGCCGCATCGGTTTATTTGCCGCAGCAACGCTTGTATTTCTGTCCGCTGCCACACGGACACGGGTCGTTTCGGCCGACCAAACCCTTGTGCGTGGGCGGCTGCGGAGGCTCTTCGCCGAGGGCGAATCGGACGAGCAGGTCGCTGATCACGACGACTGTCGGCTGTGTGGGGGTATCGTCTCGGCCACGGTTATCGCGCAGCAGGCGTTCGCCGTCCTTTTCCCAGGTCAGATCCGGATCCTCATAGGCAAGCTGCAGGGCGCGTGTCGCGGAGGCCGGATCGGCATCGGCGAGACGGCGGAAAGCGAGCGACGGGATATCGTCTTCCTCGACATATTCGAGAACGACATCGCGGTTGGGCGACGTTGCGGCAAGCTCAGGATTCTTAAGAGTATCGATCAGAAGGCCGTAGTCGGGCAGGGTCATCGCGCCGCCGCGCTCGTCGTAGACGAACCCGATGGTATCGACATCATCGATCCACTCAGGCTTTTCAACCGGCAACGCCTCCGCTCCCTCGCGCAGGGCAGTCTCATGCGCGTCGTCAGTGGCGGTTTCTTTGGCGATATAGTACTGATACTTGCGGACGCTGGGCTCGTACTCTTCGGGAGCGATAATCAGGCAGTCCGCGCCGAACAGCTCGATGAACAGCTCGCGCTGCTTTTTCTGCGATTCCCAGGCGCGCTCTCGTAATGCAGGATTGCGGAACACGAGTTCAGGCTGCGTCGTGGCGTAGTGCAGGGCTGTCTGATAGGCATCACGCGCATCGCGGGCCGGAAGGAGAAGGGCGCTTCCGCTCAGCATCCATTCATCGTGCAGCGGGACGACACGCGTCAGCATATAGGAGCCGGGGATGTACTGGCGGGTGCCTCCGGCCTGGTTCGAACGCAGCGAATAGGGAAGCTCGTCGATCAGGTTGTGCGTGATCAGACTGTCATCGGCGCGGCGCTCGATGTGGAAGACGCCTTCTGTGCAGTCGCGCCATTTGCCCACGATCTCCCGCTCATCTTCCGTCAAAACTTCATCTTTGGCCAGGAAGTTGTCGATTAAACCTGTGCCGTCGCTGAAGGTATGGTGGTGGATGAACGTGTCCAGGAAATCGCTCCACACGTTCTGGTCGATTTCGTCGGGACCCAGGTCGTGCTCGACCTGATACCGCGCCATCGCTGGGCGCAGGTCGTCCGCGATTTCTTCGCTCAGAGCGTATTCTACTAATTTGCGCTTCAATTCGGCAGCGTTTTGAAGCTGCGCAATGGTAACCGGCATAACTCTCTCACCTCATAGGGGACTGCTTTCCGGTATACCCTAATTCGGATCATTGCCGATGCCCGGCGCTCCCTCGGACTTTCCTTCGCCCACTTTTACATGTCCGTCGACATAGAGTATCACGGGACCACATGGCAGATCGATGCGACCGAGCGGCGTCGTTGCGGGAGAATCGATCTTGGCGAGATTCAGATCTTTGGGTGCAATATATGTCCAGTGGTAACGCCCTACGTTGTAGGTATCGCGGGTCTTCATATAGGGGCTGATCACATCGTCCACGTTGGCTGCGGGCGGGAATTTTTCGTCATAATCCTGGCTGTACTCCAGCAGGCCCAGGCCTATCTGTTTCATCCTGGTCATGGCGATACGCTGTATTTGATCGCAAGGCAGGTCTTCTCCGGCGGCAAGACGTTCTTCGTCAGTCGGTTGATGGTCGATAACGTCCACAACATATAGATCGCCGCCAAGAACGTATGCGAATTGCTTCCCGTCCGAGGCCCATGCAACCTGTGGTGTAGATTTGTCCTGTGCCCGGCCGGCGGCTGCGATCGCCACGGATGAAAGCACTCCCTGATCTGAGATTTGCTTGAGCCAGAGAGAGTGAATCACTTGAGTGTCGCTTGCCTCGGTAATCGTTTTGTCGACGAATTGACTTACAAGTTCGGGGTGCGTGGGACAGGCGTTGTCCGGTACATCTTGTCCTTTGGACATTGTTGCAATATCGTTGACCGAAAGCTTCTGCTCTGTGCCTGTCGTGATTTTTCGCGAAATGAAGTGCTTGACTCCCTTATCGACATGCACACGAAAGAGAACCGTATCGTTATCGAGCCATCCCCAGAAGCTCCCCTTAGGAACAACCTTGGTGACCCGGGTCGTTGCAGGATCGTAAAGCACCAAGAGGCGCTTCGGTGCATCGTCCTGGTTGCTCTGACCATTTAGAACACTGGCGGCATCCTGTATAGGAGAGGTGATCTGTGCGTTAAACGCGATGCGGGTGTGATCCGGCGACCATAGCGGAGTGCCGAGCGTGTAACCCTCTACGGCGATATCCCGCACCGCCGGTGGATCATTCAAGGCGTCGATGACGATGGGCCTGCTGAGGTTCTCGGGGTCCCGTATATCCAAAAAATCGGCGATTAGATACTGTCCATCATTGCTCCAACCTTCAGGAGTATAGACCGCAGGCGCCAGATCCCAATTTGCCTCAAGGACTGAGGAGGCATGGTTCAATTGTTCCTGTGTTACTTTTTCCGACACTTCGTGAGGCATCTGCTGATAGAGGGCCTGAAAACCGATAGAGCTCGATACCAGTGTATCTTTCGATCCGTTATCGCCCTGTACAAGCTGGATCTCACACTTAAAGTGGCCGTCGACGACGCGATGCGAAACCGTTGCGATACGGTGAGTGCCGGGCCGGTAGACGATGCTGTCGACGTAATCCATGCCGCCGACTCTGCGTGGCTTGCTGATATCAAGATACTGGCCCGACACGAGCCGGATCATTCCTGTCTTCGGCGGATCGACATCGGTTTGGGCTGGAGCAGGAATTGCGATAGTGGTCGCCGTCAACAGGGCGATTGTTCGGAGAAGGTTGCGTCGCATTTGGAGAGACCCCGTTATTGAAATCGTTGCTGGCTTTCAATAACGGGGTAGACGGCGAATGGTTTCTTTTCGAAGAACTGCGTAGTTCTACTTCACCTTTACATGGCCGTCGCCATAGAGAATGAGGTGTGCGCAGGGGATATCGAGATGCCCGATGGGAGTTTGCGCCGGCGCTTCCATCTTGATTAAAGAGGGATGTTTAGGCGGTGTGTAAACCCAGTGATATTTGCCGACCGAATACACTTTGTTATCCTTCAGGTAAGGATAGAGAGTTTTATCGATGTTGGCGGCTCGTGGGAATTTTTCGTCATGATCGTGGAGGTACTGCATTATTCCCAGACCGACCTGCCGTAGCTTGCTGGACGCAATGAGTCTTAACTCGTTACAGGGAAGGAGATCGCCCAAATCGAGGCGGTATTCATCCATGATAGCCCTTGCCTCAGCCTTTTCCCGATCCGTCGCTTGATGATCGATGATATCTACAACATAGAGTTGGCCGTCCAGCGTATATGCGAATTGCTTTCCATCCGATGCCCATGCCACCTGAGGCGTCGATTCATGCTGTGCATGCCATCCCGCCGCAATTACTACGGACGATAATTTGCTCGGTCCTTGGTCGCGCCTGAGCATGAGAACATGGATCGTCGGGGTACCGTTACTAGCCGTGATGGGCTTATCGACAAATTCGCTTGTCAATTCTGGGTGGATGGGGCAATTATGTGATAGGTGGTGTTGTCGAAATAATGTTCGCACTTCAGTATCTGAGTTTTGCTTGAGTTTAGCAGTGGTAGTCGGTCTGTTTTTCTGACCGTCTCCGACATCCGTCAGCAGGTTGTTATCGATCCAAATTGCGTCATCGATATCCTCATCCCATCCCACCAGAGCATCCGGCCGAACTTTTTTAGTGAATTGGGCTGTCGCAGGATCGAATATCGCAATCATCTCGGGGACCATACTTTTCTCAGGATGACTTGAGGGCATGATAAAAACGGCTCTTGTGTGGTCCGGCGACCAGAATGGATCTCTAATGGTATCGCCGTCCAGAGTGATCCCCTGCACGGCCGGTGGGGTAGCCTGCATGTCGATGGAGATGATTTTGCCTCGTCTTGGCAAGATTTCCCGATATTCGACGAACAGGTATCTGCCACTCCGACTCCAGCCTCTCGTTGCAAGACAGGGGCCTCCAATATCCAGGTTTCTTTCGAGAACCTCAATGAGGTGCTTCACTTGATCCGGTGTGAATCTTTCTCCTGAATCATGAGATGTAATCAGATTGAGACTGTGGAGATCGAACATGTCGGACAGCAACGTCTCCTTTGATCCATCATCACCTTGTACAAGTTTGATGGAAGACATTACCTGGTCGTTTACAATGTTATGAGAGGTCACGGTGATACTATGTGTGCCTGGGCGATAGTCGATACTGTCTACGTAGTCCGTATCGTTGATCCTGTGCGGCCTGCCGATATCAAGATACTGTCCTGAATTGAGTAAAATTTTTCCTGCGTCAGGTGGATTGATGCTGAATTGCGCCGAAGCAGGGATCGCGAGCATGGCCGTTAACAGGGCAATCATTCTGATGGGGCTGTATCGCATTTTAGGAGGTATCCCGTTATTGAAAGTCCGTTACTAACTCTCAATAACGGGGCTGTGGCAAGGAAGGTTGCTTATTTTAGAGAATCGTATCGATGCGCTCTTGAGAGAGCTTGTCGAGCTTGGTAATGTCCGGGATTTCGAATCGGTTGCCGTCTACATCCACGAGCAGCAGGTGGTTTGCGCCAAGCCAGATCGCGTTTTCCTGAAGGCTTTGCGTCACGAAGTCGCGTGAGCCTCGGTCCGACAGTACGCTCCAGTAGGTTGCGCCAAACTCCTGCTTCGTTGATTGAACGCTCAGCACTGTCGCGGTGAGGTAACGGCGCTCCAGCTCATCTTCCACTGCCTTGCGCGAGTCGGCAGGCAATTTGCCGGGATCTGCCACCATGACGATCTCGTCGCCTTTGCCGTCGAGCAAGGCCAGGTACTTTCCGGGCCGCGTCAATGGCGATGCCCACGCGGGCTTCACCGTTGGATACGAGCGGTCGTTCTCGATCGTGAGCCGCAGCCGGTCCTTGGGTTCGTAGAAGATTTTCAATGTTGCGGGGTTCATAAAAGTTAGCTCCTAAAACAGAAGGTAATTGCGCCACCGCGTTAGGACCCCTCCTCGCGTCCTCCCCGATGGGGAGGGGCGTTCGCCTTTACAAATGGCTCAATTCGCTTGGCGTATGGTCAAGAAAATGGAATCTTTCGCAATGGTGAACGCGCCCTCCCTGCGGGAGTGGATGGGGTGGGTTCTTAACGCGGGGGCGCATTGGTCCCCTAAATCGCCCCGATGATCTGTGTCACCTGGCTTTGAGTTTCGACGAGCTTGAAGAACTCGCCCTTTTTCTCCATCAGTTCGGCATGGCTTCCAATTTCGGCGATCTCTCCCTTTTCGAGCACGACGATCCTATCGGCATTGCGTAAGGTGCTTAACCTGTGCGCGATGGCGAAGGTTGTGCGGCCCTTGACCAGGTGTGCGATCGCTTCCTGGATCTGTTTCTCCGTCTCCACATCGACGCTGCTTGTAGCCTCGTCGAGGATCAGGATTCGCGGATTGTGCAGGATCGCCCGGGCGATCGAGATGCGCTGGCGTTCGCCGCCGGAGAGCTTGGAACCGCGCTCGCCTACCATCGTGTCGTAGCCGTCGGGTTTGCCAAGGACGAAGTTATGGGCATTGGCGGCCTTTGCCGCCACCATGATCTCGTCGAAGGATGCGCCTGGCTTGCCGTAGGCGATATTATCGGCGATCGTCCCGTTGAACAGGAACGGCTCCTGGAGCACGATCCCGATCTGACGGCGCAGGTCCTGCAGGTCCATCTCGCGATAGTCGATGCCGTCGATGCTGAGAGATCCGGCATCGGGCTCGTAGAAGCGGCAGATCAGGTTGATGGTCGTCGACTTGCCCGCTCCGGACTTGCCGACGAGACCGATCATCTCGCCAGGCTTTGCCGTGAAGGTCAGGCCCTTGAGAACCGGGTTGGACTTGTCGTAGCCGAACCGGACATTATCAAAGGTAACTGTGCCGTCGATGGCGTGTGTCTTGCCGTTGACTGCCTTGTAGTTCTCCTTCTCCATGTCCATGATCTCGAAGATCCGCTCTGCGCCTGCCATGGCGCGGCTGAACCAGTTGTTCACCTGCGCGAACCACTGCAGCGGGCCGTAGATCAGTCCAAGGTAGGCATTGACCTGCCAGAACTGCCCCAGCGTGAGCTCATGGCGGTAGACCATCGGCCCGCCGACCGTCCAGAGGATGAGCGTTCCCATGCTCGTGAACAGGCTCATTGCGCCGAAGATCGTTGCCCATCGGGTATCCGCGCGAATACCGGCATCGCGCAGCTCGCGGTTGCGCTCCTGGAAGCGGTCGTTTTCATGATCTTCCTGCGCGAACGCCTTCATGACACGGATGCCGCTGAGCGATTCGTTCAGGATCGTGTGGAACCTGGCCCACTTCTGACCAACACGCGTAAAGAGCGTAGCCATGGGACGCCAGAAACCGATGCCGATGAGCAGCACGACGGGAACGGGCGCGACGATTGCCAGGGCCAGTTTCAGGTTGATGCTGATCAGCAGGCTGAAGATGCCCAGGACCAGCAGTGTGTTGGTGACCAGGAACGGCAGGCCGTCGACGAGGAAGCCCCAGACACGGTCTGTGTCCTGAGTCACGCGGCTGGCAATCGCGCCGACCTGCTTCTTGTCGAAGTAACTCACCTGTAGGTACTCGATGGCCCGGTAGAGCTGCGACCGCAGATCGCCGGCGATGGATGCTGCCAGGTACGCGATCAGGCGTCCGTTTGTGATCTGCACCAGCGTGCTGCAAAGGACCACGCCGAACCATGCGCCCATCAATGTATAGAGGTGCGAAAGGTTGCTGTGGGACGCCAGGACACCATCGACCAGGTTGCCGGTGATTTTCGGCGGCACCAGGCTGAATACAGTTGTCAGGATAGAACAGAGTGTGAGCGCGGCCGCTTGAAGGCGATAAGGCTTCAAGAAACCGGCGATTCGGAAGAGCGTCTTGGTGCGGTTGACGCATGCCGGGCAGACGCCGTCCTTCTCAGGAAGCAGGCGGTGACACTTCGGACAGTTCGTCACTTCCTTCTTAAGGTTGATGAGGAGCGGCTCGCCCTTGGCAAGCTGCTCGATACCACGGGCAGCCTCGCTGAACTGCGGCGCCATCGACTGGGAGTAGGTGACAACCGGGACGATCTCGCCCGTTTTCGCCGTGACTTCCAGCCGTCCGCCGCCAACCAGCGGCTCGTTGCGGGCCGTCTTGATCTCGGAGATCGGCATCTGGAATGCGAGTGTGCCGTCGCCGTCTAACAAACGCACCCACTCGCGGGTGACCTGGAACGTTTGCGTTCCATATCGGCCGTGGCCATTGTAGTCTGCGACCAGCTCAATCAGGGGAGATGTGTCGTCTTGCTCTTCGGATGAGGGCATTGCCTGAAGGGTGCTCAAAGCCGTTCTCCTTGGGTTAACGCTTATTGTTGTATCGCCACGGGGACGTCAAAAAGTAAAAGAGCCTCGAAAACTCGCGTTCGCACGCCAGTCCGAGGTCGCCAGGGCATTCCTCTTGCGAGGACCAGGAAGGAAGACTATGGGTAAGTCGGGGTTCCCAGGCTCAAGCGGACCACGGCGACGCGTGCTGCGCCGGGCGGATTGCTTCCATTGAGCGGAGGGAAGGACGAAGCAAGGACAGCCAGGCGGCAAAGGCGCGCAGTAAATGCCGGTAGATGTTGTAAAGCGTTTTTTGTCGCCATTAAGTTGTATCTGGAGCAGACCCCACGGCCCGCCCGGCTGTCCTCCTTTCGATATGTTTTGCGTCCGCCTGCTAAGAGAGCGAACGATTGTGCCGGATAGTATAGACTCGGGAGGGACGTAGAGTCAAGAGGGAAGCGAAAATTTGTTTGCTGTTTTGTTAGAATGTTTTTGTAAGGTTCAGTGTGGCAGTATACGATACATACTCGTTTGAAAAAGACATTCGCTCTTCCTCATTGAGCATATAGAAGCAAACAAAAATGAATCTTATCGACATCTTGTTTGAGAATATTTGCAGTTTCACTAATTACTGTTTCATTACCTGATTTACGCCAAAGCTGAGCTAAATTGCGGAGTAAAAGTTCGGTTCTATAATGATCTTCAAACTCTTGTTGAACTGTTAACGCCTGCAGCAAATAGCTAAGAGATTTTGAGTAATATTGGCTTTCAAGGTACATCACTCCTAGTTGCCCTTGAGTACAAGCATAGCTATGTTTATCGTCAAACTCAAGAAATATTCTTAACGCTTGCTGGTAGTATTCGTCCGCTTCAATCCATTTTTGCTGTTGACGGGCAACTGTGCCAAGTTCATGGTATGTTGCTGCCTGAGTGTGTCGATCATTAAACTCAATTTCAATTTGAAGAGCTTGGTTAGAATATGCTTTTGATTCTTCCCACTGTTGTAGCATTCTAGACATTCTGCCTAGCTCGTGAAGTGTCTTAGCCTGATTATGCCGGTCATTAAACTCGATTTTGATCTGAAGTGCTTTTTGATAGTAGTCTTTCGCTTCTTCCCAATTTTGTTCTTCACGAGCAATAACGCCAAGATCATGCAGAGTGTCTCCTTGGTTATATCGATCGTTAAATTCTTGCCTGATCTGGAGAGATTGCTGGAAATAATCTTTTGCCTCTGACCAATACCGCTGTTCTAGGGCCATTCCTCCTATATTATGTAATACGGATGCTATACTACGTCTATCATTTGATGCAATCTTGATCTGAAGCGCTTTTTGATAGTAGGCTTTCGCTTGCATCCAGTCCTGTTGTTTCCTTGCCACGCTCCCCAACTGAAGAAGATTATTTCCTTGCTCGTTACTATTATTAAATTCAATATTAATTTGGAGCGCCTGTTGATAATAGTCATTTGCTTCTGTCCAATGCCTTTTTGCTTCAGAAATGATACCTAGATTATGAAGTATTAATGCGCTAAAATTCCTAATAGTAGTTTCATCTAAACCCGAGCGGAATTTTAGAAGATCTAATGCCTCTAGATAAATAGAATTTGCTCGGTCAAATTGATTTAATTGCAGGAAGTAGTTTGCTTCATCGTCAAATGCAACGATCAATAGATAAGGCCATTCTTTAGTCTCAATTTGCGAATGTTTTTCTAATTCACTCTGTAACCGCTTTGCATATTTGATACTCTGTGTAGAGTTTTTGGTAATACGGAAATATGATGAAAAAAGCGCATATATTGAGAGAATATTCGTTAGCAATGTAACGGATTGATGTAGAGCTTTTGTCAGATTTTCGAATTCCGATTCTATTAATACAGATCCATCTTCTACTTCCGTAGGATTATTTGAGTTTATAAGAAAATTAATATCTGGGGCAATTTTCACATAATGATCATGAAATGCTAATTCTATCGCTTTTTTATATTCTGCATTTGCATCATTATTCAATCGCAATAGCAAAAAATAGGAAAGTGTCGGCTGTAACTGGAACATGTCAGGGTAATCATTATGTCTCGAAATAAGCCCCATATTCTCAGTTTCGGATAATATATTTTCCCATTTGTCGAACGGAAGATTTACAAGCGATGACTGAGCTTGTAACGCCTCCGTATATTCGTCAATGAACATCGTGTTGAATACGCCCGTGAACGGGGCAAGGCAGAGAAGCAGGTCCTGCGCGTCTTTGGATAGATTGCTATGTGAGTAATCTATGCAAGCAAGAATGCTTTTTGTTTTGTCCTTGGCGTCGCCATTGTCGAGATCCAGGCCGCCTGCCTGTAGCGCTTCCAGGATTTCTGTCGGCGTCTTGCTCGGCAAATTGGCGAGCACTACTTCCAGGGCAAGTGGGAAGCCTGCGAGCAGTTTCAGGAGTCTTTGAAAGTCTTTGTCGTCGCGAAACTCTGTCGCGTTGCGGGTTTTCAGGATCTTTTCGGCAAGCATCGATGCCGCTTCTGGGTCGAGGCCGGAAAGGTCATAGATGTTTTCGGCGAACGTTCCGGCTTTGAGCCAGGCTTCATCGGAGCGAGAGCCTAGCAGAACAACCGATTTGCCTCCACGCAATACGGCCAGGAAGCTGTGGAAGTGCTTTTGTTCTTCCGGCGGCAACGTATTCTGAATGGCAAGACGTTCGCCGGTGATCGATTCCAGGTTGTCCAGGATCAGCAGGTGTCGTGTGGAGCGCAGTTGATCCGCGATCATCCGTTGCTGCGCCCCCGGCGACGCAGATTCGAATGTCACAAACTTGTACTTGTCGAAGAGCCTCTGAGCGATCGTTCGCATGATTTGCTGGCGATTGTGGGCCTTTTCGTCGTAGCCGAAATAGAACACTTCCCGGACAAAACCCGTTCGTTGCCACCATTCCCCCAGATGCTTGAGCAGAGTCGTTTTGCCCGCGCCGCCCATGCCGCGAATGAGGATCAAATTGCTGTCGGCCGATTTCAGCAGGCGGTTTTCGATCTGCAGGATATCGAGATCGCGTCCGAAAAACCCGTAGGTTGGGGCGGCGACGCTGTAGCGGTTTGCGTCCGCCTGCCAGAACGCTTCTTCCTCTTCGCGCGTGAACTCCCGCGGCCTCAGACACGCCTCCTGGCGCTCGTAGACGACTGGTAGTATCCAGTCTTCCAGCTCGACAGTCATGCTGAAGTAAGCTTTGCGGTTCTTGACACGGATGAGCTCTCGGCGGGCGCTGCGGATCGCCGATGAGAGGGTTGTCCCGGACAGGAGCTTTTCATAAAGCTCCTTCATCGCGATAGTCGCGGCCGTCACGGTAACCGAGTAGCCCATCGCCACCACGAGCTGCGCGCCCGCGCTCATCAAGTGGCTACCAAGGCTCGTCTCCTGCGCGCCAACCTGCTTCCCCGACTGGCAGGCGTTGAGGATGACGATCGGAATCTGATGTTTGGTCAACTGGCTTGCAAGCTGGACGGCCTCAACAGGGTCGGATTTGCCTGGCTCCGATCCTGCGAAGAACAGGAATGCCTTTTCGTCGTTGTAACTGGTGATGTCAGGATGTGCGTAGCTCGACTGAAAGAAAACGCCGCCTTCCTCCAGACCTTTCTGCACTTCCGCATAGGTCATGAGGCCGCCATGCAGATCGAAATGGACGACGTGATATCGTTCCGCTTCCGGCTCCTCGCGCTTGGCGTCGAGATGCTTCAGGAACGCCTCGTAGGTGCCCGGCCGGACGATATCGATACGCGCCCTGACCTTCGCATTGCCGAGAGCGTCCACCAGAGGGCGCGATATCGTCCGATAGCTGACATCCTTTCGGCCCATGGGGCGAGCCGTGACGACCAGGATATTGACGGTCGGAGATGAAGCTGCCGTGGCGGAAACAACCGGCCGTGTGGTGTCGCGCCGCACGATGACTGCCTGGTCCGCGATGGGGTTCGGCAGTTTTGGGTCCCTGATCGCCTCCCAGTGCAGCGAATGAAACTCCGGCGAACCGACGACCTCTATTCGTGTTTCCGCGAGTGTGCCGCGAAGCTGTATCCATAGTCCCAGTGCTTCAGCATCGGCAAAGACTTGGGAAAATAGAGATTCACCGTATTGTTTGATGCTTTCGCCCGCTTTGCGGGCGCGTACCGTATCCATGTATGGATGCTCTAAATGCCGTTCGAAGTACCATTCCAGTTCTTGTTCTTCGGCATCGGCGAATGGGTTACGGACGAGAACGGTGTCACCCACCTGCTCTTCATCAAAAAGCACTTCCACCTCGAACGCTTCGTCGTTGCGGCCTTTCTGGTGAATGCGGATGACGTTCATTGACTATTCCTCTTCGTAGGACACTGCTATCAGAACTGAGCCGTCGGGGTTTTCAATCTGGAAGTATTTGAGCTGCCGATGGTGTAGCGTCTCTGCCGGCTTCTCTTTGCTCATATTCTTGATCAACTCGATGATTGCTCCCGCAGCCACTCCAATCCCAATATCACCGATGATCTGTACGGCTGCATTGATCAGGGATGGGTCGAATGATTTGCTCGCGCTTTCTTCAACGCTCGCCGTTGTGGTCTTCCCATGCTCTTTATCGGCATTCCAAGCCGCAACGAACTCGTTGGATGTGATTCCCAGATCAGGCGCAAGAGCGATCGTGTAAACCATGTGTAACTCCCATCGGAGAAAAATACCGGGTACTGTATCGTATGCTCGGTAGGTAGAAATGTATGCCATGCGTGAGGCCGCTAGCTTCATCCTAGTATACTTGGTTTTTAGCAGTAGGGGAGTCAGACTAGGGGATACAAAGAGGGAGCAAGAGGACGGAAACGGGGCTAGAGATTCCGCAAACAGTGTTTGCGGAATCTTCGAGTTGAACTGACGATTTATTAGCTGGCTACACTAAAATCCGGTATCTCGACCATTTCGCCGCCGCGCATGGCGGATTCGTGGGCGCAGATGCCGGCGGCTGTCCAGTGGGCGGCGGTTACGGCGTCGATCCACGACTTTCGGTTCTCGATAATGCTGCTGATGAACTCATGCACCATATGCGGGTGGGAGCCGCTGTGGCCTCCGCCGAAGGTGAACGAGAGATGCGGGTTCGATTCGTCGTAGGCCATATGCTGGGTGAAACGGGCAATCTCGGGTGGCAGAAGGTCGGCGCGGTCGGGCGTGCTGAGGCGGCGTGATTTGTTCGCAAAACCTCGTTCGCCTTCGCGCTTTGTCATCTCGAACAGGACGGGCTCCTCGGATTCGATCTGCTGCCACTCGAACGTCTTCCACTCGCCGTACACATTGAAGCTCTCCGAGTATCCGCGCGATGTCTGGAATAGGCTGCGCGTCACCTCGGCGGAGAGGCCCGGGATGTCCAGCTTGAAGATGGCGGTTTCGACCGGATAGGGATTGCCGTACTGTTCATGCAATTCCTCGCGCATGGCGCCTGAGCCGAAGCAGCTGACATGTGTCGCGCGCGCTCCCGTGACTGCGAGGAGAGGGGAGACGGCATGGGTTGCGTAGTGCATGGGGGGCAGGCCCATCCAGTAGTGGGGCCAGTTCTCCATGTCCTGGTAGTGCGCTCCGCGCAAGAACTGGATACGGCCCATTTCGCCTCGCGCCACTAGCTCCTTCACGTAGAGAAACTCCCGGGTGTAAACGGCCGTCTCCATCATCATGTAGTTCTTGCCGGATGCTCTCTGTGCAGCAATGATATCCTTAAGATCACGGATGGAGCAGGCCATCGGGACAGTGCATGCGCAGTGCTTTCCGGAGTTTAAAACAGCGATGGCGTGCGCGGGATGGTCAGGAATGGGGCTGACCAGGTGGACGGCGTCGATGGTGTCGTCCGCGATAATGTCTTCGATGTTGGTGAACCGGCGCTCGATGCCGTATCGTTCACCGACTGCGTTTACGCTGTCTTCGCGGATATCGCATATCGCAACGGATTTCACATTGGGGTGGTTGAGGTGAATCGGCACAAACTCCTGCCCGAATCCCATGCCTACGACGGCTACATTCAGCTTGTCACTCATATATTCTCCTGCAAAACGATGATGGAATATAGTAACATAGTGCCATTAGCGTAACAATGGACAGTACGAATATCTTATGGATAATCCTGATATCGGGAGCGTTTATTCTCTGCGCGGTCTGCCCTCCAATTTGACCATCGGCAGAGCCAGAGCTCTTGAGATTCATCCCGACCGCGTTCTGGACTTCTGGGTATTCGCGGTGATGACTTCCGGCCTGGCTCCCATGCAGGTCGGCAGCGATCGGGCAACGCTGCAGCCGGGACAGTATTTTCTGCTTCCGCCTCATGTCCGGCACTTCGGCACGGAGCGCCACCTCTTCGATACCATCTGGTTTCACTTCGATATGGAACATGAGTTAAGGCCGAAGGGGGCGGCGCCCGCTGTGGACGATAACACAATCGAGCTGCCTGTCTTTGGGTCGATGCCGGCGGAGATCAGTTATCTGAGCTGGGGGACGTTCGTTCGGGGGCAGATGGACGGGGGATACTGTACTCGCGAGCGGGGCGCGATGCAGCTTATGGGGATGCTTGAGCTGGCGTCCATGGCGTATCGCCGGAGGCTGTTTGCCGACACGCCCGAAACGGCTCTTGCGCAGCGCGTCATGGATCTGCTGGAGCAAAGATACTCGGAAGACCTGACAAGCGCGGCGATTGCCGGCCTTCTGGAATACAGTTACGGCCATCTGGAGCGCATATTTCGCCGCGCTTATGGAGCCACCATTCAGCAGAAGCTGGCGCAGATTAGAATCCGCGAGGCGATCTCTTATCTCTCGATGGGCCAGAGTATCAAGGCGACCGCGCTTGCGGTGGGGTATGAAGACTACTACTATTTCCTGCGCGTCTTCAAGAAGGTGACCGGGAAATCGCCGGGGCAGATGAGGTAGAAGAGAGGTAAGGCTGGAAGCCTCTCCCCCCGTCGCTGTCGCGACTTACCCCTCTCCGAAGCGGAAAGGGGCGTCCGATTTTCGGTCACCAGACGACTCTATAGTGAAGTGAGCTTGTGATTTCGGGCTGAGCGTATGTAAGAGTCGCCTGGTGGTGGAAAGTTGGACATCCCTTTCCGCTTCGGAGAGGGAAGAAGCGCGACAGCGCTTGAGGGAGAGGCTCCTAGCCTTACCTTTTAATAGACGCTGAATGTGAGCACGACGGGCGTTGTGCCGTTTGGAAGGGTCATTTTGCTGGTGCCGGCTGCGTTGGATGCAGCCGGTGTGCCCTGCGGGTTATTGGTATCGGTGTTGCCGTAGCCGGAAGATACCTGTGCGCCTTTCAGCCACTTCACATGGCCGTCGGCGGCCAGGAAATTAGAGCCGTCTGTGTGGCGGCCGGCAGCCTGGTCGAAAGGCGGGTTCGTACCGGTGTTGCCGCCCATGTAGCCGGTTGCTAGCCGCACCGTGCCGGCAATGCCGCCGTTGATGTAATCATAGCCGTTCGTGTTTGGGGAAATGGTCTCCGGAGTGATCGTGTTCGACACATCGACGGGCTGAGACTTGGTGGCTTCGCAAAGCAGGACACTGCTTGCGGGAGCGTTAAACGCCGCCAAGGAGCTGCCTGCGCCATTGGCAATCGTGAACGTCACGTTGGAGTTGAGGGCGTAGGAGACGGCGACGGCGTTTCCCGCGTTCGAGGTAGAGTCGTCGGGGCAGCGGTAAAGACCGGTGCTTTTGACATACGGATAGATCTGACCTGCCCAGCCGGACCCATAGTAGAATGAGCTGTAGCCGGGATCGGTGCCGCATGGATACTTCTCGTCGTTGTCCTGCACGTACTGTGTAAATGCGAGACCAAGCTGCTTCATGTTGCTTGCGCAGCTGGTCTGGCGAGCCTTTTCGCGAACCTTGGCAAAGACCGGGAAGAGAATTGCAGCGAGAATCGCAATAATAGCTATAACTACTAGTAATTCAATAAGAGTAAATGCTTTGACCTTCATAATAGACCTTTCAGATACGATAGATAAATGGCGGAAGCCGGAATTGCTACCTCGATCTTCTTAATCGTGGTGACAATTCCATATTAACACAGGTTAGCATGGTTGTCAATAACAAGTTTCCTGTGTTAGCAAAGGATTTATCTGCATTCGGCTTGACCGCGTCCGGATATGGAAACGCTACTGCGCTTTGGCGCTTACGGCGGTAGATTGAGCGCTGGCCCCTCCTGAGTTTTTTGCGGTTACCTTGTAGTAGTAAACGGCGCCTGCGGTCAATCCGCTGTTTGCATAGCTTCCGGTGACGGCGCTTCCTACTATGGCGTATGTGCCTGAGGCCGTTGAAGCTCTGTAGATATCGTAAATGGTTGCGCCTGCGCTCAAAGCCCACTTTATCGTGATCGTCTTACTGCCCACAGCGCCCGGGGTGGCTGTTACTCCGGTTGGAGTTGCCGGTATCGGAGCGGGTTTGGCTGATACCTCAGCCGAGTATCCGCTGACGAGCGCGTTTGCCGTAGCTCTGATCTTGTAGAAATACGTTGTTCCGTTGGACGCCGATGTATCAGTACAGGACGTCTTTTGCAAGCCTGAAATGATCGGAGTACCGGCTTCTCCGCCTGCCGATGTGCCGCGGTAGACGCTGAATGTAGCTCCTGCGGCGCCTGTCCATGTCAGAACGACCTTGGCGCTCCCCGGCAATGCCCTGACGTTTGCCGGCACGGCGGGGGGCGATGCGGCGCCTGGTGTCTTATTCTCAAGCAGTATCGGTTTAGGACCGAGCACAACGTTTGCGGAGGTGATCGGAGCGGTACTTCCTTCCAGAGTGCGGTACTGGATCATTGATGTGTCGACCGACTGCAGATTTGTTGCGAGTTGCTGATTGCTCGCCTGCCAGATGATTCTCCCTGTATAGGATCCCGGCCGTGTGATGGAGATCTGCCAGGTGTTTTTTGCATCGACCGTGAGCGATGTCATAGTTGCGCCCGTCAGCCACTTTGCGACTTCGCGATAGGCGATGCCACCCGCATTCGGCTGAGCCTGATTGGGAGCAGGCTGGCAGAGCGGCGTGTAGATGTCCCAGGTGTAATAGTTGAAGTTGCGAATTCCCTGAGTCCATTGCGTGAGGAGTTCACGGGCTACCGATGCCCGAAGCTGGTCCGGTGTCGCTCCGCCTGCGGGCTGGTTGAGCGCTCCTTCCGTTTTATAGATAGGCAGGCTGCCATATCCATGGCTCGTCATGACCGACTTGACACCCGCGATCAGCGGGAAGTCGTCTTCCGGAGTGAGGGAGAAGTAGTGGTGCCAGGCAATGCCGCTGAGCAGATTCAAACTCGGATTTGCCTGCTGCTGCTTCGTGATCTCGGCGAAGTAGGTATCGAGCCATCCAATGGCTCCGTCGGTGACGCTCGGTGAAAGCAGAACGATATTCGGATCGATTCGGTTGAGCTGACGCCGGGTCAACACCGTAAGGTATGCCATCGTTGCCTGATCGCCGGAATAGAATTCGGGCTGGTTTACCTCGTTCCACATCTCAAAGTATTTGATCTTGCCCGCGTATCTCTGCGCGACCGTATAGACATAGTTTTCCCAGTCGGATGCCTGCGCCGGCGGCGAGCTGGGATCGTTAGGAGTAACACGAGCCCACTGCGGAACCTCGCCCAGAGTATAGATGATCGGACAGTTGTTGGCCGCCGCCGTGTTGACATAGTAGTCCATCTGTCCCCACGACCAGTTGTTTCTGTCGGTGGGCTGCAGGCTATCCCAGGTGCATCCGCAGTCCCACAGCCGGAGCATGCCCTCGTTTACCTGCGGCCATGCGCTGAAGCAGCCAAGACAGTTGATGTGCATGCCGAAATAGGTGGAGGGAATAATGCCCATAGGAGTGAGCGCAGGCACGGCCGGAGTTACATCGGTCAGGCTGATATTGTCCAGGCGCGCTGTGCCGGGGGTATCGAAATAGAAGCCGGCAAAGGCATCGTTGACATCGGTGGCGAAGCCGCCCTTCAAAACAATATGCTGCCAGGCGCCGTTCCCTTGCACCGTATAGGATACCGGCGAGGCGTAGTACATTCCGGCGTCGTTGCTGCGAATGAATAACTGCAGCTTGACACCGCTCGCGGCGTTGACATCGATACTGTACTGATAGGTCCGCCCTTTTTTCAAGGTAACGTGCTGGGCGAGCAGGGCCGTTCCGGGAGTGGGGAGGGATGCGATGTCGCACCGCATTACGTTGTTATGCGGCGCGCCGGCATTTTCGGTATAGTTGTTAATAGAACCGCCGCCCCAGTTCTGTAGCTCCCAGCCGGCAGTGCTGTTGTCGAAGCCTCCGTTATAGATCATCTCCGCAGCATGAGATGCCTGTATGCTCGCGGCGGACGATGCCGCGAGCATGCAGGCAATCAACAATGTCTTCATGGCCACTCCTTTTGTATGACAAATATTGTAATAAGATTTTGGGTGCATTAGTAATGCTAACCTGTGTTAGCAAAATTGCACAGCGATGCCGTTATAAGACGTGTTCATCCGTCGGCTCCAGCCCTTCAGGGCTGGGAGCACGACTTATTTTAGTGACATTGGTTAAGACTTTGTGGTCTCCGTCTCTATCTTCCTTATCCCAATTTTTTCTACGCCCTTCGATGGCGCTCGCGATAGAGGCGGAGCGCTGGTCGTTCCTTGCCAGTAATCGAATGTCAGGGCGCGCGGCGGCAGGCGGAGCTGCGGATCGTTTACTTTTTGCAGCAGCATCTCTACGGCGATCATGCCCATCTGATATTCCGGGATCTTCCAGGTGTCAATGGCGATCCCCATTCTTGCTTCGCCCTGCGGGGCAAATGTCACCACCGAGAGATCGTCCGGCACTTTGAGCCCCAGCGTCATAGCGGCAAAAACTGTCGGCGTCGCCCACATGCTGTCGGCAATGATTGCTGTGGGGCGGCTGGATACGTCAAGCCACTCATGCGCCCGCGCGGCCCAGTCCACTTCGCTGTGCACATCCTCACGGATCCGGCGTGGTTCCAGCCCGGCGGCCTTCATTGCCTCAGAGTAGCCTTCATATCGATCCACTGCGCTGTAGTGCTCGGTATGGTTGGTGGCGAAGACGATACGCTCATGTCCCATCGCCAGCAGACGCTCGGCGGCTTGCTTGCCGGCCCAGAAGTCGTCGGGGCGAACCGAATCGAACTCCTGCTTGGAATTCAGCCACACCGCCGGAATGTCGTACTGCTTGATCAGTTCGATCAAGCGGGTGGGAATATTGAATGTATAGTTGATCAGCAGCCCATCCACCATCAGCTCGCGGATGACCTTGGGAACGAACTCGTCTCTGGTAAAATCGTCATCGGAATGCATTCCCTGCATCAAGTGGACATCGTTGGCATTGAGCACATGATACATGCCTTCGAGCATCTCACGCGATACCGTGCTGTTCCAGCATTGCGTGCTCAGCATAAGGGCCAGTGAGTTGAAGCGCCCGGCCCGTATTGCCTTGTGCAGAGAATAGGGGCGATACCCCATTTCGTGGGCCGCTTCCAGAATACGCTGCTTGGTCTTGTCGCTGATCCGCAGGGCCATATCCTGCTTGTTGAGGACGAACGAGACCGTGGAGCGAGACACTCCCACCTTCTTGGCGATGTCTAACATGGTTGTCATGATTACATCCATGTTAACACAGGTTAGCAGGCTTGTCAATAATGCTGCGCTTAGCTTTGACTGTATGTCTGGCTGCTAATCCTGCAGAACATTGTGCCTGATCAGTTTATTCGGCAGTCCTTTGCTGGGCGCTCTGAGTAGCGGGGGAACGCTGGTTGTTCCCTCCAGAAAATCGAATGGCAGCACAACCGATGGAAGGCTGATTTGCGGGGTGTTTACTTTCTGAAGCAGCATCTCCACGGCGACCGTGCCCATTTGAAATTCGGGAATCATCCAGGTATCGACAGCGATTCCCATGCTGGTATCGATTTGAGCGGCGAATGTCACCACCGAGAGATCTCGCGGCACTTTGAGGCCCAGTGTCAGAGCTGCGTAGATCGTCGATGCGGCCCACATGCCGTCGGTGATTACCGCTGTGGGGCGATTGGAAACGCCAAGCCATTCCTGCGCCCGCCTGGCCCAGTCCACTTCGTTATGCACGTCCTCGCGGATCCCGCATGGCGCAAAGCCAGCGTCTCTCATTGCTTCTGCATAGCCTTCATAGCGTTCAATTGCACTATAATGCTTTGTGCCGTTGGCTGCAAACACGATGCGTTCATGCCCCATCGCCAGCAGACGCTCCGCCGCCATGCGCCCTGCCGAGAGGTCATTTGGGCGAACCGAATCGAAGTCCTGCTTTGTATTCAGCCACACCGCCGGCATTTCATACTGCCGGATCAACTCGATCAAACGGCCGGGGATATTGTAGGTGTAGTTGATCAGCAGGCCATCCACCATCAGCTCACGGATGACTTTCGGAACGAACTCTTCTCCGCTCAATTCCTGATCCGAATGCATCCCCTGCATCAGGTGGACATCGTTGGCGTTCAGGACTTCGTACATGCCTTCGAGCATTTCGCGTGAGATGGTGCTGTTCCAGCATTGCGTGCTCAGCAGCAGCGCCAGCGAATTGAAGCGTCCGGCCCTTATCGCTTTATGGAGAGAATAGGGGCGGTAACCCATCTCCTGCGCGGCTTCGATAATGCGCTGTTTGGTCTTGTCGCTGATCCGCAGAGCCGTGTCCTGCTTGTTGAGGACGAACGAGACCGTGGACCGGGACACTCCCACTTTCTTGGCGATGTCGAGCATTGTTGTCATCGTGGTGAATCCATGTTAACACAGGTTAGCATTGTTGTCAACCATTTGTTATCCTGTGTTAGCTAGGCTCTCTCAACACTGTGCCCGCCTATTACTGTGCCCGCCTATTTTCGTATCACTGACCTTACCTCGGCAAGGAGGCGCATGGTATGGCTTTCAATCCGGCTGCCGTCTATGGGGATGTCCAGAGTCAACACTCCGCCGTTCGGGAGGATATTCTGCATAAGGTGCTGAGAGATCTGGGCAGCCGTATAGCGCGGCGGAGCGCTGCCCCACTGTTCGCCCAGGAAGGAGAGTTCATGCCACTGCGCTCCCTCTTTGAATCGAGCTTCACAGACACCAGTGAGCAGATCGACGGTCTCTCCCGCGAGATAGTCCTCGCTGTCGGAGACTTTGTCAAAGTTGATTCCGGTATTGAATGCCACGATACTGCCGGAATTGCCGTGCTTGACGCTTCGAGCGAGAACTGCCGCGTGGTCGTCGGTGAAACCGCTCTCCCGGTAGCAGCCGTCCAGCCACCATCCGGAAATCCTATCTCCGTAGCGCTCGGACCATTCCGCGATGACGCTGCCCCAGCGTTCGACCATCGTATCGTTGAAGCCCCAGTTTTCTCCGTTGAAGTTGTGGACGAACTCGGTTGCGCCCAATCCCTTTGCAGCTTCCTTATCGAAGGCCGGAGGATCGCCGGGCGCGTATAACATTAGCTTGATATTGTATTTGCCTAGGGCGCCGATAAGATCGCCGGGCAAATCTCGCGTCGAGCAGGTGTCGCCCGCGCTGCGGCCGGCGAATGTGTCGTAGGAGGCGCTGGGAGCGCAAAAGTAACCACTGTTCTGGCCGAGGGTCCAGACAAGATAGGCCGCGCCCGCCTCGGCGCAGTCGGCGGCGAATTGCTCCACATCGAACGTGTCGATGATATCCTGGTACCCCTCTCCACTCGGGAGGAAATGGACGAAGAGGCCATACTTGGCCTGGCTGAACCAATCGAGAGTTGCTGATATATGTGTCATATAGTTACGCTATAAATTAGGTCCCTTGATGAATTGCTCGGATATGTTAACACAGGTTAGCAAAAGTGTCAATTCAGAGTCTCTCCTGGTGTGCTGCAAACATCGCTAAAAGGTGAGGTTGGCATAACACGGAGTGCATCACAAGGGATAGTACACCTTTCCGGCCGGTTGCCTCTGAGAGGCAACCGGCCGGGATCGAGATCGCAAAGGCGCTGCGTAGAGCGTTATCTGGCTGCTGCGTGCGCTGCGGCGGACTGTGCGCCCGTGCGGGTTGCGTTGTAGGCCGCTACTTTGTAATAGTATGTCGTCCCCGCAGTCAAGCCTGTGTTCGTGAAGGTGAGGGCCGTAGTGGTCGTTCCTACCTGAGTGTAGGTTCCGGTCGCCGATGTTGATCGATAGATCTTATAGCCGGTTCCGACGCTCGCCTTCCATGTTACCGTGATCGCATGGCTGCCCACCGCTCCCTGTGTGGCCGTTACGCCGGCCGGGTCCACGGGCTGGTTTTCGAACAGGAGCGGTTTGGGGCCGAGTGTGAAGTTGGTGCTGGTGTTGACTGCGGTCGTCGTCGCCTCAAGCGTGCGGTATTGGGAGATTGTCGAGTCGAAGTCCCAGACCCTTGCGGACCAGGAGCCGTTCGCTCCCTGCCAGACGACACGGCCGCTGTAGCCGCCGGGGCGGGTTATCCCGATCTGCCAGGTGCCGACGCCATCGACAGCCAGCCAGGACATCTGCGCGCCTGTCAGCCATTTGGCGACTTCGCGATAAGCGACACCTCCTACATTCGGGGTGCTGGTGTGTGCCGAAGTGTTGAGCGGCGTATGGATATCCCAGGTGTAGTAGTTGAAGTTCGTGATGCCCTGCGACCACTGCGTCAGAAACTCTCTCGCCACGGCGCCCTCGAACAGGTCGTTGTTGCTTGCGCCGATGGGATCGTACGAGCCTTCCGTCTCATAGATCGGCAGTGCTCCATAGCCATGGTTCGACGCCGTGGACTGAACGCCCGCGATCAGAGCTAGATCGTCCTCCGGCGTTTCGTCGAAGTAGTGATGCCAGGCGATGCCGTCGATGAGCGGAGCATAGGTGGGGTTTGCCGTTTCGAAGCCCTTGAGCGCCGTGAGGTAGGAGTCCATCCAGCCGACTCCGCCATCCGTGACGCTCGGCGCGATCAGGACGATGCTGGGATCGACCCGGTCGAGCTGCTGGCGGGCAAGGAGAGTCAGGTACGCCATGGACGCCGGATCGCCATGGTACATGTAGTTGACTTCGTTCCACATCTCGTAGTACTTGACTTTGGAACCGTTGTGCAGCGCGACATTGTAAACATAGTCCTGCCAGGAATACGGATCGGGCACCGCATACTGGTCGGTGTTTCCGTAGGCAGCCCAGGAGGGAGCGAGTCCCAGCGTGTACATAACCTGGTTGTTATTTGCGACGGCGGCGTTCACATAGGAGTCCATAGCTCCCCAGTTATACGAACCCGATGTCGGTTCTACTTCCGACCAGTAGACGCCGCAGTCCCACAGGCGCAGCATGCCCTGGTTGACCTGCGGCCACACGTAGCCCATATCGAAAAAGTCGTTGATGTGCATTCCGAAATAGGTCGATGGAATGACGCTCGTGTTGAGAAGGGATGGGGAGGCCGGCGAGATATCGGTGAGGCTGACATTGTCCACGCGAATGGTGCCGGTGGTATTGATCATGAAGGCGACGAAGGCATCGGAAACGTTTCTATCGAACCCGCCCTTCAGCACATAATGCTGCCACCCACCGGTTCCCTGTACCGTATCGGCGGACGTCACCGCGTAGTTCGCGCCGGCATCGTTGTTGCGCATTATCAACTGCAGATTGACGCTGGTCGCGGTATTGACGTCGATCGCGAACTGGTAGGTGTGCCCTTTTATCAGGGTGACGTGCTGCCCGACAAGTGCCGTCCCCGGCGTAGGGAGTGCGCTTACGTCGCACCGCAGCACATTGTTGTACGGAGCGCCGACATTTTCCGTGGTCTCTGTAACGGAATTGCCGGTTCCCCACGTTTGAAGATCCCAGCCGGAAGTGCCGCTGTCAAAACCGCCGTTATAGATCATTTCGGTGGCGTTCGCTGCCGGTCCGGCGGCAATGACGGACCCTGCGATCATGCCTGCAATCAAAAGAGCCTTCATCGTTTCTCCTTATTGTATTGCGAATATTGCAAAAGAATCATATCGTAATCGAAAGCGCTTCCGCGTTAGGACCCCTCCTTGCGTCCTCCCCGCCCGCCAGCGGGTTTTTAATGGGGAAGGCGCGTTCGCCTTGGAGTGAGGCTTGCAGTTCTTGGCGTAGGCTCCCCTCCCTAAATCCCTCCCCGAAGGAGAGGGACTTTTGGATAAGAGGCGAAACGTAAATCGCGAGCCGGGACGCGCCCTCCCTTCGGGAGGGAATAAGGGTGGGTCTGAAACGACGGGCGCCGGCGTCTACTGGTTATCCCAGAAGTTGCGCGGGTCGCCGGTCGCGTAGCCGGACGGCATTGGACCCATCAGCACGTCGGTGCGCATCCATTTTGCGTGACCGTCGGCGAAGCCGATATTTGAGCCGCCGTTATGCACGGGGATCGGGCGGCGGTAGTTCCAGCCTTGCGACGGGTTCGTCAGGGCATAGATATGCTGGTCGTTGAAGTCATCCGGCACTGCCATTCCGCCGTCAGTGGGGGCGGTTGCGTAGTTGTACCAGTTCTCAGGATTGGGGTCTGCATCGACTTTCACGGGATCGAGAGTGGCGACGTCGGCGATCATGACGAGGCCGGCCGGCGCATTTAAATCCGCCATATTCGATGCATGCTCCCAGTTCGATATTACGACATTGATCCCATAATCGCTGTCCCAGCCGTATCCATTCGGGATGATCTGATACTTGTTGGAAGGGCAGTTGCGGATCTGCGTATTTTTGATGTATGGCAGGATATCCAGGAACCAGCGGCTGTCGAGCCGGCCGAACATGGGGTAGGTTTCTTCATTATCCTGAACATACTGCATAACCCCAAGGCTGAGCTGCTTGACGTTATTGATGCAGCTTGTCTGACGGGCCTTTTCCCGGACTTTGGCGAAAACAGGGAAGAGAATCGCTGCGAGAATCGCTATTATAGCGATAACTACTAGTAGCTCAATAAGGGTGAATGCTTTTGTTTTCATGATCTTTCCTTTCGAATAATGATTCATAAGGCTTGGCCGCAACATCGGCAACCGGAACAACTGCGCCATTTCGGCGATTCTAAAGATGGCAATCAACTGACATCTCCATGTTAACACAGGTTAGCAATGTTGTCAATGCCTTATTTTCCCGTGTTAGCAGATTTTTGACTGCCAATATCGACAACACGGGCTTTTGCCTTATACGCCTGAAACGGCGATGAGAATCGGTGTGCTTGCGCCGCTTGCCGAGACGAAATCCAGGCTTGCCAGCGGGACGTCAGGGCGTGGATTCTGCCACTCCCAGACGCGTAAGTACCTCCATGCCGGCTTGCCGTCGGTCGTGTTCGTCACACGCACCGCCGCCGGCTTGCTCTGCTCTCCTTTCTGATAGGCGCTCCACCAGTCTCCGCTGTTGACCGGTATCCGCACGGGGATGTCGACGGTCTGGCCGTCGGCATAGTGAACTGTGTAATGAGCGATCTCCGCAGGCGATCCCCAGGCGCTGCTGTGCAGGAAGTAGAGGTTGCGCACCGTGCGGTTGCCGAGCGGAATGCCCGTTGAAGATACGGGCTGTCCCGGCGCGGCATTGGTGCCCCGCAGCGTGATAACGGCCTTGCCGCCGTTTGTTTTGGGATCGATGACATCGAATGGTACGCCGTAGAACGTCTGCCTGCCCAGCGGCATCGTTCGCAGGTCGTTGAGCGGGCCCTCACCTGCCCACCCTGGTGGATCACCCGGCTGCTTTGTGTCCGCAAAGGCCATATTGGCGAACTTGCGCAGATCTACCGTGAAGAGACTCTTCGGGTTCTCAACCGGAGCGGCGTATGGAGGCAGCTTGGGGATATCGGGAGCGTCCGTAGCTTGAGTTGGTTTTGCCAGCTCTTTCGCGGGATACAGCACCGTGAGGCGCGCCGTGTTAAGCGCCTTGATTACCTCGTCCGCCGGCGCGGCGACATGCAGATAGCAAGGTTCATCCGTCACGACCGGCGATGCGGTCGAAGGGTGGCTGTTGCCCATAAGATCGACGGCCTCTGCTAGTTTGCCCGGCCAATCCGCCGTGACTTTCACCTTGCCGTTCTCGCCGACCCACCAGAGTACGACGCTGCCGCCGTTGTTTTCCTTCTGATAGACGTTGGCCCAGAACCGGCCGCCGGGACGGCGGACCATGCCCGCGAACTTTGCCCCGTCTACCTGATCCTGCATCACGACGCGGGCCATCAGCTTTGGCTTGGGAGCCAGGGTGACATCCAGCATCGAGAGGTTCACGTAGCCGTCCGCATTCGCGCCGACATTGTTCTGGAAGTAGTAGAAGGACCTGACGACACCCAGCGACTGCAGGATCGCATCCGACTGCACCGCGCCGTAAGCGGCGTGCTTCCAGTTCATCGGCCCGCGAGCGCTTTCCGGGGGCAGGTTCGGATAATCCAGTCCGCGCAGCCATGTCGTGTCCGAGCTGCCGCCCTCGGTATCCCAGAGGGGAAGCTGCCTGCCCTGCGCATATTTGGCGTTGAGCGCGTGCCAGTGATCGGTAACCGACTTGAACCAGTCATACGTGTTTTCCGGCACATCCTCCGCGCCGAAATAGTAGTGCGATGAGATGACGTCGGCCCAGCGCAGCGCTCCGGCCTTGGCGACCTCTTCGTGCCAGTTCCAGGCGGAATTCGTAAAGCCTCCCACCACGACCGTGCAGGAAGGATCGGCGGCCTTCGCCGCCTCATAACCGATCTTGCACTTCTCGGCGTACTTGTCGAATGTCCCGGTCCAGAACGAGGACACCTCCGGCTCGTTGCCGATCTCCCAGTAATGGATACTCTGCTTGTTGTGATCCACGACATGTGTCACATACTCCTTGAAGGCATCCATATTGGGGACAGCGCCGTAGGGATAGAACTCGGTCCCTTCCTGCTTTGTAAGCGGGCCGGAAGCGGCCGCCCAGTAGGGGGTGCCGAAGAATGTCCCGAGCACCGGCATCTTGTACTTCAGGTTGCCTGCGAGTTGCCCGTCGCTGTTGTAGGCCCAGACTCCCTTGTCCGGCTCGACCCGCGGCCACCAGGTTGCCTGTAGCATATCGTGATCGCGGTTCCATCCCTGTCCCAGTTCCGAGGCCTGCGCAAGCAGATCCGTCTGCCATGAATTGACATGGTTGCCAAAGAAGCTGTCCAAGCGCGGAGGATGGGTGGGGCGGGGCCAGACGGCGAAGCTGGAGACATCGCGCGTCCATGTCTTGCCGCCCGCGGCGATCTTCGCCTCCACTTTGAAGATTCCCCGCTCCTTCGGCGTAAATGCGATATTCAGTGTCCGCGATTCGCCTGCCGCCAGCGTGAGAGGAACGATTTTTGCCGCGCACGGCGTCTCGTGGAAATCCAGCAGAGTGAACGTGACCTTGCCGGACCAGCTATCCGCGCCGGGATTACTGATGGGGATCGCCGAGGAGTAGGGCTGTCCCGGAATGACCACGGTATCCTGCGCATGCTGCGCCGCGACCACTTCAAACCGGACCGGCCAGGTATCGGGCGCGGCCGGCGCGACGCTGACCATTGTTGTAGATAGCGATAATAGAAATGCTGTACTAATGTGTTTCATGAGCTGTTTGGACAAATATCTCCGGCGATCATTACGAGACTGGCGCCTGCGCGGAGTTTATCCGGGCGCAGGTCCGCACGTTTCGCCTTCCACGAGCGTCATCGGAATGAGGCGGTTCGGTAAATTCCGGTTTGGGTGATCGATCTTCTCCAGCAGCATCTCAACAGCGGTTCGTCCAAGCGCCTGAGTGGGAAGCTTGAAGATCGTGAGCATTCGGCCCGTCGCCACATCTTCGTCGGCATATTCGGCGAATGTGATGATCGACAGGTCTTCAGGGACGCGCAGCCCAAGCGAAAGCGCCGTAAAAAGAATCGGGCGGGCTGTGAACAGATCGTAGGTTATAACCGCCGTCGGTCGTTCCTGCCCACTCAACAGCAGATTGGCCTCTTCGATCCAGCCTTTAACACCCGAATGACGGTAAGCGTATCGCGATGTTAGTCTTGCCCCATTCATCGCCTGGATATATCCGCTATGCCTTTCGCCGAGGCTGTAGTGGCTGGTGCCGTGCCCTGCGAACGCGATGCGCCTGTGCCCCAGCCCTAGAAGGTACCCTGTGGCCTGGCGCGCCCCCTCGTGGTCATCGATGGTGACGCAGTCGTGATCCTGATGTCTTGTATTGAGCCAGATCGAGGGAATGGCGTGGCGATCGATGAGTTCCGTCAGTCCCGCAGGGATCTTGAGCTGGTAGTTGATCAGCAGGCCGTCGGCAAGGGATTGGCGCAGGATCTTGGGAACGACTTCCTCATCTGTCAGGCTTTCGTCGGACATGCGCGTGAGGGTGAGGTGCAGGTCGTATTCGCTCATGGCGTCCTGAATGCCGTTGAGCGCCCCACCGGACAGGGGACTGTTGGATGCGTTGACGCTGCTGAGCAGCGCAAGGCAGCCGAAACGACCGATCGAAACCGCCCGCGCGCTGCTGTTGGGCCGGTACCCCAACTCTTCGGCAGCAGCTAAAACACGATCACGGGTTTCCTGTTTGTATTTGTTGCCCCGGCTGCTGAGTATCTGAGCCACCGTCGGTTTGGATAGCCCCGTCCGCTCGCAAATCTGTTTTATCGTCGTGTTTGCCATGTTTCACACCGGTATGATAAAGCAATATTAGCATAGTCTCTATCATGTGTCAAGCGGAATCACCGGGAGAAACAATTGGATTTTTCCGTCGAAATGGTCGTTAAACCTTAAGTTGCCTGCAGCAGGTCGGCGAAGAGGTGGGCTATGATGACGGGCATGATGCGTCCGGTCCAGGCGTAATAGAGGGAGAAGACGAAGAACATCGCCATGTGACCGATAGGCGGCAATACGCCCTGGTAGAAGTGGTAAGAGGTGGCGAACAGGGTGCTTGAGATTACGGCCACGGCCACCTTGCCGGTGAGTGTGCGGATCTCCGAGATGACGTAGGCCCGGACGATCAACTCCTCCGCAAACGGGTTAATCAGCGCAAGGATGATCGTCGCAAACAAGTACGCTTTGCTGATCCCGAGTCCGAATTTCCAGGCGTAGGAAATGGCGTAGAGATAGGGGGCATGATATGGTTTTTGCCCCAGCATATGGGCGGCAGCATCCTGAACGAGCCGTCGTGCCCAGAACGCAACGAAGTAGATCGGGAGGGCCGTAAGGATATCGGTCGGGAGGAAGTTAAGACCGATATCTCGCAAGCGGCGTCCCTGGCGAAACAGCACGTAGGCGAGCAGGGCAAGCTGGCCGGCTTCCGTAAGGATCTCTCCGAATAGCGGAAACGCCTTACGGTCGCTATGCGCGTGCTTTAGAAACGGATCGGTAACCAGGGTGTTGATCGAGTATGCCAGCGAGGAGCCGAAACAGATCCCAAGGACGAGCAGCAGCTCCAGCCACCGTAATTTGCGGGCTGCAGGAGTAAGAGGTGGCGATGTTTGGGCATTTGCGGCGGCTTGCTCGGAGGGCATATCGATATAGTACCGGCGAACCCGGCAGTGAAGATACCATCTCCATTATAGATAGTGCCACATGGCCCCGACATCGTCGGCCATGTGGGCGAGTATGACCGGAAATATGCGCCTGGTTCGGGCATAGTAAACGGCAAAGACGAAAAACAGGCCGAGATACCCTATCGGCTGCAGGATGCCCTGGTAAAGGTGATATGCCGTCTGAAACAGAACACTGATGGTTATGGCGAGAACAGGTTTCCCTGTCAAATCTATGACTTCGGAAATCAGATACGCCCTCACAATCAGCTCTTCCGCAAAGGGATTGATCACGGCAAGGGAGAATGATGTGAATATGCCCGATAGCCCCTGATGCACAGACTGTCTGATGAAATCGGTGTTGAGAGCATGTCTTGGGAAATGGAACCCCATGGCTGCAATGCCGTAATACCCCACATAATAGAACAGCGAATACATCAGCGTTGAGGCTAAGAATAGAACACCGGCAACGGGCACGTCCTGCCATCGGAACTTCTGAGTGATATCGATCAAGCGGCGTCCTTGACGGAACAGGACATAAATAAGCAGAAGGAGTTGTGCGGCCTCATCGAGGATCTTTCCAGCCATACGCAGAGCGCCATAACTTGAAGTCAACGAACTGCTGTACGGGTGAAAAAAGGCGACATCAAGTGAGTACAGGATGCTGGAACCGAAAGCGATCAGCAAAATGAGCCCCAATTCCGCCCACCTTAGCCGCAGCTCTGACGGAGAGAGATTTTTACCTGAGGGCGGAGGATGAGGCATTGCCTGCGACATTACTTTTGTGTTTCCTTAAGACGCCGTCCGAATGAGTTGCTCATAATAGGCTGCCCACTGTTGCGTGGCGCGTCTACTCGCCATGCAGCGCCAACTCGATAATGTCTTTGAGCGTCTCCTGCGATATGCCTTCGCGCTGCGCAATGGCAAGCGGGTGAACTGTCGGCTCAAGTTCGAGCTGTGGACGGCTGGGAAGCGGCGAAAAGTGCGCGTAGGCTTTGAGCACGGCTTCGGGAAACGGCTGTGGAGGCGATGTCACCCAGGCGAACATCGGAGGCTCCGATTCGCGGCCGGGCATATCGTACAGATCCATGTAACGATCGAAACTTTCCTCGCTCACCGATACCCACAGTCCATATTCCAGAACATCGCTCAATCCCTGTACCGGGATATCCAGCAGGGCCAGAATAAAGAACCACTTGCCGTCGATGATGCATTGATCGCTGCTTAGTTCTGTTCGCGCGTCACGCTCCTCTTCCGGAATAGAAGCATACTCGGCGGGAAACTCAAACGAGAGCGCGGGAATCCCGACATGGGTTTCATCGCATTGCGAGCACTTGAACGTAAACTCAGCCATCGGTCACTCCTGACAACGCCGATCGTTACTGGCGTATGGCTTTATGTACGACAGTGCCGCAGTGCGAATCCTGCGCGATTGCAGTGGCGTGTCCGATCCGGCGGTTCAAGATTGAGAAAAGCAACCGCTTTAGTCGGACGTCGTACGAGTGACGGCGCAAGGTTGGTTCCCGTATAACGGCCTGGTTACAAAATATTCGCTCAAGGATGCAAAACCCTTGGCGGTCATGGTATACTTTGAGACAAGTCTGACGTAACGTCAGAGTTGGCAAATGGCCAAATAGAGCCAGCCAATCAAGCCACTTAGCATTCTCCGCGCCGATGCGGCTTAACCTAGTGTTATGCGTCATCCTTTCTAAGACGAAGGGACGTACTTGACGTCATTGTGTTCAATGATCGTGAGGATATTGTCTGATGTCTACTCCAACAGTGCGCCCGCGAGTAACTGCGGGATTTACTCTTATTGAGCTCCTCGTCGTGATAGCAATCATAGCGATTCTCGCGGCAATAATTTTCCCCGTGTTCGCCAAGGTTCGTGAGAAGGCGCGTCAATCTACGTGCATGTCGAACCTAAAGCAGCAGGGCTTGGCGATCATTCAGTACACCCAGGATAACGAGGAACTCATGCCGCAGGGTGAGATCAATTCTGGAGGTTGGTTGCCATATACTCTCTGGCGAGTGCCGTCGACCAGCGCTGTGAGTGGAACTACCTGGGCTAATTCCATTCAGCCTTACCTGAAGAGTTATGCCGTTTATCAGTGTCCATCGACGGTCCCCCAGGTAATAGATCCTAATGGCACAAAGATCGTGATGAGTTATACATTCAATGGAGATCTTGAGTCTTACCCGAGCGGTAATATTCTCTCTCCTGCAGATGTCATTTTGCTCTGGTCTGGTACTCTCAAGACAGCATATCAAGGATATGCTTACGAAAATCCGGTTCTAACATGTGATGATGCGACGCAACCCTGTGTTTATCAGCCTTCGCCCCCGATTAAGGATGATGGTTCGCAGGATCCATGTGGCACTACGAATGGTTCCACTGACCAGATCGTTCTTTTTTCGGACAATACCAGTTACAGCAAATGGATACATGGCAACGGAGATAACTTCTCGTTCTGTGATGGCCATGTGAAGTGGTTCCCGCTGAATAGTGATGGTAATCATGATCCGTTTGGGTCAACGTACGGCGATGGTGACGCAAGCGACGCAAGTGGTGGTTACTACACCTGGTCAGATGGCCCAAGTTACTGCCATTCGTATTTGTTCCGTCCTGACTTTACGCCATAGGGCAAAATTGGAGGCCCTCTAATGCTTACCCGCCATTGGTTAGTTGTATGTCTGTGTATAGGCGCTGCGTTTTCGGCCGGGTGCTCTGCGAAACAAGACGACAATGCGGTGAATCCGCCGCCAAAAAGTTCGCCGGCGATGCAATCCGCCGGATCTACGCCGCCTGCTGGAACTATGCCATCTGCGGGATCAACCCCTGCCGGACCTTTGGCGTCGACCGGCCCACAACAACCGTATAGCACGGGGGGGGCAGCTAGTGAGGCTACGTCATCTGATGGATCTGCGTATCAAGGCAGTTCAACAGCTCCGTATTCAGCTAGCAATGCGCCATCTACGGCAGCAGCAACGGACACTACAGGGGCAATTAAGCCGCATCCAGTAGCAACTGCTGTTCATACGGTTTCGAAAGACCAGATGAAACGTTCACCTGATTAATGAATATTATGTCCATGCGCAACTTACCAAAAAATAGAGTTCTTGCTCATAACAGTCTATTGCTTGCGCTTGTGGGCTTATCAAACATCTCTCTTGTAGGCTGCGGACAGCATAATTCGCCTCCGCAGCTTACATCTGTTCCTGCGCTTTCGCAAACTTCACTCCCGCCTCAGCAGCAAGAGCAATGCGAGCAACTTGCCACGTCGATTATTGGCGCCATTCAAAAGGGCGATAAAAAAGAGGCCCTAAAGTTGCTTTCTCCTGCATTGGCTGCCAATTCTACGGCCACTCAAGCCATCTTATCAACCTCTGGCCCGTACGCGCTTCTTGCTGGAGCGTCAGGTTGGAGTTATGAGCCTGCTACGACGCTCGGAACTACCAAAACACTTGTGCTGCATGCTAAATTTATCTCGCATGATGGCAGCACATGCCGCACAAACTTTATTCTTGAGCCCTCAGGCGATAAACTCGTCGTAAAGAATATCGTTCCTCCGGGCAAACAACATCCACCGACAGCCGGGAAACCAGTTAAAGGTCAAAAGCGATAGAGGACTTCATCTGACCCCGTCGTCTCTGACATTACACCTATCATCGGCATATCCAGGTGCTATATCCCGCTCCACATCGGAACTAATTCCTTCAAAATCCGTCTTAAATAATATGCATAAAGAAGCCGCCGTATTATTGCGCCGGACGAGTCGATTACGGCGTGCCGGCCTGCAGGCATGCGCCGCCGCTATATTGTCTGTGTCAGCGTTACTTCCATCCCCAGCCCAGACTTCTGAAACCGTTACTCCATCTGCCGCCCTGGCCGCTCGTGCAAACCCGGCTTCTGTCTCGTCTGCGAATGCAACATCCACTACCGTACCGTTGACGTACATCCCGTCGATACGGGAATTCTCGATACCGGTGAGCATTGGGGGGCGCAAGTATCAGATGCTTGTGGATACCGGCTCATTGCCCGGCATTGCCGTTGACGCACAAACGGGGAAGCGGCTAAAGCTGGATGGCGCAGCAAACCTGACCGTTACAGGTGTGCAGGGAAAAGCCACAGCCGTCAATTCTACCATCCATACTGTCGATATCGGCAATATGCAGTTTCACGATGTCCTGATCTCTGTCATTCCAAGTCTGAAAAAACTGCTTCCGAACTCCCAGCCTATTATCGGTCCCGGCATGTTTTACCAATCCCGGGTAACCTTCGATTTTTCGAATAGGACGATGACAATCGATTCGGGAAAGGCTCAAACTCCGGCTCCATCCGACCCGCTCAGCGTGACGATACCGTTTGTGCGCGCCGGTGGAAAGGTTCTATTACCTGTCACGATCCTGGGGAAATCGACCATGGCGATGCTCGACAGCGGTTGCAATGTCAATTTTCTCTCAAACAAATTCGGCACAGCAGCATCCACACACCTTACACCCGCCGATATACGTCATAAGATATCTGTCGGATATTTCGGTGTTGGCACAACGGTGACTTCGATCAGTCAAACGATGTTCCGAGTGCCGGTGCCGATCTCTGTCGATGTGCCTGAAGGCAGCTTGCCGCTCATCACCACGAGTCAGTATGCCGGTGGCGGCATCGGCGCGGATGACCTTTTTGATGTTTTGCTTGGGGTTCCATTCCTCAGGCAATTTCGGCGAGTGACCATCGACTTTACCAATAATACGATCACGTTTCAATATTCGCCTGACGGCAACCTCGGATTTGGTTATGAGACTGCAGTCGACAGGCTATTTCCCAAGTCGAAGCGTTTGGCATTTCCCGGCTACCAGTGGAATAAGATAGGCCGCAGCTGGGGCGAACTGCCGATAGCGGAAGCGATCCTGGGTGAAGTTCAAGCCGCTGCTCTGAAGATCCCGTCAACGAAGGGCAAAATGAACTCGATTACCGTTGACGGCACGGAAATCAGTCTGCCTTCCGGCATGGTTCTGACTGAGCATCCCAGCAGCAGCGTCACGGTGGATATACTGGGTAAGGCGTCGAACGACGGAACGGTTGCAGCCAAGCTCAAGAAGAACCTCTGGAGCTATCCAGGTGAATATACGCCGTTTGTCCGTTCTAACGGCACAGTTGTATTCGTTCCGTCTCACGGCGCGTATTCCCTGAAGCGCGCCCAATCAATTCAGAGTGCTTCTTCCACAGCTGTCGTTATCGGGGCAGGCAAAAACGACACGGTAACCGTGACAACGCAGTCGTCTCCGAAAGTCACCACCAGAACTACGATCGTGGTGACGACAGCGACTACTGTTGACGGGAAACCGCAGCCTCCCGTGACGCCGAATATTGTGGCCGTCGATGCCACTGTGTTGACCCTCCCACCCGGCTATGGCGCGATTAAGGGAGCAAAAAACAGCATAACTCCCAAATCGTTTGGCACACTGCAGCCGGACGGCTCAGTCGGCGCTACGATCAACGAGAAGCCCTGGGTCTATCCCCGCTATTTCGTGCCGATCATTTTCTCTGATGGCACGATTGAGTTTAAGCGTGCCCGCTCTACCCGCTGAACATCCGCTTAACTAAGCTACGTTCCCATATGAACGGCAGTTGATATTGTTTCGTCAATGCCATTGATACCGTGAATGCTGTTCAAGCGCAAACGGCGCAATTCTTCAGAGGCGATTTTGACTAACACCAAGATGAAACACACACGTGAAGCCGCCAGGATATCGTGGCAACATAGACGTTTTAGCATGTTCAGCCACCATGCGCGCGCTGCAGCTTTATTTCTGTCGATGCCGTTTATCGCATGTTCAGTTCAGGCATCCGCTGCAGAAGCTGCTCACATGAAGCCGAAAACCGCTTCTCCGGCTGTGGAGATGTCTACTATCGTCCCGTTGACGTACGATGCATCGACCCGGCGATTCAGAGTGCCGGTGAGCATTGACGGTCGCAAGTTTCAGATGTTTTTGGATACCGGTATGCTGCCGGGCATTTCGGTTGATAAACGGACAGCGGAGAGCCTGAGACTCTACGGCAAAAGCCACCAGGAGCTTTTGGGTGTGCAAGGGCAAGACAAGGCAGTCTCCAGTGTCGTTCACAGCGTCACTGTCGGCGGTATACAGTTTCGGCATGCAAATGTATTCATAGTCCCAACTCTGAAAAAGCTGCTGCCCTCGTCCGAGCCGGTCCTTGGCCCGGCTATGTTCACTCACTACCGAATGGCCCTGGACTTTTCCAGGAAAACCATGACACTTACGCCGAGAAGTATGCCAGGCATCACTCCTTCCGGACCGATGACAGTTTCTGTACCTTTTCAACAGGTCGGAGGGAAAGTGATGTTGCCTGTGCATATCCTTGGGCAATCCGGTTTGGCGATGCTGGATAGTGGCTCCGATAGCAACTATCTGTCAGGAGATCTGGGGACTGCCGCCTCTGCGCTGCTGAAGACTGCCGACCTGAAGCGTCGATCGTTCAGCGACCAGGTTGCAATCGGAACTACTGCTCGATCTATCACCGTCACTGCATTTCGTGTCCCGGTGCCGATTACGATCGATACCTCCGCCGAAAGCCTGCCTCTGGTTACGACAAGCCAGGTTAGCGGCGGCTACTCCGGAGAAAATCTGCCCATCCTTGCATTACTTGGAGCCCCGTTTCTGCTGCAATTTCAACGAGTGACGATTGACTATGCAGCGAATGTCCTTACATTTGAATATCCCGAAACCGGCAAGGAGAGGTTTGGGTATGAGCGTTCGCTAGATAAGTTCTTCCCTGGGACGAAGCTCACAGCATTTCCGGGTTATGAATGGAAGAAAATCGGACAATGCTGGGTCGAGCTTTCTCCTGCCCAGGTAATTGGATGTGAAGCTCAGGCTGTTGCCCTGAAGGACACGTCGACGAAGCGCGCAATCAATTCCGTCGTCTTTAACGGCACGGAAATCGGCATTCCTTCCGGCATTGTCCTCACCGAAAAGGCTAATGGCAGTATATACCTGAGACCGTATCGAGTAACGGATCAATTTCAGCCAGGATCGATGGGAAAGCGTGGACCTATCCGGCCGGCTGCACGCCCGTTATTCATTCTGACGGCTCGGCTACGTTTGTCCCCTCGCACGGAACGTATTTGCTGAAGGGCGCCCAGGCTGCTCTGAGCGCGCCGCTCGCAAGCACAGGCAATAAAGTTGCAGATGCTGAGATCACGTCATCGTCTTCGACTGCAGCGCCTAAGACCATGATGGTGACGCCTCCCAATAGCACGGTTGTAGTGGCGACGAAGCCTACTCCTTCGGAGATCCCACAGCCGAATGGGCCACCGAATGTTGTGACTATTGACAGCATCACGTTGAAACTCCCGCCTGGTTTTGGTATTGCCAGGGCTGAGAATGGCGCCATCACTCCACAGTCCTTCGGGACGTTGCAGAAGGATGGCACTATCGCTGCGACCATCAATGAGAAATCTTGGATCTTTCCACGTAACTTCGTGCCGATCGTTTTCGCTGATGGCACAATTACATTTGACGCCGCCGCCTCAGCCTAGATCTCGATAGCTTGAGATGAACACATTTTAGCGAAGTTGCGTTTCGACTGCCAGGGCATTTCCAATGATAAACCGTTTGCCGGATCTTTCACGCGCATTCAGACTGACAAGCGCAATCCTCTTACTGAATGCAATGACTGAATTGCCGGGAAGCGCAGACGGAAATCGCCCGGGCATGCTGGACACATTCAACTCCCTCAGCGTAAAGTCTGTACAGGAGCCGAAGCCAAGTGTTGAGGCCAGTGTAAATGAAGCCGTGCCTTTGAGCTTCGATCCGGAAAATGGATTGTGCTATATCCCGGTCCGCATCAACGGACATGAGATCCCGGCGATTTTAGATACCGGCGCGCATGATATTATGCTGACTGAGGAGGCAGTCAAACTCGTTAAACTGGAAGGCAAAACGGCGGATACTTTATCCGGAATACAGGGCAATGAACCGGCATTCAGCGGTGTTGTTCGTAGTCTTGATGTTGCCGGCAATGAGTTCTCACGCGTCTCCGTATTCGAGATGCTCGGGCATAAAATGAGCGGGATCGGCACACGTCTCTTCGCGCAGTCGAAGCTGATTCTCGATTTTGCCGGCAAGAAAATGATGCTGGTTCCTTCAGCCAGTAAGAATGCGCCTGCGCCCAATGGGAAGATTGTCACTCTGCCGTTCAAGAATGTCGATGGGCAAATATATTTGCCCATCCATATCCTGAATCAATCCGCCTGGGCATGCCTCGATTCGGGATGCCCTCTAAATCTCATGTCTCTTGAAGCGGCCGAGCCTGCTATCAAACTGCTTCCGCCTTCTCAGGTGTCATCGACAACCGGTAACGAAAAGCTGGGTATTGGGAATGGACAGAGAGAGGTGAAATGGAAGATCTTCGGGAATGCAGTGCCAATCTCGGTCGATTCAATACCAAATGGGCCTGCTGTCGACACGACCAGCCAAATGGCCAATTCACTGGCCGCCGCCAATCAGGATCCCGATGGTCCGCATTATAGTGTTGTGCTTGGATTGCAGTTCCTGTTGCAGTACCAAAAGGTAACTATCGACTATGGAATGAACACCATCACGTTGCAATATCCGGAAAACGGAGCGCATTCGTCGTTCAAGTCTGTGTTGTTGACGGCGATCCTGCCGGGATCAGATAAGCCGGCCTTCCCCGGCTTTGAGTGGAAGACGTCAGGTTATTTCCGGGTCGAGGTCCCGACTGCGCAGACATCAGCGAAGTGGGCTCAGGAGGATATCGCTGCCCGGAAGGCTAGTAAATTGGCCGCTTCCAGCCAGAATGCAGCCAACTCAATCCTGCTTGACGGAGTGTCGTTTAATGTGCCGTCCGGCACGGCCCTGGCCGAAAAACAGGATGGCGGTATCGGCATAGAAAACGTTGGAAGCGTGTCGGCCGGCGGAGTTAATGCCACCATTAATGGGAGTGCATGGACTTATCCGGCTCAATACACAACCCTTATCCGTTCAGACGGCATGGTGGTATTTCTGCTCCCCCATGCTTCATACTCCTTGAAGCGCGATCAAATGAATTCCGATATCCAGGCTTCGAGTGCGGCGCCTAAGACTACGATCGTGATGACGACGAAGACAACTACTTCAGGGGTGGCTCAGGCGGCGACGCCACCAAATGTCGTGACCGTGGACGCCACGATGTTGACGCTTCCTCCGGGCTATGGGGCGGTCAAAGACGCGAACGGTGTTCTTACTCCCAAATTAGTTGGGACAATGCAACCGGATGGCACGATCGCTGCCACCATTGCTGAGAAATCGTGGAGCTATCCAAGCAACTTCGTGCCGATCGTTTCTGCGGACGGCACGATTGAGTTTAAGAGTGCCCGTTCAAGCGATCACGGCTGAGTGTGCAGAGATCTTCGAGAGACCTATCAAAAGTAGCGTTGCCGGGGAGTGACTTCGCTTATGGAATCGGCTTGCCGTCCATCGTTGCCTTATCCCAGAGTATCGTCGATTTTGCCCACATCCATTTTCCGTCGATGAGCGTCCACTGGTCCGTGTCGAAGTGGGTTTCATCCACAATCTGTTTGCCGAATTTATTAATGGCGTGCGTTTGAATCGTAACGGAGGCCTCGCTGCCGTTGATCGTCAGGGATTTGATCGTCATTATGAGTTGAGTATCGTTGTTCGGTTTCCCATTCAGATGTTGCCGAAGACGCAGCCACCGCTTTTTTGCCGTTGTTTCTCCGTCGGTTGTGAGCGTCCAGTTCGGGGCCATTAGTGCCGCTGTGTCCAGAATATTGCCCTTGAGTGATGCGTCAAGCAGTTTCCTGTATTGGTCATCGATTGCTGCGTGGGCTGCTGCATCCGCACTGGACTCAGGCCGGCCGAATGTCGGGTCGTTAAAGGAACTTCCCTGTCCGGCATTTCGAATGATTAGCACCCCTCCCGTTACGCCCAGTGAGAGAACAATGGCCGCTGCGCTGCTGATAAGTATTTTCTTCTTGGTAGCTTCCATGGCGAACAGAAGTCCTTTTTTTAATAACAGAGTATGCGCGTAACCGTGAACCGCCGCCGATGCCAGTACGGCCTTTCCACTGATGGCCACGCATGTATCAGGCACTGCGCCGGCGGAGCGTTCAAGAAGGAGAGCGCCGAGAACGGCTGCTGCGATCGTTACATCCTTCTTGCGCAGGAACCGCTGCATACGGTCCAGGGAACGGTTGACGCGCTTTCGGGCGGCCTCTTCTGTCGTGCCGAGGAGGCCTGCGATTTCTGGGAATGAGTATCCTTCGGTGTACCGGAGCAAGACAGCGCTGCGGTCGTCGCCGGAAAGTGACGAGAGGGCATCGTTGAGCAGCGGTTCCACCTGGCCCCATGCTGCATTTGAGTCGGCTTCGGTCTGCATCTGCAGTGACACCCTCTCTTCATTTCGACGCCGGCGCATTTCGGATGTCCGGATATTCCTCGATACATATCGCGCTGCGGAAAAGAGCCATCCGGCCAGAGAAGCATCCTGCCGGATGCTCTGCGCCTTTCGCGCCAGGACAATGAAGACAGCCTGGGTGGCATCTTCGGCCAGTTGCGCGTCCGATACTTCACGCCGGCAGGTCCAGTAAACGAGTTTCTTGTGCCGTTCCACGAGACTGTTGAACGCCGTTTCGGACCCATGTTCGATATATTGTCGCAATAACTGCCGGTCGTTCATCGAGATCGATTTCCTGCCCTAATGGTACAGCGTCTCCGAGTAAGCCAGTACCGTTTTTCCGGTTGCATCGCCGATGGCCGGCGGGGGAGAAGCGTCCGTGAACGCTTTATTGTCCCTTGTCCACATGTTCACGCTGCCCGAGCCGCCGTCCGCGAGATCGAGAGTAGCAAGTGGCTTCATCGCTTTCACGTGACCGTCCATGAATTGGAAGTTGCTTCTGCCGAGATGGCCGGAGAACACGTTACCGCCGAGTTCCGCATCGTGGGCATTGGGCTTTGCCCAACGCAGATTTGTCACGACGAAATCTGTGTACTGCGATGTCGTCTCGACAATGCCGATCGTTTGCGAAGGCGATTCCAGTCCGGAGAGCTTTACCGTCAGGAGCTGGTTGTCCGGTGGCGGAGCATTGGGGTGAGGGTCGATAAATGGCCCATCATTGCCGCTTCCCCGGTTGGCGGCATAAGATGCCAAAAAGTCCGGGGCATCATCATTGACGAGCCCCGTGGCGGTATTGTAGTCGTCGAGCTCACGGGAGGGATTCGATGGGCACTGATAGATCCTGGTGGATTTGATATAGGGATAGATCTCGAACTTCCAGCTGTAATCCTGCTCTACGGGGCTCCGATTGGGAAGGCACTCGTCGTTGTCCTGAGCATAGGCGAGGATCGCCAACCCCATCTGCTTTTCGTTGCCGGCACAGGCCGTCTGGCGTCCTTTTTCACGAACTTTGGCGAAGACCGGAAACAGGATGGCTGCTATAATGGATACCACGGCGATCACGACGAGCAGCTCGATCAGTGTGAATGCACGGCGATTGCCGGCTACATGCTTTGACATTTTCTTTCTCCATATCCTCTCATCGTATCGCGACCTGAAGAGAAAGCGCAACTGTATGGCTCTCTTACATTCTTATATCGACGCGAGATCGCGAAAGCGGACAGGGGAAGAGAAAAATTAATTGTCGTATTCGCTGACCGGCATTTCGGCGAGCACTACGCGGGCGTCTACGGGGTTTTCAACGGGGGCGTCGCTGATGACGTGGCCGTCTTTAAAGCGGATGATGCGGGAGGCGTGCTGGGCGATATCGGGTTCGTGGGTGACCAGGATGATCGTCTTGCCTTCGCGGTGCAGGTCCTGAAAGATCTCCATGATCTGCTCGCCGGTCTTGGTATCCAGTGCGCCCGTGGGTTCGTCGGCCATGAGAATAAGGGGATCGTTGACGAGTGAACGGGCGATGGCCACGCGCTGCTGCTGGCCGCCGGAGAGCTGGTTGGGGCGGTGATCGCCGCGATCCTCCAGTCCCACACGCTTCAATGCCGCCTCGGCGCGCTCACGCCGCCGCTTGCCTCCCGAATAGATAAGGGGCAATTCGACATTGCGCAGGGCTGTGGAGCGCGGCAGGAGGTTGAAGCTCTGGAATACAAATCCGATATGCGTGCGCCGCACCTCAGCCAGTTCGGTATCGGACATGCCCTCGACCGCCATATCGTCCAGACGGTAGATCCCGTCGGTGGGCTTGTCCAGGCAGCCAATGATGTTCATGAACGTCGACTTGCCTGATCCCGATGGCCCCATGATCGCCACGAACTCGCCGCGCCTGACTGTAAGCGATACTCCGCGCAGCGCCGTAACTGCCCGGTCGCCCAGAGCATAAGCCTTGGTGAGGTTTTCGACGACGATTACCGCCTCTGGTTGGTCATTCATACCTGAGCGCCTCGACGGGGTTCAGGCGGGATGCCTTGAATGCGGGGTAGATGCCGAAGAAGAGGCCTACCGACATTGAGAAGCCGAAACTCAGGGCGATGGCCCAGAACGGCACGTAGGTCGGCAGGTTCTTGTGCGCGAAGGCGTCGATAATCGCTGCGATGCCGCATCCACAACCGATCCCGATAAGGCCGCCCATGCCGGAGACCGCCATCGATTCGACGAGGAATTGGGTCAGGATGGCGCTGCGGGGCGCTCCGACCGCCATGCGCACACCGATCTCTCGGGTGCGCTCCGTGACCGAAACCAGCATGATGTTCATGATCCCGATGCCGCCGGTCAAGAGGGACAGCCCGGCGATACCACCGAGCACAAGCTGGAAGATCGTGAGGAACTGGTCGATCTGCTTGAGCATTCCCTCCGACGTGTCCACGACGTAGTTCTTATACGAGGTGGGGTGTCGGCGCTTGAGCGTCTCCCAGATCTGATCAGCCCCGGCTTCCGTCTGAGCTGTGGAAATCGCCCTTGCCGTGATGGCATCGAACTTTACCGATCCCAGAAACCGCTTTTGGGCCGAGCGCAAGGAAACAAAGATCGCATCGTTGAAGCTGCCTCCGCCAATGCCCGGGTCCTTTTCCTCAAGCGTGCCCACGACGGTCAGTGTTACGCGTGTTCCATTCACATCGCAAACGACGCCATGTCCCAGCGGGTTGCTGTCGCCGAACAGAATGTGCGCCGTATTGCGGCCGAGCACGCAGGCTTTGCTCCATGTCCTGTCATCTTCTTCGTTGATGAAGCGGCCCCCGGCGAGTTCCATCTCCTGTGTTTCCGAGTAGGATGCGGGAACGCCCTGCAGGGTGACGCTCTGGTTCTTTGAACCAACGTGGGCGTTGACCTGCGTGCTTGCCGTTGCGCTCACGGAATTGACGAGGTAGTCTTCCTTCTCGATCGCCTGCAGATCTTCTTGCTGCAGACCTCCCGCGCCCACGGCGCGGCTTCCCTGGCGCTCCGGGTTGTACAGGACGATAACGAGGCTCGACCCGAGACTCTCAAACTGGCCGACAACCTTATGCCTTAGGCCCTGCACGATGGAAACCATCACGACGACGGAGCAGACGCCCACAATGACGCCCAGCATCGTCAGCATCGCGCGCAGCTTGTTTGCGCGAAGCCCGTCCAGCGCTACGAGAACCGATTCCCAGAACGCCATGGTTAGTCGTCTCCGCCCATCTTGATCTTTCGCCGGTCGGAAGGCGGCGGGGTGGGGATCAGGACGGCTTCTCCGGCCTTCAGTCCTGAGACGATCTCGGCATTGACATCGTCGCGCAGCCCGATCTTCACAGTACGCGGCGTCTGCTTCTTGCCCGGCCCCACCACTGTGACCGATGTGATGATACCTGTTGCCGGCAGCGCGGAGACTGGCAGGAGAACGACATGCTTGTGCTCGTCGCTCAGGATATCCACCGACGCGCTCATTCCGGAGCGCAGTTTCGGGTCGTCGGAGTTGAGCAGAACCTTGACGGTGAACCGGCTCACTCCATTGTTGGCGCCGGCCGACGTATCCGAGAACGCCGTGGTCGATGCCGGCGCAATTTCTATGACCGTGCCGTGATAGTCGACGCCGGGTATGGCGTCGACATGAATCGTTACGGGAGCGTCCATGTGGACCTTGGGGACGTCGATCTCATTGACGTCGACCCTGATCTCCTGCCTGCTCCCAAGCGTTGCGATAAGGGATTGCGTATCCGAGAAACCTGTCGTGGCGCTCTGCACGATCTCATCGAGCTGCTTGTATCTTTTGAGCACGGTGCCCGATGCTGGCGCGACGATCTTCGTATCGGAGAGGTTTACCTGCAGTTGCGCCAGATCCTGATTTGACTGCTGTACTCCGGCCTGAGCCTGAACGATATCGGCCTTGCGCACCTCATTCTGTGTGGCATCGGCTTTCGCTGTTGCCAGTCTGACTCGGGCCTGCTGTACCGCCATGCGGGCGTCGTCAATCTCCTCTTTGCGTGGTCCTGCCTGCACTAGAGAGCGGTTTTGCTGGGCCGCCGCGAGATTCGACGTCGCGGTATCGACGGCCACCTGTGCCGTATCGACATCGGCCTGAGGAATAAAACCTTTTGCAATGAGCGCCTGTTTGCGCTTCAGGGTGCGCTGGGCATCGTCGAGGGTAATTTGCGCCTGGGTGACTGCCTGGTCCTGCTTCGCAAGCTCTTGCGGTCGCGCGCCTGCCGCAACGAGGTTGAGATGAGTTTGCGCCGCTTTAAGGTCGGCCTCCGCCTGCAAGATAGCCGCACGGGACTGGCTGACCTGCAGCGTGTAAGATGTTTGGGACTGCTGCAGACGCGCCTGCGACTGGTCGAGGAGGGCTCGCTGCCGGGCGATCTGCGGATCGAGTTGTGAGCGATCAACTACTGCGATCAGCTGGCCGCGTGTGACACGCTGTCCTTCCTGAACGAGAAGGGAGATCAAACGCCCTGCGACCTTGCTGCGGACATCTACCTTCTTCATCGGCTCAATGGTGCCGGTTTCACTGACAAGGATGCGTATGTCGCCCGTAAACGTATTGATCGTTTTCGGAGGAGTTACGGTATGTCGCGCGGCAAGACGGCTGCGGATGGCGAAAGCAGCGCCACCTGCGATAATCACGATCACAGGAATGATCCGCATATAGCGCGGACGGCGTCGAACAGGAGAAGGTTTAGACATGTTTAGGTTGAGACCCGAAACGCAGTGAAGAGTTGCAGGTAATCGCCGGTACACGATTTATCAAGTGGCATTTACATCCCGGCAATTGCCTTGTGAACAGGCGACAGTCAAAATCGCGCCTGACGATTGTACATATTCGCCTTCGCAGATCATGAAAAGAGAACATAGATCCGCAACATTGGCGAAAAAGCGCTTACCAATAATGTTATTCTACTCGCATCAACGCTGTGCGCATCGAAAAGTTTCGAAATAGGCGAATCTTGCGTGCTACAATAGTCCTCGAACGCATCATGCCTGAGAAAACCGACAATCTGACTGACTTCCGATCCGATCCGATCGCCTTCTTTCGTGCAATCGGGGAGGGGCGCGACTTCGCGCATTTCACCCTGACGCGCCGCCGCTTCGTTCTGGTGAACAGCCCCGCCGGTATTCGTGACGTCCTCGTAACACGGCAGTCGTCTTTCGAAAAAGGTCCCGGGCTGCTTCGCACGGAGCCGATCCTGGGTGAAGGCCTCCTGACGGCATCGAATGTTCGCCACCGTCGTACGCGTAAACTCGTGCAACCGGCGTTTCATTCGACGGAGGTTGAAGGGCATGCCCCCATCATGTCCGCCGAGATCGCCCGATGGCTCAGCAGCCGCCACGACAGCGAAGCCTTCGACCTGCATCGCGAAATGACGGGCTTAACCCTCTCGATAGCTGCCCGCACCCTGTTTGGCGCAGATCTCACGGGCGAGAGCGAGCGTGTGTACGATGGTGTGAGCGAAGCGCTGCAAGAGTTATATGCGGGGCTGGTTGGGGAGGCTCCCCTCCCCAACCCCTCCCCGGAGGAGAGGGGCAAGAGGGGAACTCTTCGCCCCTACCTCGAAGCTCTCGCCCTGTGCCCTGCGCATCGCAGCGGCGACGATCCCACTTTGCTGCGTCTGCTGACGGCTGCCCATGCCGATGGAAATCTTACTGATCGAGAGGTTGCCGACGAGGCGGTCACATTCCTGCTTGCTGCCCATGAATCCGTGGCCAACGCTCTTGTCTGGACGTTCGTCTTGTTGGCGCAGAACCCTGGTGTCGAGGCGCGCTTGCATGAAGAATTCGATATGGTTTTAGACAGCGGTGAACCATCAATTGACGACTTGGACCGGCTGGTATACACACAGGCGGTGGTTGCGGAATCGCTGCGTCATCATCCACCCGCCTGGATGATGAGCCGTGTCGCCATCGATTGTGTCGATGCCGGCGGTGAAGAGATAGGGCGCGGAACGATCGTCGTTCTGGCGCCTTCCGTCACACACCGCGATCCGCGATACTGGGACGAGCCTGATGCGTTCCAGCCGGAGAGATGGCTCTCCGGCAATGGCCTTAAATCGCCCGCCGCGCCGTTTACTTATTTCCCATTTGGAGCCGGTGCGCGCAAATGTATTGGGGAGCGCTTCGCGCTTCAAGAGCTTGCCCTGGCCGTCGCCGCTATCAGCCGGCGCTATCGTATTATACTGCAGCCCGGAGCGCGCATCGAGCCGCAACCGATCGTCACGCTTCGGCCCAGGTATGGGTGTCTGGTGAGGATCCAAACAAGGGAAAATATATCGCAAGCGTTCGCGCGCTAGGACCCCTCCTTGCGTCCTCCCCGAAGGGGAGGATCGTTCGCCCTGGCATTAGGCTTCGTTCTCTTGGCAAGACGCCAAGAAGCGAAACGCTGTTGCCTATCGAGACGCGCCCTCCCTTCGGGAGGGGATGGGGTGGGTCCTAACGCGGGAACGCTTACGAAGGCGAACGGCATTGGCTTCCTACTTCAACAACGGCTCAACCGCGGCGGTGAAGCTCTTGTCCGTCTGTTCTCCGGCCAAAACCTTGGCGAGCTTGCCCTGCTTGTCGTAGATAAAGGTTCTGGGAAGGTCTCCCTGCCACTTGGTGTCGAACGCGTTAATGAAGTCTTCAGGGTCGCTTGCGTGTTCGAGGAATTGTGGGAAGTCGGCGCCCTGTGATTTGAGGAATGGGCGGACCTTGGTGTCGGTATCCTTTGCGAAGTCCGCTGAGACGCCGAATACGATCAGGCCGTCCTTCCGGTAGCGCTTCTGCAGGCGCACCAAGGCCGGGAACTCCGCGACGCATGGAGCGCACCATGTCGCCCACATATTTACCACTACTACTCGGCCTTGCTGGCCCGCAATAGCCTGCTTGATGATCGCAGCGTCCGCCCTGGTGACTTCGATTTGCTTACCTGCGTTTTTTGCCGAAGTATCTGCCGATTTCGCTGTGGCAGCCAGGCAGCTTGTGGCTGAAGCCAGGGCGGCCACTGCCATGATGAAGATGCCACCCTGGATCTGTCTCATGCTTATCCTCGCTTGATACTGCAGCCGAACGCCTTGGTTTGGGCGCGCGCAATAGCCTTGTCCGCCACGATGCTGTCGAGGGCATCGGCAAGTTCGTGCGTATTGACCTCGGACGAATCTGCGCTGTTGTCGATGCGGCCGTGATAGACAAGCACGCCTTTGGAATCGATCACGTATGTCTCAGGCGTCACACGGGCGCTGTACTCGTCTGCAATCTTGCTTCCGGCATCCTTGAGGACAGGGAAGGGGAACTTGTGCTCTCCGGCGTGTTCCGCGCACTCCGCAGTTGGCTCCGTCTCGTTGGAGTTGATGCCGGCGAAGGCGATCCCTTTCGAGGCGTACTTCGCTGCAATACTGACCATGCGGTCGTTATAGGCATTCGAAATTGGGCACCGGGTTGCGATGAACATCACAACCGTTGCCTTCTTACCCTGGCCAAGCGATTCGAGGGATGTCGTCTTTCCCGATTTCACATCCGGCAAGCTGAAAGTTGGCGCTTTCTGGCCAACTTCAACAGCCTGCGCCGCAGCCGATGCGGCCCGCTGTCCAATGCTGAGCGAGCCGGACAGCCCTGAAATGATCAAGGCCGATATAGTCATGACACCGATCGATGTCGTGGACTTGCGCTGTCTCATGATAGCCGCCTCCTATGGTCGATGAAAGGTAAACCTGTCACACATACGCATTGGAGCGCGCAATGGTTCCAGATACCGCCAAATATCCTTATTGGGAAGCTGCCCCCTTGTTAAAGTGCGCTGTCACCTCTCCGGAAACGCCGCTGTTTTCACTCATTTCAGCGGCATAGCGGGCATCTGAGGGATTTGCATAAGACAGTTCCTTCTCGGCCACAACAGTCGTACCTTTATCGTCAGTCGTCGTGAATTGGAGCTTATCCGACAGAGCCTCGACCAGTCCGAGCCCAAATCCTCCAAGGCGCATATCGCCGTCAAAATCGGGGCGTTCCGTGCCCGCATCTGCAATCTTGTCCCGCGAGAAGCCCGTGCCCTTATCGCGAACGATTACGACAATTCGGGTGGCATGATATTCGAGCACCAGTTCAAAACATCCCTCAACGGATTGCGCATGACGGATGACATTGCTTGTCAGTTCACCCAGAACGACTTCGATGTCGTCGATATCCTGCTTTGCCACATTCAAGTATTCAAGCGTAGTGGTTCCAAGTCTGCGGGTCAGGCTAACAAACTTGTGTTCCTCCGGCAGCTCTAAAGACAACCTGAGTATCATCCTGCCAGGTCCTTCCTTTCCCGCTATCGGGTATTTTGATTTGCTAGGCTTGTACCCAGTATGGGCAGAACGTAAAGATAGAGTTGACTCTGCTCTTGTTGCCTGCTAGAATGTCCGTAAACGATTACGGAGTATCTGTTGCGCGAAACCACTAAATATCTTCTACTGTCAACGTGCTTAATTTCGGCGAGCGCCATTATGGCATTTGCCGCTCCGGAAGCGCGCGTCGATGGCTCAAATGCGATTGTTACGACTGACGGTTACCGGGCGGCTATCAGTCTCGACAACGCTCGCATCGAACTGCAGACACCTGAGCGCGCCTACCATTTGAAGACCAGCATTATCCAGGACGGCACGTGGGTTGAACCCACGATTGGGACTACGCCTCCGGTGGTGAGATCAAGCGCCAGTTCCTCAACGGTGGAGATCACGTACCCAGTCGCCGGCAATCGCGAGTTTATCCTGGATGTCAGCGCCTACAAGGATGTCCCGGGCATCTATCTGGTCAGCCGATTGAAGAACCTGGGAGCAGTGCATTCGGATTATTACTTCTGGTCCTGGGAGGGCGGATATAAGAGCTACCAGATTCCTGGCGCCGCCGGCATTGAGACTCAAACCCCGGATCCCAAGAACTATGACCGTTTCGGCGTCTACGATTGGGTCTACCTTCCGGAGACCACCGGCGGCCTCGCCGTCTTTACAAAGCAGACGCTCGGGCGCGGTCCAGACAATGACCTGATGACGTTCATCAACACGGTCCCGAACAATTTGATGGTGGGACGAGGGGCGTCGATGGACATGGGCCTCGGGCTGGTGAGCGTAGAGAGTGCGCAGGACGCCGCCAAAGTGTTCTCAGTTATCAGCAAGAAGAACATTCCGGCTTTGAACGTCACCGTGCAGAAGCAGTCATTTGCCGATGTCGACTATGGGAGGCCCGCGCCGAAGTGGGTGCGGAATATCGACAAGTACAACTGCTGGCCATTTGTAAAGTGCATCCCTGGTCAGTGGACAGACAACAGCATCAAGGAGTGGTTTGGCGACTTTCCGCTGATGTCCCACATCCCAAACGATCCGGACCTGATCCGGCGTCTCCACAAGGCGGGGCGGCATCCGGTAATGTACATCAACTTCATGGAGATGCTTAATTCCGAGATCCAGAAGCAGGCCGGGCCGAAGGGCGAGGGCTATCTGAAGGGCAACTGGGGACAGATTGTCGACCACGAGAACATGGATCTGGCGAAGCATCCCAACTGGATCGCTTACGATAAGGACGGCAAGGCGCGCCAGTCAGTGTGGGGGCTCTCGGCGAACGTGCCCGGGCTATTCAACACGTGTCTGCACCAGATGGACCTGCAGGACGCAGCCGTCGAGCAGCTGAAGAAGATCATGGCGCTGGGCGTGGACGGCATCTTCATCGACAACGCGGGGCCGATCCAGGATTGCTTCGGTGATAAGTTCGGTAAGCATGCGCATGCGTTTCCGGAGAAGTCCAATACCGAGATGTACGAGATGTTGATGAAGCGTGTCTACAAGGTCGTCAAGAGCTATGGCGACGACAAGATCGTGATCATTAACAGCGGCATCACGCTCAATCAATGGTCCTATTCCGACGTGCAGATGTGGGAATCGTGCCTCTACGGCTCCGGAGTTGTCGCGCCGACGACACAGTGGGACGATGCGAAATATATCGGTGAGATGCAGCAGGATGCCCTCAAACACGGTAAAGTTCCGGTCATACTGAGTTACTTCTTCGATCAGCCCACCGCAGTCCGCATGGATCGCGCGCTTTACACTTATGCCTATGCGCGATTGTACGGAATGGGTTGGTGCGATTGGTTCAGCGCGATGGGGAACGAGTGCGAGATGAAGGCGTCACGCGACCTCTATGCAGCCGATCTTGGCAAACCTTCAGGCAAAGTCATCTCGGTCAACCGGGCATACTACCGCGTGTTCGAGAAGGGGATTGCCCTCGTTAATCCCGATAAGCAGTCGCGAACGGTTACGGTCGACATCGCGCGCGACGGCAACTTGCGCGACGTCTGCTTCGACGGCGCACTGATTGCATCGGACAACAAGCTCATCCTGACCCTGCGCCCACAATCCGGCCGCGTGCTGCTGTGGAGGTGAAGAAGGGGCTTCTAATTTCTCCCGGCGGTTGAAACCGCGGCTAGCTGAAGAACTCCTTTGGAGTTAAGTCCACCTGCGTGGACTCCTGCAAGTGTCGCTTCGCGACGATCTTAAAATGCCGCAGGCAATCAGGAGATGGATCCTACTGCACGCTGTAGGTTGCGACGAGGCCTGGGGCGCTGCAGTCTGCGCTGGCGGCCATCCCGACGGCTGCGGGGTGGCCGGGGAATGTGCCACAGTCGCCGTCCATAGTGTTTGCGCCGCCTGCGGAAATCGCTTCCGGGCGAATGAACTTTGCATGGCCGTCGCACATCAGATAGATGGCCGCATCGGTGTGCCGGCCCGTCAGGGACGCAAATTGGCCATTTGCTGTTCCGACTTCGCTTAACAATGCGCCCGACGGCACGCCGGTGGCATATCGGCCTGTGCCTGCGAAGCCATCATGGTTGCCGTCGCCCGAAGGAGATGTGTTGTCGCCGATCGTTCCGTTCCAGGGCGTCGTGATGGCAGCGGTAGAATCTTGCACTTCGAATAGTAGGACAGTACGCGACTCGCTTGAGAATTGCGATTCGGATGTGCCTGACAGGGCCACGGTGTCATTTATGCCATAGGAGATTGGGAAGGTTGGTGGCGTTGTCACCGGGGTGGACGTGCTGTCGTCGGGGCATTTGAAGACTGCCGTGCTTTTGACGTAGGGGTACACCTGCGCTGCCCAACCCTGGCCTGCTCCACCGCCCGCGATGGCTGCGCCGCTGGGGTAGCGCTCGTCGTTGTCCTGCACATATTGGATCAACGCCAAACCAAGCTGCTTCTCATTCGATGTACAGCTGATCTGCCGCGCCTTTTCGCGCACTTTGGCAAAGACGGGGAACAGAATGGCAGCCAGGATCGAGATGATAGCAATAACTACTAGCAGCTCGATCAAAGTAAACGCTTGGCGTGTTTGTGTCATGTAAATCGTCCCCTGTAACTAGATGATACCATGGGGCTCCGTTCCCTTCAATTTTGCTGCCGTGATATGTATACGGTTTTCATTTGCGCAATGTGGCCGCTTCGAATCTTTGATCGATAATGCCATAATAAGGCAACGCGCGAGGGGCGCGTCCGTGTCCGCGGGAAGGACTGAGCCCACCCTTCGATTTCAGTTTGCCTACAACTTCAGCCTCGTTTCAGCCTGACACATGCGGACAACAGGCGCACATGAAAGGAGGCCGTAATATGTCCGTACCCCTGCCTGCCCAGGTCAGCCTGGAGCAGCTTAAGAACCTGGCCAAAGATCTGGTCAAAGGCGCCAAAGCCGGAGATCCGGCTGCCGCCGCTCGTATCCGTGAGTACCTGCCCCGGCACTCGCAGTCTTCGATCGAAACGATCCTCGAAGCGCTCATTACCCTCAGCGATGCCCAGCTTGTTATTGCCCGTGAGCATGGATTCCCCAGCTGGCCGAAATTAAAAGCGCATATCGAAGAGCGCGGGCTCGACGAGACCCATTTGCGTGAAGCCTTCACAAATGCCGTACGTGACCTTGATGTCGGTCGCGCACAGCAGCTCCTGAAGCGAAGTGAATATGTTCGCGCCAACGTCAATTCTCCATGGCTCTTCTTCGATTCGCCACCGATCGTCTTTGCCGCCGGCCGCGGCAATCGTGAGATGGTGGATCTGCTGCTCGAATACGGCGCAGATCCCAATGCGCGCTCTCAGTGGTGGGCCGGAGGTTTCGGCGCGATTCCGCACGATAAACCCGAGTTCGCCGACTATATGATCTCCCGCGGCGCGCAGATCAATATCCATGATGCTGCCGGTCTGGGGCGATTTGACGATGTCCGCCGATTCGTGGAAGCCGATCCATCACTCGTGAACGCTCGCTTCGGCGATGGCCAGGGACCGCTGCATGTGGCTCAATCCGTTTCCATTGCCGAGTACCTGTTGGATCATGGCGCGGAGATCGATATGCGCGACATCGATCATAACAGCACCCCGGCGCAATACCTTGCGGCAAGTCATCCCGAGGTGGCGCGATATCTCGTATCGCGTGGCGCGCAGCCGGATCTCTTCATGGCGGTGCAGATCGATGACCTTGAGTTGGCCGAGCGCATTCTGGAGGCCGATCCGGAATCCGTTCGTGTCCGTGTGGGACAGAGTGGGCTGACATCGGGCGATTCGGACGGCGGTCATATCTATCTTTATACGTTGAAGGAGCGCAGCAGTCCCCTTCGTCTGGCAGTCATGCTGAGGCGTACGGAGATCGCGGACCTGCTTTACAAGTACGCTACCCCGGCAGAGCAGCTGATCGCGGCATGTCTGGGCGCCGACGAGCCGCGAGCTCGCGCTCTGATCCAGGCGCAGCCCGGCCTTGTATCCGCCATGCTTGCCGATGAAGCGCAGGCGATCTGCGATGCCGCCTGGTCGCACCAGACAGATGCCATTCGCCTGATGCTGGACCTCGGGTTCGACAAGGATACGCGCGGAATGCATGATGCGACGCCTCTCGGTTTGGCGGCTATTCGCGGCTATATCGATATCGTCGATCTGATGATATCGCGCGGTGCGGATATCCTGGCGAAGAATGAGTACGGAGGCGTTCCGTTGAGCGCATCGCTGTGGGGAGCATTAAACTTCAAAGATCCGGACGGTGATTACCCGGCTGTCGTCCAGAGTCTCTTCGACGCCGGAACGCCTGCGCGTTACATCGGTTATCCGATCAACCGTAAGGATGTCGATGCCGTGCTTCAGCGCAACCTGGAACGTCTGGCGGACACCGATATCGATGCCGCCGTAAAGCTCGGCCGCGCCGATTTGCTGCGCTCTCTGCTTGAACGCCATATCGGAGAGGCGCTGCTGCGTCCCGAACACTGGTCATGGGCGATCAACGCCGGCAGCGCCGATCTCGTGCGGATATTCCTGGAATCTGGACTGGACCCCACGAAGGGAGAGGGGGATAAAACGCCGCTGCAGCTTGCGCAGGAGAAGGAGAATTCGGAGATTGTGCAATTGTTGAGTGAGAGGGCAAAGGCTGAGAAATAGAGAAGACCCTGGCGGCCGAGTATACGGCTGCCAGGGCTCCTTAACTCAATGGGATACTCCCACAAACTCCGGATAGAATGTACGCATGTTGCGATCATCCGCGCTGCGGAACATCTGCAAGTTGTAGTGATAACCGTGTATATCCGCTTGCTTCGGCGATAAGGCATTGGGTAAGAAGCGAACCAATCCCATTGCCATCAGTCCCGCGGCACTAGGGCCGACAAAGAAGCCTCCTAGTGGTTTTGTGAGCGGTCGAAATTCCTTTGCGTCAAAATCGAAGGCTCGATATTGAAATTTTAGCGTTACAACGTCAATCGACTGGTTGAGGCTTTGCTGTAAGACTTTTAGCAGATCTTGCTCCGGCTGATTGTTATTTGCGGCGGCAGGCACGCGGAAATGTTCGTCCAGGAAGTATTTGTACCAGAAATGGTAGCCTTGGACTGTACCCTGTTTTTGCTCGCCTACGAATACATGCTCAAAGCCACTCAAGTTGAGGTTGTGACCGAGATCGAACTGTTCGAACCAGGCACGCCGAATGATCGCACGCCATTCGGCGACCGAGAGAGGCTGGATTGCCCCCGAGCTTGCCTGAGTCGCTATCTGCGCATTTACATATTCGCGCGCCACTTTCATTGGCGGACAATCCTGAACGAGATCCAGATAATCCGATACTTCCTGCTCCTCTTCCGGGAAGTTGTGTTCTGGCTTGGTTTGATCAAGCGTATAGTTATTGAATAAACGCTCGATGAGTTTGTAACTCTCTTGTTTAGCGTCTGGAATATTAACCGCAATAATCAAATCAGAATTACCAAGGTGCTGGATCTTTTCATCGACTATCACATAACCTTCGTCAGGCAATTGTGCTCCAGCGTCGGCGTCACTCTTCGAAATAGCTTGGACGCCATGCCAGTCTCTTACATCTGTATCCCAAATCTGCTGGTATATGTCGGACATGGTTTCTCCTGTAGATCTTCAAGTTTAATTCTTGACTACTGATTGAGAAGTTCCGCATTTAGGCAGTAGTTTCCTGTTTGTGAGCTGCTGGGATATTTTAATTTTATGTTAAATTTGTAGTTAGGTTGATGCTGTTATTCAACCTATATAGTCAATAGATGCAATAATTGCCGGTACAGTGTCTGTCATAACCCCAGCTCAAACTTCAAGCTAATCTGACCGGGCACATATCGCTCATCGTGCAGTGTTTCTACCACGCGGAAGCCGACGCTCTCGTAAAGGTGGCGTGATTGCGGGAGTCCGGTGACCGTCCAGAGGAATACTTTCTTGAATTCCCGGTCCCGGCAGAAGTTGAGAACTCGTTCCAGAAGAACGCGGCCAATGCCGTGCCCCTGGCTCTCTTCGGCGAGAATGAACCATCGGAGCTGGGCAGGCGAGGCTGCATCTCGTGGACCTTTTATGGCAATGCTTCCCACGAGGCGGCCGTCGATATGCGCAGTGAGCAGCATATCTATCGCAGGATCGTACATTTCCCAGAATTCGGATAGCTCATGGGCCATTTGCGCTTCGAATGCCGTGTCCGATCCCCATGCTTTGGCGTAGTACTCTCCATGAATTTGAGCGATCCGCCCAAGGTAACCGGGCTTGAACCCTTCGATGTAAGTTACTGCCGTCAATGTTTTTGTCTCCATGGTGGAAACCTTTCCGGAATAGTTAGGGGAGAGGTTTGCCCTGCTCCCACAGGTGTTCGAACGCCATGTTCAGGAACGCGACCGCGCCGCGATGCCCGATTGATAGCGCCGTAAAACTGGGCGGTCCGCCGACAGGATCCTGAAGTGACAGGATTGCAGCGGTATCGTCAAATGCGTTCATCTTGATTGGAAGATGGTCGACCAGGCGTATATGCTGCCCGCGCTCGCGGAATGTTTCCATCCAATTGCGCAGCTCATCGTCCTCCAGAGCGGCGCGTTCGTAAAGGGCGCGGTAATGAACCCCGCGCTCAAGCGGTTCCTCAATGAAGCGCCAGTTTTGCTCCTGAGACAGAATCATGGGGCGTCTGATGCAGGAGTTAACGGAAACCTGCGCTCCCTGTGCGAGTTCAAGAGCTCGGGCCGCGATCCGGTTCGAATCGTTCAGGACATCGATGTAGGCAAGAGGATCGTTCTGCCCCTGTCCTGCCTGAAAGATAGGCAGCAGATGCTGGATCAGATCTCCTGCCTTTGTTTTGGCCTGCTCCATCTCCCGTTCCAGAGCGGAGGCCCGCTGTTGCCGAAGTCCTTCGATGGCCGTAACGGGATCCGTAGCGAAGAAGGTCTTGGGAGTGGTATCACGCCCTGCGCATAATCCCTTCCCGGCAAGACTGTCCAGGACATCGTAGATCCTCTGCCGAGGAACTTTTGCCCGCGCCGCGATCTCCGTCGGCGAGATGCCGCCGCGTCCGAGCAGCGCCATGTATGCCGCGGATTCATATCCGCTCAGGCCAAGTTCGGACAGATCTTCAATAATCTGTTTCATCGTTAACTCCGTGTCACCACTCTGCAGTGGTGTTTATATAGTGACACAACTACGTAGTGGTGTCAAGCTCTTCTTTAACTTTCCGTTAAGGCTTCTCGAAGATAGTGAAATTTGAAGCGGAGTTCGCCATCCTATATATGTTTAAACGGATGCCGCAAAGTGACCGGTATCTACGATTTTGCAAAGGATCTGTGCGATACATGAGAAGATCGAATTATGGCTTGCTGGTTGCAGCGTTGGCCGTTGTTGGGGGAGCGCCGGCGATGCTCCATCAGGTGGATGCTAAAGGTAAGACACCACGTGTGATGCTTCCCGATGTCGCTGACAGCAAGGATGGCGGAACGTACTTGCCGAATGGCTGGCGTGTGACTCCGGCGGGACGCCCCATTACGCTGCCGGGCGATCTGCCTTTGAAGATGGCGTTTACGCCGGACGGCAAATTTCTTCTGGTCAATACCGGCGGATACCACGATCATGGAGTCAATGTGATCGACGTGGCATCCGAAAAGCTTCTGCAGACAGTAAACGTCGCCAAGGACTGGGCAGGACTGTGTTTGGATGCAGACGGCAGTCATGTGTATGTGGCGGGCGGTGGAACACCAAGTGGGGGATTTCTCAGCGGCGCTTCCAGGGCCGGTCTCTCTGCTGATGGCCTCGAAGCGCTGAAGCGGCCAATCCTCAGTCTCTCGCTTACGGGCGGTAAACTTGCTTCGCTTCCGTCCATCGATATTGCCAATCTATCCGGGAATAAACGCTGGATCGCGGGATTGGCGGCCGGAGGGGATGGGGCGCTCTATGCCGTCAACACCAATACAGATGCTGTCTACAGTCTGGACGGGCAAACGCATGCCGTAGTCGCCATCGGAAAGACAGGCTATCGTCCTTACAGCACAGCGTTGTCTTCCGACGGCGCGATTCTTGCCGTGTCTAACTGGGGGGATAAGTCCGTAAGCCTCTTTGATCCGGCGACGCTGGCCGAAACCGCGCGAGTGGCTGTCGGCAGCCATCCCAACGAGATTGTGTGGAACAAGGATGGCCGTCTCTTTGTCGCGAATGCCGGTTCGAATAGCGTCAGCGTGCTGAAAGACGGCAAGGTCGTGGAAGAGATCAAGACGTCGCTTGATCCCAAAGCGCCGGTAGGGTCAACCCCCGATGCGCTGGCGATTTCTCCCGACGGCAAACGTCTCTTTGTCGCCAATGCCGACAATAACGATGTGGCGGTCGTCGATATCAGTGAACCGGAAGAGAGCCGCGTGATCGGCTTTATACCGACTGGCTGGTATCCCAGCGCACTGGCCGTTGCGCCTGACGGTAAGCGTCTCTTTATCGGCACGGGCAAAGGATTATCGTTTAAGCCGAACTCGACACCCGAAAGCAAGGTGGTTCCGGAGGACATAAAGCCTTACACCTACATCGGAAACTGTTTGAGCGGCGCGGTATCTGTGGTGAATCTACCCGATGCTGATAAGCTCAAGGCATACACCAGACAGGTTCAGGCAAATGTGCCCATTCCAAAGCCGCAAGGGATTAATGCGAAGTCCGTGCAGCGGCGCGCATTTTCGAAGATCAAGCACGTTGTCTACATAATCCGGGAAAATCGTACTTATGACCAGGTGTTCGGCGATGTAAAGGGAGGCAACGGAGACCCTTCGATTTGTCTGTTTGGTCAGACGACTACCCCGAATGCCCATGCGCTTGCAGCCAATTATGTGCTGCTGGACAACCTCTACTGCAATGGCGAGGTATCGGAATCGGGGCATCAGTGGTGTGACGCCGCATATGTCACGGACTTTACCGAAAGGGCATGGACAAACAGCTATAGCGGCCGCAGCGAGCCCGACGCGGACGAGAGGCTTACGGATTCGCCGGCAGGCTATATCTGGGATAACTGTGCCCGGCATGGATTGACGTACCGGGCGTACGGAGAATCCAGCAGCTTCAAGTCTTCGCCCACTTCAGCGCCGGTGTTTACAGGCTCAAAAGGGCTGGAAGGACACTCCAGTTATGAATACGCACAGCTGCCGTGGTTTGGCGATGAGCATCCTGACTTGAAGAAAGCGGATATCTTCATCGCCGATCTCAAGGCGGCTGAGGTTAAAGGTGACTGGCCGCAGTTCATGGTGATGGGCCTGCCTGAAGACCATACAAATGGGCTGAGCGCCGGCGAGCACACTCCGACAGCATGTGTTGCCGCGAACGACCTGGCACTGGGCCGTATTGTAGAAGCCGTCTCGCATTCCAAATTCTGGCCTGAGACGGCGATTTTCGTGATCGAGGACGACGCTCAGAACGGCGCCGACCATGTTGACGCCCACCGCACAGTGGGATTGGTGATCTCACCGTACGTTAAACGTGGCGCAGTAGACAGTACGCTCTATACGACATCCTCATTCGTACACACCATGGAGTTGATCCTTGGAGTGCCCACCATGACCCAGTACGACTCGGCCGCCATGCCGCTCTACGCGAGTTTTACAACATCTCCGAACCTTACGGCTTATAATCTTGCTACGGCTCAGACCGATCTCAACGCAAAGAACCCAAAGGCTGGAGCCGGCGCGCAGGCATCCGCCAAACTCGACTTCTCCGATGTTGATCGCGCTGATCCCGACGCTCTGAACGAGATCCTGTGGCATGCCCTGCGCCCCGGCAAACCCATGCCCGCCCCTGTTCGCAGCGCTCGATTGATGCGGTGAGGCAGATCCCCCTATCCCACAGAGCCGCTAATCTGGTGCCCTGGGGGATAGGGGGCTTTTAACGAGGGGGCCAGCGAGCTTCTATCCATTGCCCCGCCTTCCCAGTGGTAGTCGTCCCACCATCCATTGGCAAGGATCAGGTCGATTTCATATTCGCGGTCCTCTTCATCCTGTTCTCTGCGCGAGACGAATATTGGAATGTTCAGCGCGGCGGCGAAGCGGTGGTCGTAGTCTGCAAATAGCGCCTCCAGTTCATTGTCTTCTTTGCGTGGGTAAATCTCGAAGCATACAAGCTCTTCTTCAGCCGAATATGTCACCACCTGTCGTCCCACCACGCTTCCCTGTGAATTACGGGCGTACAGGACCTGCTTGTTAATATCGAGCACTATTGCGGCGGCGGAAAATGCGAAGCTTCCGCCTAGACCCAGGCAGCTTCCAACGTATGTCCCCAGCTTCAAAGCTTCCAGGCTATCGGTTTCAAGGGAGATGGTAATCTCTTCGCCGCTTGAGATCGAATTCGTGTAGGGAACTCCCGATGTCAACAGGTCGACATTCAAGCGTGGATGTCGTTTGAGCCAATTTTGTGTGCGTGGATGCTCCCGGGCATAGTCTTTTTTACCGGACCAATATGCCGCGAGCAACTTTTTGAGAGGCCGCCGGTTTTCCTTGGCGCTTGCTCGGATCTGTAGGGCGTGGCGTGTATTGTCATCTAACTCTGCGGGATCGAGGCCCAGCGCCAGGTGATCGAACGCCATATCTTCCAATCTCATAAGAAGCGCTCGCTGCCACTCCTGGCGCATTTCGCCATGGTAGTGAGCCAGACGCGGCGTATTGAGCAGAGTTTTTCCCTGATAATGATCGAGTAAGGATGCGGGAATAGGCGACCTGTTGAAGCCGCGGCTTTGCGATGCAATATAGGCGTACGCATCGGCATTGTCGAGCAGTTCGGTATCGATCTGCATAATCGGCTGCCGCATGAACTCGGAGACGAGGCGAAGGCGACTTGGTTGAGGCAGGCACCCCAGCGTCCGGGCCGTCCTGAACAAGCGTGATGGAGCGTGCGTGAATGACGCAAGAATATAGGCCGGTGCGATCATCGCCATGGCCCAGGTGCCGAGACCGATATGATACATGCTATTCTTGACGCGGCACGCTTTTTCAAGCTGAATGAAGGATGATGCCGGCGCTCCGATCACACAACTAACCTGATCCGTCGACAGAAACGCGACGAAATCCACCCAGACGTGTGCCGTATTGCGATTTTGATGAAACGGTGTGTCGCACATGCGGGATAGGATTACGCAGGCATTCGTGATTGACCACTGGGTTATCTGTCGAATCTCGATGCGCTCGGCAAATATCCGCAGTCCATCACAGAATTTCCATTGGTATTCGGAGTGGATGTGGCGGAGAAAATTCGAGATTGTGTCCATGCCGTCTCGAATGAACGCCCACTTTACAGAAATCTCGCTGGGGTAATCCTCAAATAAGGGATTGACTGCCATCTTCAACAGAGCCTGGCAGACTGCCGGCGGCCACTGTGTCCAGTCGTAATCTGAAAAGACCCTGCCAAACCCTTCGAGTTTCGCGCATGCGCTCCAGGCATGACAGATGTGCCATTCTTCGAACGGCTCCAACCCTTCCAGATGAGCGATGATATTCTTGGCGACGCCGCCGGCAAAGTTGCCGCTTTCTTCTACCTCATGGAATGAGCTTTGAAATCCACCGTTTCCACCAGGGTACAGCCAGTCGTTGAGCCGGAACCCATCAAGCAAATACCGGCAGTCGATTTTCTTTGCCGCGCCGCGAAGCAGACAATATATACGATAGGCCGGCGCTATGCCGCTTCCTGCCTCGGTCAGCATTTCGTGGAAGTCGCCGGGCAGCGTTGCAGGATCGATCTTGCAGGCCTCCGACCGCAGCAGAAGGCCTGCAAAGCCTATCCATTGGTTTGAGGGCAGGTCTGAAACGATCTCGCACCAGCCAATGACTGCCGCCGCAGTGGACATTGAGAGCATCACTACAAGAGAGGCCAGAAGCTCGGGAGTGTCCTGCAGGCGCAGGCGATGGAACGCAGTATGCAGAGTCTCAATCTCACCCCACGAACATTTTACGGCGGGAAGCAATGTGGATCGAAAGCGCGTATCGAGAGCGGGAGTGAGAATTTCCTGGCGGCAATAGTGGTTCCAGGCGGTGTATGGATCGCATTCAGGCGATGCCGATTCAGGATTACCGTATCCACATCGCAAAAGGGAAGCGAGGGCTGTGTCCCAGTGCGGGGCAATCATCGCCAGCATCACGGCAACAGCCTTGCGGTCGCATAGAAATGGCCGCACATCGATCGGCTGCGGAGATTTCGTTTTCGGTGGCTTGTAGGTTGTTCCCTGATATGCTCTAGGATGAGCGGCCGTGGGACGTATCCCTCTCGGTCGATTTTCCACATCAAACGAGTATGGAGGCGATGTGGAGATCGTGTCCAGTGGAACAGTATCAATGAGAACGATCAGCAGCGCTTCCAGAGTCGGGGCATTCCAATCGACAACGCTAGAGAGCCGATCCCATGCCGCAAGCAAGGATTTTCCTCTCCGGGATAACGATTGCGCGAAGGGCAAACAATCCATTCTTGCCAAGGCCGGCAGATCCGCAAGGCTGTCTTCGTCGCCTGGCTTTGCCTCTCGATCTGTATCAACCCTGACGTGGAGGCTTCGCAATGTATCTGCGCTCCGAACGATCGCAATTATTCCCGACTCGAACTTCTCTCCTGTTTGCATGACACCTGCGCCTTTAGAATGTTCAGGCGAGAATCTATTCGCCTGAACATAGTATCGCCGGTTCGCTTGTGGAGGCTAAATGTAATGATGCTTCAATAAGACGCGCCAAGCCCTAAAAGGCTGGAGCCGAAGCCCATTGCGCTATATTTGAATGGCATGCAGTTAAGGCGTTTCCTGCTACGCTTTGGCTTCGGCCGCCGCTGCGGCGTCGGCGCGTTGTGCTCGAGCGGTTTGCTTTTCTTCCATCCAGGGGGCTTGCCGCGGCGTTGCACGGCGTTTTGCGGGAAGGCCGAACGTCAGGATGTAGGCGCGGCGTGGCTCATCGGAGTTATTCGGACTGGTGAAGTGCAGGGTCGTCGAATAGTGGAATGTCGCGCCGCCGGCCGGCAGCGGGCAGGCTACGGCGCTGCTCAGGTCGTAGCCGGAATCCAGCTCAAGACCATGGACGCGGCGGTCGCCGCCGATGGAGCGGTGAGGCAGAATGTCCAGCTTATGGCTGCCCGGAACGAACTCCATGCAGCCATTGTGGGTGTCCACATCCTGAAGGGGCATCCACACACTGAGCGCCGTGTACTCCAAAGCAGGATCCCAATACGCTTCGTCCTGATGCCACGGCGTCGGGGCCGGGCTGTGCGGCGGCTTGAGAATTGCATGATCGCCCGTGTATTGCGCCTCTTCGCCGAGCAACTGTTTTACAATTGCCAACGCATTGGCGCGATACAGTGTTTCCGCAAGCGCAGGGGCGTATCGGCTTGGCCCCAGGATCTGCGGCAGCACGGCCTTCTTGCCTTCCTCGTCTGCGCCGCCGAGGTCGAACTGGTCTCCTCGTTCCCGGCCTGCGTTGCGTAAAAAGAGGTCGTCATAGATCTCACGCATCCGGGAGATCTCATCAGAGCTTGTGATGGAGTCGATGGCCAGATAGCCGTTTTCCTTGAAGAAAGCGATCTGAGCGTCCGTTACGGTAACGGTTGGCGCAATTTCAGTAATCATGGGCTGTTACCCTTCCTGTAGTAAGAGATGGCGTTCTTATTGTAAAGGCGTGGGAGGATTGCGTCGTCTGGGATTGTCGGACAAAAGTTTGAAAACCTTGGTTCTTGCCAAGAAAATCGTATAATGCGATATGAGTTATTTTAGGCCGCCTGGATTGCTTGCCGGCTTTCATACAGAACAGTTGGACGGTGATGTGCCGGAGCTTATTCATGCGGGTGAGCAGTGGGCTCCGCGGAGCTTTCCAATTCGGACGCACTCTCACATGCAGTGGGAAATGTATCTGCAGAGCGACGGGGAGACATCGTGGAGCGCGGAAGGCCGGCGTTACCAGGTGCCGGCCGGAGCGCTGTTTGCAGCGCCGCCGGGGCTTGAGCATGGCCTTGAAGATGTGGCGCAGCAAAAGCACCACTTCTACTTTGTGGCACTCGATGTCGATGTTGTTCTGCGTCGTCTCGGTATCGATCCATGGAGCCAGCGTGAGGTGATCATCGTGCGCGATGCCTCCGTTCTGGCCGTTCCGTTCCGTCAATTGATCCGGGAAGTATCGCTTCCAATGCCGTATCGCGCCGCCGGTATCCGCACTGCGCTGGACGCCCTTGTCCTTGAAACATCTCGCCTTCTCACGGAACCTGACGCCGCTACGGAACTGGCTCCTCCGTTTGTGCATGCCGGGGTTGCCAGGGCGCGAGAGCTTCTCGACCGGCACCCTGGGGAACCGTGGAAGGTGAACGATCTGGCGCGGATGGTGGGCGTCTCCGCAAATTATCTGGCCGAACGCTTTACACGTGATATCGGCATGTCGCCGCATCAATACCTGCTTCAACGCCGTATCGCTCTTGCCCGCGAACTTCTTGCGACGAGCGATGTTTCGATTACCGAGATCGCGCACGAGATGGGGTTTTCATCGGGCCAGTACTTCGCGACTACCTTTCGCCGCATTACCGGAATGACGCCGAATGCGTATCGCCGGGGAGACAACTGACGGTAGACGCAACCTTTGCAAGGAATCTGTGTCTCTCGTATTGAATGCTTGCGGCAGAAAAGAGGGCGCTATGAGTTTATTCGATAAGATACGCGGGGAGTTTGTCGACATCGTCGAGTGGCTCGATCCGACGCAGGATACGCTGGCGTACCGGTTCGAGCGCTACCATAACGAGATCAAGATGGGCGCAAAGCTCGTCGTCCGGCCCGGCCAGGTGGCCGTGTTTGTGAACGAAGGGCAGATCGCCGACGAGTTTCAGCCCGGCACGTACACGCTCCAGACCCAGAACATGCCGATCATGAGCACGCTTCGGGGCTGGAAGTACGGCTTCAACTCGCCCTTTAAGGCGGAAGTTTACTTCTTCAACACGAAGGTCTTTACAAACCTGAAGTGGGGGACATCAACCCCGATTATCGTTCGCGATCCTGAGATTGGCCCGGTGCGCATCGGCGCTTACGGCGCCTATACGCTGCAGATTGCTCAGCCTTCGGTCTTGCTGTCGAAACTCATCAGTACCGACGGACTTTTCCAGGTGGATGAGATCGCTGAGCAGCTCCGCGCGTTTCTGGTGGCGCGATTTGCCGCATGGCTTGGCGGATCGCACATCTCGATATTCGATTTCGCCTCGAATTATCCCACGATGGGGGACCAGATCCGTACCGCGCTGCAGCCCGATTTCCAGCAATATGGGCTTTCGGTGCCACAGGTGACGGTGGAGAATGTGTCTCTGCCGCCGGAGGTGGAAGCTGCCCTGGATAAGCGCTCGCAGGTGAACCTGGTAGGCGATCTCAACGCTTATACGCGGTATCAGGCGGCTAACGCGATCGAGGCATCGGCGCATAATCCCGGCGGCGGAAGTGGCGCGATGGACCTTGCTGTCGGTCTTGCGATGGGGCAGCAGGTAGCGCGTCAGATATCCGATCCCGGGCAAGCCCACACGGCGCCTGTATCTTCCGGGCCTCCTCCGCTTCCCACAGCCGAGTGGTTCGTCGGTCGCAATGGCGTGCGCGAAGGTCCCTTCGATCTGGTGACCGTTCAGCAGCAGATCGCGGGGGGAACGCTCACCCAGGCTACTCTTGTCTGGAAGGCCGGAATGGCGGCATGGGCTGCGGCCGGCGATCAGGCGGAGCTTCGTTCCCTGTTTGCGGCTGTGCCGCCGCCTCTGCCGGGAGCATAGAG